>WUUC01177160.1_pt1 | contig 12431 bp, 10 predicted proteins | sample 6278441 | NCBI WGS metagenome assembly WUUC01 (sample SAMN13675441, study PRJNA597444) | soil metagenome | isolation source: soil | place: USA: Washington | collected 2017-10 | reverse complement strand
GTACGGGCGCGGCGGGCCTCGTCGCCGTCGCGACGCATCCTGCCGTGGACCTCGTGCTGTGCGCCTCGTCAGGAACCGCGGCCCTCGAAGCGGTGCTAGCCGCGATTGAGTCGGGTAAGACAATCGCGCTGGCGAACAAGGAAGTGCTGGTAATGGCGGGTGCGCTCGTCACCGGCGCTGCGCGCGCGCACGGCGTTCCGATTCTGCCGGTGGACAGCGAGCACAACGCCATCCACCAATGCCTGCACGGCCGTCAGACACGCGAGATCCGCCGCCTGATCCTCACGGCGTCCGGGGGGCCGTTCCGCGACTACGGCCGCGACGCGCTCGAGCGTGTGACGCCGGAAGCCGCCCTGCGTCATCCGACGTGGCAGATGGGCCGCAAGATTACGGTCGATTCCGCCACGCTGATGAACAAGGGCCTCGAAGTGATCGAGGCGCATTGGCTCTTCGACGTGACGGCGGATCAGATCGACGTCGTCATCCACCCGCAGTCCGTCGTCCATTCGATGGTGGAACTGACCGACGGGTCGATCATCGCGCAGCTGGGCGTGACGGACATGCGCCTGCCGATCCAGTACGCCTGCTCGTACCCGGATCGATGGAGCGCGCCATTACCCTCGCTTGACCTGGCGCGGTGCGGACGCTTGGACTTCCTCGAACCGGACCACGATCGGTTCCCTGGCCTCCGGCTGGCGTACCGGGCGCTTCGAGCGGGGGGCAGCGTTCCGGTGGTGCTGAATGCCGCCAACGAGGTAGCCGTCGAAACGTTTCTCGACGGAAAACTCGGCTTCATGGCGATCCCGCGCGTCATCGAGAAGACGATGGATGCGCACGACGGGGTAGAGGTGGACACGCTTCGCGTGGTTCGCAGCGTCGATGCCTGGGCCCGCGCGCATGCGGTTGAGGTGGCCCGGGAGTTAGAATTGAAAGTCTGAGGTCCCAGTAATTTGCTCACCACCATCCTCGCGTTTCTTTTCGTCCTCGGCGTGCTTATCTTCGTGCACGAGCTCGGCCATTACATGATGGCGAAGCGCCTGGGCGTGAAGGTCCTCACGTTTTCGCTGGGGTTCGGCCCCAAGATCCTGAAATTCCGGCGCGGAGACACGGAGTACTGCGTCAGCGCGATTCCGCTCGGCGGATACGTAAAGATGGCCGGTGAGAACCCCGACGATCCCCGCAGCGGGAGCTCCGAGGAGTTCCTGTCGAAGACGAAGTGGGAGCGCTTCCAGATCCTGATCATGGGCCCGGCCATGAACATCGCCCTGGCCGTGATCGTGATGGCGCTCGTCCTGATGCAGGGAGCCGAGGTTCCGGCCTACCAGGATCAGCCGCCCGTGGTCGGGGCCGTGCTACCCGGTTCGCCGGCGGAGCAGGTGGGCATCCGGCGTGGGGACCGCATCGCCACCGTCGCCGGCGAGGAGGTTTCCACCTGGGACTCCTTCTTCATGGGCATTGGCACTCGCGCCAATCGCGACGTGCCGATCACGTTTGTCCGCGATGGCAACACACGGTCCGTGACGGTCCGGCCGGCGCCGCAAACCCGTTTCGAGGTCGGCGACATCGGTGTCCTTCCCGACGTGAGCCCCAGCATCGAGCGGGTCAATCCGGGCGAACCGGCGGAGAGGGCCGGGTTGAAGGCCGGCGACATCGTTATCGCAGTGAACGGTGAGCGCGTGATCATCGGCCGCCAGTTGTCGGAAGCGATCTCGCGCAACGCGGGCCATCCGATCGAGCTCACGGTTCAACGGGACGGCCGCGAACAACGCGTCACGGTGACGCCCGAGAAGCACGGGGATCGCGGTCTCATCGGCATCACCATCAAGGAAGCCACGAAATCCTTCCAGCCCAGCCCGCTCGAGGCGATCGGCTTGAGCGTCACGCGCAACATCGAGTTCGGCAAGCTGATCTTCAAGACACTCGGCGGTCTCTTCGTCGGCGAGACGTCTCCGCGGCAGTTGATGGGGCCTGTCGCGATCGCCCAGTTGTCCGGCGAAGCGGCCGCGGCGAACTGGATTGCGCTCTTCACGTTGATGGCGTCGATCAGCCTCAATCTCGGGTTGCTGAACCTGCTGCCGATCCCGGTGCTCGACGGCGGGCACATCTTCATCATGGCGCTCGAAGGGATTGCGCGGCGCGACTTCAGCATGGCAGTGAAGGAGAAGATGTTCCTCGCCGGTTTCGTTCTCCTGATGATGCTGATGGTGACCGTGATCTACAACGACCTGACGCGCATCAGCTGGATCGAGCGCCTCATGCCGTGGCGCAATTAGTGCTTTTCAGAGTCGAGGGGGAACCGATGAACCGTGTACTCGCGTTGATTTTTTCGCTGGTGATCGTGCTGCCAGCTGCGGCGCAGCAGACCTACAGCAGTGTCACCACTGCAGATATCCAGCGGCTTCAGGATAGCGTGTACCAAGCAGGCACTGACGTGTCGCAAATGCGCGGCCGCGACTCAACACGCGCCAACCAGCTTCAGGCCGAGCTCGATGAACTGCGCGACGAAGTGATCTACCTGAAGGTGAAGTTGCGCAAGGAAGGCAACCTCGCGCGGACCGAATACAGTGACGTGCGCGACCGAATCGAGAATCTCCGCAGCCAGGCGCGCGGTGATGCCGCAGGCGCGTATTCGACACCCTCTTCGAGCGCCGGCACCACTCGCCAGCCTGCTACGACCCCGGGCAGTACCACGATGTCGGGCACGACGACGACGGGCACCAGCACGCGCAACACGACGCAGTCTACGACGACGACAAACAGCGTGGAAGTGCCGTCGGGGACCGAGATGGACGTGCGTCTTTCGAACTCACTGAACTCGGGGACGGCGCAGGTGGAGGATCGGTTCGAGGCGACCTCCCTCGTGGACCTGAACATTGACGGACGCGCCGTGATCCCGGCTGGTTCCGTGATGCGAGGCGTGGTCACGGCCGTCGAACCTGCGACACGCACGAACAGAACCGCCCGGATGACGATCAGTTTCGATCAGCTCACGATCGGCGGCCGCGCCTATCCGATACGTGCGACCGTGACGCAGGCAATCCAGGGCGAAGGTATCAAGGGCGAGGCCGGGCGAGTCGGCGTCGGCGCCGGGGTGGGTGCGATCCTTGGTGGGATTCTCGGCGGCTTCAAGGGCGCGCTGGCGGGGATTCTCATCGGCGGCGGCGGCACCATCGCCGCGACCGAGGGCAAGGAAATTGAGCTGCCGCAGGGGACCGTGCTGCGCGTGCGATTCGATTCGCCGCTGCAGGTGGCGCGGTAGCGACGAACACCGGTAGCCACAAAGACAAACGATTAGGCACAAAGGACACGAAGATCATTACCGGGCCGTGATCGACGTACAGAGGCTCCCGCTTGCAGCGGCGCCTATGCGGCCCGCGCCACGTCCTTCATCGCGGCCCGCGCAGCTTTGATCGTGGCCGCAATGTCGCGATCGGTGTGCGCGGCCGACAGGAACCACGCCTCGAACTGCGACGGCGGGCCGTAGACACCGCGCGTCAGCATTCCCTGAAAGAACGTCCCGTACGCGCCCGTGTCAGCCGTCAGCGCCGACGTGAAGTTGCGTACCGGAGACGCGGTGAAGAACGGCGTCACGAGCGAGCCGAACGCGTTCACCTGCAGCGGCACGTTCGCCGCGCGCGCGGCCTCGGCAAAGCCGCCGGCGAGGAGCGACCCGCGCCGGGCGAGATCGGTGAACAGCTTGGGCGTCAGCCGCTTCAGCGCCCACAGTCCCGCGGTCATGGCGAGCGGATTTCCCGACAACGTGCCGGCCTGGTACACCGGTCCGGCAGGCGAGACGAGTTCCATCAGGTCCGCGCGGCCGCCGTACGCCCCGACGGGGAGGCCGCCACCGATGACCTTGCCGAGGCACGTGAGGTCCGGTCGCACGTCGAAGATCTCCTGTGCTCCTCCGGGCGCGGCACGGAAACCGGAAATCACCTCGTCGAAGATGAGGACGATCCCATGTCGTGAGCACAGCGCGCGAAGGCCCGACAGGAATCGTTCCGCGGGCGGCACGACCCCCATGTTCCCGGCAATCGGCTCGACGATCACGGCCGCGATCCGATCGGCATTCGCGTCGCACAGCGCGTCGAGGAACCGAAGATCGTTGTAGGGCGCGAGCAGCGTGTCGGCTGCGACGGCTGCCGCGACGCCGGGACTCGTGGGCACGCCCAGTGTCATCGCGCCGGACCCCGCCTTCACGAGAAAGCCGTCGGCGTGGCCGTGATAACAGCCCTCGAACTTGACGATCTTGTCGCGCTTGGTGGCTGCCCGCGCCACCCGGACGGCACTCATTGTCGCTTCGGTACCGGAGCTGACGAAGCGGATGCGTTCCATCGACGGCATCAGCGCGCGGACGCGCTCGCCGAGCTCGTGTTCGAGTGGGCTGGGCGCGCCGAAGCTGGTGCCACTCTTCGCCGCCGCCGCAATGGCCCTCACCTGGCCGGCCGGCGCGTGCCCATGCAGGGCCGGCCCCCATGACATGACGTAATCGATGAACGTGTTGCCGTCGACGTCGGTGAGGCGAGCGCCGGCTGCGCGTCTGATGAACAGCGGCGCGCCTCCAACCGCCTGGAATGCACGAACGGGGCTGTCTACGCCGCCGGGGAGGATTTGTTTGGCGCGCTCGAATAGCTTGCGACTCTGCGTCGGCCTTTTCATCGCAGCAGGCGTGCCGCGTCGCGCGCGTAATACGTGATGATGATGTCCGCGCCGGCCCGGCTGATCGATGTCAGCGTTTCCATCATCGCGCGGCGCTCGTCGATCCAGCCGTTGGCGGCGGCCGCCTTGATCATCGAATATTCGCCGCTCACGTGATAGGCCGCCGTCGGCAGGCCGAAGCGGGTCTTCACCTTCGCGATCACGTCGAGGTAGGCGACGGCCGGCTTCACCATCACGATGTCAGCGCCTTCCTCGATGTCCTGCTCGACTTCGCGCAGCGCTTCTTGGACGTTCGCCGGATCCATCTGGTGACTGCGCCGATCCCCGAACTGGGGCGCGGAATCCGCCGCGTCACGGAACGGACCATAAAACGCCGAACAGTACTTGGCGGCGTACGACATGATGCCGACCTGATCGAGGCCGCGCTCGTCGAGCGCCTTTCGAATCGCGCCAACCCGGCCGTCCATCATGTCCGAGGGCGCCACGATGTCGGCTCCCGCCACGGCATGCGACAACGCGGCTTTCACCAGCTGCTCGACGGTGACGTCGTTGAGAATTTCCTCACCATCGAGGATGCCGCAGTGGCCATGCGACGTGTACTCGCAGAGGCACACATCCGTGATGACCGCGACTCCCGGCACCTCGCGCTTGATCGCGCGCACTGCCGACTGAACCGGCGCTTCGGGATCCGACGCCAGCGAGCCCGCCGGATCCTTGCGCGCGGGGAGACCGAAGAGCAGCACCGCGGGCACGCCATCTGCTTTCGCGGCTGCCGCTTCCTTCACGGCCTCGTCCACAGACAGCTGACACACGCCTGGCATCGAGCCCACGTCCTTGCGCACGCCCGATCCGTCGCAGACGAACATCGGGTACACGAGCGATTCGGCCGAGAGCCGCGTCTCGCGCACCAGGCCGCGAATAGCCTCTGTTCGCCGAAGCCGGCGCTGACGCCTGGTGAGTTGAAGCTTGTGCCCGGTTGATACGGCCATGGTTATGTTCCGGCGGAATAATGAGCCGCGATGGCCTCCACCAGCGCGGACACCGTGTACGTCGTGGGCTGGATGGACACCCGAATCCCGAGTTGCTCGGCTGCCTGCGCCGTCACCGGCCCAATCGCGGCCACTTCGGTGTTGTTCAGGAGATCCACAGCCTGATCTTCGCCATACACCTTGACGAAGTTGCGGACCGCCGACCCCGCAGTAAAGGTGACGACGTCGATCTTACGTTCGAGGAGCATGCCGTAGATGTCGAGGTCGTCCTCGCGGTGCAGGTCCTCGAGCACCGTCCGGTACGCCGTCACGTCAGTGACCGCCGCGCCGGCCTTGCGCAGTTCTTCGGCGATCACCTCGCGGCCGATGTCGGCGCGCGGCAGCAGCACCTTGACCCGCTCCAGCGACCCGCTCGCACGCAGCGCGGCAATGACGCCTTCCGCCCTGAACTCCTCGGGTATGAGGTCGGCGTTCAGGTGATACGCAGCCAGCTTCGCCGCGGTCGCGCTGCCCACGGTGCACAATTTCGCGCCGCTCAGCGCGCGCATGTCGCGCCCTTCGGAGAGCAACGCGTCCATGAACGCTTCCACGGCATTGCCGCTCGTGAAGATTACCCAGTCGAATTCGCCGGCGCGGGCCGCCGCGTCCTGCAGCGGCGCGGGATCCTCGGGCGGGACGATACGAATCATCGGTGCTTCGATCGCCTCGGCGCCGAGAACGCTGAGCAAGTCACACAACTCGCCCGCCTGTTCTCTGGATCGGGTGACGAGAATCCGCTTCCCGAACAGCGGCCGTTCATCGAACCAGCGGAGATGATCGCGGAAGCCAACGACGCGGCCGACGACGAGAATGGCCGGGAGGCGCCGCGGATTGTCATGGATTTCTTCCACAAGCTGCGCGAGCGTGCCGGCAACCGTCGCCTGGCTCGTCTTCGTACCGTTGTAGACGAGGATGGCGGCCGCATCAGGCGCCCATCCGTTCGCCACGAGCGCATCGAGAATGCGCGGAAGCTGCTGCGCGCCCGCGTAGCAGACCACTGTTCCGTCGAGCCGCGCAATGCTCGCCCAATCGACGTCCGGAACCGTCTTGCTCTCGTCCTCGTAGCCGCGGACCATCGTCAACGTGTCGCCGCCGCCGGGATACGTCACCGGCACGCCCGCGTAGGCCGGCACACCGATGCCGGCGGGGATGCCCGGGATCACCTCGAACCCCAGGCCTTGTTCGTGCAGGAACAACGCTTCTTCGCCGCCGCGATCGAAGACGAACGGATCGCCCCACTTCAGCCGCGCCACGATCTTGCCTTCCCGGGCTTTCTCCGCGAGCAGGTAGCAGATCGCCTCCTGCGCCATGGGGTGCGGCGCGGCCGTTCCGACGTTGATCAATTCGGCGCCCGGCCGGGCGTTCCGGAGCAGTCGTTCGTGGACGAGATGGTCGTGCAGCACGACGTCGGCGCGTCGCAGGTATTCGAGTCCCCGCGCGGTGATGAGGCCGGGGTCGCCGGGACCGGCGCCGATGAGGAAGACAGTGGGGCGCTTCATGGCTGGATTCCTTCGACGGCGCCTTGCGCGCGCTCGACGTCGGCGAGGATGTCGCCGGCGCCCTGCTCGAGCAGGCGCTCCGCCAACGCCGCGCCAAGCGTGTCGGCGGCATCGGCCGGCCCGGTGGCTTCGGCGCGAACCGCCCGGGCCCCGTCGAGCGAGATCACGACGCCGGTGATCACGAGCGCCCCATCGGTCGGCGACGCATACGCGCCAATTGGCATCTGGCATCCGCCGCCAAGCCGGCGCACGACAGCGCGTTCAGCCGTCAGCGCCGCGGCCGCGTGCGGGTCGTCGATACGCGTCAGAAGCTCGCGGAGAGAAGTGTCGTTGCTGCGCATCTCAATCGCAATGATGCCTTGTCCGGGCGCCGGCACGCACGCCGACACGGGAAGCGCGGCCGAGATCCGGTCTTCGTGCCCAAGCCGCCGCAGGCCCGCGGCGGCCAGCACGATCGCGTCGAACTCGCCGCTGTCCACCTTGCGCAGCCGGGTGTCGAGATTGCCGCGAATGGGCTGGAACCGCGCGCTCGGAAACAGCCGCGACAGCTGCGCCGTCCGCCGCACGCTGCTCGTGCCGAGACGTGGCGCCTGGCCAAGCTCCGCTACTACGGCTTCAAGCGAGGTGAGCGGCTCGCGCGGCACCGCCGGCAGCACAACCGCGTCGCGCGCGTCCTCGCGCGCGAGAACGGCGCCGATGTCGAGACCCTCGGGCAGCACCGCCGGCATGTCCTTGCTGCTGTGCACCGCCAGGTCAATCGTGTTGTCGAGGAGCGCATCCTCAATCTCTTTCACGAACAGCCGCTTGCCTCCGATCGCCGAGAGCTTCGCTTCGGAGAGGCGGTCGCCGGTCGTCTTGATGACCACGATCTCGCAGGTGACGCCGGCCTGCTCCTCGAGGAGGCGCTTCGTCGCGTGCGCCTGGTACAGAGCCAACTGACTGCCGCGAGTGCCTAGACGAAGCTGCTCCATCGGTCGCGTCTACTCTTCCCGCGACACGCGTTCTTCACCCCGGAGGCCAAACAGGCGATTCACGGCTTCCGTGTACAGGACCTGGGTTTCTTCGTCGGGTAGCGCCTTCAGTTGCTCGGTCGGCTCGAGCAGCAGCTTTTCCATGATGATGCGCGTGACTTCCTCCACCCGCGCCCGTGCCTCGGGCGACAAGCCCGACAGCTTGCTCTCGAGACGCTGCAGCTCCGCGCGGCGGATCGCTTCGAACCGCTGGCGCAACGCGACGACCGTCGGGATCGCGCCGCGCGATCGGTGCCACGCCATGAACCGGCCGACTTCCTCGGCAACAATCAGCTCCGCGCGGTCCATCTCGGCGCTGCGCCGCGACAGGTTCTCCTTCACGATCATCTGGAGGTCGTCCACGTTGTAGAGGAACACCTGCTCGATGTTGCCGGCATCAGGATCGACGTCGCGCGGAATCGCGATGTCGATGATGAACAGCGGATCGTGTCGCGGTCGTCCGATGACCGACTCGATGTCGGCCCGGCTCAGGATCGGCACCTGCGATCCCGTCGCCGTGATCACGATGTCCGCTCGTGCCAGCACGGTCATCAGGTCGGCCCACGGCGCCGCCGTGCCGGCGACGGTGTGTGCGAGCTCCTGCGCCCGCCCGAACGTGCGGCTCGTAATCACGATCTCGCCCACGCCCTGGGTGCGGAGATGCTGCGCGGTGAGCTTGCCCATCTCTCCGGCGCCGATCACGAGCACATTGCGGCCGGTGAGCTTGCCGAAAATCTTGCGCGCGAGCTGCACCGCCGTGTAACTCACCGACACCGCCCCTTCGCCGAGCGCCGTCTCGGTGCGCACGCGCTTGCCGACGGCAAATGACGAATGAAACAGTTTCGTGAGCAGCGGGCCCGAGGAGTGCCGCTCCGCTGCAATCGCGTACGCTTCCTTCACCTGCCCCAGGATCTGCGGCTCACCCACGACCAGCGAATCGAGCCCCGCGGCGACGCGGAACAGGTGGCGGACCGCGTCCGCGTCCTCGCGCGCGAACACGTGCGGGAGGAACGTATCGCTCGACAACTGGTGGTACTCGCTGAGGAACGCGACGAGGTCTTCCTTGGCCCGTTCGACATTTTCCGCCGCGACGTACAACTCCGACCGGTTGCACGTGGACAGGACCGCTGATTCCGCGGCGCCAGGCCGCGACGCCAGCGCCTCGACGGCGCCGCCGAGATCGCGACTCGAAAAGTCCAGCCGCTCTCGTAATTCGACCGGCGCGGTCTTGTGGCTGACGCCTAGCAGGAACAGATGCACGTCAGTTCCCGAAGCTGTGGCTCGTGGTGACGAAGTAGTTGATCGGCAGGAAATTCAGCAGGACGATGCCAAACCCGATTGCCGAGACGAGGGCCGCGCGGCGCCCGTGCCAGCCCAGCGTACGCCGCGACACGACGGCGAACGAATAGACCGCCCACGTCAGGACAGCAACGAAAATCTTGGGATCCGCAAACGAGAACTCCTGGAGCCGCGCATCGTACGGCGCCGCCGCCCGCGCCTGTGTCGCCCATATGATCCCGACGATGACCCCGAGGGTCATGAACATCCAGCCGACGGCAACGGCGCGGCCGTTCATGACGTCGAGCACCTGCAGCGACGGCAGCCTCGTGTAGAAGAACCCCAGCTGTTTCTTCTTGATCTCCTTGAACTGCAATACGTAGGTGAGGCCGAGCACGCCCGCCAAGGCGAAGCTCGCGTAGGCGAACAGGATCGACGAGGTGTGCACCCAGAACCAGGGACTGTCGAGCAGCGGGTCGAGGTGCTCGACGCCCGGATCGAGCGTCGGGATCAACTGGAGCACAATCGCAATCGGCAGAATGAATACGCCCATGGCGCGTTCTTCGCTCGTCAGCTCCAGATACAGGTACGAGAGCGCCAGCAGCCAGACGAACGTCGAGATGGCCCGTGACGGGTTGGCAAACGGCACATGCCGCACTTCCATCGTCTGCATGCCAATGGCAAACGTGTGGACGAGCGCCGCGGCCAGCAGCACCGTCGTGGCGATCCGGCCGATGGTGGGCTCTCGTCGCGTGAAATGAATCGCGTAGGCGATTCCGGCGAGCAGGTACAGGAAGAAGGGAATGGCGTTTTGCAGCATCGGTCACATCCCAACTCCCACACGGCCAACGCCCAACGCGATTGCCCCCACAGGTGCCTTGGAGCCGGGAGTTGGGGTTGGGCGTTATCGCTCGTTTACATCAATGCGTCGTCGGGGCGTAATAGCCCTTCTTCGTTCGCGGCGTGGCGTTCGGCCGCGTCACCTGGACGATCACGCGGCGCCAGGCGCCGTTTCGAACCTGGTTCTTCGACGTGTAACCAATGGTGTACTGGCTCGAGAGCTCGTCCGCGATTTGCGCGTACACGCCCGCCAGGTCCTCGATGCGCGCCGGGAAGAACGCGCGCCCGCCGGTCTCCTGTGCCAGTTGGCGCATCACGAACTCCGCCTCGCGGAACCCCTTGGACTGTGACGGTTCGGAGTTGCGCAGCGCGATGGCGTAGATCGCCGTCTCGGAGCGCTTCGCCAATTCCAGCACCTCTTCAAAGGACACGAGGCTCGACGTATCCTCGCCGTCGCTGAACACGACGAGCGCCTGGCGGCGCACGTCTTCTTCCGCGGTCGCGCGCACCTTGCGCAGTTCTTTCAGCGAAATGTAAATCGCGTTGTGAAGCGAGGTGGATCCGCCAGCGGCGGTTTCGAGGATCGCTTCTTCGAGCTCGGGCCTGCTCGACGTGAACGGCTGCCGGATCTCAACACGGCTGTCGAAATCGACAATTTGCGCGATGTCGCCCGGTTTCAAGCGGCGGACGAACTCGGTTGCGGCCTTCTGCAACGTCTCGAGCTTGTCCTCCATGCTGGCGCTGCTGTCCAGGAGCAGCGAAAGCGCGATCGGCTGCTGGCGCTTGTTGAAGAACGCGAGCTCCTGCTTGACGCCGTCCTCGAAGATTTGAAAATCGCCCTGATCGAGATCCGTAATGTAGCGGTTCGACGGGTCCACCACGGTGACGTTGAGCGACACCATTTCGACGCCGGCCCGGAATGAGGGCCGCGGCTGTTCCGGCGCCGGAGCCTGTGCCGATGCGGACACGAGTGCGGGCAGCGAGGCGACGAGAACGGCGGCACTCGAGCGGAGGAGACGCATATCAGGCTCCCGGTTTCCGGCGTTCGACTGCGCCGCGCGCGGTCAGTCCCGGGCGCGTGACGCTGACGGTGGTGGTTTCAGGTTGGATGAGCGACTCGGGGCGGCCAAAGACGACCTTGTGCTGGTTGGACAGTTCGCGAGCCAGCTTCTCGAGGGCGTTCTCGACGGCCATGCTCGTCAGTACCGTCACGCGCTGTCCGCCGGTCACGCGGGGTCCTTCATCGAGCACCGTGGCGCGGTTCCTGATGGGATCGGCGACTGACGTCGGAAACGTGCCGATGGTCACGGCATGCAGGGCCGCGCCGCCGCGTTTCAGCGCGTCAACCACTTCGCGGTAATGACGGTTGCTGAACTCGGTCCCGTCCGTAATCACCGGGATGATGACGGCACGGGGCCCCTCGCGCCGTTCGAGCCCGCGCGAGGTCTCTACGAGCGCGTCGAGCAGCGTCATCCCCGATCCGGGGGCGGCGAACAGGCGGCCGATGGCCTGTTTCAGGAGCTCCTCGTTCCGCGTGTAGTCCTGCACGATCGTTGGACGGTCGCCAATCGTGATGATCGCGATGTCGTTGTCCTTGTGCATGCGCTGCACGAAGGCGGTCACGCCATCGCGGATGTTGCGGATGTCGTTGGTGGCCGCCTGGCTCGTATCGATCACCAGGGCGATCGAGATCGGCTCGGTAGCCGGCGTGACGCGGAGGACCTCCCGGCGCACGCCGTCTTCGCGCACCACGAATTCATCCGCGCCGAGGCCGGTGACTGGTTCGCCATTCTGGTCCACGACACTGGCATACAGGACGCCCTCGCGGCTGGGCGCCTGCGCGGAAAGATCCCCTGCCGCAGCGACGACCCAGGCGGTGACGACGACGAGCATCGCCGAGAGAAAGGTAGATATGTGCGACATGAGTACTCGGGAAGCAGGCGACCGGCGCTGTCAGTATAGCGTGTGAGGCGCGCGCGGCGTCAAGCGGAGCGCATCCGTGAAAGCTGCTGAAAACAGAGGACTTATGTCATTTACGCGGCGCGTGCGCGTGGGCCTGCGTACGTTGACACCCCATGGGTCGCGTGTTATAAACCACGCGACTTCCGGCCCGGATC
>WUUC01122270.1_pt1 | contig 12434 bp, 10 predicted proteins | sample 6278441 | NCBI WGS metagenome assembly WUUC01 (sample SAMN13675441, study PRJNA597444) | soil metagenome | isolation source: soil | place: USA: Washington | collected 2017-10 | reverse complement strand
TCTCGGAGGCGGGATTGTCGGCCCTGCTGGTCATGCCGGACCTCGCATTCGCGCGTCACCCTGAGCTCCCGAGAACATCGGGCGCCGCCGTTCGACGGCAAGGTAGAGTACCGTGAGCACGACCGTCCCCGCAACCACGGCCGCGGCCACGCTGATGCGCCCCGACTGCGCCAGCCAGGCGAGCGCACCGAGGCCGAGATTGATCAGGAGCACCGTCGCGGTCACCGCCGCGTGGGACCAGCCGCTCTCCACCAGCCGCTGGTACGCATGCGACCGATGGGCCTGGTACCAGCGCTCGCCGCGCAGCATCCGCCGCACCAAAGTGGTCGTCGCGTCGACCGCGAACACGCCCGCCAGCAGGAGGCAGAGCGCGAGCGGCAGCGCGCCCGACCGGCCGACGATGAGCGAGAACGCACCGAATACGTAGCCGAGAAATCCGGAGCCGACGTCGCCGAGGAAGATGCGGGCCGGCGGCCAGTTCCATCCGAGGAAGCCGCCCGCGGCCCCGGCGATGATGAACGACACCAGCGCCAGGTCCTCCCGTCCGCCGAGCAGGATCAGCACCCCGGCGATCGCCCCGACCGACGTCGCCTCGGCCCCCGCGAGTCCGTCCACGCCGTCCATGAAGTTGTAGAGGTTGATCGCCCAGAGGATGCAGACCGCGCCGGCCACCGCGGCGGGCGTCAGCTCGCCCCAGATCCACCAGGCCGCCCAGCAGGCGGCCGCCGCATGCACCAGCGCCCGCACGCGGGCCGGTACATCGCCGCGGTCGTCCCGCCAGCCCACGACCGCGACGAGCAGCCCGCCCCCGCCCAGCGCCCAGGCGACGTCCGATGGAATCCTGCCGAGCACCGCGCCGGCGAGGATGCCGCCGAGCGTGACAGCGACGACGGCGATGCCGCCGCCGCGCGGAGTCGGCGTGCGATGCAGGCTCCGCTCGTTGGGAACGTCGAGGAGCCGCGCGCGCAACGCGTACCGGCGGACGAGGCCGGTCAGCGCCCAGGAGACGAGCGTGAGAACGATGAGTGCTGCCAGAGCCTGTGTCATGCCCCCTTCGCTTCGCTCAAGGTGACATGCCGCCGATACCAGCTAGCAGTGTCCCGGATGCCATCCTCCACCGAATAGGGCGGACGATACCCCACGACCCGCGCGAGCTTCGACGCGTCCACCGTTAACGATCCGATGAGTCGGTCCGCCGTCGCTCGCGGCATCGCCATTCGCAACATCCCCGCCGGCACCGGCAGCAGCCTGGCCGGCTTCCCCAGCGCCTCACCGATCATCCGCAACAGCTTCGTCAACGAGAGGTCTCGCCCGTCGCTCGCGAAGAAGGTCTCGACCTCGGCGGACTCACGCTCGAGCACCGCCAGCACCGCAGCGACGAGATTGCCCATGTAGAGCATGCTCCGCCGATTGGCAACGGCTCCGAACGGCAGCGGCATCCCGCGGTCCACCAGCGAAAACAGCCGCAGCATGTTCCCCTTCATCCCCGGCCCGTACACCAGCGGGAATCGCAGAATGGCCCCGCCGAGCTTTCGCCGCCGTGCGATCCCTGCGAGCGCCTGCTCCGCTTCCAGCTTGCTCACGCCGTACGGATCCATCGGCTCAGGCGGCGTCTCCTCGGTCCAGGGCGAGGTGTTCCGCTCACCGACGGCCTTCACCGTGCTCGCCAGCACGACGCTGCGGACGCCGGCCGCCGCCGCCTGCTCCGCCAGTACCGTCGTGGCCGCGACGTTCGCTCGGCGGAACTCAGCCAGCGGGTAGGCGGCGCGCTCGTGCATGACGTGGACCCGGGCGGCCAGATGCACGACGGCATCGGATCCTTCCACCGCGGCTCGAACGGCGTCGGCGTCGAGCGGGTCGGCTACCCGAACGCGCTGCACGCCCTCGACCGGGTGACGCCCGCCTTCGCGCGAGGCGCCATGCACCGTCGCGCCCCTCTCCACGAGTGCCCGGCATAGAGGGCGGCCGATGAAGCCTGTAGAGCCCGAGACGAACACGGTCCGCCCAGCGAGCGTCACGCCTCGGTGGGCCGCGGAAGACGGTATGCTTGCTGCCCCTGTGCGAGGGTCACCAGGCTGGTGCATACCAGGTACATGAAGATGAAATCAAGCAGCCGGAAGGGCAGTAACAGCTCGTCGAAGAACGCGCGGAACAGAAGGACCGCGAGGAGCAGAAAGACCATGCGGTCGTGCCGGAGCGCGCGGACCAGCGCGAAGGCGGACAGGAGATACAGCGGAATGGCCATCAGTCCCATGGACTTGTGCCACAGGATGTAGGAATTGTGGACGTTGGTGAAGCCGCCGAAGATCTCATGACGCCCGTGCCCGGTCAGCGTAGCGGCGCCCTCGAGTGTCTTGCCATAGTCCTGCCAGATGTGGCTCCGGGCCTCGGAGCCGAAGCCGAACTCCGAGAAGCGTTCGAAGACGAACGAGATCATGTCCAGCCTCGGCAATACCACCACGACCGCAAGCACCATCACCGCTGCGTAGACCAGCAGCTTTACCGCCAGCAGCCATCGCCGGTGTTCCCGCGCCAGGTCGTACAGCGCGACACCGCCGATGAGAAACAGGGCCGCCGAGATCCCGGAGCGTCCCAGGGTCAGCGCACTGACGAGCAGGCAGACGACTGCCGGCAGCAAGCGGATCCGTGCGCCCCCCGCCAGGGTGACGGCGTAGTGCAGGCAGCAGAGGATGAGCAGGTAGCCCGAGATGCCGTTAGCGCTGCCGGTCACCATGATCTGATGGATGGCGCCGGGACTGCTCACGGTCAGCAATCGGTAGCCGAAGTAGGCCGCAGTAAGATAGAACAGCACGCCGGTGGTCTGTCGGCGGACATGGCCGCGGCACAAGGCGAGCGCCACACCGAGGTTCCCCGGCAGATAGACGCACTCCTGCACCCACTCGCCAAAGATGACCCCATTGAGCGTGAGCGCCAGCATGATCCAGGCGCCGAGCAGGTACAGGAAGTACTGCTCGTATTTCATGGATCGCTCGGCGAGCGCCTCGTACACGAGCAGCAGGATGCCGACGAACACCAGCAGCCGCCGAGGAACGGAAGTCATGACCAGCGTGTTCGTCACGGCCAGCGCGATGTACACCACCACCAGCAGCTCGGCGGGAAGCCCTCGAGAAATACGGATCATGGGATCCGCGCGGCGGCCAGCTCTGCCGTGAGGGTGCCGTCGAGCAGGTGGCGCAGGATCGCCGGCGCCTGGGACTTCACCGGTGATACCGGGCGCCGGCCCTGGGCCAGCAGGCGGCGCAGCGCGGCCACGATCATCTCCGGCGTCTCCGCCACGGCCAGCATGCCGGCGGCGAATTCCTCAGGGAAGATGTCCGGGGCCTCGCGACCGCAGGCGACCGAGGGGACCCCGTGCGCCGCGGCCTCGGCCACCACGGTGGAAAGGGTCGTGGTCAGATGGCAGTCCATGGTTTGCAGCAGAGCATGGAGCGGCGTCTCGGTCGCGAACTCCATCATGCGGACATCCAGTCCGGCGCCCGACAAGACACGGGAGGCTTCGCGCCAGCGCACCGATTGGTTTACCTGGTGGAGGCGGAACCAGAAGCGCCACGCGGGAGATGACAATCGTACCGCGTCGAGCACCGCGGTCGGCACGAGCTCGCCCTGGGAGCTGAGGCTGACGAGGATATGGCGATCACCTCCCACCTCCCGCTTGCGCTCCTCGATGCCGTCGCGCGTCGCTCGGGCCAGGGCGCTGGAGTCATCCAGCCACATGTCGCGCCAGGGGTCGCCCCCTACCACCGCGACGTGGCTACCGGGCTCGCGCTGGGCCCAGCGACTGATCGCCGCCGCGCTCTCGCGGTTCCAGTTCCAGAAGACCCGGGCACGAGTCTCCCATCCCTCGCGCGGAACGGCGAACCAGGAACCGTAACTCGGGTGCAAGTCACCTTGAATCCCGTGCTGCAGCTCGACCGAGGTAATGCCGCGCTCTCGGCAGGCCAGGCAGAATGCCATTTCCGGAAGCGCCGAGTTGGCGACGAATCCGATCCGAGGGCGGCTGCGCCGCAGCCAACCACCGATCCGGTCCGCGAGACGCCGCAGGAACAGCACATCCCGCCGCAATCGCATGATGTCGGCATGGGGCGCCCGGAGGCCAGCCTCGACCAGCCGGGTCCGAAAACCGGCAAACGACTCCAGCCGAACGTGGTCATCGCCCAGCGGCAGCACCTGGCATGCCGCCCGGAGCGCGAGGAGGGTTGGCTGGATCAGAAATGATGGGGTGTATCGCGGGATGCTGTATTCGCCGAATGGGCTCAGCTCCCACACCAGCGACCGCGCCCCCAACCGTTCGAGCATCTCGACGAAGGGGCCCGCCCGCAGGTCATACCGCCGGCCTCTCAGCAGGGGGCGTCGTCCGGTGGAGTAGCTGAGGAAGACAGCGTCCGCCGCGGCGGTCGGAGAGCGGTTGGCCGCGTAGTCCCGCGCATAGGCCGAGGCCCAGGACGCGAGGCCGCCGGCGACGCCCCGCAGCCGCTGGTGCCATGCAGCGCTCAGCGCGTGCTGCGGCGAGCCGGCTCGATAAGTGTTGGCGTATAGCGACTGGCGCACCAGCGGCCAGACCCGGATGCCTCGCACGGTCCATTGGGTGACCGGGAATTCCCCCTCGATCCGCGCGAGCCACTCGATGAACTCCGCGCGGGTCACCGACGCCCATCCTGGCTACATCCGTGCTTGACCGACCCCAGCAGCCGGGTCATAGTTAGGCCCACACTCCCGTCTCGATCATTCTTTCCTTTCCCAATCTCCTTCTCCCGAATGCAGACCTTTGCCGGCGCCGGCACGGCGGACATCACGCCGGACACGCCAGTCCCGTTGGCCGGCGCCGAAATTCGCACCGGTCGGTTCCAGGGTGTGGCCGACCGCCTAGAAGCTAACGTCCTGGTGCTGAAGCAGGATGGGCCGCCCCTCGTCCTCATCAGCGCGGATCTTCTCTTCGTGGGCCGGGAGCTTCGCGCAGAGGTACTCCACCGACTCCGCGGCGCAGTCGCCGACGAGAACCTGTTCTTTGCCGCCAGCCACACCCATTTCGCCCCCGCCACCGACGATCGCCGCCCTCGTCTCGGCCGCCTGGACGCGACGTACTTCGAGCAGCTCTGCGAAAAGATCAGCGGCCTCGTCGACCTTGTCCTCGGCCGCCCCATGGTGCCGGCGGTGCTGGAGTACGTGGAAGGCCGCGCCGACCATGCCGTCAACCGGCGGGTTCGGGCGGCGTGGCATCTCAGCCGGCGAGGTCCCCGCATCGGCGGCATCGTCGGCGCACCTAACCCTGCCGGTCCCCACGACGAGGCAATACACCTGCTACGCGTGTCCGGAGAGCACGGCGATCCGTTGGCGGTGATCTGGAGTTACGCCTGCCACCCCGTCGCGTTTCCGCGACCCCAGGAGGTGAGCGCCGAGTTCCCGGGCCGGGTGCGTCGACGCCTGCGAGAGTGCCTGCCACCGGAAACTCCGGTGCTCTTCTGGCAGGGGTTCGCCGGCGATGTCCGGCCGCCGGAGATGAATCGGGACCAGTCGGTGCAGACCCGTCTCAAGCGGGTCCTGCTGGGTCCCAGGTTCGGCCGTTTTACCGGCGAGCAGTGGGAATCATGGGCCGAATCCCTCGCGTCTCGTGTCGTGGCGACCGTCACCGCGCGCGCATCCCTGCGCCTGACTGGCAGCTTCCGCACCGCACGCCTCACCCGGCCGCTCGCCGAGTTCGTCTCCGAAACCTCTGGCGGACCCGAGGTGGCGTTTCACAGCATGGAGCTCGGGAGCGCGCTGACCGTCGTCGGGATCGCCGCGGAAGTCGTGACGGAGTATGCGTCGCTGGTGCGCGGTGTGTTCCCCGGCTCCATCGTCATACCGGTGGGCTACATCGATGAGGTCTATGGCTACCTGCCGACCGCGCGGATGGTGCGGGAGGGAGGATACGAGGCTCGGTGGTTTCTCCAGCCTTTCGGGCTCAGGGGACGGCTGCATCCGGAGATCGAGCGGCACTGCCTCTCCGCGGTCACGGCGCTCGCCCGGGCTCGCTGAGCCGTCGTACCATTGCGACGATCGGCTCGACGCTCCCCATCACGGCGATCTGGTCTACCTCGAACTGGACCCCGAATTCTTCTTCCAGCGCGAGGATCAGATGCACCTGCTGGAGGGAATCCCAGTTGGGGATGGTGTCCGGCGACGACTGGAGCGTGACCGCGCGCCGCGACACCCGGAAAATCCGGGCCACTACGTCGAGCACCCGCTGCTCGAGGGCATCCACGGTCAGTCCGGCCTTCTGATCTCGAGCCAAGCAGGCAGCTCGACCGCCCCCCCGACTCGCCGCTCGTAGATCACCGTGCCGTCATCCTGGCGCGCGACCTCGTCGAATCCGCGGGCGCCATAGAACTCGGCGACCTGCCCGTTCTTCCGGGTAGGCCGATAGATCCCCCGCACCCGTGCCGCTCCCGTGGCGAACACATGGTTCACGAGGTATCCGAGGATGGCGTCCTCCACCGAACGCTTGAGAACGCGACAGCTCATGAGGAAGCTGTCGATGACGATCGCGTCGCCGTCCCGATCGAGCAGGGTCACGGCAATGAGCCCGTAGTCGCCAAATCGATCGGCGAGGCGATAGGCATGGCCCTCGCGGTCGGGCTGGGCCAGGAACGCCGAGAGACTGTCGGTCGTATGGCGTGAGGTCGTGAGGTTGAACTGGTTGGTCCGCTGGGTGAGATCGGCGACCCGGGCAAGGTTCGATGGCGCGATCGGCTCGATGAACAGCTTCATCTCCAGCGAGCGAAGATAGTCCTCCAGCGACGCCGCCGACTTGCGGAGCCGGGTCCTGCTGGATTCGGTGCGGTAGAAGTCGCCACGGGCACGATCCTCGTCGGAAAATCCCAGCGAGTCGAACACACCGAGACCGGCCAGGAGTGCGCCCCTTGCCCCGACGTCACCGCTCTGCTGCACCACCAGAACCTCGGGAAGAGCCTGCCGGATCCGCTCACACTGCGCGTCGCTGTCCTCCAGGAAGACGAAGCTGTCCACGCCTAGCCCCAACTCCTCGGCCAGCTCCAGCATATTCGCCGCTTTGTCCTGCCAGTTGATCCTGGTTGCCGCGAAGTGCTCGGCCCGGAGAATCATCTCCGGATGACGCCCCAGCACTTCCGCCACGTCCTGCTCGTTGTTGTGGCTGTTGATGGCGAGGACGATGCCGCGCCGGTGCAGCTGGAGCACAACCTGCTGCAGGTCCCGATACCCGCTTCCGGGATACCTACTCCCGAGCTGGATGCCCTCAGGACCGTCTTCGCCGACGACACCCCCCCACAGCGTGTTGTCGAGGTCCAGCACGAGCACCTTCCTGACCAGGCCGGTAAAGGCGCGCAGGTACCGAAGGTGAATCTCCGTCATGGCGTGCAGCGCCGCGGGCGTATACGGGAGCCGAGCCAGGGCGAGCATGCGCCGGTCGTGCCAGCGGTCCCAGCCCTGCCGAGCGATGGGACCGTCCAGGTCAACCACGTGCACGTCGCCCAGCTCGGCGGCAAGCGAGGAGACCCCCGCGTTGAGGGCCCTGAGGGCGGCGGTCTGCCCCCGCGGATGCGCTGCATCGATCGCGCCGAGTGCGCGGTCTACCGGCAATGGGAACCCATGGAGCAGTACCTTGGCGCGCGAACGCGCCCGCCAGGCTTTCAGCGCGGTCGCCAAGCGCTCCACCACGTCGTCGATCTCCCGCGCGACGTCCGCGACATCGAGGTCCAGGAACCGGGTGGTGAGACATGGCGCAAGCGAGTCGAGATGCAGGGCGAGCACGATCACATGAGGATCGAACGCGTCGAGCTGGCCGGTGGGATCGAGCAGCTCCTGCGCCCAGGTGTCATAGGCGGCCACGTAGGGCCGGATCAGCAGCCGCGACCCCAGCCCCCGCGCAGTGTGTAATGGCCCGAGCAGGTCGAGCGTGACGTTGCCAAGGAACGCGACCCGCAGCTCGACCAGCTCGGCCTGCGCCGGATCCAGGCCTTCCGCCAGTCCGCCGACCGCCTGGCACGTCGCCGCGGTGGGGTTCAACCCCAGCAGCCGCACCATGGACACGCGGGCGCCGCGGTGGTCTCCCTCCGCGAGAAGGCGCTCGATGGTCTCCAGCGGGTCCAACACGTCGATCGTCGTCATGGCCCAAAACATAAGCCGGCCCTGGGCGCTGCTGCGAGGTGGTGGCCGGTTACATTGCACCGTCCTCGCCACCTGGGCCGGAACCGTGACCACACTTTCGGATCTCGCCTGTATCTGCTGCGCCAGCCGCGCGTTCCGACCCCTCCGTACGGTCAACGGGCACCCCATGGTGCAGTGCACCGTATGCCGATTCGTCACCGTGCATCCCCTGCCCGACCGCGCGACGCTCGAAGCGTACTATGACCGTACCCGAACGGGCGAGGCGCAGCGCAGGTCAGGGCGGAAGCTGCTCGCCGAGTTCCTGACGTCGACCAACAACCCGAAGCGGGACTTCTTCCGCGACGTGCTGGCCAGGGTCACCGGGGTGCTCGGCAAGGGCTCGCTCGACATTCTGGAGATCGGGTCAGGTTTGGGGACCTTCGTTCACTATGCCAATCTGACCGGACATCGCGCCACGGGCACCGAGGCGACCAGCTCGTACGCCGACCTGAGCTCCGAGTCACTGGCGGGCCGGATCGTGTACGTGAAAGAGGCACGGTACGAAGAGTATTTCGCGTCGGACGCGTTCGATCTGATCTACATGGAGCACGCCTTCGAGCACCTCGTCGAACCCGAGCGATTTCTCAAGGAGGCCCGTCGGATGCTGCGCCCCGGCAGCGTCCTGTTTCTCGCCGTGCCCAACATGGACTCGCTGAGCTCGCGAGTGCAGGGCAGGTTCTGGTCCTGGGCAATCCCGCCGGACCACCTGTACTTCTACACCAGTGAGAACCTCTCACGCCTCCTGGAGCGGCACGGGTTCACAGTGACCGAGGCCTTCGCCCGGGATTACTACCACCGCAGCATTCCCCAGATGTTCTCGCTGCGACGAGCGGCCAACGTTGTCAGGAGACTGTTCGGATTGACCCCCCTGCCGCACCGGTACACCTACCCGTCCACGCCGGCCGACCATCTCATGCTGGCCCCGTACTATGTGCTGTACCCCGTCATCCGCTGGTCGTGGGCGCGCTCCGCCGGCAGCGAGCTGGTGGTCGTCGCCCGGCGTAGCGAGTGACCTCCACTCAGGGTGGGGTGTCCGCCCGGAACAGTCGGCGGCGCGGGATCGGCCAGTAGTAGGTGGTAATGCCCTGCCGGGCGAGGGACACCAGCCGATCCACGAGGTACCGAGCCTCCACCGCCTGGACGCGAAGGTTCGAGACATGAGTGACACGGACTCGGTCCGCGGCGACGTACCGTCGGACTCTGCCTATCCGGAATCGTCCGGTTCGCGGCCGAAGACTGTGAGTCCCCTCCTTCCCCGTTTCGTCGCGAAAGCGGTAGGCCACCGGCTCTCCGAACACCCGGCGAAAGTAGGGGATCTCGTGGTAGAGCAGGCTCTCGGGACAGTGCTGGGCGGTGCCGAAACCGAACGATCGCGGGAGGCCGAGGCACAGCAGGATGGCGTCCACGTCGGCCAGGCGAGCATAGGGCGAGCAGCGGTCCCACGGCGTCTCCGACCGATGATGGTCCCGGACCAGGAGATCAGCGTTGGGTCCCAGCGCCGCGACCGAATGGATCAGGTTGATGCTCCGGCGTGCGCCCGGCATCCTACGGAACATCTCTGCCAGTAGCCCCGCCCCCGTGGGCGTGGTCCTGACGTCGAACGGCACATCCGTGTGGATTCGGAGGGGATAGGCCGGCAATACCAGGGTTCCTTCGGGACCGAGGTGCGACAGGAGGCCGCGCAGAAGGTCCAGCGGTGTGCCGGTGAAGTTGTAAAACTCGTCCCAGGCCGAGTGAAGGAAGAGCGTGGCACCGGGACCGACGCCGACCTGGTCGAGCGCCGCGCGGAACTCGGCTACTCCGTAGCGTGGATAACGACCGGGCTGGCGGCGCTGGACCCAGCGGCGGGCGAGCCCCACCAACGCCGGCACGACGGGCCGCCGGATGCCGGCCCGGCGGAATCGCTCCTTGATCGCCTCCACTCAGTCCCCATATCGCGTCATGTACTGGTCGTGGATCCAGCGATAGGTGCGCTCCATCCCGTCCCGCAGCCGGATCGAAGGCTCCCACCCGAGCTCGCGCTGGATCATCGTGTTGTCCGAGTTCCGGCCGTTGACGCCTTTCGGCGCGCTCAGGTTGTACGACCGCTTGAGCTTGATGCCGGCGATCTCCTCCACGATGCTCACCAGCTGATTGACGGTCACCAACTCGCTCGAGCCGAGATTGATCGGGTCGAGGATGTCGCTCCGCGCGATCGCCTGGGTGCCGTGGACGCAGTCGTCGATGTACATGAAGGAGCGGGTCTGGTTGCCGTCGCCCCAGATCTCGATCGTCGGATCCTTGGTGTGCTTCGCGTGGATGACCTTCCGGCAGATCGCCGCCGGTGCCTTCTCCCGGCCGCCCTCCCAGGTGCCGTGCGGGCCGTACACGTTGTGGTACCGCGCCATCCGGGTCGGCAGTCCGAAGTCCTCCCGGAAGTGGCGGCACATCCGCTCGGAGAACAGCTTCTCCCAGCCGTAGCCGTCTTCCGCCATCGCGGGATAGGCGTCGCACTCCTTGAGCGGCGCGACGTCGGCAGAGACCTGCTTGTCGGCGGCGTAGACACAGGCGGAGGAGGAGTAGAAGAAGCGGGAGGCGCCGGCGTCCACCGCGCCCATCAGCATGTGGGTGTTAGTCAGTACCGAGAGCATGCAGAGCGCCTTGTGGTGCTCGATGAACCCCATCCCGCCCATGTCGGCGGCGAGCTGGTACACCTCGCCGGCGCCGGCGCAGACCCGGCGGCTCTCCTCCCGCAGCTTGAGGTCGGCCACGACGTTCTCCACGTCGTCGAACATCTGGTACCACTCGCCCAGCGGCTTGATGTCCACGGCGCGCACCTGCCGTCCCTTGACCCGTAGCGCCGCCACCAGATGTCCGCCGATGAATCCGCCGGCCCCGGCCACGACGACCAGAGGATCACCCATGCCAAACCCCCGCTGAGAGCGTGAATTTCTCCGAACGCGGCCACTCGCAAGGAATTTACCACGAAGACACTAAGGCCACGAAGGCCTCCCTGGGCAGCCGATGAACCACAAAAACAGATACGGAACTTCGCCTGGCACGAAATGAAGTGATGGGCCCCGTCCAGGGAGTCCTTCGTGGCCTCTGTGCCTTCGTGGTGAATCTCTCGGAACGCCCACCCTCGCAAGGGATTCACCACGAGGGACACAAGAACCTGCCGGCACGACCCCAGGCGTGAAATGACATGAAACTAGCGCCCCACACCCCGTTCCATCACGTCGCAGAAGCGTCCGCACAGCTCCGCCTTGCCCAGCCGGCTCTCCACCAGCGCCCTCGCCCGCCGTCCCTTCTCCGCCAGCTCCTCCTCCGGCATGGCCGCGATCAGCCGGAGCACCCGCTCGGCTCCGGCCACGTCGCCGTGAGGCACCCGCCAGCCGATATCATGCTCGCGGATCAGCTCGCCGACATGCGACTCCTCGGGCCCCACCAGCAGAATCGGCCGCCCGACCGCCAGCGCGCCGTAGACCTTCGACGGGTGCACGATGCCGACGATGAAGTCGCCCACGGTCACCAGGTGCACGTCCGCCGCGGAGAGCGAGAACTTGAGCTGGTCGAGCGGCTGGTAGGGCAACGATCGGATCGCCGGGCCGGCGGCCTCGTCCACCTCGCGCTTGCCGATCCCGCCGCCGATGAACAGGAACCGCAGCTCGGCGAGATCACTCACCCGCTGCGCCGCCTGGAGCACCGTCGTGATCGGGTTCGAGGGGCCGTGGTTGCCGCTGTACATCACCACGCGCTTTCCGCTCAGCTCGTGCTGACGGCGGAACGGATTGCTCTCGTGCGGGATCTCCTCGAGGTGATCCTCGTGCGGCCACGGCGGGATGACCGTCATCTTGCCGCTCACGTCGAGCTTCCGATTCACCCGCCGCGCCATGAATCGGTCCAGGACCACCACGTCCATGGCGCGGCGCAGGACCATCCGGTTCAGCCGGTCGAACACCCGCGCCACCAGCGAGGTCTCCCTTACGATGCCGAGAGCGACGAGCTGATCCGGGTTGAGATCCATCACCCAGTACTTGATCGGCACGCCCCGCAGCGCCGCGATCGCCACGGCGGCCACCGACGCCATCGGCGGCGCGGTGCTGACCACGATCGCGTCGAGCGGGCGGATCGCGAGGCACCGGAGGATCGCCTGGAAGGTGAACGAGCCGCCGCCCAGCAGGCGCATGGCGATCGAGCTCTTGCCGAAGGACGTGAACGGGATGCGCCGGACCTCGACGCCATCGATGATCTCGCGCCCGGGATACCGC
>WUUC01111011.1_pt1 | contig 12435 bp, 12 predicted proteins | sample 6278441 | NCBI WGS metagenome assembly WUUC01 (sample SAMN13675441, study PRJNA597444) | soil metagenome | isolation source: soil | place: USA: Washington | collected 2017-10 | reverse complement strand
GCGCCCGCCGCGGGCAGTCGTGTGGACCGACGCCCGGGTCGCGGTGTGGCGGGCGACCGGTCAACGGCCGCCACTCGCGGTGTGGACTGCAGCGCAGACTTCGGCGTTCCTCACGCACATACGTGGACATGTGCTGTATCCGTTGTTCCACGTCGCCGCACTGCTCGGGCTGCGTCGCGGCGAGGTGATCGGACTGCGCTGGTCGGACGTCGACTTCGCCGCCGGCACGCTGACGATCTGCCGGCAGGTCCAGGAGCGCGACGGCCGGGCAGTGGTCTGCCTGCCCAAGAACGCAGCGCCCGCACTGTCGCGGTGGATCACGGCACGCTCACGCTGCTTCGTCGACTGCATGTCGAGTGGGAAACGGTGACCGACGGGACGGCCGCTGATGGCTGGGTATTCACCCACCGTGACGGCGCACATTGGAGCCCCAGCTACGTGACCCACACGTTCCGCCGACTCATCCGCGAAGCCGATCTACCACCGATCCGGTTCCACGATCTCCGGCACGGCGCGGCCAGTCTGTCCCTGGCCGCCGGTAACGACCTGAAGAGTGTGCAGGCGATGCTCGGGCACGCCAGCATCGTGCTCACCGCCGACACCTACACCAGTGTGCTGCCCTGCCTGGCACACAACGCCGCGGAGGCCACGGCCGAGCTGGTTCGCCGCGCCGGTCGGGATCGCTGGCAGCACGCGCCCGGCCGTGCCCGCCCGAAGAAGCGGCACGAAGAGGCCCGCGTTCGCCGAGGAATCAAGCGTGCACAAGCACGGAGAGGGGCGATTGCTCGGGCTCACGGTGGCCACACCTCGGGCTCACAGATCCACAACGCCCACCAGCAAGATCCTCGCGAGTTCGAGAACCTGCTGGTGGGCGTCGATGTCGCGGAGTACGCCGCCAGGGACTCGAACCCCGAACCCGCTGGTTAAGAGCGCGGACGTCAACGCACCGTTTTCGCAGGTCAATGGACCTGAAGTCCCTGGTTGCGAAAACCTGTTCTCGGCATCGGCGTGTCATTGGACGCGACTGGCGTGCGCAGGCTGAGTCGGTGCAAGGCTTCGGTCCGCTGGGATTGGGAGCGATCCCGCCGAGCTGAAGCACAACGGGCGGTTCTGGCAGGTCTGGGTGCACGCTCCGGTAGCGATCGAGGTGAGCGGCCGCCGCGAGCACCGCAACCGGCCGATCTTTCCTGCCAAGAACCTCGTTCCGTCCCCGCAGCAACTCCACGCCTACCTGAACGAGCGGTGGCAGGGGGAGGGAACCGCTGAGACAGCAGCGGCATGATCGGGTCTCTTTGGTGACCGTCGTGTGGGGTTCGGCGAGCGCGTCGCCGGGGATGCCCGACACTTGCGCGAGCAGTCCACGATCGGAGAGTGCGCATGGGAGCGCAGCGAGTCCTGCGGTGGCTGGTTGCCGCCACGGCCGGCCTGGTCGCCGGTGGTTGGCTGCTGCGGCGCGCGGCCGCGCACGCGCACACGGCCGGCCTGGCGAAGATGCTGAACACGGACCTGTCGCGGCTGGCGGGCCCGATCCGGACTCATGCCTGTGAGGCCGGGGTCAACCCGGTGCTGCTCGCGGCGATCCTGCACAACGAGTCGTACAAGCCGCACAGTCCGCTCCTGGAACGGGCGTGGCAGAAGCTCCACCGCGACTCGGCTCTCGGGGTCGCCAACATGCACCGTGCCGCCTACGAGCGCACTCGGCGCGGCCGCCCGTTCGCCGAGCGACGCTGGCAGGACCTGGCTCACGATGCCGATCTCGCGGTGCGCGCGGCGGCCTGGCATCTCCGCGATCTCGGCGAGCACCTGCCGGAACATCGGACGGCCGAGTACTCCCACGACGAGCTGCTCGCGATGGGATATGTCGCCGGCGCACGCAACATGCTCAAGTTCGCCCGGGGCACGAGCCCCGGCCCGCAGGCCCGCGCATACGTCGAACGCCTCCGTGAGTACTGGCCACATGCACACAAGGCGGTTGACCCACCCACCAGCCGGTGACGGCGAAAATCACCGAGCGCGCCCGGACACTCGCCGCCATCGCCAGCACAATCTGGCCGATCGCAGAACGCCTCAGAGTCTCCGGACACCGGGGCGATTCAGCTGTTTCGTGCTAGCCGGTCATGATGTAGCCGGTGGAAGGAGACGGCTTGGCTGGCGATCCAGCGGAGTCGGACGCCGAGGCGTGTCCAGAGGCAGTCGTTGCGCACTTCACCTACTAGCAGGAGCAGCAGGAAGTCCATGCGCTGGCGGGGCAGGGGAGCAGCGCCGGAAGGGTGGCTTGCGTGTACGGGTCGTAGTGGAGGTACACCTGCGGGATCAAGGCCGGGATGCCGTCGCCGAGTCGGACATGGCGGTCGGCGTAGGCCCGCAGAATCCGCCGTTCGGCGCCATTTGTCGCCCAACGAGCGGTCGAGCCGCCGGTACAAGATGCGGGAAACCTCACGCGTAGGCGCCCCCGTAAGCCTCTCGCATTCGGCCGCCGCAGCAGATCGCGGGGTGGCTGCGGCGTCGGTTTCCGTCGAGCACGGTGATCCATCCCGACCACGCCAGGCGAACAGCACTGACCTGCTGCCCGATAACGGCACCGTCTCCGAGTCCCATCGACCGACCAGCGCAGTATGTTTCTTTCACCGCAGAGCGTCGCCGCTGGTCGCCTGCTCGTTGCCTGTCCTGCCAGCACCATCATCCATCCGACTCGCAGCATCGTGCGTTGAGTCGGCGCCTCGACGGTCGGCACGTTGCTTGCGAACCCGGAACGCGCCCGGCCTGCTTCACCGCTACCTCGCCCGCCACCGGGTTCTGCGCACAGCAGTCCAGCGAATCTTCGCAACCTCACTCACCATCACCGGCTGACCCGTCGCCCCGCATGGACGCCTCGACGTGTAGGGACTCTTCTGCTGGGGCATGGGAATGCGATGCCGAGGGCCTACGTACAAGTATCAGTCTTCCGTGATCCTGGAGCGAGTTCTGGGTGGCGTAGTGCTACGGACGATCCAGGCAAGGACAAGCCCCAGAGCGGCGATTGAAAGGATGGGACTGTCCACCAGGGGCACCGGGATCTGCCATCCGAGCGACCTGGGGACGGCCGCAGACAGCCCGACGATAGCCTCACCCGTGATCAGGCCGGAGCACAGCAGTACCGCCCGGTCGTAACCTGTGTCGGAGCCGGTTCGGTGTCCCGCCCGCCGGATCAGGCGGCCAAGTAGTCCGCCGACGAGGAGCGGAACCGACAGGCTCAGCGGCAGGTACATCCCGATGGCGACTGGCATGACGGGGGCCCGCCGGCTCGTCGTACGCCGACGCAGCAGTGCGTCCATCGCGATCAGCGCGATCGCGATGGCTCCGCCGGTCAGGAGCATCCTCTGTGGGACAGCGCCGGTGAACACCGCGTCGGCCAGGTTCGCGAAGATCGTCGCTTGGGGTGCCTTGAACGTCCCGCTCTCATCGGCTCCGATGCCATATCCGGCGAGCAGCACGACCACGATCGGCGCCACGACGAAGGCGAAGACCGCCACGCCGGCCAGCTGGGCGAGTTGGATCCGCCGCGGCGTTCCGCCCAGCAGCGCACCGGACTTGAGGTGTTGGGCCGTGTCACCCGCGGTCGCGGTCGCCGCGCAGACGAACGCCGAGATCAACAGCACGGTCAGAGTGAGGTCCGCATCGACGGCAACCCGCAGCAGGATGAAGATCAATGACACGAGGAGCAGGGAACAGATGGCCATGCCCGAGATCGGGTTGTTGGAGTTGCCGACCTGACCGACGATGTATCCGGCCACGGCGCAGAACAGGACCGTCGCGCCCACCGTGATCACCGTCGACAGCGCAGCGAGCCCGACCGATCCGACCATGACCGTCATGAACACGAACGTGGCCGCGGCGACCAGCGCGATCGCAGCGAGCACCATCCCCATCGGGAGGTCCGCGTCGGTTCGGTCGACCCTGCGGGCATTTCGACCCGAGACACCCGCGAACGCGCCGCGTACGCCGCGGGAGATGGACCCGCGTGCCTGGAAGATCGACCAGCACCCGCCGACGATCATCGCCCCGATGCCCAGGTAGCGGACGTCAGAGCTCCAGGTCTGCCACGCCACCGCGACCAGGTCGTGTCCGGCGAACGCGGCAGGATCCGCCATCAGTGGAATGGCGACCAGCCAGGAGATCAGGCCGCCGAACAGCATGAGGACCGCGAACTCGAGCCCAACGATGATGCCGACCCCGACCAGGGCAAGCGAGAGGTCCATGCCGCCATAGAAGACCGCGCCGCCAATCCGACGCGCTCCCTCGACTGTCGTGGACACCACCTGGACGAAGCTCGACAGTGCCTTGAAGACCGCGCCCACGAGCACCGCAACCAGGGCGGGCAGCAGGCTTTGCTTCGTGTCGTCGCCGACCCGGGAGATCTTGGCCGACGCCACGCTCTCCGGGAACGGCAGCTCGGGGGACTCCATGACGAGCGATCGGCGCAGCGGGATGGTGAAGAGCACACCGAGCAGCCCGCCGAGCGCAGCCGTGACGCTGACCTCCCAGTAGCTCAGGTCCGTGCGTACACCGCTGATCACCAGCGCCGGAATTGTGAAGACGATGCCAACCGCGAGCGCCTCGCCGGAGGACGCGATCGTCTGGGCGACGTTGTTCTCGAGCAGTGTCGACCGGGTCCGGAACATGCGCATGGCGCCGGTGCAGATCACCGCGGCGGGGATCGCAGCGGAGATGGCCAATCCCGAATAGAGGGCGACATACGTGATCGCCGCCGTCATGACCAGGCCGATCGCGAAACCGATCGCGATGGCCCGGAGTGTCAGTTCCGGAGGGTTGTGCCGGTCCTCGACCCTTGCCATGAGGTTCAGTCGACGATGAGGCGCATGAGGGCGTGCACTGCCTCGGCGTCCCGCTCGAGCTGGTCGGCGTCCTCGTGGACCAGCCGGACGAGGCCCCAACTGCTGGCCATGTCCTCGGTGACTGGCCAGTGGCGTCCGGGCTCGGCGATCATCCGCGCGCTGTCGAACGACGGGAGCCGTCGCACTTCGGTCAGGCCTGCGTACCCGGACACTCGGCCGGCGGTGTGGTTGATCAGGCAGCATACGTTGTAGTGCCGGTGAAAGTGGTAGGCAGCAGGGGAGTCGTACTCACCCAGGAAGATCTGGATGTTCGTCCGGTAGGTGTTCAGCCCCGAACAAATCTGGATCATCTGCGGGGTGCTCGCTCCCGGGAGCCGATTGTTGATCTCGATTGCGCGCGGCCCGCGCGAGGTCAGCATGTACTCGGTGTCGTTGATTCCGTAGCGGACGCCGACGGCGGCGTTGGCCGCCTGGATGTAAGGCAGGCTTTCCAGCGCCTGCGAGTCGTCGAGGGGAAGCGACCGGAAGTTGCGATAGATACTCGGATGGCCATCCCGTTGGACCTTCTCGTACCGAGCGAATGAGATGAGTTCGCCGCTTCCGGAGCCGTCGTGCAGCAAATTCATGAAGTACTCGTCGCCATCGACGTACTCCTCGGCGAGCACCGTGTGGAACCGACGGTCATAGACGTCCGCGGAGCTCGTGATGACGGCGAACGCCCGCATCACGTCCCGCTCGTCCGCGCACACGTAGACGTGCGACGCGCCGGTGGAGGTGGTCGGCTTCAGCACTACCGGATAGCCGCGCGCCTCGGCCCATTCCTGAATCGCACGCGGGTCGCTGGATTCGAGGAAGGCCGCGCACGCGATCCCCGCCCTCGTCCAGTGTTCCTTCATCACCCGCTTGTCCATGCGCGCCCGCAGATTGGCGACCGGGTTGCCGATCACACCCAGTGCGTCGGCGATGATATCCACCAGGTCCAACGCGGTCTGTGTGCCCGGGACCACCGCGACCACCTTCCGATCCCTCAGGAACGCGATGGTGTCTGCGGTCGACCGGTGCCGGTAGATCTCCGCGTAGCAATCCGGTCGAAATGTCTGGGCGACGTAAGGCGAGTTGAACTCCTGGGTGAGCACGGCGATCATCGCGAAGCCCATGGCGACTCCCTCCTCGCCGTACGGGCCCGCCATGGCGACCGGGTCGATGACCGCCACCGTCCGAGTGTTTGTGCCCACAGGCGCACTCCTAGGATACGAACTGGAAGTACCCGTCGGGGGAATAGTCGTAGCCGACTCGCTTGAACCTCTCCTTGGGCATGGGGAACCCTGCCTCGAGGTAGATCTTCAAGAAGAACACGCCTTGTGGCGTGTCGATGCCGAGGTCGTCGGCCACCTCGTTGATGTCCGCGCCCTGGCTCGCATACTCGGCCAGCGTGTTCTTCATGCCAGTGCCGTCGGGCATGCGGACCTTCGGCCGGTTCACGATGTAGCCCGGCAAACGGTCCCGTACCGCCTCCCGAAGCAACCACTTCTCCACTCCGTTCCGGAGCTTCAAATGGATCGGCAGGTTGTACGAGAATTCCAGAAGGTGGCGGTCCATGAAGGGGACCCTGGTCTCCACCGAGTTCATCATGCTCGATCTGTCCACACGTTGCAGATCGGTGCGATGGAGATTGTGCACCCGGTACTGCACCAGGTCGACTGGATCGGGATGAGTCTTGAAGAGGTCATATCCCGCCATGACCTCGTCGCTGCCTTCACCGCAGAGCGCGAGCTTGAAGTCGTGCTCCTTGGCCACTTTGAACGCGAAGTATCCGACGCACGTGTCCATCACGTCGATCGCCTCGAAGAACTCCGCGCCGTAGACGATCTCGGGAATGATGTCGATCAGCTCCGAACGGTCGAGATACGACACCACCTGCGGGATACCGTTCTCCTGGCAGTAGCGGGTAGCCACCTCGACGTCCGCCGCGCCCTCGAACCCGATCGTGATGGCGGTGACCGAAGGATGGTATCGGCGCGCGGTCGCCAGTACCGCCGCGCTGTCGATACCTCCGCTGAAGGTCACCGCGATCGGAAGGTCGGTGTCCACCTGGCCACGGACCGCCTCATCGAAAAGCACCCGGTAGCGGTGCACAGCCCTGCCGTCAGAAATCGGACGTGGCTCTTCGTCAAAACTGATGTACCGGGCAAGGTCACCGTTCCTCATGTACGTCCCCGGCGGCAACGTATGGATCTCGTTCGGATACTGGAGCAGGCATTTCTGTTCGGAGGCGAACCGGAAGATCTCGCCGTTCTTCTGGTAGTACAGCGGCTTGATGCCTACATGGTCGCGCGCAGCCAGGAAAACGTTCCGCCGCTTGTCATACAGGACGAACGCGAACATGCCGTTCAGTCGGTCCAGCATCGCCGGACCCCACTCGAGATACGCGTGGACGATGACCTCGGTGTCCGACGCGTTGCGGAACACGTGTCCGAGGCGCTCGAGCTCGCGCCGCAGCTCCAGGAACCCGTACAGCTCCCCGTTGTAGGCGACGTACACCTGCCCGTCCTGGTCGGACTGCGGCTGCCGGGCATGCTCCCGATCGACGATGGCCAGCCGGTTGGTACCCATCGCGACGCCGACGTCAACCCAGCGCTCGCCGAAGCATTCGCGGTCTCCGCGATGCCGGATGCGTTCCAGTATCGCGAGCAGCTCATGCTCCCGTTGGTGAACCCGACTGCGGCTCTCCGAGCTCTGGGTTGACGCGTCGAGATCAATGATCGTGGCAATTCCGCACATGTCTTCTAGGCCCCTCAGACGGTGACGGTGCCGCCGATGCGTTGCAGATCCGTGAAGAACTTCGGGTACGTCTGCGCCACGTACTGCGGATCCTTGATGATCAGTCCCCGTTGGCTGCGCAGGGCGATCACGCTCATCGCCAACACCACGGCATGGTCGTAGTGGCTTTCCACCACCACGTTGCCGGCCACGCCACGCGAGGAGCCGTGGATGATCAGTTCGTCCCGCTTCTCATCGGAGGAGACGCCGGCTCGGGTGAGCTCTCGCCTGAAGTCGCTGATGCGATCGCACTCCTTGTAGCGGATGTGCTCGATGTTGTAGAAGCGGCTCGTTCCATCGGCGTTCGCGGCCAGCGCGGCCAGCGGCAGGACGGCATCCGGCGCCGTGGAGCCGTCGAAATCCTGGGGCCGCAGCTCGCCACCGCCGGTGACCCGTACAGCTGACTCGCTCACGGAGAGGGACACGCCCATGGCCCGCAGGTAGTCCAGAACACCGCCGAGCTCATCCAGGCCGTTGTGGTTCAGGTCGACCGTCGAGTTGACCGAAGCCGCCACGGCGAGCAGACCGGCCGTACTCGCCGGATCGCTGCCGCAGGCATAGTGCGCGGGGCGGAAGCGTGTTCCCGGCTCGACGTAGTAGCGCATGAGGTCGGCCTCGGCGCTGACCTGGACACCGGCCGTCGCCAGCACCCTCAGGGTGGTCTCCACCATGGGTTTGGACATGAGCTCGTCGGTGACCACGATCGAGAGTGGCTCGTCGAGGAGTCCTCCGAGGAAGAGCAGCCCGCTGAGGAACTGCGAGCTTCGGCGACCGGAGATACTGACGTCACCGCCGTGGACCGACGTGCCGTCAATCGTGATCGGCAGGCACCCGTTCCCGCCGCGCGCGGTGACGGCCACACCGAGCTGCCGGAGCGCGTCGACCATCTCGCTGTTACCCCTGCGTCCCAACGAGTCGACGTACGGCGTCAGGAAGGTGACGCCGCGGTTGGTCGCCACCGCGCCCATCAACAACCGCAGCACGATGCCCGAATTGCCGGGCGACAGCGTGACGCCGTCCTTGAACCGGGCCACGCCGGTCACGTCGAGATCTCCCGAGGCGGTCGGCACCAGGTCGGCCCCGAGGGCCGTGCAGCACTCCATCATCGCCCGGACGTTGTTGCTCCATGCGACGTTGTCGATGCGACTGGTCCCTTCGGCCAGTGCTGCGGCGAGGACCGCCCTCGCCGAGTAGCTCTTCGCGGACGGAGGTGTCAGCGAGCCCTTGAGTTCAGCAACTGGGTGGATGTGCAGATGGTTGTACTGAAGGAGATCCATGATTCAGCCTGTCGCCCCATTCATCCATCGGACGTCGGTTCGCGCTGACGCCGAATCGACTCCAATTCCGGACATTGTCTCGACATAGTTCGGGAAGCTCGCGTGCAACTGTTCCGCGCCGGCGATGGTCGTCGGCCGGCGCGCGCCCAGTGCCGCCGTGGCGAGGCTCATGAAGACCCGGTGATCGTCATGGCTGTCCAGCAGCACGCCCCCTACGGGCCGCTGCGGGCCACCCGTCGCGAACCCGTCGACGCGACCTTGTCTGTCAAAGGTCGGATCGATGTCACAGCCCATTCGACGAAGCTCGGTGATCATTACCTCGATCCGGCGGCATTTGTGGTTGTTCACGTGTCCCACGTTGCGTACGGTCACGTCCGCGTCGATGTAGGGAGCCATCGCCGTCAGCGTGGGCACCACGGTCGGGATGTTCCGCCCGTCGATCTCGATGGAGCGAGTGCCGGGGGTCTCCTTGTTCAGACGCAGCGAGCGGGCGACCGGATCGTAGGTCGGACGCACACCTAGCAATTCCAGCGTCTTCAGGAACTCGGCTTCCGAGCTCAGCGTGGACGGGTAGTAGCCCCGAACGACGAGCTCACCGGCTGGCGCCGTAGCGACGGCGCCAGCGAGATAGGACAGCGCGGTGAAGTCCGAAGCGATGTGATGTATCCGAGACTGGTAGGCGGCCGGCTCGATCATGAACGACAGCCCGTCCCGGCTTACCGGCGCACCCTGCTCCCGCATCATCTCCAGGGTCAGGTCGATGTACCCCTCGCCGACCGGGTTGTCGGTGACCCGGACGTGCACTGGCTCGCCGGCGAGCGGCGAGATCAGCAGCACCGAGGTCAGTACTTGCGAGCTATGCCGGGTGTCGACGACCGTATGGCCGCCGAGTGCCCGTGTTCCACGAACACGGACACGAAGGCAGTCGTCGTCGCTGACGTCGTCAAACCGGCCACCAAGGTCAGATATAAAGCCGAGGTGTTCCCGGACCGGACGGGCGAGCATGGACGCATTGCCCTCCAGGAGGGTCTCGTCCGGGGAGAGGCATGCCAGGCCGGCAACCGTGCGGAAGTTGAAGGCTGATCCGACCGCGGTGATCGCTGATTTCCGCTTGATCAGGGATTTGCCGACGCCCTTGACGATCAGCTTGTTCCCATCGCCGTGCAGCACGTCCAAGCCGAACTGTCGTGCCGCCCTGTAGAGCTGCGTGGCTTCGGAAGACCACGCTGGGTTGACGATAATGCTCGGGGCATTCGTGAGTAAGCTCAGCAGGATCGCGCGCTGCATATGTGGTTTGGAGTACGGAACTCGGGCCGCGCCACTGATTCGCTGCTCGACCGGGTGAAAGCGAACCATCGTCATGGCGCTGATCTCTCCAGGTCCTCACTCTCGTGCACGGAGCGTTCGTCGGGAACCACTGCGTGAACCGTGATCTCGACGAAGAATTCTGGCTTGACCAGCTTTGCCGCGACTGTCGTATTGGTCGGCGTGACGTCGTCGAAGTACTGTTTGAATCCGCGCGCGTAGTCGTCGAAGTGCTGGAAGTCCGCGAGATGTGTGATGGTACTGACTACGTGCTTCAGGTCAGCGCCGAACTCGTGCAGCGCAGCCTGGATCTTTTTGATGATGAAGACAGTCTGCGAGTAGGCGTCGTTTCCGACGGCGTTCCCGTCCCCATCGGCGGCCACCGTACCGGCGATGAAGACGAGGCTGCCCACCCGCACGCCCCGCGCATAACCAATCTGTGGTTCCCAGGGCGATGGGCTAAACACGACCTGTCTACCGGAAAGAATAGTGCTGGCGGAGGGGTACAATTCGCGCGTAGGCACGCTTCAGTTCACCTTCTCGATGCAGCGGCGACCGATTGCGAGCGACGGCGAAAGCAGCTGGACCTCACCCGCAAGTTCGGGCGTACATGACAACTGGACAATTCAGTTCAGAACGACGTTTTGCACCCACTGACGTAGGTGCGAGAGGCGATATGCATCGCCCTCCATCCCCAGACCCCACCTCGTTCAACTGGACCCTAACGACGGTGCTAGTGAGTGTCAAGCTAACACAGATGTATTCCGTTGGATGGTAGCGTCGGCCCAGGTGAGCGGGGAAGATCAAATTTGGCGCCCAAGATCCCCGGCGTATGGGTAGAGTTGTCCGCCATGGAGAGCGAGATCCGCCCAGATAATCGGCGATGGTTACCACTCGTTGCGCCACTAGGATTGGCCTTGTTCGCATTCGGAGTGTCATTTGGTGCAGTAGCGACGTCCGCTGGAATGTCGGTGCCAATGGCACTCGTCATGTCGGCGACCACGTTCGGAGGCGCCGCACAAATTGGTGCGGCAAGTGTATTGGGCGCGGGCGGAGGGGCGTTCAGCGCCATTCTGACCGGCACACTGCTCAACCTCCGCTATCTGCCGATGGGCATCACGGCGGCGAGCGCCTATCCGGGCCCATGGTGGCGGCGCGGTCTGCTCGCCCAGCTGCTCGGCGACGAGACCTGGGCCATGTCTCGCAAATCGGACGGTGAGCACGACACCCGGCTGCTGCTCATTTCCGGTGCGACGGTGTACGTGGTGTGGTTTGCCGGCACGGCGGTCGGCGCGATCGGCTTCCGCTCAGTAGGCGACGTGAGCGCGTGGGGCTTGGACATGGTCAGCCCGGCCATCTTCTTCGCCCTGCTGTGGCGGCAGCTCGACTCGCTTCGCACCAGGGTCGCGGCGGCCGGGGCTGTCGCGGTCGCGCTTGCGCTCGTTCCAGTGACGCCACCCGGTGTTGCCGTCGCCGTGGCGAGTCTGGTCTGTCTGGTCGGGTTGGCCAAATGACTGGCTGGTCCGTGGTGATCTTCCTTGGCGTAGCATCGATCGTGATCAAGGCCGCCGGACCGGTGTTACTTGGCGGTTGGACGCCGCCCGACTGGGCGAAACGCGTCCTCGTCCTGGTCTCCCCGGTGGTGCTCGCCGCGCTGGTCGCCGTGTCGGTTTTCAGCTCTGGAGGTCACTACCTGATAGATACGAAGGTGATCGGACTTGGCGCTGCGATTGTGGCCCTGCTCATGCGCGCTCCCCTTGTTGTAGTCGTGATATCCGCCGTGGCCGCCTCCGTTGTTGCCCGAGCGGTGCTCGGATAACAGGACTGCCGCGAGGGCATGGTGACGATGTGATGCTTCCTGCACACCGGAGGAGGTTGCGAGGGCGCTGCGGCGTCGGCGTCGGTTGTGGAAGATCTCGAGGTTTTCGAACAGGGTTTGGCGAACTCGAGACGAGTCTTCCACCAGCGGCCGTTGAGTAACTCAGTCAGCACCCGGCAGGCCGAAGCGGAGGCCAACGACCGTGCGCTGCTCGACGCCGCGCGTGAGGTCGTCGCCATCGACGGCGCACGCCTCGGTCGCCGCGATCGCCGCGCAGGCTGGCGTGGGTATCGGCAGCCTCTACCGCCGCTACCGGACCAAGGAGGAGCTGTTCCAACGGCTGGTCGTGATCGGCCTGGACCGCTGGCTCGCCGCGGCG
>WUUC01071781.1_pt1 | contig 12436 bp, 11 predicted proteins | sample 6278441 | NCBI WGS metagenome assembly WUUC01 (sample SAMN13675441, study PRJNA597444) | soil metagenome | isolation source: soil | place: USA: Washington | collected 2017-10 | reverse complement strand
GCATGGTTTCGAGGTGCCGTTTCGCGAGTTTGCGAAGAAATTCCGCTGGAAACGTTCGCGACAATCGCGGTACGCCATTTGCCATTTGACGTAGCAGGACAACCCAATTGAATACCGTTAGCACTGGCCCGGAATCGCAGGCCGTCGTGTCGCATCGCGTGTTGCTGGTTGACACCGATCCGGAATCGACGATTGCCATGGAGCAGGCGCTTGCGAGCGCCGGCTACCGGGTGGCCGCGGTGACCACGTTCGAGAACGCCGCCCGGCAAGTGACATTGGACTGCCCCGACCTGGTCGTCACTTCGATCAGGCTCGGTCAGTTCAACGGCCTGCATCTCGTGTTGCGGTGCCGGGCGGATGTTCCGACCATGCCGGTCATCGTCATCGGGGGGCCCGAAGACGTCGGACTCAGCGCGGAGGCGGTGCGCTACGGTGCCCGGTTCATCACCAAACCGGTGGATCCCGGTGCGTTTCTCGCGCTGGTGGGGGAATTGCTCGTCGGCGTCGCGCCGCGCGATCCGCTCAGTACGCGCCGCTGGCCGCGGAAGATCGCCGAGCTGCCGGCAACCGTGGCGCATTCGCCCGCGCGGGTGATCGATCTGAGTTACGGCGGGCTGCGGCTGGAATTCGACGGCGAGCCCGATCCGGTGGACGACGACCAGGTGCTCGTGGATCTGCCGACGCTTGGCGTTTCGTTCAAGGCGGTCCCGCGCTGGACCCGGCCCACCGCCGCAGGCCATTCGTGGTGGTGCGGCGTCGAGCTCCTGTCGCACGATCAGCGTGCGCTTCGCGAGTGGCGCGTGGTCGTCGACTCGGTGAACTGACGCGCTTTCGACGTCCCCGCCTCACAACACCGGGTTGCGGTCCGCCTAAAGGAACACTACGTACCTCCCCTGTGTCCTTTGCCTCTATGTCCCCTTCTATGTCCCGTTTGTGTCCTTTGCGCTAGAGAGATGCGCTACATCTGCGCGGGCCCACTCGCCTGTCCGGCAGGAACGCACGGACACTGACGCGCCGGCGATCGGACATCCGGCGGTTGGGCTGCGGCGCGACCGCGGCGTCGGCCCCGGGCGGCTGCCGGGCATGGGCGAGAAGCCCGTTCACCAGCGCCAGCAGGGCATCGGCGCCGAGCGGACGAACGACGAGCGAGGCGCCGGCCCGCGTCACCTCGGAATGGAGAACCGGGTCCTCGAGATCCACGAGGATCACGGCGTGCGTGTCTACCCGCCGGGCTCGGGCCACCAGGGCGAGGTGCAGGCCGTGGTGGTCCCCCAGCCGTGCCGGCGATAGCAGGACGTCCGGCGGATCCAGTGTGAGCTGCCGCCGCGCCTCCTCGTAGCTCGAGACACCCGTCGCGTGATGGCCCGCTCCGCGAAGCGTCCTCACCGCCGTTGACAGGGCGCCCGGGTCCTGTTCCACGACGAGCACCAGGCTGTATTGGACTGCGCTCGACATCTTTCCTCGGAATTCCTGGGAAGTCCGCGGTCCGGCAGACTTTTGTCTGCGATCCACCGTCAGCCCGGCTCTTTCGACGCCGGCCAACAGTCTGCCCCCGACGCGATCAGGCACGCGCCCAACCTGCTGAGAGAGCGCGATTACGCGCGAATTTCCGTGCGGGAATGCGCGTTTTCGAGAGGCAGACATTTGTCTTCCAGTGCGTGGCGGAGCATTTGCAGTAAGGGGGGCCAAGCACCAAAAGCATCGCGTGTCCCAACTACGCACACGGCGCGCCACAGGTGGTCGTGTGTCGAATTTAGTGTGAAAGCCCGGAGACCAGCATTCCATGCGTTTCGACGGCGCGGCCCAATTAATCGGTACCAGTCAGGCAGTCACCGATCTCCGGCAGGAGATCGAACGCATCGCCTGGACAGACGCAAAGATTCTGATCACCGGCGAAAGCGGCGCGGGCAAGGAGGTCGTCGCCCGCCAGCTGTACGCCAGAAGCCGCCGGGCCGCTGGGGCCTTCGTTGCGGTCAACTGCGCGGGCCTGCCCGAAACGCTTCTCGAATCGGAGCTGTTCGGCCACGTCCGCGGGAGCTTCACCGGCGCGTTCCGCGACAAGCCCGGCAAGCTCGAAATCGCCGACGAAGGCACGATGTTCATGGACGAAATCGGCGAGATGACCCTGCGGATGCAGGGGCTGCTCCTCCGGTTTCTCGAAACGGGTGAAATCCAGAAGGTCGGCGCCGATCGCATCGCGACGCGCGTCAACGTCCGGACGATCGCCGCGACCAACCGCGACCTGCGCGACATGATCGCGCAGGGGCTGTTCCGGGAGGACCTGTTCTACCGCCTCAACGTCATCCACCTGGTCGTGCCGCCGCTGCGCGAGCGCAAGGAGGACATCCCGGCCCTCGTCGATCACTTCCTCGCGCGTCTCTCGCCCCCGGGCGGCCGCGCGCCGAAAGCGGTGGCGCCAGATGTGCTCGCGCTCCTCATCGAATACGGGTGGCCCGGCAACGTGCGCGAGCTGCAGAACGTCATCGAACGCATGATCATCCGCGCGCGCGGCGACGTCATCGCGATCGACGAGGTGCCGCACGAAGTGCGGGCGAGCCGGCCGCAGGCGGGCGCGCCGTTCCGCGAGCGCCGGCGGACGATCGCGGACGACCTGTATCAGCGCATCACCACCGAGCGCCAGTCGTTCTGGACGACGGTCTACCCGCTGTTCATGCAGCGCGAGATCACGCGGTCGAGCGTGCGCGAAGTGGTCCGCCGCGGGCTGCAGGACGCGCGGGGCAGCTACAAGATCGTCACCAAGATGTTCAACATGGAAGAGGACGACTACAAGAAGTTCCTCAACTTCCTGCGCAAGCACCATTGCCAGCCGCCCTTCAAAGAGTTCCGCTGATCCGCGGGCGAATCGTGGAGTACATCAAGATGGCTATCCGAGCGAGAACTCTCCTGCTGCGCGCAAGCGCAAGCGCGCTCGTCGTCGCGACCTGCTCGATGGGCGTGGCGGCGGCACAGACGCAGGGCACGAGCGGGACGATTCCCGAGCCGTCCGGCGCCGAAAGCGGCGTGCCGGGCTATGTCATCGGCGCCGACGACGTGCTGTCGATCGTGTTCTGGCGCGACAAGGACATGTCTGCGGAGGAAGTCACCGTGCGTCCCGACGGCAAGATCGCGCTGCCGCTGCTGAACGACATCCATGCGGCGGGCCTCACGCCCGGGCAGCTGCGCGACCAGGTGGTCGAAGCGGCGCGCAAGTTCGTGGAAGACCCGAACCCCACGGTCATGGTGAAGGAGATCAACAGCCGGAAGGTGTTCATCACCGGCCAGGTGGAGAAGCCCGGCCCGTATCCGCTCAAGGGCACCGCCACGGTGCTGCAACTGATCGCCACGGCCGGCGGGCTCAAGGAGTTCGTCAGCGGCAAGAACATCTCGGTGATCCGCAGCGAGGCGGGCCATCCGGTTGTGTACCGGTTCAACTACCAGGACGTGCTGAACCGGGAGAACCTCTCTCAAAATATCGAGCTGCAGCCGGGGGACACCGTTGTCGTTCCCTGAACGGCGCCCGTCGCGCCTTTCGCCGGGCCGGCTGTTCGTCGCCTTCGCGGCGGCGTCCATCGCCGTGTCGCCAGCCATCGCGGCGGCGCAGCCGGCGCAGAGCGGCGGCGGCCTGCGGCCGTTCCGCGGCCTGTTCGGCCCGCGAGAGGCCGACGAGCGGAAGCCGCCTCGCCTGACGCTGGCGATGTCGGCGTACGGCGGCACCGAGGACAACTCGCGCGTAGCGCCCGGGGGCGACGTCTTCGACGAAACATTGCAGGCGCGGCGTCCGTACCAGGGCGCGCAGGCGACGCTCGGGTACCAGCGCGCCAGGCCCGGGTCGGTGTTCAGAGCCGATGCGGCCTCCGCGTTTCGGTACTTTCCGACGCTGCACCGGATCGGCACCCAGAAGCACTCGGGCGCGTTCTCGCTCGATCTGACGCCCAGCACCCAGTGGAAGGTGCAGATCGCGCAGGCCGCCAGCTATTCGCCGTACTACCAGTTGCAGCTCGGGCGAAACGGTCAGGGTGCCGCGGCGCCGGATCTGGCTGCAGCCGGCGCCGATTTCTCGGTGTCGCGTGAAAAGCAAATGGGCTACGACTCGTTCGGCGGCGCCACCTACACGGTGAGCCGCAGCGCGGAGATGGCAGTCGGCTACGGCCTCCGCTACAGCCACTTCTTCGACAGCCCCGACTTTCGCAGCCAACGCGCCAACGCGCGGTACACGCACCGCCTCACGCCCGACTTCTCGCTGCGTCTCGGCTACGGACTGACGTCGGCGGTGCAGGGCAACCGGGCGGCGGTGCGCAATCACGATCTCGATCTGGGGCTCGGGTACGGCCGCTCGTTCTCGCTCTCGTCGAGGACGGCGTTCACCTTTTCGTCGGGCTCGTCCGTGGTGTCGTCGGACGGAGAGCGGCATCTCGTTCTCACCGGGTCCGCTGCGCTGCGGCGTCAGCTCGCGCGCCGCTGGAGCGCGAACCTGAGCTACGACCGTGGCGTGCAGGTGCTCGAGAACGTGCCGCGTCCGTTCACGACCGGCACGCTGAGTGGTCTGGTGAGCGGACATTTCAGCTCGCGCGTGAACCTCAAGTTTCAGCCCGGCTACACCCTGGCGACGGACGTGGCCGACTCCAGGCAGCGGTACCACAGCTACACGAGCTTTACGCGCCTCGAGGCGGCTCTGGCCCACAACTGGGCGGCATACGTCGAACACTTTTATTACCAATACACGTTTACGGGCGTGAGCAACGTCCCCGCGGCGCTCGCCGCGGGGCTCGATCGCCAGGGCGTGCGCGTGGGCCTCTCGCTGTGGGCTCCGCTACTTCGATAGGAGACGGTCGTGCTCCCGGGACGCAAATACACGCCTGAAGACATTCTGACGATCACCTGGCGCCGCAAGTGGTGGATCGTCGCCGTGACGGTCTTCATCGCCGGCGTCGCGGTCGCGGGATCGATGCGCCTGCAGGACCGCTTCCGGTCGGAGACGCTCATCCTGGTGATCCCCCAGCGGGTGCCGGAGTCCTACGTGCGCTCGACGGTGACGATGCGGATTGAGGATCGGCTCCGGTCCATTCAGCAGGAGATCCTGAGCCGCAGCCGGCTCGAGCGCATCATCACCGATTTCGATCTGTACGCCGAAGAGCGGCAGCTGCAGCCGATGGAGCAGATCGTCGCCGAGATGCGCGCCAACGTGGACGTGGAGACCGTCCGGGACGACGCGTTTCGCGTGAGCTTCGTGGCGCCCTCGCCGCGCACCGCGATGATCGTGGCCGATCGCCTCGCCACGATGTTCATCGAGGAAAACGTGCGCGACCGCGGGATCCAGGCGGACGGCACCAATCAGTTCCTCGAATCGCAGCTCGATGACGCGCGCAACCGGCTGGTGGAGCACGAGCGGCGGCTGGAAGACTACCGTCGCCGGTACTCGGGCGAGCTGCCATCGCAGCTTCAGGGCAACCTGCAGGTACTGCAGTCCAGCCAGCGGCAGATCCAGGATCTCAGCGAATCGATCAATCGGGACCGCGACCGCCGTCTCGGCCTGGAGAAGTCGATGGCCGACGTCCTCGCGTCTGAGACCCTCGCCGGCTCGCTCGATGCCGCCGGGGCGGCCGGAGCGGCAGGCCCGGCGGGCCGCGCACTGAGCGATCTGGAGCGCGCGCGCAACGATCTGCGCGACCTGCAGCTGCGTCTGACCCCCGAGCATCCCGACGTCGTCGCCAAGCGGCGCACGATCGCGGAGCTCGAACGGAAAGTCCAGCAGGAAGCGGCCGTGTCGGCCGGCGTCGATCCGTCGACGTCGAAGCAGGTGACCGGCGCGGATCTCATTCGCCGCGCGCGGGCGCAGCAGTATCAGGCCGAGATCGACAAGCTCGATCAACAGATCGCGTCGAAGGAAGGCGAGATGAGCCGGCTGCGGCAGTCGATGAGCGAGTACCAGCGGCGCGTCGAAGCGGTGCCGGGACACGAGTCCGAGCTCACCGAGCTGATGCGCGACTACGACACGATCCAGAAGTTCTACTCGGATCTCCTCTCGAAGAAGGAGAACTCGCGGATTTCGGCGAACCTGGAGCGGCAGCAGGTGAGCGAGCAGTTCAAGATTCTCGACCGCGCCCGGCTCCCGGAAGAGCCGTTCAGCCCCAACCGCGCCCGCATCGGCATGATTGCCACGGTGCTCGGCCTCGTGTTCGGGTTCGGGATCGTCGGGTTCCTGGAATATCGCGACACGTCGCTGCGGACCGAGGACGAAATCGTGCGTACGCTCTCGCTGCCGGTGATTGCCGGCATTCCGATGATGCGGGCGGCGGCCGACGTCCGGCGGCGCCGCCGCATGCTGGTCCTCACTGCCGCCACTTCGACGCTGGCCGTTGCGGGTCTGGTGGCGGCCGTGTTGTGGAACCTGGATCTCCTGAAAAGGGTCATCTGATGTACGAACGTTTCTACGGACTGCGGGAACGGCCGTTCGAGCTGACGCCGAACCCACGGTTCCTGTTTCTCACGGCGCACCACCGCGAGGCGCTGACGACGCTGGAGTACGGCTTGTCGGGTCGCACCGGCATCGCGCTGCTCGTCGGCGAAGCGGGCACCGGCAAGACGACGGTGGTCCACGCCGCGCTCCAGGCGCAGAGCACGCGCGAGAGCCTCGTGGTGTACCTGAACAACCCGTCGCTCACGCGTCCCGAGTTCATCGAGTTTCTCGCGGCCGGATTCGGCTTGAGCGGCGATGCGGCGGCGTCCAAGACGCGCTGCCTGGCGGAGCTCACCGATCGGCTCGTCGCCCGACACACGGCCGGCACGATGTCGGCGCTCGTGATCGACGAGGCGCAGTGCCTCCCCGAGGATCTGGTCGAGGAGATCCGGCTGCTGTCGAACATCGAGTCGGCTTCCGAAAAGCTGCTGTCGATCGTGCTCGCGGGGCAGCCGGAGCTCGCCGAGCGGCTCAATCGGCCGTCGCAGCGGCAGCTGAAGCAGCGCATCGGGCTGCGATGCTCGCTGTCCCCGCTCGACCTTGCGCAGACCTCGGCCTATATCGCCGCGCGGGTGAAGGTCGCGGGCGGCGACGCCACCCGGCTGTTCGATCCGGAGGCAGTCGGCCTGATTCACGAGCGTTCGGGCGGGATTCCGCGGACGATTAGCGTCATCTGCGACAACGCGCTCGTCTCCGGTTTCGCGCTCGACCGGCGGACGATCGACAGGAGCATCGTATCCGAGGTGTGCCGCGACTTCGACTTCGTCGAGCCTGCGAGCGAACCGGTGAACGAGGCGGGACTAGCCTTATGACCAGACTTGCCGAGGCGCTGCAGCGCGCGAACGTCGCGCGGGCGGCCGACACACAAGCCGGCGTGGAACAGAAGACCGAACTCCGTGCGGAACAGAAAGCTCCACGCGTCAGGCAGCCGGCGCGGTTCCCGACGATCCCGGCCCCGCCGGAGTCGAACCAGCCCCTCGGCGGCACTTCGCTCATCGCGGCGCCGTCCGAGCAGTCGCAGCTCACGACCTGGCGCACCGACCCGGAGGTCGTCGGCAAGCTGGTGAGCACCGAAGGGTTTTCCGCCGGCGCGCTCGAACAGTACCGCAAGCTCGCCGCGACGCTGCACCATGCGCAGACCGAGCGGGGCGTCAAGGTGGTGATGACGTCGAGCTCGCTCCCGGGCGAAGGCAAGAGCCTCACCGCGATCAATCTCGCGCTGACGCTCAGCGAATCGTTCCACCGGCGCGTCCTATTGATCGACGCCGACCTCCGGCGTCCGACGGTGCAGCGGGTATTCGGGCTGCCGACGATCACCGGGCTCGACGAGGGCCTGAAGTCGCCGACGGACCGGCCGATGCCGGTCATCCAGATCTCGGAACGGCTGTGCGTGCTGCCCGCCGGCCGGCCCAATCCCGATCCGCTGAGCGGCCTCACCTCCGAACGGATGCAGCGCCTCGTCACGCAGGCGGCGGCCGCGTTCGACTGGGTGCTGATCGACACGCCTCCGGTCGGCCTGCTGCCCGATGCGAACCTGCTGGCGGCGTGCGTGGACGGCGTGCTGCTGGTGGTCCGCTCGGGCAAAGCGCCGTTCTCGCTCGTGAAGCGGACGGTGGAGACCATCGGCCACGATCGCATCCTGGGCGTCGTGATGAACGCGATCGACCTGGCGCACGACCGGAATGCCGGCGGCTATTACGAATATTACGGATACGGCTACTACGGGGCACCCCAGAAGTAAACGCGATGGCTAAAGGTCTCATTCAACCGGCGACGTGGCGCTCCACCACGCTGATCGTTTCCGAGAGCGCCCTGATCCTGAGTGCGGTCGCGGCGGCGGCCTGGGTGCGGCTCGGCGGCGCGCCGTGGCCCATGACGATGGCCGACGTGCTGCCCAAAGCGATCGTGATCACGTGCATCTGTCAGCTGTGCCTGTATTACGGCGACCTGTACGACAACCCGCACGTCGGCGGCAACCGGACCGAGCTGCTGATTCGGACGCTCCAGGCGCTCGGCGCGACGTTCGTGATTCTCGCGGGCCTCTACACGGTTTTCCCGAGGCTGATCATCACCGGCGGAGTGCTCGCGCCCGCAGGCGCGCTCGCGGTGCTGTCGGTGATTGCGTGGCGGCTCACCTTCGTCTGGGTCACACGACAGGTCGGACCGCGCGAGCGGCTGCTCGTCGTCGGGACCAGCCCGGCGGCGCTCGCGCTCGGCGAGGAGATGGCCGAGCGTGAAGAGCTGGGTGTTCAGATCGTCGGCTTCGTGGACGTGGATCGAACGCACACCGGCGGCCTTGGTCCGCTCACGTTTCTCGGAACCATCGACGACATTCCGGCCATCGTCCGCGCGCGCGGCGTCCACCGCGTCGTCGTGAGCCTCGTGGACGCGCGCGGGAAGCTGCCGATGGACAAGCTGCTCGAGATGAAGCTCGACGGCGTCGCCTTCGATCATCTCGCGTCGGTCTACGAGGAGTACACCGGAAAGATCGCGGTCGACAACCTCCGTCCGAGCTGGCTGATCTTCTCGCCCGGCTTCCGGAAGACGCGGCGCATGCTCGCGGTGAAACGGGCGGTCGACATCGTGTCCTCCGCCGTCGGACTCCTGCTCGCCGCTCCCATCATCCTCGTGCTCGCGGTCATCGTGAAGCTGACGTCCGCCGGGCCCGTGTTCTACGCTCAACGCCGCGTGGGCTGCGATGGACGCGTCTTCACGGTTCACAAGCTGCGGTCGATGTGCGCGGACGCCGAGCGCGACACCGGTCCGGTGTGGGCCGCCAAGAGCGGCGATCCCCGCGTCACGTGGATCGGCCGGATCATGCGGCGCACGCGGCTCGACGAGCTGCCGCAGTTCTGGACCATCCTGCTTGGTCACATGAGCCTGGTCGGCCCGAGGCCCGAGCGCCCCGAGTTCGTGCAGTCGCTCGCCCAGCGGATCCCGTTCTACGGCCAGCGCCATGTCGTCAAACCTGGGCTCACCGGGTGGGCGCAGGTGCGCTACACCTACGGCGCAACGGTCGAGGACGCCCTCGAGAAGCTGCAGTACGACCTGTTCTACATCAAGCACATGTCGGCCACCTTCGATCTGTTCATCATGTTCGAGACGGTGAAGACTGTCGTGCTGCGCCGAGGCGTCTGATGGCCGCGGCCAACGCGCGCTCCGGCGTCGTGAACGCGATGACCATCGACGTCGAGGACTACTTCCACGTCAGCGTCTTCGACGGCGTTATCCCGCGTCACGCGTGGGACCGGCTCGACAGCCGCGTGTGCGCGAACACCGAGCGGCTGCTGCAGATTTTCGACGACGCGTCGATTCAGGCGACGTTTTTCGTGCTCGGCTGGGTCGCCGAGCGCTTCCCCCGGCTCGTCGCGCAGATTGCGGCGGCGGGCCACGAGATCGCGTCGCACGGCTACGGCCACCGACTGGTCTACGATCTGACGCCGGCGGCGTTCCGGGAGGACATCCGGAGATCGAAGGCCTTCCTCGAATCGGCCGGCGGCGCGCCCGTCCTCGGCTATCGCGCGCCGAGCTATTCGGTGACGCCGCGATCGCTGTGGGCGCTCGACATTCTGATCGAAGAAGGGTTCGAGTACGACGCCAGCATCTTTCCGATTCACCACGATCGGTACGGCATTCCCATTTCGCCGCGTCATCCCTACGTGCTGGAGCGGAGCGGAGCGATCGTGGAGGCGCCCGCCTCGACGGTCAAGTGGGGGCCCTTCAACCTGCCGGTCGGCGGCGGCGGCTACTTTCGCATCCTGCCCTACGCCTGGACCCGGTGGGGGATACGACGATTGAACGAAGTCGAGCGAAGCCCCGCCATCTTCTACCTGCATCCGTGGGAGATCGACCCGGACCAGCCGCGGCTGGGGACCTCCGCGCTCGGACGCTTCCGTCACTACCGCAATCTCGCGAAGACCGAGGAGCGCCTCCGCGCGCTGCTCGACGATTTCCACTTCTCGACCATGTCGGCGCTGCTCCTCGAACGCGCCGCCGTTCCCGCCGCTGCCGGGACCGCGGCGCCGCTGCCCTACGTCTGGTAACGCGGCGAGCCGCGCAAAGGACCCGTACCCATGCCCATGACTCTGGTGAAGACCCGCGCCGAAGCCGTCCGCGCCGTCGAGATTTCGACCGATATCTCCCGGTCCGAGTGGGACGCGTTCGTGATGGCGCATCCGGACGCGACCGTATATCACCAGTGGGGCTGGCGTACGGTATTCGAGCAGGCCTTCGGCCGCGAAACGATGTATCTCGCCGCTCGCGAGGACGACGCGGTGGTGGGAATTCTGCCGCTCGCGGTCTTCCACAGCCCGCTGTTCGGCCGGTTTGCGGTGTCGCTGCCGTTCGTGGACTACGGCGGGATCTGCGCGTGCGATTCCGATGTCGCCGGCCGCTTGCTGGATCGCGCACGGGCGCTCGCGGCGGACCGTCGTCTGTCGTACGTCGAGCTGCGCCACACGAGCCGGCTGCTGCCGGTTCTTCCCGCGCGGGCACACAAGGTCGCGATGATGCTGCGCCTCGAACGCGACGTGGACGCCGCGTGGAACGCGCTCGACCGCAAGGTTCGCAACCAGGTACGGAAGGCGGAAAAGAGCCGTCTCGCGGTCCGGAGCGGCGGCGTCGAGCTCCTCGAGGGGTTCTATCCCGTGTTCGCGCGGAACATGCGCGATCTCGGCACGCCGGTGTACCCGCGCCAGATGTTCGAGCAGGTGCTGAGAGCGTTCCCTGAGTCGGCGCAGATGTTCGTCGTGGAAAAAGAAGGCGCGACGATCGCCGGCGCGCTCTGCCTGGAGTTTCGCGATCGCGTGGTGGTGCCGCTCGCCTCCTCGCTCCGCGAGCATCGAAACCTGTGTCCGAACAACCTGCTGTACTGGCGGATGATTCAGGACGCGATCGGGCGCGGCCTGTCGTGGTTCGACTTCGGACGCTCGACGCCCGATCAGGGCACTTATCAATTCAAGGCCCAATGGGGCGCGCAACCGGAACCGCTGCACTGGGAGTACGTCCAGATGGGCGAGTCGGCGCTGCCCGACCGGAGCCACACGAACGCGCGCTTCCACGGCGCGATCGAGGCATGGAAGCGGCTGCCGCTCGCGGTGACCACCTGGCTCGGTCCACGCATCGTGCGATCGATCCCATGAATACCGGCCGTGTCCTGACTTCGCGGCGTACGCTGACTACTCTTACGGTCTCGCTCGGAGCCGACGCCGACCGGGGAAGTCCCTGCGAGCCGGTCACCTTCGGCCTGCCGATTCCCCGCGGGTTGCTCCAGAACGCGAACGATCTGAGTCTGATCGACGAAGACGGTATCGCCGTCCCCCTTCAGGCCCGCATCACCGAGCAGTGGCCCGACGAGAGCGTCCGCTGGCTGCTTCTGGATCTCCGAGTCGAGGGCGAAGGAGGCCTGGAGCGCCGCTACGAGCTGCGCGCCGGTGCGCCGTCGTTTGTTCCCGCATCCACGCTTCGCGTGAGTACCGACGGAGCATCCACGATCGTCGACACCGGCGTCGGGCGCTTCGTGTTGAGAACCGGCCGCGCGTTTCCGTTCGCGGAGGCCACAGCAGCCGGGGCGTCATTGATCGACGCGGCAGCGAGCCGCCTGACGGTCACCGGCGAGTCCGGCGCGGCTCGAGACGCGGTGATCGAACGCATCACGGTCGAAGAGACCGGCTCCGAGCGATGTGCCATTCGTCTCGACGCCGTCGTCGGATCGCGCCGCCGGCCGTTGCTGCGCGCCGCCGTGCGGCTGCACTTCTTCAGAGGGTCCGCCGCCGTACGCGCTGCGGTCACGCTTCACAATCCACGGCGCGCGCAGCACCCCGGCGGGTACTGGGAGCTCGGCGATCGCGGATCGGTCCACGTGCGCGACGCATCGCTCGTTGTGGCGCTGCCCGGCGCGGCCGGCGCGGTTGACGCGGCGCTCGAAGCCGGTGCTCCGCCCGAGCGGTTCGAGGCGCCGTTCGAGCTGTACCAGGATTC
>WUUC01183867.1_pt1 | contig 12439 bp, 10 predicted proteins | sample 6278441 | NCBI WGS metagenome assembly WUUC01 (sample SAMN13675441, study PRJNA597444) | soil metagenome | isolation source: soil | place: USA: Washington | collected 2017-10 | reverse complement strand
AGCCCGATTGGACCGGCGAACGAATCGAATCCGCGATGCACGCCGGCGTCGAGCAGACGGTCAAGTTGAAGAAGCCCATCCCGGTGCATCTGGTGTATTTCACCGCGTGGGAGGAGAACGGCCGCGCGCATTTTCGCGGCGATGTGTACGGCCACGATCGGAAGCAGCGCGCCGCAGGCGCGTCATGAAACCGCATCTGATCCTCACAGTTGCGCTCGGAGCGGCAGCCATCCAGCTCGCCGCGCCGCGGCCGTCGGCGAAAGCGGCGTTCGACGTGAAGACCGCAGGATTCTCGGTGTCCGTCGACGGCCATGCCGCCGCGTACGAAGACATGCCCGCGTTCGTGCTGCCGGGCGGGTACGTTTCGGTGGAAGTCGTCGACGGCGCTGCCGGCGAGTATTCGATGGAAGCCGACGAGGGGCTGCTGGCGCGCAGCGGACCGCGCCAATGGAAGTGGCAGGCGCCGGCGGCGCCGGGCGATTACGAGCTCGAGTTGACCGGACCCTCCGGTTCCGCCGGCGCAAGAGATGAAATCACCATTCACGCGTTCGTGATGGTGCCCGCACGAGAGCAGCGCCGGGGATTTCTGAACGGCTACCGGATGGGCGAGTATCCGTCGACGCCGCTCAAGGGAAATCCGGTGTACAAGCCGCCGGCCGGTTTCGTCGAGGTGACCCGCGAGAACGAAGACACGCGCGTTACGCCGCATTTCCGTCTGAAACAATTCGTCTGCAAGCAGGAACCGATCTCGCAGTACCCGAAGTACATCGTCCTGCAGCCGTCGCTGTTGCTCCATCTCGAGGGGATACTTCGTCTCGTGAACGAGCAGGGGTTCGACGTGGACACGCTGCACGTGATGAGCGGCTACCGGACGCCGTATTACAACAAGCTCCTGCGCGATGCCGTGTATTCGATGCACCAGTTCGGCGGCGCCGCCGACATCTTCGTGGACAAGGACGATCGCTTCCGCATGGACGATCTGAACGGCGATCGGCGCGTGGACACCGGCGACGCGAAGTATCTGGCGGCGCACATCGAACAGCTGCTCGCGCGTCCGGCGTTCCGCAAATTCGAGGGCGGGATGGGCATCTATCCCGCGACGAGCGCGCATCCGCCGTTCGTGCACGTCGACGTCCGAGGCACCCGCGCGCGCTGGTAGGGACCCAATTCCCCCGTTAGAATACCCTCCATGGCAGACATCGCGTTCCTCGGAACAGGTCTCCTGGGCAGCGGCATGGTCGAAGCGATGCTTCGCCTTGGCGGCGCCGTCACCGTGTGGAACCGCACCGCGGAAAAAGCGCTCGCGCTCCGGTCGTTTGGCGCGTCCGTGGCCGCGACACCCGAAGAAGCGGTGGCCGCCGCGAAGCGCGTGCACCTGGTGTTCTCGGACGATGATGTCGTGGACGAGATTCTCGCCCGCATTCGCCCCTCGCTCAGGAGCGATGCGGTCGTCGTCGATCACACGACGGCGGGGCCGGCCCGCACGAAGGCGCGAATCGAGCGCGCGGCGCGCGACGGCGTCCGCTTTCTCCACGCGCCGGTCTTCATGTCGCCGCAGATGTGCCGCGACTGCATCGGGCTGATGCTCGTGTCCGGTCCCGGGGCCGTGTTCGACGGCGTTCGCGGCGCCCTCGAGAAGATGACCGGCGAGGTGTGGTATTTCGGCGAACGGGGGGATCTCGCCGCGGCCTACAAGCTGTTCGGCAACTCGATGATCTTCGTGATCAACGCCGGCATCGCGGACGTGTTCGCGATGGCGAAAAACGTCGGCGTCTCGCCACAGGACGCCGCCGCGCTGTTCGGCCGCTTCAAGATCGGCGGCCTCGTCGCGCAGCGCGCGGAGAAGATGGCGCGCGGCGATCTGGCAGCCACCTTCGAGTTGACGATGGCCCGCAAGGACATACGGCTGATGCTCGAGGCCGCGGGCGCCGAGCCGCTGATCGTGCTGCCGGCGATCGCAAAGCGGATGGACGAAGCCATCGCGCGCGGCCACGGCCGCGACGACATGGGTGCCATTGCGGCCGACGTGGTGGAGGCGGCGCGATGAGCGCGGCGGTCGGCCGTGGGCTGCGGGCAATCGTGCTGGCGGCCGCGTGCGCGTTCCAGCCGCTGGCGGCGATGGCGCAGACCGATTTCGGCGAGCTTCAGCTCGTGGTCACTGATGCGACCGGCGGCGCGCTGAACGCCTCGGGGAGGCTCGCGAGCGAGGCGCCGCAAACGCTCCGCGCCTTCGAGACTAACGCGCAGGGGCGCTTCACGCTGGAGCGCGTCCCGTTCGGCCTCTACCGCCTGACGATCGAACGCGAGGGCTTCGCGCCGTATACGAGCGTGGTGGACGTGCGCTCGGCGGTCCCCCGCGAGCTGCGGATCCAGTTGACGCTTGGCGCGCTGGTCAGCCAGGTCAACGTCAACGTGGCATCCGCTCGCCCCCTCGTCGATCCCGATCGAACCGGCGTGTCGTTCACGATTGCGGCCGGGCAGCTGCAGTCGTACCTGCCCGCCGTCCCCGGGCGCCGCGTGCTCGATCTGGTGGACCAGCAGCCCGGATGGCTCATGGAGGCCAACGGCGTGCTCCACCCGCGCGGCTCGGAATATCAGACGCTGTTCGTCGTCGACGGGGTGCCGATGGACGAGAATCGCTCGCCAGCCTTCGCGCCCGATCTGCAGGAGAGCGAGATCCTGGCAATGTCCGTTCTCACCGCGAACTTCCCGGCCGAATACGGACGGAAGCTTGGCGGCGTGGTCGAAGTCACGACCAGCAGGGATGTCCAGGAAGGCTTTCACGGCACGCTCGATCTCGGCGCCGGCAGCTTTGGCACCGGCATGGGATCGTTTTCGGCCACGCACGGCTGGTCGCGCCGGGCGCTCACGTTCAGCGGGTCGCTCGCCCGCACGGATCGATATCTCGACCCGCCCGTTCGCGAGAACTTCACGAATACAGGCTCGCTGTCGGGCGTGCTCGCGAGCTACCAGGACCGCCCGACCGACGACGATCGCCTTCACCTGAGCTGGCACCGCCGCCAGAGTGAATTCCTCGTGCCCAACGAGATTCTGCAGCAGGAGGCCGGCCAGCGGCAGGAGAACACGGGGCGCGAGCACACGGGCCAGGCCGCGTGGACGCGAATCCTTGGCAGGCGCTCGGTCTTCAACGCGCGGGGCATGGTTCAACACCTGTCCGCCGCGCTCGAATCGAATCCACAGTCGACGCCTGTGATCGTGCAGCAGGACCGATCGTTCACGCGCGGGTATGCCAATGCGAGCCTCTCGCTCGACGCCGGCCGCCACCAGATCAAGTTCGGCGGAGATCTCGTCTTCACCCCGGTGAAGGAGCAGCTGGCGTACGTGGTCACCGACGAGTCGGCCGCGGACGAGGAGACCGAGGCCGATTTCGCATTCGCGGACGAACAGCGGAACCGCGAGCAGTCGCTCTTTGTCCAGGATACGCTCCGGGCCGGCCGGCTCACGGTGAGCGCAGGGCTGCGGTTCGACCGCTACGACTTCGTCGTGCGCGACACCGCATTGAGCCCGCGCCTCGGCATCGCCTGGGCGGCCACGCGGGACCTGGTCGTGCGCGCGTCCTACGATCGGGTGTTCCAGACGCCGGCGGTCGAGAATCTTCTGCTCGCCAGCTCGCCTCTCGTGGAACGCGTCTCGCCGATCGCCGTGCGGCTCCCGGTGGAGCCGTCGAGAGGCAATTTCCTCGAGGCCGGCGTCACGGCTGCGGTCGCCGGCCGCGCCCGGCTCGACGTGACGGCATACCGCCGCACGCTGACCAATTTCGCGGACGACGATGTATTCCTCAATACTGGCGTGAGCTTTCCGGTCGCGTTCGCGGCGGCCGAGATCCGCGGCCTCGATACGAAGCTCACGCTGCCGGTGTGGCGCGGCGTCGGCGGGTTCGTCAGCTACGCGCTGCTGAAGGGAACGGCCGATCTGCCGGTCGTCGGCGGGTTGTTCCTGGGCGAAGAAGCGCTCGAGGAGCTCGAGGAGACCGGCTCGGTGGCGATCACGCAGGATCAGCGGCACACGTTCCGGGCGCAGGCGCGATACGACGTCGGCAGCCGGATGTGGGCGGCCGCCACGTTGCGGTACGGCAGCGGCCTGCCCATCGAGCTCGAGGACGAGATCGAGCCCGGCGAACTCGACGAGCTCGAGGACCAGTACGGCGAAGCGATTCTCGACCGCGTCGATCTCGCTGCCGGGCGCGTGCGCTCGAACCTGACGCTCGACGCCGGCGTCGGCATCGAGATCTGGCGCACCGATCGCCGCCGGCTCATGCTGCGAGCGGAACTCGCGAACGTGGCCGATCGCGTCAACGTGATCAATTTCGCCGGGCTGTTTTCCGGGACGGCGCTCGGACCACCGCGAAGCGCGACGATACGAATCCGATACGAGTTCTGAATTGCAGATTGCAGAATGCAGATTGCAGATTTATTGCAGATTTTGGGATTGGGGATTTAATGGGCGATTGGAGATTTATCTGAAGATTGCTGCTGCTGATCTCCAATCAATCTGCAATCTGCAATCTGCATTTTGCAATTCAGGCGTGCGGGCCTGGCTCAGTGTGTCATGACGTACAGCACGACATTGACGCCAATCGCGTAGCCGCGCGGCGAGAACAGATCGAAATACTCCCGCGGAAATTCCCCCTCGCGCTCCCACGTGTCGGCGATGTCGGTGTTGTGCGTCATGAGCACCATCAGGCGGCCGCGCGCGTCCTGGATGCCGCGCACGTACACCTCCGCGCTGTCCGGCCCCCGCTCTGACGTCTCGCCCCCATACCGCCGCCAGTGGCTGATGGCGGGCACCTGCGGAATCTCCTTCACGTCGTAGAGCGTGTGCATGATCGGATGCGTGGGCGGGATCGTGAACATCGGGAACTCTCCCGGCGGCAGGATCCTGGAGATCTCGCGCACGATGGCGGTCCAGGCGCGCGATCCCCATGAGTCGTCGACCCAGAGGAACCCCCCCTTCATGAAGTACTCCCGCAGGCGCAGGACTTCTTCCTCGCTGAACCCGGCCGTCCCGACATCCTCCATGAAGAGCATCGGGCAGCGGAACAGCAGCGCGTCGTTGAGCGGCACGACGACGTAGTTCGGCTGGCGGGTTTCATCGAACCGCACGCGGACGCGGGTGAGCTCGGCGAGGCGGACCGAGAAGTTGTTGTCGGCGCCGGGGTAGTCGGTGTTCCAGCCCGAGCCGCTCTGCTCGAAGGTGACGCTCTCGAAAAAGCCGCGGCAGTAGACGAACGAGCCGTCGAAATCCGCCTGCTGCGCCCATTTAGGCGGCACCCGCCCGTAGCCGCCGCGCGGGCCGCCGACCCAGATTCGCTGCGCGAAGGCAGTCGACACCGCCGCGAGGACGATCACGCCGACGAGGATTCGGGGGAGCGGGCGCATGGAAAGATTGTAGCGGCTTTCAATGCGTCATCGCGTACAAGACGACGTTGACGCCGATGGCGTACCCCCGCGGAGAGAACAGGTCGAAATACGCGCGCGGCTCCTCGCCTTCGCGTTCCCAGGTATCGGCGATGTCGGTGTTATGGCTCATCAGCACCATGAGCCGGCCGCCCGCGTCCTTGATGCCTGTCCAGTGCGCTCGCCGACAAGACAAACGCCGGCGCGCAGCGAGCAGCACGGCAGGGAGACAGCGTCAACGAGTGCTCTGCTCAATGGCGCCCCGCGAGATCCCAGTAACTGCGATATTTTCCGAGACGCGCGTCGGAGACGAACTCGTCCACGCGCTGCAGGACGGACACGCTGCCGCCTCCGCCGAAGATCGCGCGAATCATGACGCTGTGCGGCGCCCGAGGCAACCGTTCGACGTTGTTCACGTATCGCGCGAAGCGCCCCTCGCGGAAGAGGTAGTCCTCGACGTTCGAGATGTAAAAGGCCGAAAGATGCTCCTCGCGCGTCCGCATGCGTGCGGCAATCGCCTGGACCGCGTGAGCCCCGGAGACGTCGCCCACCACCGGCACGACGCGATCGCCGAGCTGCAGTGCCCGCAGGAACTGGAAGTCGTTCTCGGAGGCGAGATAGCTCCATCGGCGGCTGCCGCCATCCGTCCCGAGCACGAGCTCGCGGAACGTCGGATAGTGAGACCGCGGCGGCCGGCCGTGGCTCTGAAAACGAAGGTCCAGACCCTGAACGACGAACGCATTGTGGAATCGGTCGATCGCGGCAGTGTCATCCGCTGAGAGCGGCACGCCAAATCCGCTGATCGTCTGGTGGAGCTGCCGCCGCAGCAGCCGCACAGCCGCTGCTTGAGGCCGTGAGCTGTCCACGTGCGCGACGATGTCGTCGAGCGTCGCGTCCTGCCACTCGGCGGCGTTGGCGGGCGGCCCGCGGCCCGTGAGCAGGCACAGATACTCGACTCGTGTCTCCGCCCGCGTGAAGAGCGCCTTGAACAGCAGGTGCAGGAGCAGGTTGTCCCGCCGCACGTCCACGATGTACGCGAGCGCGGGGCGGACGCGCGCGATGTAAGAGAAGTTCTGGTCCGGCCCGACGCCGATATAGACGCCGCCGCGAACGCCGCCGGCGACGAGCGCGGGAATGACGCCCAGATACGTGCGTTCGTTCGAGACCAGGTTGTCGGTGTCGAACGACCCCTCCGCCTCCGAGAGGTGCGCGATTTGGGCGGCGAAGGGCGACCGCGGCCCCGGCTCGAGGCCGTGAAGGGCCCATGGCAGCAGGCCGAGCGCACAGAGGACGAGCGCGGCGCGCCGGGCCACCGGGTTCATGCCGCTCAGTATGGGGAACGCCGCCCGCCCGATCAAGCGCGGCCGTGGTTGAGGTTCACGTTGCCCGAGCGCGGCGTCACGTTGCGTGCGCCTCCAGCCGCCGCAGTTCTTCGGCGTAATTCCGTTGAAGAAACCAGGTGGTGATCGCCCGCTCGATGCGGCCCGCGAGACCCTCGCGCAGCGGAAGGTCCGTCGTGATCGTCACGTCGCACGCGGCGTCGCCGGCCGGTTCGACCGTAAACGTGCTGACGCTCGGGTTTGCCCCGACATTCTCCTCGACGAGCACGCGGCCTGGCTCGGGCTCCGTCACGACCGCGCGGAAGGCGGTCGTGCGCCCGAGCGCCCGCACCTCGAACGTGATCACGGTGCCGTCACCGGTCCCGCCCCGTTCGACGCGCAGGTTTCTGAATGCGGGAGGAAGGATGTGTGGATGCCCGTTCCGGTAGTCCGCGATGATGTCGTAGACCCGGCGTGCCGGCGCCGGAATCCTCCTCGCGCCGCTCACCCGGTAGGTCGTGGTCATCCCTACAGGATGCCTCGTCTTCGCCGTTGTCATTCCAGTAAATCATGGCTGCTCCAGTGAGGCGACGACCGGCGGTTGCGGGTGAAGGCGCGCGAGCCGAGCGTTCAGCCGGGGCATGTACGTGGGATCGATCTGGAACGCGCGCCGGTCGGTCGATCCGAGATCGGCACCGCTGAACGCGCGTTGCATCAGTCCCGCGCTGGTATGCGCCCCGGACGCGAGCAGGTAGTGTCCGAGCTCGTGCGCCAGCACGCGTCCCAGCGCGCGCCCCTTCACGCCGTCGATCACCGCCTTCGGCCAGTAGGCGAGCGGCCGCCCCTTCCAGGGCACGGCGGCGAGGACCGCGGCGACCTCGTGAGGGACGACGACGATGCGGTCCTGCGGAACGCCGTCGACCAGCCAGACGGCGCCGAGCCGGCGACGCTGGCCGGACGACGGCGCGAGCTCCAGCGTGAGAGGCACCCCGCCGTGCCGCGAATCGGCCGGGCGCGAGAGCGCGACCTGCACGCCGTGGGGCCGCCAGATCGCGTCGGCTTCCCGGATCATCGCATCGATCTGCGCGCTGGAAGGCGCGGCGGGCGGGGCGATCGCGGCAACGAGGGTGATGACGATGCGCAGCGGGAGCATGCGACGCATCGTAGGGGAGCCGGGGTGTATGAAAAAAACTCTATGTTTTCATCGTGATGATGAGCCGTTATAATGGTCGAGGATGGAGATCGAGATTCGGCACCTGAAACTGGTCCGCGCCGTGGCGGGCGCGGGAACCCTCACCGGCGCCGGCGCGGTTCTGCACCTCACGCAATCGGCCCTGAGCCACCAGCTGCGCGACATCGAGGCGCGGCTGGGCACCGCGCTGTTCCTCCGCGTGGGGAAACGGATGGTGCTCACGCCCGCCGGCGAGCGCGTGCTCCGATCGGCCGACGACGTGCTCGCGGCGATCGACGACACGGAAGCCGCGGTCAAGCAGATGGCCGGCGGCAGCCGCGGCCTGCTCCGGATTTCCACCGAGTGCTACACCTGCTACCACTGGCTGCCCGCGCTCATCAAGACGTACCGGCAGAAGCACCCGCGCGTGGACGTCCGCATCGAACCTTCGGCCACGACCGACCCGATCGCTCACCTGATCGACGCGCGTCTCGATCTCGCGATCGTCAGCGACCCGGTTCGCGATCGCCGGATCGTCACCCGGCGGCTGTTCGACGACGAGATGGTGGCGATCGTCGAGCCCAGGCACCCGTTCGCCTCCAGGCCCTTCGTCGTCGCCGAGGACTTCGCGGCCGAAACTCTGCTGGCGTACTCGCCGAGGGAGGAGAGCACCTTCTACCAGCGCTATCTTGTTCCCGCGAGAGTGGCGCCGGCGAGGTTCCAGCAGATTCAGCTGACGGAGGCGCTCATCGAATTGGTCAAGGCGGGCCTGGGCGTGTCGGTGCTCGCCCGCTGGGCCGTCGCGCCCGCGCTCGCGTCCGGCGGCATCCGCGCGGTGCCGGTCAAGCCGGCATACCGGCGCACCTGGAGCGCGGCGACGTTGAAGGATATGGCCCGCGTCCCCCACGTCCGGGAATTCATCGACCTGGTCGCTGCCCACCCGCCGTTTGCGCCGCCGCCGCGGGGCGCATCCGCGGGACCGCGTCAGAAGACGACGCGCACGCCGCCGTTGATCACCCTGCCTTCGAGCGGCGCCCACCCGTCCACGGTCCAGCGGCCGTCGGTCGCCCGCGCCGGGCGGAGCAGCGCGTCCCAGCGCGTCTGACGCACGCCGCCGAGGTTTTCCCCATTGATAAAGAGGCGGAGCGCGCCGAAACGCCGTTCCGCCAGCACGCCGACGATCACGTACGGCGCGCTGCGCGCGCGATAGGGATTCTCTTCGAGCGGCTGAATCCCGGTGTAATACAGCTCCAGCCCGAGGCGGCCGCGCTCCTCCGATTCCAGTACCCCGACGAGTCCCCCGCTGTGTCTGGGCGTGAGCGGAACGTCGCGCGTGCCCGCGTCACCCGTCTCTCTGGCATTGACGAACGTGTACGTGCCGGTCGCGGCGAACCTCTCGCGCCGCCACGTCCCGAGCAACTCGACGCCAACCGTGCGCGTCGGACCGGCGCCATTGGTGAGCACGAACTCCGCCATCCGTTCCACCCGAAGCGGGTCGAGCACGCGCGCGCCGAACAGCGTGGCGGTGATTGAGGCTGCGCCGGCCGCGCGGGACACGTCAATCGAGAAGCTGCGGCCCCGCTCGGCCACGAGCGGCCGCGGAATCTGCAGCCGCGATAATCCGGCGGCTTCGGTTTCCTCGGTGAGCGGGGTCGGTGCGAAGAACCCTCGGCCGGCCGACACGCGGCTCGTCCATCCGGATCGACGTACGAGCAGCGAAAGCCGGGGGCTGAAAAATGTGCCGTACTCGTTGTGCGCGTCCACGCGGGCGCTCGCCGACGTCGAGAGCCACGCGTTGACCACGGCGTCGTGCTGAACGAACACGCCGGGCACGGTGAACGTGTACGCAAACCGCGGGAGGTCGCGCGGGCGGTAAGCTTCGCGCTCGATCGCGGCGCCCGCCACCCACGTCTGCCGCGCTCCGCCGCCGCGAACGGTCGCCTCGCCAAAGAACGTGTCGTGGCCATCTCGTTCAATCAGGTCGCCGAAGCGATGGGCGTGGCGCTGGCGGGCGGCTGCGGCCCTTGCGCTCAGGATGTACCGATCGGCCCACACCAGCTGTCCCAGGCCCCCGGCGTCGATCCGTTTGGTTTCCAGCGCTTCCACGTAGGCGCCGCCGACCTGAGGCAGGGCTGCACCTGGCATGGTGCCGCCTCGCCGATCTTCGTAGGCGGCGCCGGCCGTGACGAACAGCCGCCGGCCGTCGGCGCCGTCCCAGAAAAAGCGAGGGCGAACGACTCCGCGGCCGTAGCCGGAAAGGTCCGACCAGTCGTCGCCGTTCACATCGGTCTGACGCTGCCAGTGCCCCGAACCGAGAAGCGACGCGCTCCACCCCCGCGCGAGTGGAGACGCGCCGAAGAGCACCACATCTGTCGCGCCGCGCGTCGAACGGTTGACGAGCAGCTCGCGCACAGGTGCGGAGCCCGGCGTTCGGGACACCAGGTTGATGACTCCGCCCATCGCACCTGCTCCGTACAAGGCTGAGGCGACGCCTTTGATCACCTCGACCTGGCCGAGATCCATCGGCGGAATCTGGAGCAGCCCGAGACCGCCGACCTGCTCGCCGTACAGCGGCAGGCCGTCCGACAGCACGCGGGTGTAGCGCCCGGGCATTCCTTGAACCCGTACGCTCGCCGCTCCGAGCGACGGCGAGGTCGTCTGAACGCGCATGCCGCCCATTTCGTTCAACATCATCACGATGTCGCCGGGTGTCATGAGCATCTTTTCCTCGATCTCTTCACGCCCGAGCACTTCGACGCGCATCGGCTGATCTTCAAGCCGCTTGTTGGTGCGTGTGGCCGACACCGTGACGGTCTCTTCGACCGATGGCTCGGCCGCGAGCTCGACGAGGGCCGTCCGCTGCTCGCCGGCCGCCACTTCGACGACGGTCGTGACCGGGACGAAGCCCGCCTTGCTCACCGAGATCGCGACGCGCCCCGCTTCGATCGGAACGACGACCATGCCGGAGCCGTCCGTTTCGTGCGCGGCACCGTTGAGGATCACTGCCGCGCCGGGAACAGGCGCCCCGCCGCTCTGCACCTCGACGCGCAGGCTGGCGGACTGCACCGCCGCCAGCAGCACGACGGCCAGCAGCGTCATGCCTGACCCTGTCGGCCGCTCACGAGGGCGGCAATCACCAGGTCGCCGCCGACGTTGACTGCCGTCCGGCACATGTCGAGAAAGCGGTCGACGCCGAGGATGAGGCCCATGCCCTCTGCGGGAATGCCCACCGACTGCGCCACGATCAAGACCATGGGCAGCGATCCGCCAGGGACGCCGGCGGTGCCGATGCCGGCGAGAATCGACATCAGCATCACCCGCACCTGCTGGCCCGCGCCGAGATCCAGGCCATACACCTGCGCGAGAAACAGCACGGTGACGCCTTCGAACAGCGCCGTGCCGTTCTGGTTCGCCGTCGATCCCACCGTGAGCACGAAGCGGGCGATCTGCGGAGGGACGCGCAGCCTGGTCTCCGCCGCTGCGAGCGAGAGGGGGAGCGTCGCGTTGGAGGAAGCCGTCGAAAACGCGTACAGCAGCACCTCGCGGCAGTTGCGGAAGAACTCGAGCGGCGAGCGGCGCGCGACGGCCGCCAGCATCACGGAATAGACGCCGAACTGCTGCACGAGCAGCCCGGCGACGACCGTTGCGACGTACAGCAGCAGCGGCCGGAAGATGGCGGTGCCGAAGGTGAACGCCGTGTTGAAGATGATCGCGAACACCGCAAACGGCGCGAGCTTCATCACGAAGTGCACGATGCGCATCGTCGCGTCGAACACCTGATCGAGCACCCGGATCAGGATGTTGCGGCCGCTGTTCTCCTCCGGCACCGCGCTGACCGCGACGCCGAACACGAGCGCGAAGATCATCAGCTGCAGCATCTCGCCGTCGAGCGCGCGGACCGCGGACTCGAGCGGGTTGCGCGGCACGAGCTCGACGATCGTCTGGCTGAACGGCTTGACGGCGGCGGCGTTCGCCTCCAGCGACTGGACGCCGGAGCGCTGCACCGAGTCCTGGCGGAACCCGTCGCCTGGCCTCACGACATTGACCAACACGACGCCGATGACGACCGACGTCGCGCTCAACACGATCGTGAACAGCAGCGTCCGGCCGGCGACGCCGGTCAGGCCGCGGCCGCGTCCAAGCTCGTATACGCCGATGACGAGCGCCGAAAACACCATGGGCACGACGATCATGAAGATCGATCGCAGAAAGATCTGGCCGATCGGCTGGAGCACGTTTGCGTTGACGCTCTGGATCCAGGCGGAGTCGGCTCGCGAGTGCAGTGCCGCCCCCAGCGCGGCGCCGACGATCAAAGCGAGGAACAGACGCGTATGAAGCCTCATGATTCGGGTGACTAATCCTAAACGAAGCGTCGAAACCGTGTCCCGAAAGACAAATTTCGGATCGACGTCCGGCTCGCGCGCCGCCGGCGCCATCCGTAAGCCGCTGTTCGTGAACGGGTTACAAGGAACGACAATTCCGTGAGCGGTGGCCCCCGCCTTGAACCCTTCCATTGGCATGGGACCGTCTGT
>WUUC01133863.1_pt1 | contig 12440 bp, 10 predicted proteins | sample 6278441 | NCBI WGS metagenome assembly WUUC01 (sample SAMN13675441, study PRJNA597444) | soil metagenome | isolation source: soil | place: USA: Washington | collected 2017-10 | reverse complement strand
GCATCTACGTCGCTGGTGGTGGCCCACAGATGGGGGGCGGAGTGAAGAGCGCCATCAATGAAGCCTTCTCGCTCGTCTGAATTGCTCTCAGGCGCAACGAACCCAGACGAATTTCCGCTATTGGCCGTAGGCAGACTGTCTGCTTTCGCGCTGGTAGTGGATAAAGCGGACGCTGGCCGTGGGCAGCGGTTCGGCAGCCTCTGACCCGAAGCGGACTCAAAGGTGCCGAACCAACTATGTCTGGCTCATTCGGGCGATGTAGCGGCCGACCGACGCCGCGACCGCCTGCTTGCCGTTTGCGTCTATCTGCCCCCGGCCCGAGAACGCACCGTAGGAATCGCTATCTACCGCTTGCCGGCGGGGGGCCATGTTGGCCGCTGTCAGCGGAACCGTTTTATGATAGGCGAGACCAACTCCATTCTCCTCTCGCGGCTGGCAACAAGCGCATGATCGGGCCACAAACAATCTTTGAACTGAATAGGAAGAACGCATGTCTCGAGGACCTTGGATCGACCACTTCGGCGACAACTTCCTGTGGTCCAACGCGACGCTCATCCTGAAAGGGATGGCTCCTTACGGCGTGGTCGCCCTGGAGGAGATGGACCGGGCATGCGAACGGCTCCGCGGGCGGCAGCACGAGCCGCATGCCTGGACTGAAGAATGGCGCTCCCTGGGCGATCAGATCGAGCGGCGGGCGGACGAAGCGTTGCAGAAGGGCCATCAGCACACGGCCGGCAACTTCTACCTTCGCGCCGGCATCTATCACTACAACGCCGAGCGCTTCATCATGCCTGGACCCGACAAGCGGGCCCAAGGGGAGACCGCCTATCGTTGCTGGCACACCGGCATCCAGCTGCGCGAGCCGAGCATCGCCTTCGTCGAGGTGCCCTATCAGGGCACCACCCTGCCGGCCCTGTTCATGGAAGCCGGCACGGGCCGGCCTGCGCCGACCGTGGTGATCCTCAACGGCATGGACAACGCCAAGGAGATGAGCATCTTCTTCGCCGGGCGTGAGCTTGCCCGCCGCGGCTTCAACACGCTCGCCCTCGACGGCCCCGGCATGGGCGAGACGCGGCGCATGCGCGACATGCCCAGCCGCTACGATTACGAGGTCCCGGGCACGGCTGCCTTCGACTATCTTGCCGCGCGTCCGGACGTGGACGCGAAGCGCATCGCCATAATGGGCTACAGCTTCGGTGGCTACTACTCGTCGCGCGTCGCCGCCTTCGAGCATCGCTACGCCGCCTGCATCGCGCTCTCGGCGCTGCATTGGGACCTCGCTGGCTGGCAGCGGAAGATCGCCGAGAAGAACGCCAGCGCGCCGAACACCGTGGCGCAATCGAATTTCCAGTTCCGTTGGGTGGTGGGCGCCCAAACGGCGGACGAGGGGATCGCCATTGCCGAGACATTCACGCTGAAGGACGTGGCGAAGAACATCATGTGCCCCTTCCTGGTCACCCACGGCGGCAACGATCGCGTGGTTCCCGTCGAAAACGCGCCGAAGCTCTACGACGCAGTGGGATCGAAGAACAAGACAATCAAGATCTTCACCACCGAGGAGGGCGGGGCGGAGCATGCGCATGTCGACAACCGCCAGGTCGGCATCGATTTCGCGGCGGACTGGCTCGAGGCGAACATGCCATGACGGGCGACTCTGCGCCGGCGCTCGGGCGATCCAGGCCAGTGCCGCGGAGCTGTACTAGGTCTTCGCTCGTCGACCGCCGTTGAGGCGACGCACAGGACGCCGTCCTTTCGGCTCGGCGACGCCGAGGCTGCGGCGCATGACGTCAAAGGGGTTGATGACGGCGCGTCGCGCCGCAACCGGGTCGCCGGCCAGCACCGCATTGAAGATGAGCTGGTGACCGCCGGGCGACGCTCATGTGGAACTCGCGGTTAAAGTCGTCGCGCCGCAGATCCTCGAAAGTTGCCTTCTTGAGCCACTCGAAGTCTCGCGGATGGCCGCGAGCTGCTGCGGCGTCGCGTACCGCGCTGCGAGTTCGGCGGCTTTCGCCTCGACGGCCTCGCGCGCGTCCCACACCTGCAGCAGGTGCTCGGTCTTCTCCTGCAGGTGGCGGCGGCGCGCGAGGTTCGGGTCGGGGATGTGATCGGGCGATCAGGTAGCGCCCGGCGCCGGGGTGGCTCTCCGACCACGCCCTGTATCTCGAGCACACCGAAAGCCTCGCGCAGGACCGGGCGGCTCACCTGCCACTTGTCCCTGGAGAACGCGCTCCATCGGGAACCGGTCGTTGAGCTTGAGCGAGCCGTCATCAATTAGCCGCGCGATCTGCCGGATGATCTCCTCCGATAAGCGCCCGCTCCGCTCCGGGGAAAAGAATCACGTCGGTCATCGCGGTGCGCTCCGGTCGCAGCGCGGAACGGCCTTGCGGCCGAACCGACCCTGCGGAACCACCGGCAGCGTCTGGGTGCGAGGGTTCATGGCGTCTCGACCAGACGCTTCACGGCCTGCCGGCGGTGCAGCATCAGCGCGAAGGGCAGGACGATCGACGACACCACCAGGGCGAGAAGCACGGCGGCGATAGGGCGCTCGACGAAGATCAAGGGGCTGCCCAGGGACAAGAGCAGGGATTGCCGCAGCGACCCTTCTAGGAGCGGCGCCAGGACGACCGCCAGCACGAGTGGCGCCCGCGGTAGGTCCGCCTTGATCATGAGGTAGCCGACGACGCCGAAGCCGATCGCCACCACGACCGTGTAGAAGCTGAGCGTCGAGGCGAAGGCGCCGACGAGCGAGACCGCCAGGATGCCCGGCGCGAGATAGGCGTACGGGATCCGCAGGAGCGAGGCGAACACGGGCGCCAGCGGCAGGTTCAGGACGAGCAGGATGACGTTGCCGATGAACATGCTGGCGATCAGGCTCCAGACCAGCACTGGCTCCTGCGTCATCAGCATCGGCCCGGGGCGGATGCCCTGCAGGATCAGGGCGGCGAGCAGAACCGACGTGCCCGTGGATCCCGGGATGCCGAGCGCCAGCATCGGCGCCAGCGCTCCGGTGACGGAGGAGTTGTTGGCCGATTCGGCGGCGGCGACGCCGTCGAGAGCGCCTTTGCCGAAGCGCTCCGGATGCCGGCTGAAGCGGCGCTCTATCACATAGGCCAGGAAGGCGGCGACTGTCGCGCCGGCGCCCGGCATCAGGCCGACAACGAAGCCAACCACGCTGCCGCGCAGGATGGCCATGCGCGAATCGGCCCATTCGCGACCAGTGATCCACATGTCGCGGAGGCGCGTCACGATCGGCTGCTCGTTATGGACCCGCTCGAGCGAGACCAGCACCTCGGCGATGCCGAAGATGCCGATCGCCAGCGGCAGGAAGTCGAAGCCCTCGACGAGATGCGCGCTGCCGAAGGTCAGGCGCAGGTTGCCGAGCAGCGGATCCGTGCCGACGAGAGCGATCAAGAGGCCGAAGGCGGCCATCAGGAGGGCCTTGATCGGGGAATCGCCGCCGAGGCTCGCCGACGAGGTCAATCCGAGGAGGGCCAGCAGGAAGAACTCGGGCGCGTTGAAGCTGAGGGCGATGGTGCTGAGCGCGACCGCCGCAACGGCGAGCGCGATGGTGCCGGCGACGCCAGCCATGAACGAGCCGATCGCCGCGACGCTGAGGGCCGCTCCGGCGCGGCCCCGGCGTGCCAGCTGGTGGCCGTCGATCGCCGTCATCACGCTCGACGACTCGCCCGGCACGTTGATCAGCACCGACGTCAGGGTACCCCCGTACATGCCGCCATACAGAATCCCGGCCAGCATCATCACGGCGGCTGTCGGCTGCATGCCGAACGTTACCGGCAGCAGCAGGGCCATGCCGGCGGCGGGGCCGATGCCCGGCAGCGCGCCAACCACCTGCCCAATCAGAACCCCGATGAAGACGGCGAGAATGCCGGACGGCGAGGCGGCGACCGCGAAGCCCTGCCAGAGAAGATCGAAGGACGTCATCGGAGAGCCTTCACGGCGGGAGGTTCAGACTCCAAGGATGCCCCTCGGCAGAGCGATGTTGAGCCAGGAGACGAAAATCGCGTGCACGAGCGCCGCCACGAGGAGCCCCGTGAACAGGCTCGGCAGGAGCGGACGATGTTCCACCATCAGGAGCAGGGCGACGACGAAGAGAGCGGTCGTGACCACGAAGCCGAGCCAGGGCGCCGTGAGCGCAAAGGCGACGATGCCGGCGAAGGTCAGAGCGACGCGGCGCAGCCCCGCCCGATCCGGCCAGTCGGCCGGGTCGTGGGCGGCGCGCCGTTTCGCCTCGGTCATGAGCATTAGGGACAGGACCGCCGTCACTCCCGCGACCCACAGGGGCATGAAACGGGACCCCGGACCGAAATCGTCCCAGAATTCCAGCTCCCGGGTGCCGACCACGACCAGGGCTGCGAGCAGCAGCATCACCGCGGCGGTCGCGTGGTCGAGGCGTCTCATGCTCGGGTTCCCATGCTCGAGTCTTGCCCCTGTCCTACATTTTGGCTTGCCCGAGCTGGCGCAGGACGCCGAGGCGGCTCTCGTGCATCTTTGCCAGATAGGCCTTGGACTGCTGGCTGTTCATGTATTCGCCGCCGAGGAAGTTCGTGGCCAGCACCGCCCTCCATTCCGGGCTCTGCACGAGCTCTGCGATCTTCTCGTCCCACCAAGCGACGACGGCCGGGTCGAGCTGCGGCGCGCCGGCGAGGCCGAAGACCTGGCCCCACACCACGTCGATGCCCTGTTCCTTCGCCGTTGGGATGTCCTTGAGCTCGGGCTCGGGCCGACGGGTCTCGTTGAGGATGGCTAACGCCTTGCCTTTTTTGGCCTGGATTAGGGGCAGGGCCTCGTCGATCGTTAGCGTGATCATGTCGGTGTTGCCGCCGAGGAACGTCGCCTGCGCGGCGCCGCCGCCGTCATGCGGGATATAGGTGAGCTGCGTACCCGTCGCCTTCTGCAGCAGGCCGGCGACCTGCGCGTCGGTCGACGCCGGATTGGCGCCCGAGACCTTGACGACGCGCGGGCTGTCTTTGGCAATCTTCATCAGATCGGCCAGCGTGTTCGCCTTGTGGTTCGGCTGCGCCACGACGATGAGCTGCGTCTGCACGAAGATGCCGAGCGGGGTCAGGCGATCATAAGCCGTCTGCTGCCCCTGGGCGATCGGGGTCGAAATCACCGGCTCGGCGATTGAGATGGTGTCGGTGTCGGAGCCCGAGCGGCCGAGGACGTAGTTCATGCCGACCGTCCACGCCCCGCCCGGACGATTGACGACCACGATGGGCGTCTTCACCAGGCCCTGCTCGTTCATGACCTTGCCCATGCGCCGCATGAGCACGTCGGGCGTGCTGCCGGCGCTCGACGGCACCGTGATCTCGATCGGGCCGCTCGGCGCACGCGTTGCCTGGGCAAGCGCGGGCCAGGCGCCGAGCCCCAGCGCGACGGCTGTCAGCGCCCCTGCGATCGGCCGCAACAGCGGCAGTCCTGACCTCTTCATTGGCTTCTCCCTCCCGGTCTTGTTGTGGTGTGTGGCGACGATAGCCGAGGCTACGCGCGGCGCCCGCTTCGTCAAGACGCCTAGGCAGCTGGGTTGCCCAATTTTAGCGTGTTTGTTAGAGCCGTTTGACCGACATGAAATCGGCTCTCAAGTTGTCATGCCGCGTTTCAGATGGCGAACCGGTGTTCACTTCGCCTGAAAACGCCCAATAGGGGAAAAACGACAGCGGGGATGGCCATCCGAGACAGTGCCGGTCTGCCCAGCGCCGGGACCCGCGGCCGGTCTCGCCCGCCGCGCGCCTCAAGGATATCGGCTGGCACGTGGAGCTTCTGGTCACCGTGGAACAGGAGCCGGAACTGGAGGATCTCGTCAGGGCGATGCCGGTGCCGGTGTCCGTCGGACATGTCGGCTACACGCCGGCGCGGGCGGGACTCGACCGTCCCGGCTATCAGCGCTTCCTGGCGCTCCTCCGCGACGGCTACTTCTGTGAAGTTGACTGCGCCGTACCGCATCTCCACGGATGAGCGCCTCCCCTATGCCGATGTCGCGCCGTTTGCGCGGGCGGTGGTCGACGCGGCGCCGGACCGCGTCTGGGGCGGCTTTATGGGTTCGCGTGACCACGAGGATCACGGGCTGGCACCCCTGAACCACCCACGTTCCGCGACCGATCGAATGCGCGGAACAGCGGGCCTCACAAGTTCGCAAGCAAAGAGGCTTCAATGCGCGACAACATGCTGAACGGCGGTCAGGTCATCGTCGATTACCTGATCCGCGAGAAGGTGCCCTACGCCTTTGGCCTGTGCGGCCACGGCAATATCAGCCTCATCGACGCGCTCTACGAGCGCGCCGACGACATCAAGACCATCTCGGTCCGTCATGAGAGCATCTCAGGCTTCATGGCGGACGTGTATTACCGCGTCAGCGGCCAGCCGACCGCGACGTTTACGTCGTGCGGGCCGGGCTCGGCCAACCTGCCCATCTGTCTCGCCAACGCATATCTCGATTCGGTGCCGTTCCTCGCCATCACCGGCAACGTTCCGACGAGCCAGTTCAACCGCGGTGCCTTCCAGGAGCTCTACCGGCACTACCAGGCCGATTTCCCCTCGACGGTGCGGGCCTATTGCAAGCGCGTGTTCCAGCCGACCCGCGGCGACATGGTGCCGCTTGCGATCCGACAGGCCTGGAAGACCATGGTGACCGGCCGCCCCGGCCCAGTCGTGCTCGACGTGCCGTTTGACATCTTTAAGGAGGCGGCCGCCGAGGAGACGCCGCGGCCCGAGGAGTGGAATGCCAACATTTCCTGCCGCGCCGGCGCCGATCCGGAGGGCGTCGAGGGGGCGGTCGACATGCTGCTCGCGGCCGAGCGGCCGGTCATCCTGGTCGGCCAGGGGGTCAAATACGGCCGCGCCACGGACGACCTGCTGCGCCTCGCCGAACGCCTGCGCATCCCGGTGGCCTATTCGGCAAGCGGCCAGGGCGCCATCGACAGCCGCCACCCGCTCCATCTCGGGCTCGTGGCCCGGAACGGGCCGTATCAGTCCAACCACGCCGCGCGTCAGGCCGACGTGCTGCTCGCGCTCGGCGTGCGCTTCGACGATCGCACGGCCAGTTCCTGGATTCCCGGCTACTCCTTCACCATTCCGCCGACCAAGCTGATCCACGTCGATATCGATCCGGACGAGATCGCGCGCAACTACCCGGTGGCGCTCGGGCTCATGGCCGATGTCCGCACATTCCTCCGGCAGGTGAATGCCGAACTCGACCGGCGGCCGCACGCCGGCACGATCCCGGAGGTGCGGGAGCGCTGGCTCGCCGCCATCGAGGGCTGGCGCCGGGAATGGAACGCGTTCGTCGCCCCCGGCTTCCACGACGATTCGACGCCCATCCACCCGCAGCGCGCAGCGCGCGAGATCGACAAGGCCCTGCCTGACGACGCGATCCTCGTCAGCGACATCGGCATCCACCACAACTGGCTGATCCAGTTCTGCGAACCGCGCCGACCCGATTCCCTGATCGGCTCAATGGGTTTTGGCCCGATGGGGTTCGGCGTCGGCGGGGTGCTCGGCGCCAAGCTCGCGGCCCCCGATCGCCCCTGCGTATCGGTGTGCGGCGACGGCGCCTTCTTCATGCACGCTAATGTCCTCGGCACCGCGGTCGAATACGACATCCCGGTCGTCTGGGTGGTGTGGAACAACTACGCCTATGCCTCGATCCGCGGCCTGCAGCGTGGCTATCTCGGCGGCCGCGAACTGGCGACCGACTTCAAGCATCCCGAGACGGGCCAGCCCTACAATCCGGATTTCGCGGCCATGGCGCGAGCCGCCGGCATCGACGGCATGAGCGTCGACCGCGCGGCCGACCTCGGCGATGCTGTCAAGATGGCACTCGCCAAGGGCCGTCCCTGCCTGATCGACGCCAACATCGGTGCCGACCGCAACCCGGCCGGGGCGGGGATTTGGGAGCTACCCGGTCTAGGCCATGGCAAACCCGCAATCGGCAGCCGCTACGAGCCGGCCTGAGCGTCACGTCGCTCCTGGCGCTAAAACGGGCAACGCGCAATTCAGTCGTCGAACTTGGAAGGAGGGTTGCCGATACGCGGCGTCATGAACGCCTGAGCACGCGCGTCTACCGCCTGCTATTCGCACCGAATCTTTGGTCGTCCAGCAGCCCCTCAACCATTCTCGCTCTTAAGCATCAGCCGCTCGCGCTACTTTTGTCAGCATGATAAGCGCTTTGAACCCAGTGCGAACGTCATCTGCTCACGGGCACAAACGAGGGAAACAGCTTGGCCAAGCTCATCCGCGATCAGGACTTCATCTCCGGACTCGTCTTCATCTGCTTCGGACTCGGATACGTTCTGCTCGGTCAGAACCTCCCCTTCGGCACCCCGCGACGCATGGGGCCAGCCTTCTTCCCATTCATCCTCGCCGGGATTTTGGTTTCCATCGGGGTAATGCTCGCGCTCAAGGCGCTGCGCAAGCGGGGCGAATTGGTTGAAGCGATAGCGCTGAAGCCGACGCTTCTCGTCGCAGCCGCGACAATCTCGTTTGCACTCCTCATTCGAAGTGGCGGCATTATCGTAGCGGTCGTATCGCTTGTGCTGATCGCTTCGCTGGCAAGTCAGGCGGCTCGTCCTTTGCCTGCCGCCATGCTGGCCGCGGGACTCGCCGCTTTCTGCGTCGGCGTTTTCGTGAGCGGGCTCGGTCTCCCCCTGCCTGTACTCGGGCACTGGTTCGAGCGTTAGTCGTGCCGATGGAACTCTTCGATCACCTAGCGATCGGCTTTTCAGCTGCGCTTTCGCCGTACAACCTCTTTTTCTGCTTCGTTGGTGTCTTCCTCGGTACATTGATCGGGGTGCTACCCGGCCTTGGCCCCCTGCCCACGATCGCCATGCTCCTGCCGCTCACATTTGGCCTGCCGGCAGAGTCCGCTTTGATCATGCTCGCGGGCATCTATTACGGGGCCCAATACGGCGGCTCGACCACTGCGATCCTCGTCAATCTCCCCGGCGAGTCGTCCTCCGTCGTGACCGCCCTCGACGGTTATCAATTGGCTAGGCAGGGCCGTGCGGGAGCGGCCTTAGCCACCGCAGGCATTGGATCGTTCTTCGCCGGCACAGTTGCAACGCTGCTGATCGCACTCTTCGCACCTCCGCTCGCCCAAATGGCGCTCCACTTCAACGCTCCAGAGTATTTTTCGTTGATGGTTGTTGGACTGATTGCGTCGGTGGTCATCGCAAGCGGCTCAGCCATCAAGGCCATAGGGATGATCCTGATCGGCCTAATGCTTGGCTTGATCGGAACGGATATCTTCAGCGGTGCGCAGCGCTATACTTTCGGGTGGGGGGAACTCTCCCAAGGTATCGAATTTGTCGTGGTTGCGATGGGGCTTTTCGGAATTGGCGAAGTGATCCGAAATCTGGAGCACGAGCACAGCAGAGAAGCATTCGTGCGCACCGTGAAGGGCATTTGGCCCAGTCGCGCCGACCTGAAGCAGATTGTGGCGCCCATTATACGCGGATCTGCGATCGGGTCCGTGCTCGGCCTCCTCCCCGGAGGGGGCGCTCTCCTGGCGTCGTTTGGTGCGTATGCTTTTGAGAAAAAAATCGCCAAGGATCCAGAACGTTTTGGAAAGGGAGCCCTGGAAGGCGTGGCAGCCCCTGAGAGTGCAAACAACGCTGGTTCGCAGACATCGTTCGTCCCGATGCTGACCCTAGGAATTCCTTCAAACGCTATTATGGGGCTGATGATGGGCGCGATGATCATCCACGGAATACAGCCGGGCCCTAGTGTAATGACACAGCAACCCACCCTGTTCTGGGGCTTGATTGCTTCCATGTGGATAGGCAACCTATTCCTAGTAATCCTCAATCTTCCTCTCATCGGCCTGTGGTGCTACGTGCTGCGCATCCCCTATCACCTGCTTTATCCGGCCATCCTCGTTTTTTGTGCGATCGGTGTATACGCGGTAAGCAACTCGATTTTTGACATCTACCTAATGGTGGGCTTCGGAGTGCTCGGTTACTTTTTCTCAAAGCTCGGATGCGAGCCCGCACCATTGCTTCTAGGCTTCATTCTCGGACCGCTGCTCGAGGAAAACCTCAGGCGCGCCTTGCAGCTGTCGCGCGGGGATCCAATGGTGTTCGTCGAGCGCCCAGTCAGTGCGTTTTTGCTGCTGCTCGGCGCAATTACCCTGGCCGCCGTGGTTCTCCCGAACGTCCGTAAGCTACGCCAAGCGGCGTTCCAGGAAGTAAACTAGGGAGTGTTCTACGACCCGGCCACGATCTCCCCGCTTCTTGAGACGACGCGCGCTGCACCGATACTTCTGCGAGCGCTGCCGAGTGGGGGAGTCTTCGTGAAACCCTCGATGTTCGGCTCCCGGCCCAGGTCCCAGTAGGGCGGCGAGCCGATATAATGCCGCAAGAACCCAACGAACGCGCGCACGGCCGGCGCGACGTGCGCGACGCGTGGATAGACGGCATAGATGTTGCGGATGTCTCGAGTGAGCTCCCCGCGCCAGTCACTCATCAGCGTGACGAGTTGCTCACTTCGAAGGTTCGCCGCAATTGACCAACTGCCGAGCAAGCCCACACCAACACCGCCGAGCACCACTTCGCGCAGCCCTTCCGAATTGTTGGTGCTGAAGGTGCCGTTCACGGCGACGGCGCGCGTCTCGCCCACCTTCGTGAAATACCAGGTGTTGCGCACCGTGTAGAGCGTACTAAGCAGACAATTGTGCTTGCGCAAATCCTCCGGCACGCGCGGATGGCCGTGACGGTTCACGTATTCCGGAGTCGCGCACAGCACCCGCCGCGTCGGAGCCAGCTTTACGGCGATGAGCGTGGAATCGCGCAGGTGCCCGGCGCGGATCGAGAGGTCCACCCCGGCAGCGATCGGATCTGCCTGCCGGTCGTACAGCCTAAGCTCGACTCGCAGGTCGGGATATAGATGCATAAAATGGGGTATTGCAGGTGCGACATGCAGTCGTCCAAGGGTGGCGGGCGCCGAGATCCTTAGCACCCCGCGGGGCTCGCCCGAATGGCCGCGAACCGCATCGTGGGCGGCCGTTATCTCGGTCATGATGCGTCCGGCACGGTCCAGATACTCTCGGCCGAACGGAGTAAGAGAAAAGCCGCGCGTGGTGCGGCTGACGAGACTCACCCCGAGATCTGCCTCAAGAGCTCCGATGTGCTTCGATACGGCTGAGGGCGTGAGGCGTAGATGCCGAGCCGCCTCGGAAAAACTGCTCGATTGCGCGACCGCGATGAAGCTTTCTAGCGCTCGCACCAGGTCCATGCCGCACCAGCTGTTCCAATCAGGAACAGCTATTTGGCGCCGATTTCTGCGCTTGTCCAGGGAAGCACGGGTTACCCTTGGACAGCGGTCTTCCTAAGGCCGACACAACAGACGGAGGATCTCATGCTCAAGAAGCTGGCGCTCGCCTATGCCCTGGCAATCCTCATGGCATTGGGGTTCGGGGCCGCCGCTCAGGATTTTCCGACCAAGCCGATCACCTTGGTGACGGCCTTCACGCCAGGCGGACCAAGCGACCTGCTCGCGCGCATCGTCGGCGAGAAGATGTCCGCGCTCTTGGGCCAGCCGGTCGTCGTCCAAGGCCACATCGGCGGCGAAGGCATCGTCGCCGGTGCGATGGTGGCCAAGGGTAATGCGGACGGCTACACGATGCTGCTCGGCAACAATGCCATTCTTGGCGCGAACATGACCCTGTTCAACAAGCCAGGGTACGACGCGCTCAAGGACTTCCGCCCGCTCGCTCGCATTGGCACGCAGCCGAACATCCTCGTGGTTAACCCGAAGGTGCCGGCGAAAAACGTGGCAGAGTTGGTGAAGCTCGCCAAAGCCCAACCGGGTAAGCTCGACTTCGCGAATTCGGGGCGAGGCGCTGCTGCGTATCTGTCAGCCATGCTCTTCAACAAGGAGGCTGGACTCGACATCGTGGCAATCGATTACAAAGGTTCGGCGCCGGGCCTGCAGGACGTAATCGCTGGCGAAGTCGATATGATGTTTGCGACCTCCGCTTCCGTTATCGGTCACATCCGGGCGGGAACGCTGCGGGCACTTGCGGTGACCACACCTCAGCGATCGCCCGCAGTCCCTGATCTTCCCACCATGGCCGAGGCGGGATTTCCGGGTTTCGACACCACGACCTGGCACGGCCTCGTCGTCGCGGCGGCGACCCCGAACCAAGTGGCGGAGAAGTTGAGCAAGGCAGCGCTTGACGCGCTCGCTGACCCCGAGACGAAGAAGAAGCTCACTGATCTCGGGGTCGACGTGCAGCCGATGGGCCCCGAAGAGTTTGCTGCCTATATCAAGGAGCAGCATGGAAAATGGGCGCACATCGTGAACGTCGCCGGCGTAAAACTCGACTAGCGCATCACATCCTCGGTGCGGGGCCTTGACCCCCCCATCGGCCCCAAGCGGTACTTGGATTGAACCCAGATGCCCCAGGCCCCCGTCCCGGATCTCGC
>WUUC01082392.1_pt1 | contig 12442 bp, 8 predicted proteins | sample 6278441 | NCBI WGS metagenome assembly WUUC01 (sample SAMN13675441, study PRJNA597444) | soil metagenome | isolation source: soil | place: USA: Washington | collected 2017-10 | reverse complement strand
CGCTGTAAAGAACCATATCCATTTAACATTTATGGCGCTTACCCAAGGTCCACCGCCAAACCGCTCCGTATCGAAATGAATGTCACGCAATGGTTGCAAGATGAATGATGCATGAATCTGAGGACTCAGTTCCGGAGCTTGATCAATGTGCCTCCGGGCAATTTGTTCCAGTTGTGACGTCACGTTTTTCACATCGGCGTTCGGTTCAAGTGAAATAAATGTGATCGGCTGTAATTTCACCCATGAAAAATCTCCAAAATACCAGGTATCGCCATTGTCAAGAAACTCCTTGTTGTCCGAATATGACAACAGCATCGATGCTGGCAGACTTGTGTTGGCCGGTGCGTCCTCCATTATAGCGACTACCGTGAAATCATTATCCTTGATCCTTATCGTTTTTCCAATTGGATTTTCATTGCCAAAGAACTTCATAGCAAGCGAAGTTGATAACACCGCCTGATATGGAACAGCCAGGGCTTTTTTGGAATCACCTTTTAAAATAGTACAATCAAACATTTCAAGAAATTGCTGCTCCGCAACAAGGACACGATCTTCATTAAACACTTTACCAGGAGTCACTTCAACTTTTGTTTCAAACAGCGGTCTCACTGCCACGACGTTCTTCACGCCTGTTATTTCAGTGCGAATGGTTTGCGCCAACGGAACCGGGGTAGCATACAAATCGATGTTAATACCTCCTTCAGTGAAAACCGAATTAACCCGATGGAGTGAGGACAATTTGCTCGAACCGTTGTCGAAGCTCAGCTGAAGACGCACAAACAGCGCTATGATTACACAAACCGCTATGCCCAGCGTTAAGCCCGCAATGTGAATGGTGGCCGTTCGCCTATCCTTTACAAGGTGTCTTACGGCGAATTGGAACACGTACTTCATTGTAAAGGATGTACCGGTATTGGAAAACGTATTTCGCAGTATGAAGCCCAACCGCATAAAACGAAGCGTGCTCCAGAACATCCGACGGCGAGCGCGGCGTCGACCAAAATGCTTTACATCATGTTGGTATAGCTGAAGTAAGTCGCCTTCAATTTCTTCTATTAATCCCGGCGGGCAGAATGTCCGGAGAAAACGAAAATGCCATGACCTTCCGGGCTTGTTCATCAGTCAAATATCCACTATTTACTTCTATTTTGTTAAGTAAATAATTCGAAAAAAAACACGCTGGTACAGCTAAAATGCATTTCTCGCAAAGATGCAAAGCCGCTAAGAGTAGGTACGAACTTGAGACAACGGCGCTTCGTAGGTATAGCATCGTGAAATCAAGAACGCAAAGTGCGCGGTTGGCGCACGTAGTATTGATAGGACGGTGCATTTTCCTGCGCCTTTGCGTGAAATGCATTTCGATCTCAGTAACGTTTTTTAATCTTTCTGGCCTTCCGATCCTGTTTCTCTTCCAGACGCACCCTCTTCTTCATCGACAAATCCTTTTTCTTCTTGTTGGATTTGCGTTGGGATTCATGAACATAGCGCTGATCGGCGGTCATATCCGCCGACTGACTGCTGGTGAGCTTTTTAGTTTTTTTCTGGCCGTACGAAACGAAAGTGATTGCCAACAAGACAAGGAGAATACCAAGTTTCTTCATTCAGATTAAAGCGTTATCAGGTTCTACAAAGGTAATGAAATCACGAACTCGCTTCCCTTCCCTATGTCACTCTTCAGGTCGATTCGACCTTTTAGCCGGTCAACCAGCGTTTTTACGATGGCCAATCCCAATCCGTTGGAGCTCTCGCCCCCGGTGGGGCGTGCGCTAAGCTTTTTGAATTTCTGAAAAAGAAACTGCCGGTCGGTGGGAAGGAAGCCTGGTCCGTTGTCTTTAACAGAGATCATCAGGCAATTTCCCTCGGCATAAGCGGCTATCAGCACCTGGCTACCTTTCGGTGAAAATTTAATAGCATTTGTCAGCAGGTTGTCGATGATCCTTCCAAGGTAAGATCGGTCGGATTGAACGGGTTCTGATATCTCGCATGATACCACGATCTGTATCAGCTTTTCCCTTGCGGCTACCTGCAGCATGCCAGCGCGCTCTTCGAGTATCTCGCGCATCGATACTTTTGTAAACTGTGGCTCTGTGCGCACTTCTTCCAACGCGTTAACGTCGAGCAAATCCGTGATGAGGTCAAGGCCCGATCTGGTCGCTTCACGGATGAGCTTGAGATACTGCTTTTGCTCCGTGTTCACACCGTTGCTCAATTCGAGGATGCCTACCAGACCCGAAATCCTGTTGAGGGGAGATTTCAGGTCATGAGCAACAATGTTCATCAGCGTGTCCTTCTCCTGGTTAAGATCATAGAGAACCGTATTGCTTCGCGACAGTTCTTCATTCTGTTTGGCAATCTCTTCACGCTGGTTGACAATATGTTTGTTCTGAACCGACAACTTATGGTTCACGAGTCTGCGGCGGCGACTGTTGGTCCACGTGATCGCCGCTATTATACCTATTGACCCAATAACAATAATGAGTAATATGTTCTGAAAGCGTTGCTTTGAGATAAGTGCCTTATTTTTGGCATCATTCACTTTCAATAGTTCATTTTCCCGATCACGCTTTTCTATTTCCACCTGGAATTGCAAGCGTTCGATCTGGCGGCTGAGGTCTGTGTTCTGAAGCTTTTCCGCAAAAATCCTGTAGAGGTGATCGTATTGTGAGGCGCGCGCTGGATCTTTCTTGAATGCATAAATCTCCGATAACGCTTTGGAGGCGTCGCGCTGGAACTGAACATTACCCGAACCTTCTGACAAGGTCAGTACCCGTTGCATCAGCACCTCCGATTCGTTGTATCGTTTCTTTGAGAGCAGGTAACCGGCTTGTAAGAATATGGCACGCAGGTAAAGACGTTGGTTCGTTTTTTCGCTGATGATTGTCAGCACTTCGCTGGCACGCCTATAGGAGTCCTCCATGTTGCCTTCCGAGAAAAGAATTTCCGCCAGGCCCATCGATAATTCGGCGCGGGTAACCGGATCATTCACAGTGGTAGAAACTGAATCGGCCATCAGGAAACTACGAAGTGCACTTTCGGTGTCTCCGGCAGCTTCATGAATAATGCCGAGTTCCATCAAAGAGGAGACGATCATCCGAGGATCTCCAATCTCCTGACGAAGGACGTAAGCTGTCCGCGACATTTCCAGAGCCTTCGCATAGTCATGCTGCAGGCTATGCACATTTGCAAGACTTCGGTGTACGTAAGCAAGCCCGGATTTTTCGTTCAGTTCTTCAAAAAGTTCCTTCGACCTGACGAGGTTATCGAGTGCGCGCGCGTGGTCCCCCTGATCGAAGAACATTCTGCCCAGGTTGTTGTACCCGTAAGCAAGTTCGAGTGTATCATCCTGTTCGATAGCTACATCAATAGACTGGAGATGATAGACTAACGCATTCTGATAGTCACCCTTATTAGTATATGCCAAACCGATAAAGCTCAACGGTTTGGAGAGATTGGATTTCATACCAATGCTTTTTCCCAGGTTGTACGCGCGGGTTCCATAAGAGATACTGCTGTCTGGAAACGAATAGCGGTATTCGAAACTGATACCTGAAAGAAGTTCAAATTGTAGTTCTGGTGAAGCGGTATTAATTCTGCTCCTCAGGCTGTCGACAAGATCAAGATTTTGCGCGCTGGCCTGAAGGGACGCCAGGACAAAGACTACTGCGAGAAAACGAAGGTTCATGGATACCAACGAGACGATCCGTTCAATCTTTATCATGTTCCACGAAGTTCAAATCCCTGGAATATGTCTCGTCGATCGCGCGAAGAGCAATGAGAGCAATTACAATTGTAATCAACCCCACGATCAACGCGGCGTTCATAATGCTCATTTCTGTTCTCAGGAAACTGAACAACAAGGTAATTGGTATGACCGTACCCCTGATAAAGTTAGGCACGGTAGTAGCAACGGTCGATCGGAGGTTAGTTCCGAATTGTTCTGCCGCTATTGTCACGAACAGTGCCCAATAACCAATACCAATACCAAGGAAAAAGCAGGCAACATAGAATGCAGTTGCTGAGCCGATGGGATAGTAGAGATAGAAGACGACAAACAAAAGGGTAAAAAGTATGAAGACGAGAACGATCTTCTTTCTTGACTTCAACAATTGACTTGAGAATCCGCTGATCAGATCGCCAAAGGCCAGGCCGATATAACTATACATTACTGAATTGCCTGCTTTAATGGGTTCTGATATACCCATGGCTTTTGCAAACTCCGGCGAGAAGGTGACCAAAATTCCGATTACGTACCAGATGGGTAGCCCGATAAAGATGCAACCAAGAAATTTTTTTAATCTTTTCGAGTTATTAAAGAGCATCAACATGTTACCCCGTGCAACGTCCTGGCTTTTAAGCTTGAGAAAAATGCCGGATTCATAAACGCTGATCCGTGCTATGAGCAAAGTTAATCCTAACCCACCGCCGATGAAGTAGGCAATGCGCCAATCGAATTCATGGGCGATGAAGTTTGCAAACACAGCACCAAACAAACCGATTGTCGCAACTAGTGCGGTCCCATAGCCGCGAAGTCTGGTTGGGAGTATTTCCGATACAAGCGTAATACCTGCGCCTAGTTCGCCGGCTAGTCCGATGCCTGCTATAAATCGCAGGATCGCGTATTCGGTAACGTTAGTAACAAAACCATTGGCGATGTTAGCCAGCGAGTAGAGTAATATCGAACCAAACAGCACGGAGAGCCGGCCTCGCTTGTCTCCCATAATTCCCCAGAGTAGTCCGCCAAGTAACAGCCCGCCCATTTGGACCCGGAGCATGAACTCACCAGTTCCAAAAACGTCTTCCTGACTTACCCCTATTGCGATAAGGCTGTCGATGCGGACGATACTAAAAAGGAGCAAATCATAGATATCGACAAAATACCCAAGAGCGGCGACAATGAGTGGAACACTGAAAAGTTGCCTAAAATTATTTCCTTCCATCAGGGGGGATTTATTGTCTAAAACTACTCCAATAGTGTCAAAAATTGATCTTTAAGGCTTGATTTCAAACCTTTTTGAAAATCTTGTGTCGAATGGCGAAACTGGTTACAAAATACCTCCAAAGAGGTATTGAATGGCACCTGAGTAGTCAGGACATTTGATTCAAAGGCAAGTAAAATGAAGCGTCACGTTTTCCCAGTGATATTTGTGTTGGGGCTGATCTTATTGCTTTTACAGATCTTTCTGTAGAAGCAAGTCCTTTGCTTCGCGAGTGCGCCTTATCGTTTTGATGTTCTTCGGCTTATCTCTATCATCTATCCTGACCGCCAACTGCCAACCTGCTGAAGACATCAGGATAGAATCAAACTATTTAATTTGATCCCAGGAGTTTGAAAATCTCGTCAAGATTTGGCGTGATGACGATCTCCGTTCTCCTGTTCTTTTGGCGGTCCTGTGGATTGTCGTTGGATGCCAATGGATAAAACTCACCTTTACCTGAAGCAGTCACCTGGTTCGGTGAAAGTCCGGCGCCAGTAAGTATCTTCGTGATCGAAGTGGCGCGCATCACACTCAAGTCCCAGTTATCCTGCATGTAATTCGACTTACGGGAAATCGGAACATTGTCTGTATGACCCTCAACCATGATCTGAAGGTCCCGTTGATCTTTGATGGCTTTTGCTAGTTGCTGAAGTGCAGCAACACCCTTGGTATCGACCTCAATACTTCCCGATCCAAACAACAACTGCTCAGCGAGTGAAACATAGACCTTTCCATTCTTCACATTTACAGTGAGATCGCTTTCCTTAAAAGCCAGCAACGCGTTACTGATCTTATTTTTAAGATCCTGAACTGCTTTATCTTTGTTGTTTAAGATCGTTTCCAGTTCTTTCACTTTACGTTCACGCTCTGCAAGACCGGAACTCAATGAATCGTTCATCTTCCTGGTTCGCTCCAGATTTTCCTGGATTGACAACAGTTGTTCTCTCTGCGTAGTCACATCCCGGTTCAGCTTCCCGCTGCTATTGAGGAGGTTCTTGTAATATGCATTGAGTTGGTCGTACTCCTTATTTAAGCCCGCTAACTTTTCGGACGTGGCTCTATGATTTTCACCCAATTCAGTCGTATCCTTCTTCAGCTGCTCAGAGATCGCAGTCAGTGTGGTGATAGAAGCATTTGCTTTATTAAGATCTTCTGCCTTCTGACTTAGCTCGCCTTCTGTTTTAACTTTTTGGGCGAGTATGTCTTCGTACTTTTTCTTACTCACGATACAGGAAGAGAGTATTAATGGAATAGCAAGGAGTGTCAGGGTAATCTTATTCATAGTTTAAAAAATGATTTACGGGGGCCTGCCTTTCTCCGCCGGAGCGGCTACCTGCCGGGCACGGCGCAAAAGCGACACAGGTAGGCAAAGTAAGACCTTTTCCAATATATTTACCAATCGTTGTCAGTAATCGGATCAATAGAAAAAAATCCTGTAAGATTGATACGATTGTCCCCAAGAGTTTGTGGGGATCAGGTGAGGTGCAACGAGGTAGAAAATAGTAAACATTCAACCGGCAGGTTACTCAACACTGTGCAGCATCTATTTGACCGCGAACATTGGAGAACATTGATGCCACCTCACACGGGCATCGATCTTTCATCCAACGACTATCTTGGTCTTGCGCGTTCGCAGGAATTACACACTCAGATCAGCCAGGCTTATGACGAGCGTAAAATCAAACGAAACGGTTCGACCGGTTCACGGTTGTTAACTGGCAATTCTCATCTCTCGATTGAAACCGAACAATTGCTTGCTCATATTTTCCAATCGGAGGCGACACTTCTTTTTGGTTCCGGTTATACAGCGAATCTCGCGGTTCTTTCAGCTCTTCCCCAGCGAGGCGACACTATAATATATGATGAGCACTCTCACGCCAGTATTAAGGACGGCGCTCGCCTTAGCCTTGCATCGCGATGGTCTTTTGCGCATAATGACATGGATGACCTTCGGGCAAAATTGAAAAATGCCCCTGGTCACAAATGGGTAGTTGTCGAATCTTTGTACTCGATGGATGGCTCCTACTGCCCGATCAAAGAAGTATGTGCAATCGCAAAGGAGTTTGGAGCATACACTGTTGTTGATGAGGCACATGCCACTGGCGCAATAGGACAGCGTGGAGGCGGACTGGCCGAATTTACGGAAGTCACCGACCAGATCGATTTGCGGATCTACACTTTCGGAAAAGCCATGGGTATCCATGGTGCCTGTGTAGCGGGTTCCGCCAAAGTGATCCACTACCTCGTCAATTTTTCGCGACCGTTCATTTATACAACTGCGCCGGATGATCATTCACTAATTTCAATCCAGCAAGCATTCGAATTTCTATCCAAGAACATAGCGCTTCAGACCCGACTGCAGCATGTCATAGATGTTTTTGTCAGCAAGCGCAGAATGGCGAATGCTTCTTTTGTCAAATCTGAAAGCCAGATACAGGCGCTCATACTACCCGGGCGCGAGCAGGTGGTCGCTGTTGCGAAAAAATTAAAGTCACAGGGCTTTGATGTACGTCCAATTCTATCGCCAACAGTGCCAGATGGCGCTGAACGGATTCGCATTTGTCTCCACGAATTCAATTCAGACGATGAGATTCACAACTTATTCTCCGCGATTGATAAAATCCCCCTGACCCTATGAAATACTTTGTAACGGCAACAGGGACGGGATGCGGTAAGACATTGGTGTCTGCTATTATGTGCGAAGCGTTGCAGGCAGACTACTGGAAACCTGTACAAGCGGGCCTGCCCTGTGACTCCGATACAGTACGTGATTTGATTTCGAACAATCAGACTGTGATTCACCCGGAGACCTATTTACTTCAAACTCCGGCTTCACCTCACGCATCGGCAAAGATAGATGGTATTGATATTTCACTGGACGCGTTTCAATTGCCGGAAATAAACCGTCCGTTGGTCATTGAGGGAGCGGGCGGATGCCTTGTTCCATTAAACGATCAAAACTTTGTAATTGATCTGGCAAAAAAGCTTAAAGCAGAGATAGTGCTTGTATCAAATTATTACCTCGGGAGTATCAATCACACAATGCTGACCGCTAAATTGTTGCGGGAGATGAATCTCACAGTTAAGGGTATTGTTTTCAATGGTGAGAAAAATCCGGAAAGCAAGAGAATAATTCTGCATCATACAGGATATAACGTTTTGCTGGACCTTGATCAGGAAAGGATCATAAACCAGGACATCGTAAAAAAATATGCGCAACGGCTGAACCTGGTGATATGAATTATTTACAATCTGACGCCCGGCACATCTGGCATCCGTACACACCGCTTGAAGGTGTACCCGAGCCTATCATGATCAAAGCCGCGAAAGGCATTCACCTCTTTTCCGACGATGGACGGAAGATCATCGACGGCATATCGTCATGGTGGGTGAATTTGCACGGTCATAGCCATCCAACGATTGCAGACGCGATATACAAGCAGGCGACCGAACTTGAGCATGTCATATTTGCAGGGTTCACGCATCGGCCGGCGATCGATCTGGCGATCGCACTGAAATCAATTTTGCCACTCAACCAGGAAAAGATCTTCTATAGTGATAATGGCAGCACTGCCGTGGAGGTGGCCATCAAGATGGCTTTGCAATTCTGGTACAACAGCGGCAAGGCCCGTACCAAGGTAGTTGCCATTGAAGGGGCATATCATGGCGATACATTTGGCGCAATGTCTGTTGGTGACCGCGGGCTTTTTTCTCGTCCGTTCGCCAGTCAGCTTTTTGATGTTGAGTTCATTCCATTTCCAAACGGAAGCAACGACGGTGACGTTATTAAGAAACTTTCTTCGATCGTAACCGCGGGCAATGTGGCTGCCTTCATTTATGAACCGCTGGTCCAGGCAGCTGGCGGCATGCGTTTCTATTCGCCAGCAACTTTGAATGAGATGATCTCCATTGCTGTTGATTCTGAAACGCTTTGTATTGCGGACGAAGTATTCACGGGGTTTGGCAGAACAGGAAAATTGTTTGCGTCGGATCATATGCACAACAAACCGGACATTATTACACTTTCGAAAGGTTTGACCGGTGGAACCATGGCATTAGGAGTGACATCGTGCTCTGAAAAAATCGTTTCAGCATTCAGGTCGTCGGATGTGGCGCAAACATTTTATCATGGCCACTCTTTTACCGCTAATCCACTCGCATGCGCAGCAGCATTGGCGAGCTTTACTTTGTTGCAAAGCAAGAAATGCCAGGCACAAATGGAGGCAATTGCAATTGCGCAAAAAACGTTTTCTGAAAAAATCAAAAATAACGATGGAATTGAACGCGTTCGATGCATGGGAACGATACTTGCGTGCGATGTCACAACAACAGAAGCGGCTTCTTACACCAACCCGATACGAAAAAATATCTATGAATTTTTTCTAAACAAAAATATTCTGATGCGCCCTCTCGGTAATGTGCTTTATTTTTTGCCGTCGTACGCGTTTGAAGGGAAGGATCTAGAGATCGTTTACGATGCCATCGAAGAATTCATTGAGACGATAAACTCAGAATGAAGCTGTTACGAAAGACATAGAAGCGTCGGACGACACGCAGAAAATCAGACCTTTTGATGTACGGTTGTAATAAACCTGGGGCATCGTATCTGCCGGCAGTGGCTGTGGGATCAGCATCTTACCATTAAGGTCAAGCGCATAAAAAAGGCGTTGATCTTTATCGAACACCACAATCACTTCTTTTCCTTTGGCGAACCTGTGATAGTGAACTGCAACCCGTTCTGATGCAGGGTTTGGTTTATCAAACAACTGCGTGCCACCGGCACTGAACGCAGCAATAGATCCCTGATCAAGTCGAACGACGACGAAGTCGGATTGATCAGAGGTTGCGACCAATTGAAAGCGGGCGTTGGTAGTGCTTTTCAGAAGCGCATTGTCATCCTGCACCTTTCCGTCCGTGCTGATGCGCATCAGCCTTCCCTCATTCGATACAATCACTACGTTAGATCCATCGGCAAACAATGATCCACCCGGAATGATGCCCGTCCGGAGCGGGAAATTTTTATTTAATGTTCCGCGACGGGTGAACACGTACAGATCGCCGCCGATCGTAATGGCGCCGAAATAATCGCGTGAACGTATCCGGAAGTGGCGCGGTGCATCAGCAAGATCGCGACTGACCTTCTGAGGACTCCATCCTTCCAGCGCACGTGCATTGAGATCGCACAAGATGATCTCGCCGGAGTGGTTGGCGATAGCGATGCGGTAGTTTTTTGTATTGTCGTAGTCGACAAGGGTCATGAAAGCTGGATCGTTCATGGGAAGTGTCTTAGGATATCCTTCTACGTCACGCCCGAGTCTGTCGACCACGTAGAGTTTGTTACCAGCGAGAAACAGGTACTGTAGTTTTCCATTCTTAAGCAGATCGATCTGTTCCACCTGCGAGGTGATGGCAGTATTTATTTTTTTGGCCCATACCTCTTTTCCATTGAGTGAGAGCAGGTGAAGTTTGTTGGTATTGTCCTGAACGAGTACCTCCGTTGATTTGTCAGTATGATTGGAAACAAGCCATGGCCCGGCTGACGCATTACCATCCAACTGGTAACCTCGTCGCACATTGCGGCGACTTGTTTTAGCTTTTGCTTGCTCGAATTCAAGAACAGCACTTGAGTAATAGTTGTTCTCTAATGCATGAAACTGAAATGAAAAACGCGTTGGCGTGCGGACACCCTGAAAAAGGTTTGAGGCATAGTCACCTTCAGGTGATTCACCATTAAGAAAGAAACTCACGTTTGATTCCTGAAGCGTCGACTCAAAGAATTTGCTCCACTGCAGCGACTTGTTGAGTGTGGATTCAGATTCGATAAGGTCGATCATATTCCGCATGTCTTCTTCGTTTCCTGCAATGACAAGAATATGGCCATTCAATGTCCAGTACGTTTCATCGGAATGAAATCCTAAAGGCCAGAATATTGAGTGTGTGATGTCAGGCTCGCTAAGTGCGTGTATCTCCTGGGTCGCGTATCGTTGGCGGTTGTACTTTCCTTTTTTTTGCAGGCTTGATTTCAGTTTGTCGAGTTGTGCCATGCTCTTTGTGATCTCCTTTAGCTCGACGATAAGCACATCGCCACCTGACGGAAGTTTGCAGAGTGCGATTTCATTGTCGATGCCTTTGAAAAACTCGTCGGACCGAAATCCATTCTCTGATGTCCATTTTTTTAATTGACTGGTTAAACCAGGTTGCAGGGTTTGGGCAAGTGTAGTTCTTCGTTGATCCCAGGCGACGGGGTTACTCATACCGAAGTGGGTGAGCATTTGAAACTGTTCGGGTATGTACGGTTTGATGCCGATCACAACAGGTCTTTGTTCCTTGAATAAAGAAAGAATGTTGTTGCGCAACGTTGTGGTGTCGACGGCGAATCCATTAAGGAGCAGTGCGTTGTTGCTCCAGCGGAGATCGAACAACATGGCATCGCAAAGTTGGCGAAGCTCGGAATCACTATTAATTGATTTCCCAAGTTTACTCCAATTGATGTAAAGGTTGCCGTCGTCCTGACTTACAGAAGAAAGCTGGAAGAGATGGCTCTGCACAGTTCTGAAGGATCGACGTTGCTGGCGGAACTGCCGGATAGTTTCTTCGATGAGTACTGCTTTGGTGCTGACGAGGGATACGCCGTTTAGTTCGGCAACAGATGCGATCGTAGAGTCGTTCCTGATGAAGTCAGTTATACCGATGCCTTCATAAGTCCGTTGTTTGCTTTTTGATCTGGTGAATTGTAGGAGGTCGTCGGTCCAATTGCGGGGCATATTGGATTGCGGAAAAAGGAGGAGGAGGTCAGTGGTATTTCCTGCTTGTTGGAAAGCCAGGAGAAAGGAGGCGTTTTGTTTGATAAGTGCAGAGTCGCGTGTGGCGATGTATTTAATCCAGTCTGGATTAGCGAGATTAAGTTTGTTAAGTATTGCGAGGTTTGTGGTTTCGATGACAGCGGTTGACGAAGGACCGACGAGTTGCCAGGGATCAGTGGCTTTGGTCGCTGATCTTTTAGATATCCACCAGGCGGCAATCAGTATTCCGCCGATGATTGCCGCGGTTATGAGAAGAGAAGTTTTCTTCACCGGGCAAAAGTAAGGAAATTAGAAGTATTAAAGTGTTGAGGCGTTCAGGTGTTGAAGTTGTGGTGGTAGAGGGGATCTGCATCATCGGACAGTTAAATTTTTCTGTGCCGCATTGCTGACGCCGGGCTTGAACATCTGAGCACGTGAACACTTTGCCAAGGGAGGCATAAAAAAAAACCTGTCTTGTTATAGACAGGATCTTAATAAAGAAAGGCAACGTCCCGATAGCTATCGGAATACTCTCCCACTCCCGATAGCTATGGGGATTACCGTAGTACCATCAGAACAGAATTAAGGCGGGCTGATGGGAATGTGTTGTTGGAGTACTATAAAACAAAAAAGCTCCAACATTTCTGTTGGAGCTTTTTGATAAAGAAAGGCAACGACTTACTC
>WUUC01125391.1_pt1 | contig 12443 bp, 3 predicted proteins | sample 6278441 | NCBI WGS metagenome assembly WUUC01 (sample SAMN13675441, study PRJNA597444) | soil metagenome | isolation source: soil | place: USA: Washington | collected 2017-10 | reverse complement strand
TTGGCTGGCCCTCAGACGCGGTTGCCCGCTCGTGACACGCCATAGCTCGTCGGCGGTCGCTTTGGCATTCTGGCCAACGTAGAACACCAGCGTCGTCTCGATGTTCGCGTGGCGCATTAGTTCCTTAAGCAACGCCGGCATGACTCTCCGCGACCACCGGAAACCAAAACTGCGCCGCAGATGGTGAGCGCTCCCACACTGGTTGACGACGCACGGCTCGCCCTCATCGTCGACGCCCGGCTTCTGCTTGAGGACGACGCCGCGGCCTTGCCGGCCACGATGACCTAACAGACCGCATGTAGCGTCCATGGCGTCCCGTCAGGGGTTTGGAACACGGCGCCCCGCCGCCGGCCCTCGGGAACGTCAGCAGCAGTTCAGCGAACTCAGGCGCCATCGGCAGCAGCCGATGCCGGCCGCCCATTTCGCTCTCGGCAGGAATGCGAAGCATCGGGCGCCGGCCGGTGAAGTCGGAACGATGGCCCCAGGCGCGTCATCCCAACAGAGTTTGAGCAATTCCCCCAAGCCGCAGCCCCGATGTCCACAAGCCACGCAGCCAGAAGGCCACGCGGGCGCCGCGGCCAGCATCCGCTGGAATTCTTCGAGAGCGATTGCCCTACCCTTCGCCCCTTTTGCTTCCTCGATATCGAACGCCGACAGCTTGTTTAGCAGTTCATTGCGTCGCCCAGCGCATCGCCACCTTTAGCGCCCGCAAGCGACGGGCAATTGTCGCTGGCGCCAGCCCATCGCGACATGTGAACGAAACCTTGAGTTTAGGCGGTCTGAGACAAGCGCTCGGCGATGCGGCAGCAGTGACGTAAAGACTAGATGACGCTCTGATTAGCCGTACGCTACCGACGGCGTACTCGCCCCCGTTAGTCAGTCGATGCGTTAACGGCAGCATCGCGCGGCGGCAATACTTCGCGGTTCGCTCCTTTTGCAATTGTGACAATTTTGGCCTGTCGACGTGCGTCGCCCGCCGTCGGCGTGCGGCTTAGGGCCCGTAATCGCTCGACGGAATAATCGGTTTCGAGATCCACAACGAGGTCATTGATCAGCGCGACGATCGCCCCCCTGTGTCTGCCGTTGCGAAACAACTCCAACACGGCAGTCGAAGCGGAGCGGCCCGTGTCGAGCGGTTCGACGAGCCAGACAACGGCTTCGCCAATTTGCTGGCGGGCGGCGTCGCTGAATTGTGCGGCGACGAACCGGGCGAATCGCGGCAAACCCACAATAACCTGGGCGAACGCCGCCGAAAACGCAGCCGTCAGCACAGGGTCGAAGTCTTGTCGGCTAGTTCCCCAGGAGCCGCAAAGGACTTTGGAGAACAAGTCGTCGATGCTCTCCGCTGCCCATGCGCGCGGGTTGATGAAAATGGCCGTCAGTTGGGCCGCGTAGTCAAACGCTACGCGCGGCATTGGCGTCTCGACGCCGTTGTGCGAACAGCGCCCCACGATGCCGCTGTGGACGCGCACGGGCGAAGGCTCCACCGCCAATTGGCACCAATACAGGCCCATATCTTGCGCCCCTCCAGCTCGCGCCGCATGACGCACCAAGCTGGGCACGTCGAACGAAAGATCGACCACCGGCAGATAGGCGTCATCGCTGTCGTTGCCGTTGAAATGACCGGCGACGATCGCGATGGGCCGCGATCTTCCCTCGATCTGCACCGGGACAAATGTGTTGCTCTCATAGTGCAGCAGCAGTGCGGATTCGTGGACGAGATCGACCTGTCGCAGCGGCTCGCCGTTTTCAAGTTGCCACTGGGCAAGGCTCGGGCGAGCGCCGCTATCCTCCGATGGCTCGACAAAAAAGCCCGTGCGACCGGGCATGGCCCGGACGGCTTGCTTGCCGGCGGCCAGGAAGTGCACGTCGACAGCACGAGGCGCCAGGCGTTTTTGACGCACGGCGGTCATTCCCCAGAGAGAGCGCGCTGCCGCATGGTCAGTTCCGGAATACTCGTCGAGCTCTACGGTAGGACTGTCGGCCGCGGCGGGCGCCTGGACAAGTTGGTCCGGGCGGATTCCAAATCGCAGCCAAGTAGTCAAATCGATCGGCGCGGCCGCTGGCAACAGGCGGTGTAGACTATCCAGGTGGGCCGCGACAAACGACGGCGCCGCGCGGTCCAATACGACGGCCAGAGCGCGGGCAGAGAGGTTCGACTCAGTCGCCGACGCAACGCTGATGACGACCGGCGGGGCGTCTCGGCGGCGCGGCAGCCCAGGCGCCGCGGCAATTTCTTGGCCCCGCGCAACGTGCAGCAAGACCTCGGCGGGTGCGGCGTCGGGCAGACATTCATGGCCTCGAGTGATGATTTGAATCCTACCCTCCGGCGCGCTCTCGAGCAGCCAATGTTTCAGCTCCGCGCCGGCGCGCTCATCCAACCCATCACAAAACGCCGCCGTTTCCAGGCGCCGCTTCATGCAATCAACGGCTAGAAGCCGCAAGGCGTCAAGCGGATGGTCTGCAATGACGCGAACGTGCCAAACGGGATCGCGACCCAGCGGACGAAGCGCCAGTGCATGGGCATCGCGATAGCCCGCTCCTAGGATTTGCTCGCCCAGCAGACGAACGCCTTGCACCGACAGCGGTCGCGACGCGACGACGATCTGAAGCGGCCGCATCTCCGCTTCGCACAACAGTCGCACTTTGTCGATTGTGTAGGGCAAGTGCATGCGCTGCACGTCGTCGATCGCGAGCACATCGTCCACCAGCACGACTTCGATCATGCTGATCAGGCGGCTAAGTTGATGGAGCACCTTCGCGTCGCGCACTGGCGCCCCGAACAGATGTCGCTCGATCTGAGGGAGGGCGCCAACCCAAATCTGCGGGAGCTCCGCATCTTCTGTCAGCGCATCGTTGACGACCTGTTCGGTAACGCAGCGGACATCCAGAAAGTACTGGGACTGCGTGATCGCCAGCTGCTGCACAAGGCGCGATGCGACAGCCGACGCCTGCCGCGCCGTGGCGGTGATGATCAGTACGTGCTGGCCGCGCACAAGGGCGGCGAACATGGCATAGGCCATAAGCGTCGTTTTACGGCCTGAGTTGGGAGGGCCGAGGATCAGAAAATCACTGCTCGAAAGCTCGTTGGACGGTTGGTCTGGATCACTGGCGGCCGCGACGACGTCCTCGTAGGCGCGGGTGAATGCATCGAACGCGGCGGCCTGATTTGCTGTGGGCCTTAGACCGCCAAAGTAATTTTCGAGGTCGGGCCGGTCGACGAGAGGCGAACTTGAGGTAGGGCTGATCAGACTCGGTCCCTCGACAAGTCGGCACCCCTTCGGAAGCGCGGACGCGAGCGATGTCACCCACGGTGGGGGTTCCTGTGGGACGGGCCCCGGCTCCGTCCGGCTGCCGAAGAGGCCGCCAAGCGTTCGCCATAGTCGGCTCCAAATCGACCGCCGCGGAAGAGGCTGGCCGCCATCGTCGGGAATCAGCCGCCAACTCGTCATCCACACGACCCAAGCGGCGGCCGCCATCGGCCCGCACCAGAACATCAAGGCGCCGGGGGCCAACAGGCGACGGTAGGCGTCTCGCAACCACGTGGGCTCTGCGAGAGCGCTGCTGTCGTAGAGGGCGCTGAGCACTGCGCCAGCAGCGAGCGCCGTCGCAATCCACAGCCAAAGCGGTTGTCGAGCGAGGTGATAGCCCGGCCGCAATCCGGGTTTCGCGAAGCGCAGCGCGGCCAGCAGCGCCATAAGCGGCAGGATGCCCAGTAGATGCATGCCCAATTGCCACCGGGGGGGCACATCGAGCAAATAGATGGCGGCCAACGGGGCGGCAAGTCCCAAAAAGACACAGACCAGCAAGACAGCCATTTCTTTCGGCCGGTCCAGTCCACTAGTTCCTTTCAGTCGCGGCCCAAAAAGAACCAAGGACAGTCGAGCGCAAATCGAAAGCGTGACCAATGCGGCGATCGTCGCGGTGGCCGCGACTGCGATCCATAAGAACTGACTCGTGAGCGGCGAGGGATTCTTCATCCACACGTCGATTCGCTCCAATCGCGCTACGAAAATCGACCACAGCAGACCAAGCGCACTGAATGACAACCCTCGCAGCCAGCGATCGCGTTGCTTAACCCAAAAGGGATGAGACGACCACAGGCCCAGTACGCCGTCGCGGAAGTCCCTTCCCGGTGAATTGCTCATGACGCGCCCTCCGCCGTTCCTGCAGCCATTGAGCTAGCCGCCGCCACATCGCTTAGCACAATTTCATCGTGAGCAATGGCGCAAACGGTGGTGCCCGCAAGAGCCTGGCACTCGTGGGGCGCCAAGCCGGCATTATGGGCTTGGGCAATGGCGCCTTGCAGCCGCGGGTTCAACAGGATCAGTCGACGCAAGTCGCTGAAGCCACGATCCGGCGACGCGGCGCTCATCCCATAATGCCAGGCGGCCGTGTATTGCGCTTTGGCTGCGTCGATGCACTGCTGCTGAAGTTCGGGACCTGAATGGGCGAATATTCGCTGCGCCAACTCGGCCTCGACCGCGAGATAGAAGTCATGGCGCATCTTAGACAGCATCGGCAGCAACAGGCGAATCGTAAGAGTTCCCCGGTGCTCCGGATCGGATCGGTCGCAGAGAGACGCCCAACTGCGGCGCATCTTTGCAGTCTCCGCCTCGACGATCGCGTCGAAGTCGACCGGAGCGCTCAGGTCGATTCGCGATGAGTGCAAGACCGAATACGACGCTGCGCGGAACTCGCTCAACTCGCGAGCTCGGTTTTCGGCTGTGGCAGGCGGGGGGACGCCATCGGTCGTATCGGCAGCTCCACGTGCTAGGGCCGGAGACGCATCGAATGCGACGTCCACGATCGCTTCGGCACGCCGCAACAATCGTTGCATGTGTCGCCACGCGGCGAATGACCGCAAATCGATGTTGAACTGGCTCGCCGCATCGAATAGCTCCCAGGCGGCGAGGTAGCGACTTCGTGTTAGCTCGTCAAACTCGCGATATCGCTTCTGCAAGTCATCGACGCCTCGTTCGCCGCAAAATCGCTCAACGAGCCACAGCGCCGTTGCGGGGAGTGTGGCGCCCAATAGACCTGCCGCCCCGATCCAGAGCCAGGCCTGCAACAAGCCGAAATAAAAGTAAACGACATGCGACGCCCACACAATGGCGAGCGCCACGAGGACGCCGGCTCCCAGCCGCAGACCAAAGTCAAGGTAGTGACCTGACGCCAGCTCGAATTCTTTTGCGTCCGTTCTCAGCGTCTCGCGAGATTGTTGAAGTTCGCGGTCGGCCTTCTTCAGCGATTCGGTGTGCCTGTGGACCTGGTCGATGCGATCCTGCAGTTGGGGCCGTACTTCTTCAACGCTGCGCTGCTGCTCGTAGAGATAGGCGGGATCGAGGTGCACGTCTCGCCACCGCTCGGACACGACGGCTTCCAGTGCATCCATCGCGGTCATCAGGCGGCGGCTGCGTTGCTGGATGAATTTGCGGCCTTCGCGACGAAACTGATCCTGCCATCGCTTCGGATCTAGAGTTTGTTCCGTTTCGCGAATGGCAGCGAACTCTTGCCAAAACGCTGGCGCCCCGACGGGCACGGACTGTAGGTGCGGGTCATCGATGGCTTCGCGGCCTACCGACAGTGGTTTGCTTTCTTGGGGGCGCAGGGGGGTGGCAACCTGTTGACGATAACGTGCCAATGCATGGTGACGGGCGGCGGCGAGCTCTTCAGTGGCCGGCCGATCGTTGACCGCCGGCTCGATCACCCGACCTCGCCAGGCGAGAATTCGCCCTTCCTCATCCGGTCCCAAGTCAGCGGCCACCAACCTATACAAGAGCAGGCTTACAGCGATTGGCCATACGTGCCGCGCGTGGAAGAATTTGCCTTTGCCCAGTTCCAGGTCGGGCGACATAAAATATACCGTCTTGACGCCGCTCGCTTTATCATTTAGCAGCGATTCGATTCGCCTCAGGGCCCCGGCGCCAAGCGGCGCGGCGGCGACGATGACCAATACGTGTTCATAGTGGCGTCGATGTTCGGCGATGCGCTCCGCACTTCGGCCGAACGCTGCATGCCAATCCAATAGCGCATCGAGGGTTATCTGCCCGTCGGCCGCATCGTCGCCGAGGACCGCCAAATGACACACGAGGCATTGGAGTAGTTGCGCCATCAGGCGATCCACACGCTCCGCATCCGCGCCGTCCTCGGCGAATTCCTCCGGTCGAATGCGGACGATCAGCTTATCCTCAAACGGCTCGGCCGAAGGATCGAGCTTGTCAAATAGATGATCGCCCAATTGATTCGGACGGAGCAGACCCTCCTGCCGCAGCCGCGTGAAGACGTGGTCGCTGGCCAGTAGCACGGCCTTCGTCGGCATGGCTAACGCTTCCAGGGCGCGGTGGTTAGGTTAGCTTTTCCGCGAGGCGCCCAATCATCCGCTCGATCACCGCGCGATTCGCTTCACGAGCCGATTTCTTGCGCTCACTCAGACGCTTTTGCTGATGCATCAGCAGTTCTGTACGCTGCTCCGTATCCGGTCCGTAGCCGATCTTTGGCGATACCTCGTTCCAGAACCGATCGGCTTCCGCCAGAATGGCGTCTCGCATCACAGCGCCCTCGGCCGGCGCGCCGTTGCCGTTTAGTCCATCAAGCCGTGCATGAAACTTGCTTACGGACGCTTCGACGACCTTGTCGACGTCCCATGGACATTGTGGATTCTCGCGAGTCTTGCCGCGCTCCCACAGCAAGTCCGGCCGCACAAAGAAGATTTTCCCTTTCCGGATGTCCACAAGCGGCAGGGACCATTTTACGCTGGCCAGTTTTGACTGAAGTTCTGCGGTCGGCTCGAGCAGGGCGTAAATCAACGCGTCGAGGGCGAGCCCCTTTCGCTCGTGCTCTTCCGCGGCGCCCGTGTACCAGGGACGCCAACGCATCGCAGCGATGTCGAGGTTGCGAACGTAAAGCGGGTCGGTGAATCCGACGCCGTTGGTTCGCGGGTCGAACAAGGAGCGACCTTCGAGAGACTCGCAAGATTCCAGCATGCGCTTGACCTCCGTATTCTCGCGCCAATAGTCCAGCGACCGTATCTGGCCCATGTCGGTGGCGGTGGCTGTCGAGTAGGCAAGCATCACAAATGGATTGGCCATGGCGCCTTCCTCGGCGACCACGTCGACTCTGGTATTGGGGTGAGCCAACGTCTCCCGAATCGTTTCTTCAATCGAGTCTTTCGATTTCGAGAGCTCATTTCCTCCCCAATGCGGCATAAACAAAGTGATGGGACACTCGGATTGGTCGTCGTTGTCGAGCTGCCAATAGGGCTTGCAACGGGCCGCCAGCGAAGCGCCCATGCGCGCCACGAAATCCTCGGGGCTGGTTCCAAGCTGGATGGTCTTGTTCGACTCCTGCGGTTCCACGCCGAAGAAGGTGACGAATTTGGACACCAGACTCTCGTAAGTCTCCCTACGGCCCAGCTGCTTCTCTAAATAGGCCTGCCAGACGTTGCGCAGGTCGGTAATGATCGCCTTGATCGAGAAATGCTTGCGAATAAACGTGCGATCGAGGGCCACGCTCTGGTCGATAGTCCTCCGCAAAGTTTGCGCGAGGTCATTCACCCGGCTCGCATTAGCCTTCGTGAGTGGCGCGTCGAAGACATTGGCCTCAATGACGTTGTCGATCGGACCAAAGTCCACGTCGAGCAGACCGGTTGCTAGGTTTTCTCGCATTTGTTCGCGAGTCAGCACGGGCTTCAAGTCGCGGCGGTAGAATCGATCGGGGTCGAACTCGTCGGGAATCGCCGCCGCAGGCGATTCGAAGTTGGTGAACAGTTGATCGAAGGGATCGTAACCGTTCGTTTCGAATTCCGCATACATCTCATCTTGATAGTTGCGGCGCACTCGATCACACACGGTAAGGAACAAGTCGCAGGCGGCGGCGAAACGGTTCAGCTCGACTTTCCACGCGTCGATCTGCTCCTTAATCTTGGTTTTGATAAGCTCCAGGTTGTTGCTGAGCACGAATCGCTTGTGCTGCTCTTGAAGGTCCGATATCTCCGTCGGCTCGAATCGATGCCCCGTCATCCAATACTTACGGCCGCTTCTCAGACGAATTTCCTCAGCTAGTTGTTCCTCGGGCGGGATCGTAAACCTATCTCCCTTCAATTTCTCGAGACTCTTGTCCACCCGGCCAATGATTTCCTTGACGAATAGGGCTACGGTGCCCAAGGACGCTCCACGCCGCGCGGGGCCTTCGGTGTGCAGGGAGGACGATGGCGGCTCGAGGTAAAACTTTCGAGCTGCGTCCATGACGGCTTTCACGGGATCGACGTTGGCAAACGCGGATTTGACGGCCGCATTGACGGCGCGGTTCGCCGGGCCTGTATTCTTTTTGACGTATTTGATGGCCCGCTCGGCGTCTTGCTGCTTGAGAATGTTCTCAATATCCTTCCACTGTTGGGCGGACTCGCCAATCAAATAGTGCCAGGTTCGATCCAACGCATCTCCGTTTTCGTCAGCGGATAGCTCCTTGTAGCCGGTCGCCAGAATGCCAGGATTTGCCTGCATGAACTCGTCGGCGCGCTCCCGTGCAGCCTCGGCGTCGGCGTGTTGAAGCTCATCCAGCGTATGAACGCAGGCGCGGCTTTCAAAGTAGCGCCCCAATGTGGTGGCGGGCACCTCGAACGTCGCCGCGGCCGCGCTCCAGTACTGCATATTTGCGTCGTTGATGGCGCCGCCGCGAAGAGCCACGCGCGTGAGCGCTGCGTAAAGCGACGTGCCGACCATTTGATGGGCGTCCATGTTGTCGTCGAGGAAGGCCCGACCGCTCTCCGCAAACGTGAGAAAGGCCGCATCCACCGGCGCGAACGCCGTTTCGTCGTGGGGCGGAATTTGCAGTACATCGGCCTCGGGATCGTTCGCCTTGTCCATCGACGGTAGCCTGTATTCGACTCGCTTCGGGCGCTGATCGGCGTCAGGCCTGACGTTTTCCATCCACGCACTTAGCTCTGAAAAGCCCGTCAGCGCGTTGATTCGCATGGCCAGCTCTTGCCGCGGAAAACGATCCATGATGTTCTGAAACACACTGACATCCGAGAGAAACGCGATTGGCTTCGGCATCTTGTCCATTTTGGCCAGAAGCTGACGAAGTTTGAACGCGAGCAACCCCCACGAGCCTCGGCCCGTGCCTCCGGCAATGCTGGCGGTGATGATCAGCGAGGAATTGTCGAGTGGATTGGCGCCAGTCGTCCGAGCCTGGACCGCGTTAATCACGCGGCGAAAGACGTCTTCGACGCGTTGCAGTGCATTCCACGTCAGAAAGTACGAAATGTACGGGCACTGGCCGGCGCCATCGGCTATCGGCTTCACGCGCGCGGCCTTGAATACCTCGCCATCAGCGCGCTGCCACCAATGCTCAAAAAGCCGCTCCTTCGCCTTGGCTGCTTTCGCGCTCGTGTCCTTGCGAAAAGGTGCGATAAAAGTGCGATTGACGGGTTGCTGCAGCGAATCGTAGCCCTGTGACAAGGAGACGACCTCAACGAACGGCTTCTTCGCATGGCCGCCGACTTGCTGATGCAGCATCTCCTGGAATCGCTTCAGCTTTTCCTCCTCAGTGTCGACCAGGATATAAAAGAACTGTTGCGCCAATCGCTGACGCCAGTAGGCGTCCTCGGACAGCAGTTCGTTCAGTCGGATAAGCGTTTCGATGCCCGTACCGCCGCAGCCAACTAGAATATTTGCACCCATAGAGACACCTAAAATATTACGACAACGAGTAAACTGTGCTGGCGCGGCGACAGGAGCCGCGCGTACTGGCGCCAACCAACTCGCATCCGTTCAAATCCGTCCACTCCATTTCTCCACAGCAAGATAAACGGCCGCCACGACCGCAACGCATAACAACAGAGCCACAACGAAAAATATGATGTCGTCCCAGCGCAGGCGAAAGACGGTGAGCAATTTTAGATACGTCGTCTTGGCAGCGGTGTCGCCAGAGCCTGCCGCTTCGCCCGAAGTGGCTTCGGAGACCTCAGGAATATCCAGCTCATAGATGCGATAGTCGACCGATTGCCGTACGCCGCTCAAGCGCTCGTTGCCATCGTGGACGTTTAACTTGAGCGCGCCGCGCACTCCTTGAGAGCGGATGCGACTTACTTCCAGCGCCTCCTTGCCGCCGGCGTCGGTCTTAAAGTATTCGTGTGCCACGAAATGCGCAAGCGGCAGCCGGCCTGTCTTGCTCATTTTTCGCCAATAGCGGGCCAGCGGTTCGCCATAGTCTTCGTCGGTCAACTTGCTCAAATCCTCGCCGACGGCCAAGCTCCACGTGGCAGGCGCGTTGCGAATCGAGCGCCACATTGCCACGCCCAGCGCCGCCAACATGAGTGTTCCGGCGCCCCACGTAAGTTCATGCAAGGCGCGCGGCCGAACTGCAAGAGTAAATGACACCTTGTCTTCACTTTTTTCTTTCTCCCCCTCTTCGTTAGGGCCAATGGCCCGTAACGTCATGGTGTAGTACCCGGGGTCCTTCAGCGAAACGGACGTCGCGTTTTCCGGCAGAGGTTCGCTCTTTCCGCCGGGGCGCACGATTTCCCACGCAATGCGATCCAAGTCGCCTGCGCATTCGTCCTTCAGTTCAACGACGGCGCCGGGTAGCACCCTTCGTACCGATGCGGCGCTCACGCCGCCGTACATTACATCTCCCTTTGCTACCGGCGGCTGGCGAACGACATTTACAAACAATTTCGGCGATTTGAAAGTCTCCCCTCCTGCAAGCGTCAACTCTGCTTGCACAGGCATCGAACCGAAGCTGTGAAACTCGTAAATAGCCCCCTGTATTGATTCAGCGACGCGGCGAGCGCGAGGATCGCCAAAATCCCAGACGACCTTCTCGACGGGCGCCTCGGTAAACAGTTTGACTTCAAACCGCTGCTTATAACGCGTCGATGTTGAGTCTGAGTGTAGCGCCGCCTCCAGAGGCTGAACATCGATGGCGATCTCATCGCCGCCTACAATCATGTCAGTGAGCCTGGCTTGCGGCCTCGCAAAATGCCGGCCGGGTTCGGCGAATTTGTAGGACAAGGCAGATTTGCCGCCCGACGCCGAAGCAGCCAGCAATTCGGCTTCTCCGCTGACGCGCCACTTTAATTCGGCGACGCCGCCCCAGGTCGTGCATGTCAATTCACAAGGAACGCGTTCAAACACCTTTTCGACCGGCGCCACTGCTAAAACACCCGCATCGACTACCTTCAAATGCACCTCGGCTGTGGCCGACTGCTTGTAACGATCCGTCACGGTGACCCGGGCCGTCGGTGACCCCGCTTGCTCGAATTTGTGTATTGCCACATGTCCCTTCACGCGCGGCGATGCGTCGCCAAACTCCCAATCCACTGTGGCGTCCTGGAGCGTGTCGACCCGAAACACTACCGGTCGCCCCATCAGGACCAATGTCCCATCGGCTGGCTGCACGCCGCTAATCTGCGGCGGCTCAGCTTTTTGAAATCTCACCTTGGGGTTGTCTGCCAGTCCGTCGATGCGATAACCACGAACCGCAGGGGGCGTAATCTCCAATTCTCCGCCGTACTCCTGGTCGCCGCGAAGTTGATCACGATTTGTCACTTCGATCGTAACTTTCTGCGGTCCTGATTGCGGCGACAGCGAGCCTTCGACGCGGGCTTGAATCGGATCGCCTGATTCAGGAACGAAGTCGACGGCGAGCTTCTGGTTCTTCAATAGAGCCAAATCCGCATCTGACGATTCGACAATTGTCAATTGAATATCCTGCCGGACCTCTACGATGGGGCTGACCAAATTGATGTTGCGCTCTCTAATAGCGAGCGGTATCGCTCGCTCGAAAGGCTGATCCTCCCACTTGCAGCATTTTTTTGCTGGTTCGTCGAACTGCTCATTACCAATCTTGACGAACACTTTCCGCGAGTTGCTATTAAGCGCTTCAAGTTTTTCACAAAGCTTGCACAACTGCGCCTCTGTTACCGGATTTGGGACTTCGTATTCGTCCTTACCGTCGGTATATACGCGGATGGCAATCGGCCGGCGCTTGCCGTCGAGGCTCTCCTCAATGGCGCGTTCCAGCGCGAGTTTTATGCTGTAATAAAGCGGCGTCTTGCCATTGGTTGGCTGCCCTAGCCCGGCAGGCCAGTCCGCGCTGCTTAAGATTCTCTGTCGTAATGATTCGCGCGTGGCTTCGGAGTCGAGAACGACCTCCGCCAGAATCTTAATGGGACTAGCATCCTGAGGGTTGGGATCAAACACTACCAGGATAATCCTCGCGCCCAACGGACGCCGACCGATGAAGTCCGCCGTCAGCTCCTGTAACCGTTGCCACCGAGAAGTTGGCTGATCATCCTTCAGGGTCATCGATCCTGACCGGTCGAGCACCAGAAGGTACGTCGGCGCGTCGTCCGGAAGGGGGGCGCCGTCGGTCCTCAATGCCCAACCGGCAACAAGCACGGCGCACATGGCGATCACAACTTCCCTAGCAGCCCGCCA
>WUUC01141289.1_pt1 | contig 12444 bp, 11 predicted proteins | sample 6278441 | NCBI WGS metagenome assembly WUUC01 (sample SAMN13675441, study PRJNA597444) | soil metagenome | isolation source: soil | place: USA: Washington | collected 2017-10 | reverse complement strand
TGACCGAGCGTGAGCGCGACATCCTGGATTTGATCGCGGACGGGCTGACCAACCGGCAGATCGGCGAGCGCCTATTCCTTGCGGAGAAGACCGTCAAGAACTACGTGTCGGCGCTGCTGGCCAAGCTCGGCATGCAGCGCCGCACCCAGGCCGCGGTCTTCGGCTCGGAATTGAAACGCAAGTGAGCCGGACGCCGACTCCGTTCTAGGACGGCTTGCGGCGCTAGGACGGCTTGCGGCGCTAGGACGGCTTGCGGCGCTAGGACGGTTTGCGGGCGGTCACCTGATAGGCCGCCAGGTCACCTTCGACCGGCCCGGTGCCGAGCCTTTCGACCATCTCCTTCTGCAGCCGGCGGGTCAGGTCCTCCAGTGACCCCCGCTCCTGCAGGGCGAAGCGCAGCGGCGTCCCCAGGCAGAATCCCTCGGTGAGCGTCTGAGCGGTGGATGCGCCGCGCAGCACCACCCGGTCGAGGTCGTCGACCAGCAGCCCGCCGGCCCGCACGTCCGAGGCGATCTGCTCAGGCTCTGCGTAGCCGTGCGGCACCCGGACGATGAAGTCCGGTGAGCTGTCGCCGAACACCGCCGTGAGGCTGTCAACCATGGCCGCCGGAAAGTCGGAGGTTTTCACCGTGTCCCACACGGTGAACAGCAACGCCGCGTCCGGTTCCAGAACCCGCGCCGCCTCGGCGAAAGCAGCCGGCTTATCCGGAAAGAACATCGCTCCGAACTGGCAGGCCACCAGATCGAAGCTGGCGTCGGGCAGTTCGAGGTGCTGGGCGTCGGCAGCCAGCCAGGTCGGTCCGGCAACGTGGCTCGCGGCCCAGCTCACCATCGCGGGGTTGAGGTCGCTGGCGGTGATCTCGGCCTCGGGCAGGGCCCGCACCAACTCCGCCGTCAGGATGCCGGTGCCGGCAGCCAGTTCGAGCACCCGACGTGGAGACCGCCGCGCGACCACCTCGGCGACGTGTGCGGCGAAGGGCGCGAACAGCGCCGGCCCCAGCCGGGTGTGGTACATCTCGGGCATGCTCGCGACCCACTGGGTATCGGTGCTCATGCTGACGAGGCGGAAGTCGTGAGCCACAAGGGGGCGGCCGTCCGCGGAATTGATGCCTGGAATGGGGCTTGTCGTAGCATGGACGCCAGTATGGCGTTGATCCGGCGATCACGGTGAACCTTCGGCAAAACACGGGCGGGCAGGGCGAGATGGTGACTGCTGGCCCGCCGTGCTCGGCGCGATCATCGCCCGGCCGACCGCAGTCCCCCCGCCGCCGCGGCGCTGGTTTCGCGGCGGTCAGGCGTGCTTGACACCGCTTCGAGGAGGATGGCATGTTTCCGCCGGTGGCCTGTCGCCGGAACTGAACCACCCGAGGAGCTTGCATTGAGCCGGAATCTCATCCCATGACCAAGCAGGCGAACGCCGGGCCGGGCCAGGTTGACGACAGCCCTCTCACCGACAGCTCCCGCACCGACAGCTCCCGCACCGACAGCTCCCGCATCGACAGCTCCCGCACCGACAGCCGAGAGCCCACGATCCGGCTGGGCTCAGACCAGCAGCAGGACTGGTGGGCACGCGAGCATCAGCACCTGAACCCAGATCTGGTGCTGTGCCGGCACATCGACGTGGACGCGCCGCTGGAACCCGACGCGTTTCTGGAGGCGGTCGACAACCTCATCGACCGGCACGAGGCGCTGCGCACCAGCTTCGTCTTTTCCGACGGGGCAGTGCAGCAGGTCATCTGGCCGCAGGCTGATCCGGGCACGGCCTGGATCGCTGACTTCAGCGACCTGCCGCTGCCCGAGGCGCGCTCCCAGGCCGAAGCGCTCGTCGAAGCCGAGCGGCTGCAGGTGTTCCGGCTGGACCAGCCGCCGCTGGTGCGGATCGGCGCCATCAAGGTCGCCGCCGACGCTTTCATCGTCTCGATCGTGCTGCACCACATCCTCGCCGACGGCTGGGGACTGACCGTCGTGGTGGACGATTTCGAGGGGCTGTACGGCGAGGCCTGCGGCCGGGGTGAGGTCAGTGCGGCTCCTGCGATGCAGCTGAGCGAGTGGATCGAAGAGGAGCGGGCCTTCAACGCCAGCCCGGAGGCCGCCCAGGAGTTGCAGTACTGGCAGTCCAAGCTCGAGCACACCCAGCCGGTCCGGTTTCCCTATGACCGCCCGGCCACCCCGGACGTGCACTTCACGTTCGCGGTGCGGCAGGAGGTCACAGCCGCCGGTATGCGTGACGCGGTGGACCGGCGAGCGCGCAAGGAGCGCGCGACCTCCTCGGTGGTGTGCATGGCCGCGCTGCTCAAACTGCTCTCCGTCCGGCTGGAGCGCCCCGACGTCGCCGCCGTCACCGTCTTCAACAGGCGTGGCCGCGAAGATCTGCGGGGCTTGCTGGCCTGCGTGACCAACGCGGCGACCATCGCGGTCTCGCTGCCGGAGGATGCCGGGGCGAGGCAGTGGATCCGGGCCACCCGGGACTCTCTGCTCGACGCCCACGCCAACCAACGGCTGTTCGTCAGCCGGGTGTGGGACGTGGCCGACCTCGGCCCGGGCGCGGTCGACGTGCTGTTCATCTACGACGGCGAGTGGGCCCCGCTCACCAGCTTCGGTGGCCAACCCGCCCACTGGCACGACTATCAGGCGCCACGCGCCTATCAGCGCAACGGGCCCTGGTGGGAGAACTTCAAGCTCCGGGTCGGTGAGTCCGGGACCGCCCTTGAGATCACCATGGAGTACAACGCTGACCTATACGAGGACGCGACGGTCGAGCAGTTGGCGGCGGAGTACGTCTCGATCCTGACCAGCTTCGTCGAGGAATAGCAGTTGCTCTGACGTGAACCCGTCCTCAGCCCCGGCTCCCGCGCGTGACGTCCGGTCCCTAGCGGCACGCCTGCTGCCGGCAGACCGGCTGCACCTGATCTCGATGCTCCGGCACGCCGGGCCGCTCTCGTTGACCGTGGCCATCGTGGCCTCGGTGGCGATGATGGCCGCTGCCCCGGCGGCCTCCGTGATCACCGGAACCTTGGTGGGCTCGCTGGTCGGGTCGCGAACCGGGTCGGCGCTTCCGCACATCCTGCTGCTGGCCGGGGTGCTGACCGCCCGCCAGATCGCTGAGACGGTGGCCCGGGTGGCCGGACAGGTGCTGGCCCTGAGGATCGACGGCAAGGTGCGCCAACTGGTCCGTGAGCTGGCTCTGGCCCCGGCCGGCATCGGGCATCTGGAGGACTCCGGCTACCAGGCGGCCGCGACCCGAGCCTGTGACCTGGGAAACCGGTGGCGGGTCCGTTCCATCGGCACGGCAGCGGCGGGCCAGATCACGCTGTCCTTCCGGTTCGGCGCCGCGCTGGCGTCCGCGGCAGTGCTCGCGGCCTACTTTCCGCTGCTCGCGGTCTGGTTGTTCGTGGCCACCGTGGGCATGCGCGCGATCATCAGCCGGCAGTGGCTGGCCATCGTCGCGCTGGACGACGACCGCGCGGTGGAGGAACGCCAGAAGGAGTACTGGTCAGAGCTGGCCGCCGGCGCCGAGCCCGCCAAGGAGGTCAGGCTGTTCGGTATGGCCGACTGGCTGCTGGGCCGGCGTCGGCAGGCAGAGCTGCGCTGGCTCGAGCCCAGTTGGACCGCCCGGCGGGCCGCGCTGAGGCACCAGGGCATTCCGACGCTGCTGGCCGCCGGCGTCTCGGCCGCCGCGCTGCTCGTGCCGAGCCTGGCCGCCGGCCGCGGTGAGCTTGACCCCGGCCAGTTCGCGGTGTGCCTGGTCGCGGCCTGGGGGGTCTTCGGAATGGGCTGGATGGGCATGGAGGCCTTCGACATCCAGTACGGCCTGGGCGCGCTGCGGTCGTACCGGCAGCTGCTGGACTGGCCGGTGCCGGCCGCCGCCGCGCCGGAGCGCCCAGCCGCCGCCGCGCCGGAGCGCCCAGCCGCTGCCACGCCGTCGGACCGGCCGCCGGCCATCTCGTTCGAGGATCTCCACTACGGCTACGCCTCGGCGTCGGCTCCGGTGCTGCGAGGCCTGAGCCTGCTGATCGAGCCCGGGGAGGTGCTCGGGATAGTGGGGGTCAACGGCGCCGGCAAGACCACCTTGATCAAGCTGCTGGCGGGGCTGTACGCACCGGCAGCCGGGCACATCCGCATCGACGGCCACGACCTGGCCGGCGCCGACCTGACCGCCTGGCGGCGGCGGCTGGCCGTGGTCTTCCAGGACTTCGTGCAGTATCCGGCGACCGCGGGGGACAACGTCGCGCTATCGGCGCCCGAGGCGATCGACGACGTCGCGGGCATCGGCTCGGCCGTGCGGCAGGCGGGGGCCCAGGAGCTGCTGGAGCGCCTGCCGCGCGGGTTGGACACCGGCCTGTGGCGCGGCGGGGCCGACGGCACCGACCTGTCGGGTGGCCAGTGGCAGAAACTGGCCATCGCGCGGGCGCTGTTCGCCGTCGAGCACGGGCGGCAGGTGCTGGTGCTCGACGAGCCGACGGCGCACCTGGACGTGGCCTCGGAGGCCGAGTTCTTCGATCGGGTGGTGCAGGCCGTCGACCGGAAGGCGACCATCATCTTGATCTCGCACCGGCTGGTCACCTTGCGCAGGGCCGACCGGATCGTCGTGCTGTCCGAGGGCCGGGTGAGCGAGACCGGCAGCCATGCCGAGCTCATGAGCTCCCAGGGCGACTACGCCCGGCTCTTCGACCTGCAGGCGCAACCTTTCCGGCAGGCCACGCTGTGAAGGGATTGTTCGCGACCGCCCGGCACACCCTGGTGCTGTCCTGGCGGGCTGATCGCAAGGCCACCGCGCTGACCATGTTCCTGGCGATCGCCACCGCCGGCGCGGTGGCGGCGACCGGGTTGAGCCAGCGCTGGGTGATCGAGGGGGCGCCCGGCGGCCTCAGCGCCCAGACCTGGCAGGCCATCGTGCTGGGAGTGCTCGCCTACACCGCCTCGGCGGTGGTGATCCGGATCCAGGAGAACCTGCAGGTCGACCTGTCCCAACGGATCGAGCTCGAGCTCAGCCAGGAGATCCTGCAGACCACTGCCTCGATACCGACGGTGGAACACCTGGACCGGGCCGACTACCAGGACCGGATCGTGCTGCTGCGCCAGGGCGCGGGCTCCCTTGCCGCGTCCGGCTGGTTGATGGCCGAGTCGGCCTCGGCGCTCATCTCGGTCGGGCTCAGCCTGTGGCTGCTGGCCTCGGTCAACCCGTGGCTGAGCTTGCTGGCTGTCGCCTGCCTGCCCGTCCTGGTGCTGGCGCGTTACTCGGCGGACCTGGTCGGGGCCGCGATCGACCGGACCGCCGAGGCGTTCCGGCTGGAGCGGCAGCTGCACGAGCTGTGCCTGCGCCCGGACACGGCCAAGGAGCTCTACATCGCCGGCAACGGCGCCGAGCTCGGCCGCCGAGCCGAGGCGCTGGGCCGCGAGGTGACCCGCAAGCGCGGCCTGGCGATGCTGCGCGGAGCCTGCTGGGAGTCCGTGGGCTGGATCGTCTACGGCGGCGGGCTGATCGCGGCGCTGATGATCACGGTGCACCTCATCAACGAGCAGCGGGCCGGCATCGGCGACGTAGTGCTGCTGACCACCATCGCCAGCCAGCTCCGGATGCAGATCGGCCAGGCGGTCTTCGGGCTGAGCCGGATCGCCGAGGCCGGCCGGGTGGTGCGGCACTACCAGTGGCTGCGCGAGTTCGCCCGGTCCCAGCCGGTGGCCTCCGGCGCTCCGGCCGCCCGGCTGCACGACGGCGTCCGGCTGGACAGGGTGAGCTTTCGGTATCCCGGCTCGCAGGACTGGGTGCTGCGCGAGGTCTCCCTGCACCTGCCGGCCGGAAGCACGGTGGCGCTGGTCGGCATCAACGGCGCGGGCAAGACCACGCTGGTGAAGCTGCTGCTGGGGATGTCGCGTCCCACCAGCGGCACGATCACGGTGGACGGGCAGCCGCTGAGCGACCTCGCGGCGGCCGAATGGGCCCGGCGCTGCACCGCGACGTTCCAGGATTTCGCCAAGTTGCAGTTCTTGGCCGCCGAGACCGTCGGAGTGGGTGACCCGGCCGGCCTGCAGGACACCGACCGGATCACCAAGGCGGTGGCCGGCGCCGGGGCCAGCGAGACGGTGAGCTCCTTGCCGCTCGGGCTGCAGACCCAGCTGGGCTCGCTCTTTGACGGCGCGGAGCTGTCCCGCGGGCAGTGGCAGCGGCTGGCGCTGGCTCGCGGGCTGATGCCTGAGCAGCCGCTGCTGGTGGTGCTGGACGAGCCGACCGCCGCGCTGGACCCGCAAGCCGAGCACGAGCTGTTCCAGCGGTTCGAGGCCCAGGTCCGCCGGGTCGCCGGCCAGGCGATCACCGTGCTGATCTCGCACCGGTTCTCCACCGTGCACCAAGCCGATCACATCCTGGTGCTCAGCGACGGCCGGATCACCGAGCAGGGCACCCACCAGGAGCTGATGAAGCGACATGGCCAATATGCCCGGCTTTACACCACGCAAGCACAGGGATATGTGACAGCCTGATCGAGCTTCACCGGCGACTGCAGGACACTGGCAGGACACCGGGTTGAAGTCGAGCAGGACACCGAGGGAAGGAACCAGCGTGACAGGCCAAACTCAGCACTCACTGCACCAGGATGTGACTGCTCGCGTCCGCAACGTCGTTGCCACCACCACCGGGCTGGGCACCGACGACCGCCCGATCGCCGATGAGGCCAGCCTCTGGGACGCGGGGATGGACTCACTCGCCAGCGTGCGGGCGATGATCGCCATCGAGTCGGAGTTCTCGATCGAGTTCGCCGACGAGATGCTCAACCGGCAGTGCTTCGAGTCCATCTCCAGCATCTCCGCTGCCGTCGCCAGCCTGCCAGTGAGCGAATGAGCACATCCTTGACCGCTGACGTCGAGCAGCTGCGGTGAGTGCGTCCGCGACGTTGCCGGCTCCGGTCGCGTCAGCGCGCGAGCTCGCCGGCAAGGTGCTTGCCGAGCACGCCTTCGAGGTGGACCGAGAGGCCCGGTTTCCTGCCGAGTCGCTGGACGGCATGCGCGCCGCGGGCCTGCTGAGCGTGGGCGTTCCGCGTGAGCTCGGCGGCGGCGGGGCCAGCGTCGCGACGCTGACGGCCATCGCCCGCGAGCTGGCCGCCGGGTGCGGCTCAAGCGCCCTGATCTGGGCGATGCACCAGGTGCAGCTCGGCTGCCTGTGGCGCTACGGCCCGGACTCGGCCGCCGCGCAGGCCCGGCTTAGCGCCGCGGTCGAGGACCAGTGGCTGATCGCCTCGGCGACCAGCGAGGTGGGCACCGGCGGTGACCTGGGCCGCAGCGAGGTCGCCGTGCGGCCGGCCTCCGACGCAGGCGCCCGGCTGCAGGTGGACAAGCTTGCCGCCACGGTGTCCTACGGCCACGAGGCCGACGCGATCCTGCTGACGGCGCGCCGGACGCCCACGGCCGCGCCGGGGGACCAGGTGGCGGTCCTGCTCCAGCGCGCTGACCTGGAGTTGTCGCAGCCGGGGCCGTGGCAGCCGCTGGGCATGCGAGGCACTCGAAGCGGGAGCTGCCGGATCCAGGCCGAGTTCGACGCGGATCAGGTCCTCAACGCCCCGTTCCAGGTCATCGCGGCCGGTTTCATGACGCCGCTGTCGCACGTCCTGTGGTCCGCGGTGTGGATCGGGCTGGCCAGCGAGGCGCTCGGCCGGGCCCGGCGCGCGTTGCGGCAGCGACGGGCCGGCGGCAGCGACGAGCCGGCCCAGCGGCTGGCGGAGGCGCGCTGGCGGCTGGCGGCCGTCGAACAGCTGCTGGCCGAGAGCGTCGAGCTGACCGAGCGGCTGCTGAGCTCGGCTGAGCCGCCGACGGTCGGCTTCACGACCAAGCTGAACATGCTCAAGGTCGCGGCGTCGGAGACGGCGCTCGACGTCGCCGGGCGGTCGCTGCGGATCTGCGGCATGGCCGGCTACTCCGAACTCGGGCCGCTGTCGGTGGCGCGGATCCTGCGCGACCTGCACTCGGCGCCGCTGATGGTCGGCAACGACCGGCTGCTGAGCATCACCGGCGAACTGGCGCTGCTGGCCAGATGAGCCGGCCGCCTGATCGCCCTATCTGGAAAGGACAACGCCGATGCCTTTGTCGAGCCCGCTGACCGATCGGCTGGCCGCGACGGGACCGGCCGCCGGTGTCGCGCTGTCACAGGACGCCGAGCAGCACGCGCTGGCGCTGCTCAGGGTGGCGATCAACCAAAGATTTCCGACCGATGCGTCGCTGTGGGCGCCTCCGACGATCTCGATGGCAACGGTGGAGCGCACCGGGTACCGGGAGCTGTTTCCGCAGCTGCTGGGCACCGTCGTGAGCGAGGCGGCCCGGCTCGGCATCGCCCGAGGCGCTGACGCCGCCACCCCGGACCTGGCGCTGACCCCGGCGGCCTGCCATCACGTCTACCCGCTGCTGGACGGCGTCGCCATCGAGGCGCCGATCAGCATCGGGATCGAGGCGCACTGCTTTCGCAATGAGGACACCGCTGAGCGGGGCAGGTTGCGCAGTTTCACCATGCGCGAGATCGTGCACGTCGATGAGCCCGAGGCCTGCGCGCGTTGGCGGACCGAGGCGCTGGGCATCAGCCGGCAATGGCTGGAGTCCCTCGGTGTGAGCGTGGCGGTGGTGATCGCCCACGACGCCTTCTTCGGCCGGGGTGGAAAGCTGCTGGCCGCCAGCCAGCGCGAGCTTGAGCTGAAGTCCGAGATCCAGGCCGACCTCGGCGAGGGTGGCGCGCAGGCCGTGGCCTCGGTGAACTACCACGAGGACCATTTCAGCAAGGTGTTCGGATTCACGGCGGCCGACGGCGCGGTCGTGCACAGCACCTGCATGGCCTTCGGGCTGGAGCGGCTAGCGTTGGCGATCGCCCACGTGCACGGCCCCGATCCGTCCGGCTGGCCGGTGTGATCCGGCCGCCGTCAGCCAGGCTTTCAACCGTAGAAGTAGGAACATCGAAGTGAGGACATCGTGACCACAGTCATCCAGCGCCAGGAGCTGTCGCCCGAGACCCAGGTGCTGCTTCTGCTGGCGCGGACCGAGCTCGCCCCTGAGGAGCTGGCGGCTTGCCGGGAGCTCCTGCTGAGCCACCGCCAGAGCTTCGACTGGGGCTACCTGCTCGATCAGGCCGCCAGGCACAAGGTGCTCCCGCTCATCGGCAGCCACTTCGTGACCCACAAGTTGGACGAGGATGCCAGCGGTGCGACGCTCGTTCCCTACGGTTGGGTGTTCGACTCGGTGTATTTCGCCAACCAGACCCGCTATCAGGCGCAGGCCGCCGAGTTCGGCATGGTGCTGACCGAGCTCGCCCGCTCCGGCGTCGAGCACGCGGTGCGCAAGGGGCCGGTCATCTCCGAGACGCTCTACCGTGATCCGGGCCTGCGGCGGATGTCTGACCTGGACATCCTGGTGGCCCGAGGAGATGCCGAGGCCTTGCATGACGTGCTGACTCGCTGCGGGTACACGCAGGGCAAGGTCTCGGCGGACGGAAAGTCGATCGAGCCGTTCAGCAGGCAGACCCGGCTGTTCTGGAAGCTGAACGTCGACAACGAGCTGCCCTACGTCAAGCTCACCGACCGGGTCGACGTGCGGGGCTACTTCGTGGACCTGTGCCTCGACATCTTTCAGCGCCATGACGCCGACGAACTCAACACCCGCATGCTGCTGGGCCGGCGGTTGCCGGCGCAGCTGTGCGGCGTGCAGTCCTTCGCGCTGGCTCTGGAGGACCAGTTCATCGACCTGTGCCTGCACCTGCACCTGCAAGCCACCGCGCGGCACTGGATAGCCGGTGACGTTGACCTGCAGCTGCTGAAATTCTTGGACGTGGCGCTGGCCAGCCAGGCGCTGACCGCCGCTGGTCAGTGGGCAGCGGTCCAACGCCGGGTCGCCGAGACGGGTTCGGCGGCCGGTGTGTACTACGCGCTGCACTACACGGCGATGCTCTATCCGGACGCGGTGGGCGAGCAGGTGCTGGCCCCGCTGCGGCCTGCTGAGCTTGACTACCTTGACGAGTACGGGGAGCCGGACGGCGAGGTGAGCAAGTGGCGCGAGCCGTTCGTCCAGCGGCTGTTCAGCGCGCGGCGCAGCGCCTTGATGGAGGGCCGCTCCAACGTGCCGCTGTGAACCGCTAGCTGATGTCGTAGACAAGGTCGACCGAGACCGTCAGCTCCTGCTGGCCGGCCTGCAACGGCACCGACTCCGCGGCTCCGGCCGCCGATCCCAGGTCGTAGCCGCTGGAGCGCCCGGGGTCCACCAGCTCGGTGATGGACCGGATACGGCCGAGGGTGACGCCGGCCGCTTTGGCAAGCTGCGCGGCTTGGGCCTTGGCCTGGTTGACGGCCTGGGACCGCGCCTGCGCCCGCAGGGCGCTGTCATCGCTCATCGAGAACGAGATGTGCTGCACCCGTACGGCGTTTCCGACCACACCGGCGGCCGCGTCGATCAGCGCGCCGGCGCCGGCGAGGTCGCGTGACTTCGCCTGCACCATGTTGTCGACCTGGTAACCGGAGATGGTCCCGGACTTGTCGTCGTGGGTCGGGTTGATGCTCAACTGGCGAGTCTGCAGGTCCTTACTGGCGATGCCGTTGGCTCGCAACAGGTCAAGCAGCGCGGCGCTCTTGACGTTGTTGGCTTCCAGCGCGGGCTTGGCGTTGGAACCCCGCGTCGAGACCCCGATCATGATCAGAAGTTGGTCAGGGGTCCCGCTGGCCTTTCCCAGGCCGCGAGTCGTGATGGTGTGAGAGTCCACCGCTGCGGTCGTGCTGACCGGGGTCGTTGCCGCCATCGGCAGCCCAGCTCTGACCGGGGCCGCGCCGCTCACCTGCGTCGCGGCGTCAGTTCCCACCGATCCCATCGAGGTGCTCCCGCCCATCGAGGTGCTCCCGCCCATCGGCTCGAGGGCGCCGATCGAGTTCGCGCCGATCGGCGCCGTGTCGATGACGGGTGGACGGTCCTTGCCGCTGCCGCTGCCGCCGCACGCGGTGAGCAGCAGGCTGGCGACGGCGACCGGAACGGCGGTGCGTGCGACGGTGAGCATGTCGGCTCCTCCAGGTGGCGTGCTGGCAGGTGGGGCCTGCCGGCGTTACCACCTAGATGACGTCGGCCTGGCAGAACGTTGCACGGCCCGGTTCCAGTCAGCGCGCGGACTCGCCGGACCGCCCGCCGTCACCAGCTCTCGCCGTCGCGCCAATCGCAGGTGAGCGCGCCGTGCAGGTCGAGCTCGCCCGACATCGGCAGCACATAGATGCCGTCGTCCTCCTCTTCGGTCCGCAGCACGCCAGCCGGCGTGAGCGCCCAGGTCTGCCCCTGCCAGCGGCGCCAGCCGCGCCCGGTGTAGAACGGCACCGCCTCGTCGGTCGCGCCGAGGGCCCCCAGCTCGTAGGCGTTGCGCGCCAACTGCTCCAGCGCCGCCATCATCGCCGCGCCGTGCCCGCGCCGCCGGGCCGTCGCGCGCACCCCGACGCCCTCGAAGTAGCCGGTGCGCAACGCCCGGCCGTTGTGCAGCAGCCGGCGCTGGATCAGGGCGGCGTGCCCGACCAGCTCAGCGCCCTCCCACACCAGGGCGTGCATGCCGCCGAGACAGTGCTCCCAATCCTGCTCGGTCAGCTCCGGAGCGAAGACCTCCTCCAGCAGCTGGTGGGCCGCGGCCAGCTCGGCTGGGGCGAGCTGGCCGGTATGGGCGAGGACGAGCTTGGTCATGGGCGGCATTGTCCCGCCCGGGCAGCTTCGGCGCAGGTCGAGAAGAGGCGTTAGCCGCGGGTGCGCCGCAGCCGCCTGCGCGAGGCCTTGGCCAGGCGGTAGACGAGCACGCCGCGCACCACCCAGGGCGCCCCGACGATGACCGGGTCCAGCCACTGGTGCTTGACGTCGGCGCGCTTCTTGCCCAGCCGGGAGGACAGCCCGTGATGGGAGAACTCGCTCAGGATGCCGGTCTCGGTCACCGGGTTGTCCGGGCGGCGGCTCACCATCGACGCCAGGTTGGCCTCGACGGAGTTCACCCGGTCGGCGGCGATGAGAAGCAGCCAGTGAGCGGCCCGGGCCTCGCTGTAGCGGCGGTAGGCGTACTTGCGGATCACTCCGGACAGACCGGTGGGCGGGCAGGAGGTGCCGAAGACCGGCGTCAGAAAGGCATGCTCGATCGACCGCTCCCGGGGCCACTTCTCAGGCTGGCGCTCGGGAAAGTCCCAGTGCGCGCCGCTGGGCTGCAGGCGCTCCCGGGGCACCGAGGGGCGGTCCTTGGGGTCCAGGTCGGCTCCCCACCCGGGGATGGTGGCCCGCAGCTCGTCGATCGAGACCGGTAGCGGCGGCTTGTCTGATGTGTAGGCCATGGTTGCTCCCTACGCGGCGTTCGGAACGATGAGCGGCTTGATGCAGTCATCGAGCTTGGCGGAGAAGATGTGATACCCCTCGGCGATGTGCTCGAGCGGGATGCGGTGGGTGACGATGTCGCTGGGCTTGAGGTAGCCGTTGC
>WUUC01094108.1_pt1 | contig 12445 bp, 14 predicted proteins | sample 6278441 | NCBI WGS metagenome assembly WUUC01 (sample SAMN13675441, study PRJNA597444) | soil metagenome | isolation source: soil | place: USA: Washington | collected 2017-10 | reverse complement strand
CACGGCGGCCAGGATGAACAAAACGTTTGCGATTGGCGCGGGAGCCAGGATGTCCACCAGCGCGATGTAATGACCGCTCAAATGGTTGATGAAGATCGGCACCACGGAGGCGACGAAGCCCGCGAGCGTCCACCCCCGGTTCAGCCGGAAATTGGTATGGCTGAGCACTCCTTGAATGGAAAGAATGGGCGCATAGGCGATCAGGGAATTGCCGACGATCTTCCGCAGGGCGAACGGCAGGAATTCCGGAATCGTGATCAGAATTCCAATCGCATAGAGGAGCGACCCCCATCCCCAGAGCCGAAGCGCCGCGGACCTGCGCTCGCCACGGGCAACCACGAGGCACAGCGCGCCAAGCAATACAGTCAGAATTAAAAGCGCAAGAAGAAGCGTGCTGGCGCGGGTCATGCCCACCTCTCACCCGAATCGTGGAAAGACGCGCCAGTGTAGCGGGGAACCTCTCAAGGCGGCAAGTTGTTGGGCGGGCTTGCCCCCTCTCCGCGCGGAAGAGGGGGCTGAAAGGGATCAGAACGGGCAGGGGCCGTTGACGCAGTAGTAGCACCTGTAGCGGATGTAGCCGTCCATCCGGTACTGACTCCCCGAAACCCGGCATCCCGTGGTGACGACCAGAGACTGGTAACAGGCCGGGTAGTTGCCGCAACCAATGCCGTTGGAGGCGGCGTTGTACAAATTGTTCTGGGCGTGGGTGCAACTCGAGCCAAAGCCGGCGTAGTTGGCGGTGCTCTTGTAGGTTGTGCTGCACACCAGCCCCGCTTCCGCGGCTTTCCACGAGAGCGCGACAAAGCAGAGGGTGAAGGCCAGGGCGAGCAGGGCAACTCTCTTCATCTCTATTCCTCCGGAACGTGGGCGCGGAAGTGCGGCCGGGTTAGAAATTTAACCCTAAGCGTTGCTTATTACAAGCTTAAGGTTAGCTCCTACCCAGGATCAGCACGGTCACCTCGGGCGGCGTGCCGATGCGGAAGGGGATGCCCCAGTAGTTCGTTCCCGGGTTGATGTACAGATGCAAGCCGCCCCGCCGATACTCGCCCATGGCAAACTCCAGGAACATCGAGGCCAGGCTCCACCCCAGGCGGGGAACCGCGATCTGGCCGTAGTGCGTGTGCCCGCTGAGCGTCAGCTCCACGCCGCGCTTCGCGCGCTCTGGCCAGAGCGCGGGATTGTGCGCCAAGGCGATAATGAAGTCGTCGGGCGGTACGCCGGCGAGCGTCTTCTCGATATCCGGGGCGACCGCGATGCCGTGGCGCAGGAGGGATCGGCCGGCCGGGTCTCCGGTCCCCGCCAGCCAGAATCGTGATCCGTTGCGCTCCAGCGGGACGGCACGATTGACCAGCACCGTGATCCCGATCGCCTCCAGGCCCTGACGGACACCCACCCACCCCGCGTAGACATCGTGGTTGCCTGGGATGGCGAAAACCCCGAGCGGTGCGGAAAGCCCCTGGAACACCGCGGCGAAAGCCTCGATGTCGCGAGCGTAATCGTCCACCTGGTCCCCGGTGAAAGCGATCAGGTCGGGCTGGGCGTCGCGGACTGCCGCCGCGATCCGGGCCAGGTGCCGGCGCGAGGTGTGCGGCCCCACGTGAAGGTCGGAGAGTTGCGCGATCTGTAGCCCCTCGAGTCCGGAGGGAAGCTGGTCGAAGCGGACCTCCAGGCGCCTCACCACGAGCCGGCGCGTGTTGAGATAACCCACCAAGGCGAGCCCGACCAGGCTCAGCGCAGCCAGCGCCAGCGCCCAGCGGCCCGCTCGCCCGCTGGCGCCGAAGGGGAGGCCCCCAAGGATCCCGGCCAACCCGCCGATCGCGAGCAGCGGGATGAAAGGTTGGACGTACCAGAAGGACCGGAAGAGCCAGACCCGCCGCAACGCCGACGGGTACGCACCCCCGCGGCGGTTCCCGATCACCACCAGAAGAGGGGTCAGGCAGAGGATGGCCGCGGCCAGCACCGTGAGCCAGCCTCCCCGGAGCACGGGGTGAAGCAGCGCTCCGATCACCGACCAGCAAGCGACCGTCCAGAGAAGCACCACCACGAGGATTCGCCGCATCCCCCGTGTTCTATCCGTTCAGGCGAGCGACTTCAAGGCCCTTGCGATCCGGGCAGCGGCCTCGAGGCCGCGGAATCGGTGAGGGGAGCGGCGGTCCTTCTTCGTTCTAGAGGGCATCAGCCGCTTCGGGAACAAGATCCCCGGGGCATGAGAAACACTCACTTTGACAAGGAGCTTTACAATGTCCAAGTTGACCTTCTATATGACTCTGTTCTGTGCCGCGCTGCTCTTCTCCACCGGTAACGCCCCCGCCTCACCGATGCCCGGCGACGAAGCACCGCACAGCCGGCTGCAGCGGATCGAACGGGTTTCCTCGCCTACCGGTGAAGCCGCAAAGATGGCCTTTGTCCGCTCGCTGTCCCAGGAGAACGGGAAGCAGCCGGCGGGCTCGCCCGGGCGGCCCACCAGCAACAAGCGCCCGCGAGAGGGATGCACTTCCGACGGCCCGATGACCACCTGCTGCGCGCCTTGCGGTTGCTGCACCTGGACCGGAGACGGTAACGGCCCGTCCTGCAAATCCTGGTGTTGAGGGCCTGACGCGACGCTTCGCAGCCGTACGGAATCGGCCGGTCCTGAAACCTTGACGGGTCTCGGGACCGGCTATCCGTGTCTCTATCCTCTTGGGCGGCCTCTGGTGTAGCATCCCTTCATCTTTCCATGGAGGGCTTGCACATGAGCACGCCGCGACGGTTTCCGGCAGAGATCGTGACCGCGATCCGGGACTGCCAGGTTCTCGGGATTCGTGCCGGCGACGGGCAGCACCGCGTCATCGGCATCTGGGCGGTGGTCGTGGAAGACCGCGTCTTCGTGCGCTCGTGGAGCCTCAAGCCGGACGGCTGGTACCGCACCTTCCGCGAAGAGCCGCGCGGCCTGATCGCGATCGAGGGTCGTGAATTCCGGGTCCGCGCCGTGCAGACACGGAGCGAGCGCCTGAAGGAAGCCGTCGATCAAGCCTACCTCGCGAAGTACAGCACGCCGGCGTCCCTCAAATACTCTCGCGATCTGTGCCAGCCGAAATCCCGCGATACGACGACGGAGCTGGTGCCGCTCTGAGGCTCTCTCAACGGCCGAGCGCAAGAATGAACGACGCCGTGGCCGCGAGCGCCGCGATCGTCCGAACGTGATTCCAAAGCGTCCAGTCGGAAAGGTAGCGGGCCCACAGGGACGCGCCTTCCGCGCTGCTCGGTTCGACGGCGGCCAGCGCGTCGTTCAACGGCACGTTGAGGGCCATCGTCACCAGGAACGTGCCGATGAGATAAAGCAGGCTGCCCGCGAGGAGGTAGGCGGCGCAGGGTTGATTCCAACGCACGATCGAGAGGACGGCGAGGACGACGCACGCCGCGGCCGTGCCGACGAACACACCGAGAAACCAGGGGTTGATCACCGCGGTGTTGATCGATTGCATGGCGGCAATGCCTTGCGGCGGCTGGAGCCGCGCCAGGGCTTTCATCACGAAGGACGAGAAAGCGAAGAAAGCGCCGGCGATCAGCCCGCAACCGAGGGCCGAGGAGAGCTTCAAGGTGAAGAGCAGGTTGTCCATCACTGGACCGACTCTATGGTCGGTACAGCTTCCTCGTCAAGGCAGGGGTGAGGCAGTCATGGGCCTCGCTCCCTTGACACCCGCGCTCCGGCCTCCTAGGCTTTTCCCGACTTTGAAAGCTTAATTGGTGTGCTCCGCGTGGGCCCTGCGGAATCTCAAAGAGGAGACCTCGATGCAGACCTTCAAGCTCCCGACCCTGCTGTGGGCGGGCGCTCTCTCGCTTTTTCTGGGAGGAGCGGTGCCCGGCGCGGCGCAGCCGGCCTCTCACCCTCTCGACCCGCTGAGCCCGGAGGAGATCCGTGCGTCGTCCCGCGCTCTCCATGCCAAGCCGGGCTTTCCGGCCAACGCGGCCTTCGCCGTGGTGGCCCTGAACGATCCTCCGAAGCAGGAGGTCCTGGCCTACCAGGGCGGGCCTTCGTTCACCCGCCAGATCTTCACCGTGGTCTACGACCGGAAGACGAACAGGACTTACGAGGCGCTGGTCAACGTCAAGGACCCGGCGAACCCCGTGGTCGACTCCTGGGTCGAGGTGAAGGGAGTCCAGCCCATGGTGATGGAGGAAGACGGCTCCCTCCTCGAAGAGATCCTGCGGGATGACGAGGGCTGGAACGCCGCTGTCAAGGCGCGCGGGTTCGAGCCCGACGACGTCCAGATCGACTACTGGGCCGCGGGCACCGTCCCAGAGAAGTACCGCGGGAGGAGAGTGCTGCGCGGCCTGTCCTACTTCCAGGGCGACGCCGCGAACTTCTACGGCCAACCCATCGAGGGGCTGACCGCCCTGGTGGACTTGAACAGCGGGGAGGTCCTGGAGCTGACCGACTCCCCCAAGCCGCCGCTGCCTCCCCCCGGCCAGGATTTCGACGAGGCCTCCATCCGCCAGAGCCTCGGCAAGCTGCGGGAGGCTCCCAAGGCGCTCTCGATCACCCAGCCCCAGGGCCCGAGCTTCGAGATCCGCGGCAACGAGGTTGCCTGGCAGAAATGGCGCTTCCGCTACCTCATGCACCCCCGCGAGGGCCTCGTGCTCTACCTCGTGAGCTACGCGGACCCGGCGGGCCAGCAGCAGCCGGTACTCTACCGCGCCTCCTTCTCCGAGATGGCCGTGCCGTATGGCGACCCCGAGGGAACCTGGAACTGGCGCTGCGCCTTCGACGTCGGCGAATACGGGGTAGGCAAGAGCTCGGGCCCTATCGCCGCCAAGCTCGACGCTCCCGAAAACGCCGTGCTGTTCAACGCCCTCTTCGCCAACGACCTGGGCCGGCCCGTGGTGTACCAGGACGTCGTCGGGATCTACGAACGCGACGGCGGGCTGCTCTGGAAGCACTGGGAAACGGGCGGCGACCAGCCGAACAACGAATCCCGCCGCGGCCGCGAGCTGGTGGTCTTCACGATCGCCACGGTGGGCAATTACGACTATTCGATCAACTGGATTTTCCGCCAGGACGGCGCCATCCACGTCGAGTCCGGTCTGACCGGCATCATGCTCCCCAAGGGAATCGTCCAGGAAACCCACTCGCACGACGTGACCGGGCACCTCGTGTCGCGCCGCGTGGTCGCCCCGCATCACCAGCACATCTTGAATTTCCGGCTGGACTTCGACGTCTACGGCCCCGGCAACTCGGTCTCCGAGATGAATACCCACTCCCTGCCGGCGGGGCCGGACAATCCCGCGGGCACGGCCATGGTGATGGAAGAGAAAGTCCTGCCGCGCGAAAAGGACGCTCAGCGGGACATGAGCCTCGCCGACGCCCGCACCTGGCGGGTCTTGAATCCCACACAGAAGAGCTCGCTCGGCCACGAGCGCGGCTACATCCTGGTGCCGGGGACGAACTCGGTGCCCTACGCCCTCGAAGGCTCGCTCGCCAGGAAGCGGGCAGGCTTCATGGATCACCATTTCTGGGTGACCCGCTACCGCCCGCGAGAGCTCTACGCCGGCGGCGACTACCCGAACCAGAGCGCAGGGGGCGACGGCCTGCCGCGCTACACCGCGAAAAACGAGCCGATCGAAAACACGGACGTGGTGCTCTGGTACACGCTGAACGTCACCCACATCCCACGGCCGGAAGAGTGGCCCGTCATGCCCACCACCACCGTAGGTTTCCGCCTGATCCCGGCCGGCTTCTTCGAAGCCAACCCGGCGTTGGACGTGCCCCGGTAGGAAGGGGAAGGAAGCCATGCAGAGCGCCGAACAGAAGATCAAAAAATTCTTCGATGCCTACGCCCGGCGAGTCAATGATTCGCTGGGCGAGGATCCCGTCATCGACGTCCAAGGAGTCGTCGATTCGTTCGCGCCCTACTTCGTCGAGTCGAGCGCCCATGGAGGCCTCTACTCCCTGGGAGTCGTGGCCTATGAGGCGTTGACCGGCGAGCTTCCTTTCGAGGGGGATCGGAAGGCTCAATTCTCCTCTACATCCTCCGCGCCGACCTCTACTACCGCCTGAGCGTCTTCCCCATTCACCTCCCGCCCTTGAGGGAGTCCCGTTCAAACCCTGGAAGAAGTCGAGCGCGACTACATCCGCCAGGTCCTCAGCCACTTCGGCGGCAACCAGGTCCGCGCCGCCCGCCTGCTCGCGCTCAACCGGAACACCTTGCGCTGGCGGATGAAGAAGCTCGGGGTGTAGTCGCGCCTTGCATTGGCTCTACTCCGGCGGGAACGCCTGGTTCTTGGCCACCGGTACGCAGAGCTTCTCGGTATCCGTCACATTGACAAGCTCGGAATCCGGAAACCACTGCCTCAAGACCGGGTTGAGATGGTTCAGCTTGATCTTCTGGGAGAGTGGTTTACCTTGCAGCTTGTAGCAGAGCACGTCTGAGAACGAGATGACTTTCACCACGCTGTCCGGGGGAAAGGCCCCGTTCTTGGCCACCGGTACGCACAGTTGAACCGGCGCCGGGCCCACGATGCGGGTGTCCTCGGGTGAGTGATCGGCGAACAGCGGGTTGAGATGGGTCAGACGGATGCCCCTGTCATCGAAAGCCTGCTTGCTGTCGACTCGATAGCACTTCACGTCCAGCCATTCGATCAGCTTCAGAACCTCCTCCGGCGGGAATTTGTTGTCTTTCGCTACCGGCACGCAGAGCTGCTGGGGCTCGCGCACGATGATCTCATCAGAATCTCCAAACAACTTGATCATCTCTCGATTGAGGTGATGCGCCTTGAGCGGCAGGTCGAGGGAAGGGCCGTTGATGCCGTGGCATCTCCAATCGACCCACTGGATATAGCGCAGCACGTCGTCCGGCACCCTCTGGTCGTTCTTCTGGACGGGCACGCAGAGCTGCTGCGGATCGAAGTCCACATCCTCGGGCCCCATCCCCTGTTCCTGGAACACCGGGTTGAGATGATCCAGGTGCAGGAGAACATCTCTCTCTGTGATGATCTTGTAGCAACGAACGTCGAGGTTCTCGACGAAGCGGCGGGGCGACGGCTGGCTCGCGGCCTCCATGGCCACGGCCAGGAACAGGAGGACAAAGAGGCTCGAAACGGCGCTTCGGCGGACATGGGAACTCATACACACCTCCGACTGCTCGAGACAGAGCAGTTCCATAGCGGGTTGAAGTGTTGTCGCCCAGGCCCGGACGGGTCCTCTAGTAAAGAGGCTCCTACAATTCTAATGTGCGCCGGACGCCCCAAGCGTGACAAGGCTCGCCTTGAGATGGCGAGTGCTTCCCCGGAGTTGGACGGTGGCTCCCCAACCCTGGGGAGGTGCTCCCCAACCTTGAGGAGGTGCTCCCCAACCTTGGGGAGGTGCTCCCTAACCTCGGGGAGGTGCTCCCCAACCTTGGGGAGGTGCTCCCCAACCTTGGGGAGGTGCTCCCTAACCTCGGGGAGGTGCTCCCCAACCTTGAGGAGGTGCTCCCCAACCTTGGGGAGGCGCTCCCTAACCTTGGGGAGGTGCTCCCCAACCTTGGGGAGGTGCTGAGCGCCCTCTCACTGCCAGCCACTTCGCTCGGGCGCGCCCTGCTACATCCCGGGCGCCGCGGCGACCTGGGCCGGCTGGCCGTTGACGGCCGTGTTCTCGACCGGCTGCCACTTCGCCGCTTCCAGGCTCTCCCACGGCAGCCGCCAGCGGCCGCCATCGCCGAGCAGGGCTGCGACGTAGAGCCCCTGGCGTCCTGAAGCCATCGAATACCGGCCCGAGTCGAGGCCTCCAAGCGTCACCCTTTCGAGCACCTGGCGGGCCGGGTCCGGGTCGAACCGGTCCAGCGCGAGGCCCTTCGGGGTCTCCACCAGCAGGTAGACCCGCCCATCTCGCCCTACGGTCAACGACCGCGTCACAGCCGTCTCCTGGAACGGGGACACTCCCGATCTGCTGAAGGGGAACTTGTTCTCCTTGGCCGTGGCCTCCAGCTTCTTCCAGTCTTCAGCGCTCCGCTCAGCCCACTTCACCGCGCCGTCTCCCACGACGATCTCGTCCTTGAGCTTTCCCAGAGGCGAATACCGCTGAAGCCGGTAGGCGTTGCGGTGGGCGATCCACAGAGTGCCGTCGGCCTCCGCCACCATCCATACCTCGGAGCCGGCCCGGATTTCCGAGCCGATGCTGGCCTTGGTGGAGCCGAGCCTCAGGAAATCGCCCTGCACGAGGGTCTCCCACTCGGACTCGCCCATTTGAAGGACGAACGGCGGCTTGGCCGGTGGATGCCCCGGATCGCCTTGCGTCCCCATGTCGCGGCCTTGGACGGCCTGGCCCGGTTTGACCGCCAGCAGCGGAGTGCCCCGCGGAGCGGCCAGGGCGCTGGCGATCCAGACGGTCTGTGGCAGGTACTTCTCCTTTCCACCCCGGAACAGGCGGACCTTGCCGCTGGAGTCCAGGAGCAGCCAGACGTCCCCGGCCGTGCTCATCACGGCCTGCCGGCTCACCGCCGGCTCGCCCGCGACAGACCCTGACGCTTCGAGCCTGCCCCGCGAGGCCAGCTTGTCGCCGGCCACCACCTGGAACAACTCGAGGCTCTCCCCGTTGAGCACGAACACCCGGCCCTGGCTATCGGCCTGAACGAACTGAGGGCCACGCCAGAGCGGAGTGGACTCGGCGACAGGCAAGGGCTCCGCCAGAACCCGGGTACGATCTTCGGCGGCCGCGGCCACCTGCGAAAAGAGCAGCGCCGCAATTGCCAGCACCAGGCTGCGCGTTCCGTTCGGTGATGCCATAAGAAGCCTCCTTGGGTAAGAGCTCCAGCCGCCTCTCGCATAGCAGTGCCGGATTGCGAGAGCCGGCAGGAGCCACGTTCCAATAGTATACGCGCGAGCAATTGAAGATGTCACGACTGGCGGGCTTGGAGCCGCCGGTCTGTCAAACCACGAGGCTCCAACAAAGGTCGGCCTCACAGTTCTCGGAGAGGATCTCGCCCGTGAGCGTATCCTCGCAATAGACACATGTAAATCGGCAGCAGATGTGCGAAGCGCAGACGGTGTAGCGTTGAGCGGCGCATCGGATTACAGCGTCGGCCCTCTTCGAAGGCAACAAGAGGGCTGCCATAACGAGAGCCACCATAAAACAGACCTTGGGAAGCTTTGACATGATCTCCTCCTTGGGAATTAGGGGAAAACAAGCAGCTTCTAATTTTGATTTATTTTGGAGTTCTCGTCAAGCTTGGCGCTTCAACACATGGTCCAACTCGAGAGCTTCGAGGACCGGCTTCTTCCACCAACTCTCGTCAACGCGCTGCGGTCCTGGGCACCTAAGACCCTGGCGCCTGGAACCTGATCTCCGGGTCGTGCTGGGCGCGCTTGAGGTAGCCGGCGACCGCGTCCACCACTTCGACGCCGGCCCGCTCCGCGTCGATGGCCTGCCTCAAAAAGGTCAACGCCGCCAGCGCCTCGCGGTGAATCCGGAGCGAGGAGAAGATCGGCATCATCTCTCCGGCCAGCCGCTTCAGCTCGGCCGTCCGTCCCTGTTCGGCATAGAGGGCGGCGATTTCGAGCGAGACGAGCGCCGTGTCATACGGAATGCCCTCGGCCACGAAGCCGTCCCTCGCGGCCAGGAGGAGAGACTCGGCGAGGCCGGCCTGACCCAGGCCCCGCGCAATTCGCCCCTTCACCCACTTGCGGCGGTTCTGCACCCAGGGCTCCAGGAAATCGCGGTAGAGCGCACGGTTCTCAAAATAGACCTCCTGGGCCTCCTGGAAACGCCCCGCTTCCGTCAGATAGAAGATCAGGTTGTGCCGGGCGCAGAGCAGGAGCCGCGGCTCCTGCTCTGTATCGATCAGATCGAAGGCCCTGAAGAGGAGGGGAATCGCCGGGTCGAGGTCCCCGGTGAAATAGTGGACGGTCGACATCTTCACCAGGGAGCGGCCGGCGCGGTGCCGGTCGCCGTTCTCCAGGAAAAGGTCGACCGCCCCTTGCAGCAGGTCCAGCGCCTCGGGGAAGCGGCGCTGAGCTCGCCGCAACGAGGCCTCGAGGTCCAGCAGGACAGCTCTTTCCAGGGGATCGCGGGTGCCTCGCGAGAGGTGGCCGGCAGCCCGCCGGAACGCCTCCTCGGCCGCCCGGAGCTCGGACCGCACGCGCCGCGCATTGCCAACGTGGGCCCAGGCCCGCGCCTGCAGGTCTTCCACCCGCTCGGCGCCGTAGAGGAAAGCGTTGAGGTGCGCCGAGAGGTCGAGCGCCAGAAGGCCCAGCTCCTCGGCGCCCTCCGGGTCGCGGGTGCCCGTCTCCAGGCTCCGCTCGACCAGCAGCTCGAAGAGGCCCCAGGTGTGGAACCGGGCGTCCTTCCGCAGCAGGCCCTCCCGCCGCTCGGCGGGAACCCGGATCAGCTCCACCAGCAGCTCCGGAGCGGCGAACCGCTCGCGGGCCAGGGCGAGCGCGAGGGTCAGCGTGAGGCTGTCCGCCGGCCCGAACGCCGGATCGTCGCCCGCCTTTGGAGGAGGGGGCGCGGTGCCGGTCTGCCGCCGGAGGAGGATCGCCGCGAACCGGTCGCGGCAGCGCTGGCACCGGCTGAGGTGCTTCAGGACCTCCTGCTCCTCCCTCTCCTGGGCCAGGTAGAGCCCTTCCAAACGCAGATCATTGGGATGAATCTCCAAATCAGTCTCCTCTCCCATGAGTGCCTCTAGGAGAGTAGTTGCCGTAGAAAGAAAAAATGCGGCAGAGGCGAGGGAACAAAGAGCCGGGACGCCGCGGGCCCGGCATCCCGGTCGCCGAAAGGAGAAGACCTCTAGCCGTTGGGATCCAGGATGCCGCCGGCCTCTCCTCCCGGCCCCGCCGCACCATGAAGCCCGTCGGGATCCATGACACCGCCTTCCTTCTCCCGGCCGGGCCTCTCCGGCGCCGCCTGAGCCGCGATCCAGGTCCAGACGCGTTGGAACAAGCCCACCGCCGGTTCCCGCCCAACCGGCCAAGAACCAAGCGGCACCGCCTGTGCGGCCCCCGCCGCGAGGGCCAAAACGAGAATGAGGACCATAGAGCGGATTCTTCGGGTCATGACATGCGACTCCTCCCGCGGCCCACCCGCGAGGCCGCCATGGCGACGCACGGGACCGCTGCGGAGAGAGTGGCACCTTTTCTAGGTGGGGAGAACTACGAACAAAGGCGGCGAGGGGGAGCTGGCACAGCGGGCAGGGACCCACTTCGGTAACCACGAGGGTGGCACCTCCCTGGAGGCGGCGGCCCTGGTCGGTTTCGGCGGCGAGGAGTTGGCCGTTTCTATAGATGTAGTAGCTGGTCGCGCTTCTATCAGAACAACATCGTCAATCTCTCTTACTGAGAGGCGCACCCGTCGGGTTCAATATGATTGGCATATTTCGCGCTAACATCGCGCCAACTTCCTGTCAACTCAGCTTCAAACGGGTTCGCGTTCTGAGCGCCCAACTCGGCTCCTCGTAGCTACCGTGACGATCTCTCCAGGAAGAAAGACGCTGTAATTGTCTTCCATGTCCACTTCATTGAGGTTATCGCAAAAAATTCTAAAACAGAGCCCTTCAAAATGAAGCTCAAGGTCCATGCCGGGATCCGTTAAGCTGAAGGCTTGTACCCTCTGGCCGACAAGTCGATCCAATCCCTTAAGCATAGGTCCGTGATTACTATTATCATCCAATGAGCCGCAAACCACCTCGGCCTCGGAATCGAGGCGCCAAGCACAAAGAACGAACAACTCGAACTCCGCTTCGGTTAAACGCTGCTCTTCCGACACGGCGGGATTCCTTAGAGGGTGTAATCGTTGCACCCTTGGCTCGAACTCCAGACTCACATGCGATCCCGCGGCACCCCCTGCCATATAGGCTGTGCAACGCCTGCCGATCAACCTTGTCAATGCGGTTGATAACTGTTCTTGCGATCCCAAGGCACCCTCCTTATCTGTTAAACATATCGCGCACGAGCTGAAGAATTTCTTGATAATCCATCCCCTGCTTTGTGATCTCATCGTGAAGTCGTCTTTGCTCAGCCGGGGTAAGATCTAGCTTGGTGACGATATCTCTGACCACCTTGTTATGCCGTCGGAGCGCATCACTGCCCTTGAAGAGCCCTTTTCCAGCCTTCCCCACAGCCTTTCCAATTTTCCCTCCAGGAATGAAAGCCATGGCCAGCTCGACCCCTAACTCCGCCTGGCTATCGGGAACAAAAAGGTCGTTTACTGCAAAATTCATAAATGCCAAACCGTTATTACCCTCGACCGCATACTTTTCAAAGTTGCCTTGGTAAAAATTCCCTGCCCGAGAGACGTCCAAGAGTCCGCCACCGGTAGCAATTGAGTCCATCAACCCTCTGCCGGAGGTCAAAGAGTTTAGCCCCCAAACCCCAGTGTAGAAGTTCTCCGTAGTTCCTCCCCAGGCTGGCGCGATGACATTGAATGTGTCGTAGAAAGTCATCCCAACTGGTGGAGGAACCCGGCCGAAGCCAATAAGCCCGTTGGGGTCCGTGT
>WUUC01065564.1_pt1 | contig 12446 bp, 10 predicted proteins | sample 6278441 | NCBI WGS metagenome assembly WUUC01 (sample SAMN13675441, study PRJNA597444) | soil metagenome | isolation source: soil | place: USA: Washington | collected 2017-10 | reverse complement strand
GGACCTGTCGTTTGGTTGGCGCGACTTCATCGCGACGAGTGTGCGCGGCGATCTCCTGCGCCGGCGGGACCAAACGGTGAACGCCGTCTACGGAGGCCTACGACTGGGCTCGTACCCGGCCGTCGTCGGGACGGCAGCGGCGGCGATTGTCATCGGCGTGTTCTACGCCTTCTTCTTTGCAAGAGGGGACTTCTGATTCGACCAACGACATCGACAGAGCAGTAGGGTTGACAGAACCCGGAATGCAACGCGGGTGAGCTGTGTCTGGACGAACGTCGTCGTCATTCACGTCCCGCAAAGCGGGCCGGCGATGAACGCCGGCCCGCCGTGTCCTCGACTGGCGACTTCCTCGGCTCATTCGTAGCGCAACGCCTGCATCGGGGCCACGCGTGATGCACGCCGGGCTGGAATGTAGCCGGCGCCGAGCGCCACGGCGCTCAGTAGCGCCGCCGCCAATGTAAAGACGATGGGGTCGTTGCCCTTGATCTCGAACAGGAGCGATCCGGCCCAGCGTCCGAGTCCAAAGGCGGCAGCGACGCCGATCACGCCACCAATCAACGTCATTACGCCTACCTGTTTGAGCACCATCCCGCGAACGCGTCCTGCGTCGGCGCCGAGCGCCATGCGCACCCCGATCTCGCGCGTCCGCTGCGCAACAGTGTAGGCGAGCACGCCGTACAGGCCGACCGCGGCGAGCAACGTCGCAAGCGCGGCAAACGCCGCCGAGAGCGTACTGATCATGCGATCGAGTGCCACATTCTCCTGAATCTGCCGCGGCAGCGATTTCAGGTCCTCGATCGGCAAAGTCGGGTCGATCGATTTCAGCACAGCGGGTAGCGTCCGCATCAGCTGCTCGGGCGAGCGCGAGGTCCGCACGTAGAAATTCATCGAGCCAACCGTCGAGTCCTGACGGTATGGCGTGAAGAACTGCGGCGGGATCTTGTCCTTCACATCGCTGTATTTCGCGTTCTTGATGACGCCGACGATCTCCATGTCCGGCTGGTCGGTTCGACGTCCGGTCCCGATACGCTTGCCGACCGCGTCGCGACCGAGGTTGAACTTCTTCACGAACGCCTCGTTGACGATTGCGACCTTCGACGAGCCGAGGGCGTCACTGCGCGCGAACTCACGGCCCGACATCACGGGGATGCCAAGAACTCGGAAGTAGCCCGGCCCGATCATGTTGAAGCTGGATTGGCGGTCCGTATCAGGACCCGCCTCGAATCCCTGCACCCTGACGCTGCTCCCCCAGTTGCTGCCCGAGATCAGCAGCATCCGTGTCGCCGCGACACCGGTCACACCGGGGATCGCCGACAACTCGTCCTCGACCCGTTCGAAGAGTGCCTGCGCCCGCACCGGCGTATAGCCGTTGAGCACGGGCGAGATACCGAACGCCACGACGCTGTCCGGGCGGATACCGAGATTCACTCGGGTTACGTTTTGAAGGCTCTTGATGAAGAGGCCGGCGGAGATGAGAAGCGCCATCGACAGAGCAATCTGCGCCGTGACGAGTGACGTCCGGAAACGAGCCGCCGAGCGAGCACCAGAGTGCTTTCCAGACCCGGCGCGGAGCGATGAAACGATGTCCGGCCGGGTGCTGTGCAATGCCGGGAAGAGCCCGAATGCCATACCGGTGAGGATCGACATGCCCGCAGCGAACGCAACGACCGGCATGCGCAGAGTGTACTGCGCCGACTCGGTGACGCTCGGCGGCACGATCGACGCCAGCAGCGCAAGCGTCCAGTGTGCCAGGAGAAGGCTCACGGCGCCGCCAAGCACGGCAAGCAACACGGATTCCGTCAGCAGCTGCGACAGCAGCTGCCGTCGGGTCGCACCGAGCGACAGACGCACGGCCATCTCGAGGCTGCGGCCCGCTGCGCGCGCGAGGAGGAGATTGGCAATGTTGGCGCAGGCGATCAACAGCACGACACCGGTAATGGACAGGAGCAGGAGAAGCGGCGTGCGCGTCTCGCCGTGGAGGGACGACTGGCCCTGTCGGCCTTCGACGAGATCGAGCTTCTTCGTCTTGAACCGCGTCAAGCTCCGCTCGCTCATCCCTTCCTGCAACGGCACCTCGACGTCGTTGATGATCGGGCGATACACGGAGTTGATCGCCGCGGTCGCCTGCTCCATCGAGACACCGGGCTTCAGACGGCCAAACATGTAGACCCAGTACGACCGCCGGTTCGTGAAGCCCGGATCGAAGCCAGGCGTCATCAAGCCGCGCATCGATATCGGCACGTACACCTTCGGCTTCGTCCCGAGGGTCGTCCCCTCGAACCCGCGTGGCGCAACGCCGATGATGGTCATCGGGTGGCCATTGACGACGATCTTGTCGTTGATGACCGACGGGTTGGCCCCGAGCTGAGTCTCCCAATAACTGTGGCTGAGCACCGTCACGAAGTGTCCGCCGACGGTCTGGTCATCGGTCGGCGTGAGTAGCCGCCCGAGGGCTGGCTGGACGCCAAGCGTCGGAAAGTACGATCCGGAGACGAACACCCCGCTGCTGTTCAGCGTCTGCCCGCGGTATGCCAGGTTGACGCCGAAGATGAAATGACCGGCAATGCCGGTGAAGGACGTCTGCTTTTTCTCGAGGTCGCGCAGCATCGGGTAGCTGAAGACCATCTCGCAATCCCCTGCCTGATTGCAGGAGACGCTACCCGCCTTCGGCCCTTCGGAGCTGAAGTTGACGAGCCGCTCCGGTTCGCGCACCGGCAGTGCGCGCAGGAGCATCTCGTCGAAGAGCGAATAGATGGCGGCGTTGGCGCCGATGCCCAGGGCCAACGACACCACCGCGACTGCGGTGACGAACGGGGTCTTGAACAGCGTGCGGAGTGCCAGCTTCACGTTCCTCACGGATGCCTCCGGGCACCGATGGTGGGCTCACAATCTCGCCACATTGGACACAGCCGCGTAGCCAGACGACGCCTGCCTTACCGGAGCCTTACAGACCGACTGCGGACTGCGGACTGCAGGCCGACGTCAGGCTAGTTTTGTAGCATGGGTCGATCGCTAGCGGTCATGGTCCTGTTCTGTACGGCAGTCGGCGGCGCCAGGTGTCAGAGCGCCGAGGCGCCGGCGACGCCTCGCCGGGCGGCGGAGTTTGCGCGTACGGTCGAAAGCCTGCTGCTCGACACGACGCTGCTCGAGATGCGTGGCACGCTGATGCGCAAAGTCGTGAATCCGGACCGGCGCGACGAATCGCCGCTCGCCGACAGCCTCGTCACCAACATTGCCGCGCCGGGCCCGCATCTCTACGACGGTGTCATGCACGCCGACGTCGACGCGCTGACGGCGATCCTTGGCCGCACGCGACCGATCAGTGTCGAGGAGGACCGGGTCTTCGTCGGCACGCCCCCCGTTTTGATCCTTGGCCACCGGCACGGGGACAAGCTCTTCGTTCCGGTGAAGCTGTTCGCGCGCCAGTACGGCGCCTACGTCGACATAGGCTGCACGCCGGCGAACTGCGCGACGATCTGGACAGCCGACATCATTCGACACATGCGCGCCATCGGCGCGATCGGCGGCGCGGGCGTGCTCGGCGCCCACGCCGAAGGACTCATCGACTCGATCGACGTGCGCAAGCTCCCTACTGGATGACCACGAACCTGAATAGCACGCATCTCAAGCCGGGCGACGCGCTGGCGCGCTTGCCCGGACCGGCCGGCGAGCGCTTCGTCGGCGTCTTCAAGCACGGATCACTCGAAGTCGAGTACTACGCGCCGCGGGGCGAGGACCCGCAGGGCCCACACTCACGCGACGAGCTCTACGTCGTCGTCAGCGGCCGCGGTGAGTTCGTGCACGACGGCGAGCGCACACGGTTCGGACCGGGCGACTGCATGTTCGTCGCGGCCGAAGTCGAGCATCGCTTCGAGAACTTCAGCGACGATTTCGGGGCGTGGGTGTTTTTCTACGGCCCGGAGGGAGGCGAGGGAGCGTGGTGAGGTTCAGACGCGGGCCGCCGCCTCGGTCGCAAACACCTCGCTCTCCCGGTAGGGGAAGAACCCACTCTTGACGTCGAGCGCGAGGTTGCGGAACCGGTCGGCGGTCTCGCTCGAGATGGGAACGCGCGAGAAGAGGATGACCGCGAACAGGTCGCCACTCGGCAATGATCCGCCGAATCCGATCACCGACCGGATGCCGAACTTGAGCACGAAGTCCTTTTGAGCCGGGATGTAGGGGCTGCCCGCCGCTTCGGGAACGTGGAACACCCCGTACGTCTTGCCGGTCATGTTGCGAACGAGATCGCTCGTCGGCTGAACGACGTCCGTGAGATCGAGCCCGAACTGGCGGATGAGCTGCGCGATCATCGGCGCCTTCTCGATGATGTCGGCGCTTGGCAACGGAATCGCCTGATGGCCAGCCGAGCTGCGCCGAAAGTTCCACGCTGACTCGTCGCCGACCGTGCCAAGTAGCGTCAGACACCGAATGGAGGGACCGAGCGTCTGGCCCTGGAATACGGCGCGCGCGAACGCCTGAAGCTCCGGCTCGAGCTTGCCGAAGGCATGGGTCTTGTAGCAGCGGACGAGCGCGCAGGCTTTCGACTGCTCGGGCGTCACCAGCTCATCGTAAAGGACGCGACAGACCCGCTGGGCCGCCTCCTCCATCGTCGGCGCCTCCCTGGTCGCCCGGCGAAGCTCCGTGCTGCATCGAAGCATCTCGCTGAGACCGAACTTCGTGAGATCGCTGGGCATGAAGCGGCTTGTAAGCCTGTGAGCTTGTGAGCTTGTGAGGCAGCCCCGAGGTCACGATATGACGGGCAGCCTCGGAGACGCCAGTGCTGATTCTCTCCTGGGTACGATCAAGAGCGCTCGCCCGCTGACGGATGAGCTCGCGTAACGCTCACAAGCTCACAAGCTCACGAGCCGACTCTCACCCATCCATCACGCTCAAATAGCGCCGGTCCCACGCCGCCGGAATGCTCTCACGCGCCGAGTAGGGGCCCGGTTCGTACATGCGAGAGCTGACGCCAAGGTGGCTCTGCTCGCAAATGTGCCAATCCTGACGATTCGTACGATCCCAGAATTCTTCCGCATCCTGGATGTTGTACCCCTCCGCCTCGGGAGCAGCCGCGTTCACCATCCAGTCGCAGACGACGCGGCTCGTGCCTGGCGTGATCGGCTGCACCCGATAGAAGACTGCGTAGTCCGGGTGAATGCTCAGCATCATCGACGGGAAGAGCGAGTAGTAGTACGCGCGAGACCGATCCTCCGCCGGCAGATCGCCAAGTGGCAGGGCGCAGGCTCGGCCGCTCATCGTCGCGCTCTCGTGCGGCGCCTTGATCTCCATGTAGCCACCGAGAAACGGGCCGTCGATCAGGTCGTTGGCGCCGCTCGTATACGGCAGCTTGAGCACCAGCTCGGGATGGATCGTCGGACAGTGCAGGCACTCGTTGTAGTTCTGCAGGATGAGCTTCCAATTCGCCTTCACGTCATATTCGATCCGCCGGACGGTGCGCAGCGCGGCGAGGTTGAAGCGGGCGAAGCGCCCGGCCAGTGGTGCGAATGCGCGCTCGAACGGCTCGGCGTCGCGGGCGAGGTTGACGAACAGGAAGCCGTCCCAGCTCCCGATCGACACGGTGTGGAGGGGATAATCGCGCTTGTCGAACCCCTCGACCTCGTCCATGTGCGGCGCGCCGGTCAGCCGTCCATCGAGACGATAGGTCCACGCGTGGTACTGACATTGGATCGTCTGCGAGAAGCGCCCGCTCGTCGCCTCGCACAGTCGCGTGCCGCGATGCCGGCAAACGTTGTAGAACGCCCGCAGCTCTCCGCCACGATCGCGAAGCACGATGATGCTCTCTCCTGCGACCTCGGCCAGTATGTAGGCGCCCGGCTCGGCAATGTTCTCCTCGCGTCCGGCGCAGATCCATTGGCGAGCAAAGACCCGATCCTGTTCGTTCGCAAAGATCTCGGCCGACGTGTAGTAGCGGCCGGCCAGCGTCTTGGCGCCGGACTGGTACGACTCGACGGTTCGCAGGAAGGTGGCCATGTGCCTCAACCTCAGACCTATCTTTTGACGTCCTTTAGGATCTCTCTCGCCGCATTCGCCCCCGATCCACCGGCGATGCCGCCTCCAGGATGCGTCCCCGCTCCACACAGATACAGGTCGCGCACCGGCGTCCGGTAGCGACTCCATCCTGCGACCGGCCGCATGAACAGAATCTGATCCAGTGTCAGCTCGCCGTGATAGGCGTGGCCCTCGGTGAGTGCGAACGTCTCTTCGAGATCGAGCGGGGTCAGCACCTGTCGGTGGAGGACAGCCCCCGGCAGGTCCGGCGCGTACGTCGCCAGCGTCTCGATCACCCGATCGCCCAGCGCATCGCGCGCGGCAGCATCCCACCGACCGTCGCGCAGGTGATACGGCGCGTATTGGACCTCGATCGACATGACGTGCTTTCCCGGCGGTGCGAGGGTCGAGTCGGCGAGGGACGGAATTCTGATCTCGAGGTGCGGCTGCTCGGAGACCCGACCGTACTTCGCGTCGTCGTACGCGCGCTCGAGGTAGGTCAAGCTCGGACTGATCGAGATCGTGCCGCGCAGCGACGTCTCCGCGCCACTCTCACGCAGGGCGCTGAAGGTCGGAAGGCTGCCCAGGGCGAGATTCACCTTCGCCCACGCCCCGCGGTAACGGAGATTACGCACCCCTCGCACGAACTCGGGTTCGAGCCGCGTCGGATCGCAGAGGTCGAAGAAGGTGCGACGCGGGTCCGCGCCGGAGACGACACGGTGCGCGGTGATCTCGTCGCCATTGCCGAGCACCACTCCGGTGGCGCGTCCGGCCTGCGTCCGCACGCGCGCGACCTCGACGCCAGTACGAATCTCGACCCCGAACGCGGTCGCCGCGGCCGCCACCGCTCTCGCCACGTTGCCGACACCGCCGCGGACGGCCGCCGGCGCGCGGAAAGCGCCGACCGGCCGACCGACCTGATGATGAAGGAGGACGAACGCGGTGCCGCCCGAGCGGGGTCCCTGCATGATGCCGGTGACGCCACGCGCACCGACAGCACCCTTCAACGCGTCCGTCTCGAACCAGTCATCGAGAAGCTCGGCGACGGACATCGGTACGGTGCGCAGCAGCTCCACCATCTCAGTCTTGCCGAGGAACACGCGCAGCCGCGTGCCGAGACTGGCGAGCGACATCAGATCGCTGAACGACGATGCGTCGACCGCGGGCGCCCCGGTCGCGTAGGCAGCCTTGAGAAACCCGGCGAGCCGCGCGATGCGCTCGGCGAACCGCGGCCATTTCTCTGCGTCCGCCGCTGAATGCTTGCGGATGAGGGCCGCCGAGCGTTGGGCGTCGTGGTGCAGCAGCAGGTAGTCGTTGCGATCGCCGCTCGGATGTGGCGCGAAGACGCTGGCGTCGACGTCGAGCATCTCCAGCCCGTGACGCTTCAGCTTCAAATCGCTGGCAATGCGCGGCGACAGCCAGCCGGCGTCGTGACGACAGATGTCGAAGCGAAAACCGGGGAACACTTCCTCGGTCGCCACCGTACCGCCGATGACGTCGCGGCGCTCGACGACGAGCACGCGCTGGCCAGCCTTGCCGAGGTACGCTGCCGCGACGAGACCGTTGAGCCCCGCGCCGATGACGATGGCGTCGTAGGCGGCGTCAATCTTCGTTGCCGGTGCCGTCATGACAGATCGCGCAGCACTTCGAGCGCGGCGAGACGCCCCGATGCCCCCATGATCCCGCCGCCCGGATGCGTCCCCGCGCCACACTGATAGAAGCTCTCCACCGGCGTCCGATAGCCGGCCCACGCCGGCGCGGGGCGGAAGAAGAAGAGCTGATGCAGAGTGAGCTCGCCCTGGAAGATGTTCCCTTCGCTCAACCCGGTGACGCGCTCGATGTCCGCTGGCGTGATCACCTGCCGGTGCAGAATCGCCTGCCTGATGTTCGGCGCGAAGCAGGCGAGCGTATCGATGACTGCGTCGCCGAACGCCTCGCGCTTCTGGTCCGTCCACCCGCCGTTGATGTGGTAGGGCGCGTACTGGACGAAAATCGACATCACGTGCTTTCCGGGCGGCGCCATGCCCGGATCGATCATCGACGGAATCACGATGTCCATGTACGGCTGCTTGGAGAACTCGCCGTACTTCGCGTCGTCGTACGCGCGCTCCACATAGTCGAGGCTCGGGCTGATCGACATCGCTCCGCGAAGGTGCGGTCCCACGCCGGGCATGCACGTGAAGTTCGGCAGCTCGCTCAGGGCGAGGTTCACCTTCCCTGACGAGCCGCGGAACTTGTAGCGACGGATCGCGGCGACGAAATCGTCCGGCAGGTCCTCAGGCTCGAGGAGACCGAGGAAGGTGCGCCTCGGATCGAGTCCTGACACGACTGCCTTGGCGTAGAGCTCTTCCCCGGTATCGAGGACGACGCCGGTCGCGCGTCCGTCCTTGACCATGACGCGATCGACCGAGGCACCGGTACGAACGGTGGCGCCGAACGCGCGCGCAGCGCTCGCGATCGCCTCGCTGACGGCGCCAGTCCCACCCTTCGCGAACCCCCACGCGCGGAAGACGCCGTCGATCTCCCCCATGTAGTGATGGAGGAGCACATATGCCGTTCCGGGCGACCGCGGCCCGAGGAACGTCCCGATGATCCCACTCGCCGACTTCGTCGCCTTGAGCACGTCCGTCTCGAACCATTCGTCGAGAAAGTCAGCGGCGCTCATCGTCATGAGCTTATAGAGCGCGTGAAATCGCGCCGCGCCGAGCGAGCGGAAATGCTGGCCGAACTTGAGCATCCCGCGCAGATCGCCCGGGCTCAACGACGTCGGATCGGGCGGTACCATGCCGAGGATCGGCTTGACGGCGCGCGCCATGTGGAACATCAGCTGCCCGAACTCGTCGTATGCGTCGGCATCGCGCGGCGAGTGGCGATAGAGCTCGGCCCGCGCCTGGTCGTGGTCGCTCCACTGCGCGAAGTAGTCACCGTTGAGCATCGGCGTCACGGTGCTCTCGAGCGGCAGGATGTGCAGTCCGTGCTTCGGCAGCTCGAGGTCGCGAATGATCTCGGGACGCAACAGGCTTACGACGTACGAGTAGACGGAGAACTTGAAGCCCGGAAAGACTTCCTCGGTCACCGCGGCGCCGCCGACGCGCTCGCGCCGCTCGAGCACGAGCACGCGTTTGCCCGCGCGGGCGAGATAGGCCGCGTGCACCAACCCGTTGTGACCGGCGCCGATGACGATGGCGTCGTATGGCGCAGCGACGATCTCCGCCCTCGCGGTCATCAGGCGCGCTTCCGATCAGGGTTGAAGAACGGCAGCTGAGCCACTTTCGACTTCGCGCGCTTCCGATGGTGCTCGACCGTCACCTCCATGCTGACGCCGGTGCCCGGCTTTGCGTAGCGCGACTCGACGTGCGCAAGCGCGATGTACTTCTTGAGCAGCGGCGACCAGGACCCGCTCGTCGCGTAGCCGACCTGCTTCGAGTCGACGTACACCGGGACGCTCGTCCGCCAGGCCACGCCCGGCAACCTCGGCGGCAGACCGGCCTCGGAGTAGAGACTCTCGAGCGACTCCCACTCGACCTCGATGCCGACAAACTGCCACGCCGGCCCACGCGCGACTTCCGCTGCGAGTGCGTCACGACCGATAAAGTACTCCTTCTCCAGATTCACCGTCCACGCCAGGTTGATCTCGTAGGGAGATGACTTCTGCCCTTCGATCAGCGCCTTGCGCGTCGAGATGTAGTCGACGTCGATCAGGATCAAGCCGGCTTCGATGCGCGCCATGTCGAGGGCGAGCAATCCGGTCGGCGTGATGCCGTACGGCGCACCGGCATCGACGATCGCGTCCCACAACGGTAGTGCTTTCGCTGCGTCGACCCAGATCTCGTAGCCGAGATCGCCGGTATAACCGGTGCGCGTGATGGTGACAGGTACGCCACGAATCGTCGCCTGGGTGAGACGGAAGTACTTCAGGCCCGAGAGATCCCTTTCCGCGGCGCGCTCGAGAATCGCGCGCGAGTTCGGCCCCTGAAGCGCCAGCGCCGCCGTGGCGTCGGAGACGTCGTCGATCGTCACGTCGAGACCGACCGCATTCTCGCCCAGCCAGCGCAGGTTCGGGTCGGCCGACGTCATACGGAAGACGTGCTCGCCAAGCCGCGAGATCGTTCCGTCGTCGATCACCTTGCCGGCGCTGTCGCACCACGGCGTGTACGCGACCTGTCCGACCTTCATCTTCGCGACGTCCCGTGTCACGACCCGGTCGAGGAGGCGCGCTGCGCCGGGTCCCGTCACCATGTACTTGTGGAGCGGGGAAACATCGAGCAGCGCCGCAGAGCTGCGAATCGCGTGGTACTCGCGATCGTGCAGCAGCTCATACGAGCTCGCGGCGATGTGCCCGGCCCAGCGGCGCCAAGCGTGGCTTGCGCAGAGTGCGGACGTTCGGGGATGGAAGGGGGTGACCTTCAGCATGCGGGAGCGGAGGGCAGAGGGCGAAGCGCAGAGACGGCTCGCCCGGCGGCCTAAGACTAACCGGCCGGCAGAGATGGCGGCAAGCCGAGCTGACCTGTGCGCCAGCGCACACTATCCGTCGCACTTCGTGGACTGTATGGTGGAAGCGTCTCTGGCCGACACTTCAACCGTGGAGCGTCATATGCGCATACGCAACCCGTTGTTGCTGACTGCCGTTGCTGTCCTCGCTGTCGCTTGCTCGCCGACTGATGACGCCGCGACATCGGACAGCTCAGCCGGCGTTGCCGCCGCGACGACCGCCGACGCCGGCGCCGTCCGCGCCTCGATCGACTCGTTGAACGCGAAGATGGCCGATGCCATGAAGCGCGCCGACTCGACGACCATCCGGTCACTCTACGGCGACGACGCCGTTGCGATGATGTCGAACACGGAGGCGTGGCGCGGCCGCGACGCCATCGTCAAGGGCTGGACCGGCGCGATCCCTCAGATGGGACTCAAGGACGCCAAGTTCACAACCGACGACGTCGACGTCGCCGGTGACCTCGTCGTTGAGACCGGGCGCTACGAAATGACCTTCCAGCCGAAGGGCGCAACGAAGGAGATGAAGGACAAGGGGAAGTACGTCGTCGTGTGGAAGCGCCAACCCGACGGATCGCTCAAGATCTACCGCGACATCGGCAACTCCGATTTGCCGCCGACGCAGTAACGAATCCGGTTCGGCGCGCGCTAGCGCGCGCCGAACCGGATGCCAGCCTTCCGCAGTCGCTCGACCACGCTCCGCAGAACCGCCGGCTCGCCGACGAGCGAGACGCGGAAGAACCCTTCGCCACCCGGGCCGAAGGCGTTCCCTGGAGTGACGACGACGTCCGCCTTGTCGATCAGGTGCTCGGTCCACTCCTGCGACGTGAAGCCAGTCGGCACCGCCAGCCAGACGAACATCGTCGCACGCGGGGGCTCGGCAGGCCAGCCGAGCGAGCGGAAACCGTCAATCAGCGCATCGCGCCGCTCGCGGTAGCCGGCGACGACAGGCGGCACGAGCTCACCAGCATTGGCCAGCGCGACGACCGCGCCTTCCTGGATCGCCGCCGGCGTACCGTATCCCATGTTCGTACGCACTGCGTACAGCACGTCGATCAACTCGGATCCGCCGACCGCGAACCCAATCCGCGAGCCGGCCATGTTGAAGCTCTTCGAGAACGAGTGAAACTCGATCGCGACCTCCTTCGCGCCCGGCACCTCGAATACGCTCGGCGCAACGAAGTCGTCGAACGTGAGCTCGCTGTACGCGAGATCGGAGACGAGCGCGATGCCGTAGCGTGAGCAGAGTGCGACCGCCTCGGCGAAGAACTCCAGCGGTGCCACGGCGCCGGTCGGATTGTGCGGGTAGTTCACGATCAGCATCCGCGCGCGACGCAGCACGTCCTCCGGAATCTCGGCGAGGTTCGGCACGAATCCGCGTTCCCGCCGCAGCGGGAGCGAATAGACCGTGCCGCCTGTGAGCCCGGTCGCGCGCGCATGCACCGGATAGTAGATGTCAGGCACGATCGAGACGTCGTCGTCGCAGACGAGCCCGATCGTCAGCTGCGCGATCCCTTCCTTGGCACCGCTGAGACAGAGCACCTCGGTCTCTGGGTCGACGTCGACGCCGAATCGCGAGCGCATGAAGTCAGAGACAGCGCGGCGAAAACCCGGGGTCCCCTTGAATGGTGGATAGCCGTGCGTCTGTGGATCGGCGTACGCAGCCGCGATCGCGTCCGTGATGAGCTTCGGTGTCGGCCGGTCAGGGTTGCCGATGCCGAGATCGATGAGATTCGCGCCCCGCGCTCGCGCGGCCGCTTTGAGCTCGTCGAGCCACGCGAAGACGTAGGTTGGGAGACCGGTGAGACGCTTCGACGGCGTGCAGGCCGGCGTGCTTCGGTTTTGCGCGTCCGCTGATGCCTTGCGAGCTTGGGAGCCTTTGAGCCTGTGAGTCGGCGTTTTCAGAGAAACCTCGTCATCGATTGCGCATCAGCGCTCTAATACAC
>WUUC01208554.1_pt1 | contig 12448 bp, 13 predicted proteins | sample 6278441 | NCBI WGS metagenome assembly WUUC01 (sample SAMN13675441, study PRJNA597444) | soil metagenome | isolation source: soil | place: USA: Washington | collected 2017-10 | reverse complement strand
CGCAGATCGCCTCACCACACTCGCCATCGATCACGGCGGCCCAGACAACATCACCGTGATCGTTATCGACGTACAGGACGCCGACGACTGGGCTGACTCAATGCTCATTCGCGTGTGACGGTCAGTTCGCCGTACACGTCGGCATCGTCGGCCAGATCGGACCTTGGCGCAAGCATCGTTTCGCTCCGGAGCGAAACCCGGTGGGCGTTCGGAACCTGTTCGGAACGACTTTGTCGGGGTCACTTGGTTGATGAGGCCGATTGGGGCGGTAAGACTGGGGTCGGGTATCGGTAGATATCCGGGTCCAGCCTCTGCATGTACTGTCATGTCTTTCTGAGCACGGCGTGATGACCCAGAGGCGTGAGAGGGTCCCTGTTACCGGCAGGGGCCCTCTCTGCTGTTACGGCACCGGCTCGAGCGATGATTGCGACATCCCGAGGGGTTGACGTCCACACGGTTCGACTTCGGAGGGGTTGTTCGGCCGCTGGGACGAGCGTTCCGATCACGCGTTCGGTCCTGGCGGTCCGGCGGGTTCTGGCGGTCGGGCCGGTTCGAATCTGCCACGGATGTAGTTCAAGGGTCCATCCGGGCGGCATTATCGGCTCTGCGGGCGGCTCATACGCCGGCCCGGCCCGGTAACGCGCCGCTGTGAAAACCCCCGCAAGTTCCTTTAGTCGCCGTGCTCAGAAAGACAAGAGGTAGTCATGTCCGCAACTCCCCGTCCCGCCCGCCGCGTTCGAGGTGAGCGAGGGGCTCTTCCGGTTCCCGGCCTGGACGGTTTGCGTCCCGGTCACCGCGTCACCGTGCTGGTCGTTGTCGTGGTGGTGGTCGTCGTCGCCTGGCTGGCTGGGCGGTCCGCCGCCGAGGCGGCCGGCCTGGTCCTGGCCGCCGGTGCCGTGGCCGCCCAGATTTCCCGCTGGCTGGGCGGGCAGTCCGAGCTGCAGCTCGGGAGGTGGTCGCGGTGACCCAGACCCAGCCCGGCAAGTTCGACCCGCGGAGCATCGACCCCCGCTCGTTCAAAACGATCGCCCAATTTCAGCAGGGCCTGAAAAATTTGATGAGCGGGACCGGGCACACCGGAGGCTCGATCGAACGAAAGTCTGGTCCCGGCGGGATCGTCAAGTCCACCGTCCACGAGAACACCCTCACCTTCAGGCTGGCCACCGAGTACGCCGTGAGTAGGATCGTCAAGATTTGCGCCCCCGGCGACCCGGAGTTGCAGAGCTGGTGGCTTGATGCCCGCAAAGGGCTTGACGTCCAGGCCAGGCACGAACCCGGCCAGCCTCAGCTCCCGCCCGACCAACCCGGCCAGCCTGAGCAGCTCCAGGTCCAGCCGGACTGCGTCGGCGGCGGACCGCCCGGCCAGCCGGGCGACGCCGACGACCACGACGCCGATGACCGGCAAAGTCCCCGGTCGGCGAACTGGCTCCGTAGCCACCCGCGGTTGGTCGCGATCCTCGCACTGACACTCATGGTCGCACTCGTCGCCATCGTGATCATCTTCTGACTCCCGTCCGACCCCCCTGATCCTGGCGCTGAGCTCGCCCGCCACTGCGGCACCACTCAGTTGACCTTGACTCGGGTGGCGAATGGTTCCTGCGTGGGCGTTTGGCGGGGGGGTGATCCTGGTGTCTTCGGGCCGCGGCTGCGCCCAGTGCTGTCGCGCATCGCCGCCGAGAACACCATGGCGATGCGGCACGGTCCGGGCAGCTACGTCACCGTGGCGTTCATGGGACCGCTCACCTCGACCGACGCCCGCGTGGTAGCCGAGGTCGAGGGGGCATTCGTCGCCCAGCAGCAGGCTAACACCCAGAGCAACTTCCCTAAGATCCGGCTGGTTCTCGGAAACATGGGCGCCGATGAATCGCATTGGCACAAGACTGTCACCGCGTTGGAAGCCATGACGACGGGTCCCGATTACCTGCGGGCGGTCACAGGGCTCGGGCTCAGTCAGGATGAGACCGTCAAGGCGGCCCGGCACCTGGCGAGCAAGTCGATTCCCATGGTCGCCGACATCATCACCGCCGATGGGCTCAACAAGACCGGCGACATCGACGACGGCGGTCCGATCCCCGGCTTGGTCCGCGTCGCGATCGACAACACCAGCCAGCTGAACGCCATCAGCGACCAGCTGCAAACCTCCCGGCCGCAACCGAGCACGGCGGTGCTGGTCAAGGTCACTGTCACCCGGGGCGGAAGCTCGGATTTTTATGCCGCCTCCCTGGCCGAGTCCTTCCAACGCAACCAGAAGCTGGGCCGCTACCTCAAGGCCGGCGGGCTTACGTTCGAATTCGACCCGCGCGGTGGCTCCCAGGCGCTCGACATCATCTCCAAGAACCTGTGCGGAACCAGCCGGATCGATCTGGTGTACTTCAGCGGCCGCGCCAGCGACCTCGATCCGTTCCTGCGCATGCTGCACAACCGCCCGTGCCACACAACCCCGATCACCGTGGTCAGCGGCTCAGATGCAGGAAGGCTCCGCAAGGTCAACAGTCCCGAGCTGTACGACGGGCCGTCCCCGGTGCTGGGTGATCCCGACGCCCCCATCAAGGTCGTTTACGTTCCCCTCGCCGACCCTGACCAACTCGACAACCCCACCAACCCCAGCCGGGGACTGTTCCGGGCCTTCGCGGACGCCTTCACCGGGCAACAGTTCAGTCGCAGCGACCTGGAAACCGGGTGGGCGATCGTCGCTCACGACGCCGTCCTGACCGCCACCACCGCGATCTGGAAAGGAACCGACGGCGGCGGCACCACTACCCCGACCCTGCCCAACCTCTTCGCGGTCCGGGACCAGCTCGGCCTCTTCATCACCAACAACGGCCTGATTAGTGGCGCCAGCGGCACCTTCAACATCGACCCCGAAACCGGCGACCGCGTCGATTCCCGCGCACCCCAGCCCGTCACCCTCCCCTGACCTCGACGAACTCTGGGTTATCGCTTACGAAGTGGCCAGCGCAGGGACCAAGGCAGGAGACGCTCTGCGCGTGGCGCCGCAACGCGGCAACCAGCTCGAAAGGTGGTGTCATGAGGTCCTCTTAGAGGTCATCTGATGTAGATAGGTCGTGATTGTTCGGCAGGCCGGGGGGCTCGGTGTGGGAGGGTCCCACACTTTCGGGTTGGAGGGTGGTAGGCATCGCGGTCATGGCCACTCGACGCTCGTACCGCACGGATCTTTCCAATGCCCGCTGGGGGCTGATCGAGCCGATCGTGACCGAATGGCGGCAGGCCCGGCGTGGGCTGGGGATCGCCCGGCCGGTTCATGATCTGCGGGAGATCGTGAACGCGATCTTGTATGTGAACCGGACCGGGATCGCCTGGGAGTACCTGCCGCACGACTTCCCGCCGTACAAGACCGTCTATGACTACTACGCCAAGTGGGAGCGGGACGGCATCACCGAGAAGATTCATGACACGCTGCGGGAGGCGGTGCGGGCATCCAAGGGCCGCAAGGCGGCCTCGTCCGCGGCGATCATCGACGCCCAGTCGATCCGCACCTCGGTCAACGTCCCCGAATCGAGCCAGGGCATCGACGCGGGCAAGAAGATCAAGGGCCGCAAGCGGCACATCGCCATCGACACGCTCGGGCTGGTGCTGGTGGCCCTCGTCACCGCCGCCAGCGTGCAAGACACCACCGGCGGCCGTGACGTCATCGACCATCTCGCCGCCGGCCATCCCGGCGTGACCAAGGCCTGGGTGGATTCCGGCTACAAACGCAGCGTCATCGAGCGCGGCGCTGCTGCCGGCATCGATGTGCAGGTCGTCGCCAAAGACCCCAAACGCAAGGGGTTCGCGCCGCTGCCCAACCGGTGGGCGGTCGAGCGCACGTTCGGCTGGTGGATGCTGCACCGTCGATTGGTCCGAGATTACGAGACCCTCCCAGAACGCTCCCGCACCATGATCCACTGGGCGATGATCGACAACATGGCCCGCACCCTGACCGGCCAATCCACCCCAACCTGGCGTCACGACCCACCACAACCAGACATCCGAACCTGAACCGAGATCAGATCCCCTCTTAGGGAGAGTGGCGGGTACGGCCGCTGATCTCTCGGTAGGTCGGAATGCCGCGCTGCTGGCCCGCAACCCTGCCGCCCACGCCGACCTGACAACCCATTCGACATAGAGAGCTGATTCAGAGCACGGGCGGCTTGCGCCACAGGACCTCCGGAGTCGGGATCGGCGCCATCGCCTCGCCCTCGACGTCGGTGCGCGTCTGATCAGCGTCAATCTTCAAGAACACGTCGCCGACGCGCAGGCTTGCGCACTCGTTATGGGCGACGACGACCTCGACCTCCTGCACGCCGGTCTCCACGTCGGCCATTGTGGCGGGATGACCGCCGACGTCGCCGCTGGTTATCGCGTGCGACTGCGCGGCTGACCGCGTCCTGCTGCCCGCTGGCCTCGTGTACGACACCGGCCGTTGACGGGGCGGGCACTGCCTCGCCCGCCGGGCCTGGCAGGTGGATCGTGAAGTCCAGCTGTCGCCGCGCCGCAGGTCATGCTGAAAGGACGAGAGAGTCCCACCTCACAGGTCGGGGCAGTAGTGGCTCAGTAGTACGCGTACGAGTTGTTCCCCACGTGTCGTCAGAGCGGTGAGTGATTGTTCGTCCATGGCGCGGAAGTTGGTGGGGTATGACGCCACGGCAGAGCGCGGGACGAGGTCTGTTACCGGTGTGGGGAGCCGCTGGTCGGCGGTCCCGAGGTAGGCGTACACCATCCCGGCCAGGGCACCGTTCTCGACGGCGGTGAACAGGGCGGAGCGTCCGCCGTGTTGTGCGCGGGCGTGCATGATGTCCACGACGCGCTTCATGCGGGTTGGCCACATGTGCGGGGCGACGGGCCGGGCGGGTCCCGCCCCGGCGTCGCATGCGATCACGTACCGCACGTCGTACACGTGTGAGGTGAAAGAACGGTTGCGACCGGGTTCGAGTACGGAGGTGCCGAGGTTGTCGTAGACCCCGCCGTCGGTCAACATCAGGATGTGATCGGCGACGGCGCCTTCGTGGTTCCGGATCGCGGTTCGGCGTTCAAGCGCCGGCAGCAGGACAGGGAATGCCGCTGAGGCGGCGACGGCGTCGGCCACGCGCACCGGGTCGACGAGTTGGCCGAGCCGCGAGCACGAGTTAACGGTACTGCCGAGCCGGACTGCCGAGCCTGTCCGCAGGTCGCAGGCGGTCAGGACGATGTCGAGACCTGCGTGCGTGACCTCCGGTGTGGTGGTGTCGCCGAAGAGCCGTGCGGCGAGTACGTCTGCGAACGCCGTCGTCCGGTTGACCTGGCGCAGACGCGGAACGGTGGCCGACCCATGATGCCGCGTAAGTGCACCGGCGGCTGCGGCCGCCGGCAGCGACAGGTCGGTAAGGATGGCTTGGGGGAGGCGGCGGCTAAGCACTAGCCGCCGCGCGATGGCCAGTTGTAGCCCGCCGCGGAGCATGTGGGCTGCGGCCGCGTCGAAGTCGTCGAATCGTTCTGGCCCGTAGGCGTACATGGCACCGAGGAGGGCGCCGCCGGAGACGCCGGACAAGACGCGGATGCGGTCGAGCAGCCCGCGGTCGGCGAGTGCGCGTAGGCAGCCGAGGTGGAACGCGGCCGCCCGGAAGCCGCCGCCGGAGAGAGCCAGGCCGATGTCCCGCGTCACCATGGCCACCACCAATGTCGGGACGGTCGGACGGCGAGGTCCTGCTTGGGGGGTGGCCATCGCCGGAGCTCGCCAGTACCGGCGCGGGCGAGGGCGGCAGGCAGATCGGTCCCGGGCGTGCTGGGGATGATCGCTGAATCGGTCCGGGAGCACACCTGCAGGAAGATGTCGGGGAGACTCTCGCTGTTGGTGTCTCGCCAGGCCGCCCAGTCGTCCGAGCCGCCGAGGATGGCGAGTACGGCTCGTCGTGGGGCTCGTGCGACCGGGACGAGGAGGTCTTCCATCCCGCGTCGGTCTGTCGGGCTCGGCTGGGCGGGCCCGAATGGGTGGGTGTGCCACAGGCCGAGAAACCGTACGGCTCCGCGGCTGCGTCGGTCGTGGTGGGAGACGAGGTTGTCGACCCCCTCGACACCGCAGACGAACGCCGTGGGTGAGGCGTGGCTGTCTGGGGGCGGCCCGGTGACAGCGGAGATCCAGATCACGCCGCAGGCGTCGTCGATCTCGCCGAGTAGTACGCCTCCGGTCTCCACGCTGGGGTCGCGGCGCCGGGCCATCAGCCGCGTTTCAGCGCGCCATTCGGTGACGACGGTCGGGGCGATCCGCATTTCGTAGCCGGTGGTGTCGGCGGCGATCGCGTCGCGGCGGACCGGCAGCGTCTCCAGGTGCGGGTTGCTGTCTAGGCCGAGATCGCAGAGTGTCACGGACGCGTGGGGCTCGTTGGAGTGGCGCAGGGCGTGCAGCAGCAGGGTTCCGGCCAGTGCCGCGAGCTGGGCGTTGGAGCCGGTGAATGTCGCCTCGGAGCAGCCGGGTTCGGGTTGGAAGTATTCCGTGCGCGGCGGGTCGGGGAAGAAGTCGTCCGCGAATGCCGTCAGCTTTGGCGCTGAGGAGGTGATGATCTTGGTTTTGCGTAGCAGGTCGACGCCGGCTCCGGTGTAGTCGCTCGGTGCGACGAGGGCCATGCCGCGGGTTGCCTGGAATCCTGCGAGCAGTGTCATCAGCGGCGGGTAGTGGTCGTGGGCGCGCCGGTGGCGTTCGATGCGTGCGGTCAGCGCCATGTTCGCGGTCGCGTCGATGATCAGGTCCGCGTCCGGGGGAGCGGCGTCGTCGCTGAAGAGCGTCATGGCGTCGTCGGTCATCGTGTGGATCACGGTGCTGGTCTCGATCGCATCTAGCCGGCGTGCGAGCGCGTCCGCCTTGAACTCGTCGATGTCGGCGTCGATGAAGTCTTGGCGGACGAGTACGCCGGGGGACACTTTGCCGTTGTCGACCAGTCGGAGTTCGGCGGCGCCGCCGCGGACCAGGTGTGCGGCGATCTGGCCGCCGAGCGCGCCGCCGCCGAGCAGCAGAACGCGTCTTCCTGCCACGGCTGTCGCCGGCCCGCCGGCGTCGCGGCGTACGGTCACCTGCGGGCGGGCGTCGTAAAGACGCACCCATCGTAGCTTCGCGATCTTGAGCCAGTTCTCCATCAGGGAACGGACCTGGGGGGATAGTTGCCGTACGCCCTCGTAGGGCGAGAAGGCGACGTCCAGCATGTCGGTCACCTGTCCGCCGAGATCATCGAAACGCCAGGCGGCCAGGTGCTGGTGCCGCTCGCCACCGGCCACCCCGCGCATGGGTGTTGCGATCACCAGGTAGACCGATCCGGCCTGGTCCAGGCCGACAGTCTCGGCCAGTCGGGCCCTGAACATTGCGAGCAGCGACAGGCCCGCCAACAGCCGGTCGTCGGTGAGGTCGTGTCGGGCGAGCATCCTGCGAAGGTGGGCGACGGTGCGCGGGAACTCGAAGGCGGTCGGTCGGGCGAGCATGATGGCCAGGCCGAGGTCCACGTCCTTGGCCGCGCCATAGCGCTCCAACGTCGCGGACAGGTCTCCATGGCCGGTGAGCGCGTCCGGCAGCGGAAGCCAGCCGACGATATCGGCCCGGTCGGGTGTCCGACGGCGGAGGACGACCAGCGTCAGTTCGGTCGTCTCCGGGATCGGCGGGGTGTCGGCGCGCGCGATCAAGGCCCCGGCCGCCGCGGTCGAGTAGACGGCCGGCGGGTGCAACCGTTCGCCTGCTGCTTCCAGCGCGCCGGCCGCCGCCCGATCCAGCCAGAACAGCAGCCGGTCGACCAGACCGAACATGCCGTCTGAGGGCTGCCATTCGGTGCCCGGTGAGACATACAGGCACAGGTGATAGCGCCATTGGACGTGGTGCAGATCAGCGAAACGATCATGGGTCACCCACACCGACGGGTGCCGGAACGGGTAGTCACGGTCGATGAGGATCCGGAACCGCTCTCTGTCGCGAAGCTGGGCGAGCTGCTGTTCGCCTCGCGGTCCGCTGCCCGCCCCGGCCGTGGCCAGCGACACCTCTACGGTGAGGACACCGGTGGACAGGTGCGGGCCGGTGACACCGAGAACCTCGACGCCGGGGCCCTCGGCGGCGATCGCTCGCAGCTCATCGACCGCGCGCCGCTGATCGGCCGTCGGCTCCGGCGCGGTCTCGCCTTCGGTCACGAGCGGCCGAATCCGACGGGCTTCGCCGGCGCGTCGTTGGTTCCCCGAGCGCGTTTGACCTGCCGCTGCGCCGCGGCCAGATCCGCCGCCCCTTCGGCGACCTTGGCGAGGCGGCCCGCCTGGTCAGCGGCCTCGTCCACGGCGACCAGCTCCAGACCGGCACCGCCGACCGCGAACACGATCGGGTGCGGGGCGTCCTGGCCGCCGTGTTCCTGGGTGCACAGGAAATGATCGGCGTCGACGATCTCCTGGTAACGGTGCTTCGCGTCGGCGTGCGGCGGGTTGTCACCCGGCTTGTTCGTCGCCGGGATCGGTTGGGAGCTGGACACGATGAACGCACCGGTGCCGGCGGCCTTTTCGAACGCGTCCATCACATCGCTCTTGAACTCCTCCTTGCCGTCGTCTCCCGGCGCGTACATCACCTTCCGGCTGCAGTGGTGGGGAGCCAGCAGAACGTCCCAGGCGACCGAGTCGTCGTCGCTGACGTCGAAGATGCGGATGATTGTGGCGTAGGCGTGGTCGCCCATGAGCAGGATCCGACCGCGCGAGTCCCCGTCAGTGAGGGTGATCCGCAGCGCGAGCGAGGTGTCGTTGCGTTCGCCGGCGCAGTCGTCCTTGAACGGCGCGTGCACGAACGCCGCGAACTTGTCACTGACGTCGTCGCCGTCCATGGTGCCGATCACCTGGCCCGGGAAGGACCGAAACTCATCCGGCAGCGCCGTGTACGGGTGGTCGGCCGCGGCCGCGTCGCCGGCCTGGTCGGTGTCGTAGCCGATGACGCGGATCCGGTCACCGCTCGGCACTGGCCTGCCCGCCTCGACATGTTCAAGCGTGGCCTCGATGCGCCGGTTGGCCTCTTTGTGAAACCGCTGTGCGTCCTCGCACGAGCCGGCATCGTCGGCCGTCTCCCGCCACAGCCCGGGCGTCGCCCACAACTCGCCGATGACGATCTCGGAATCGAGCAGCTTTCCACATCCCCGGCAGTGATCAAGGTCGCCGTGCGTCAGCGCGAACGCGCTGAGATACGGGGCGCCGCCACGCTCCGGCAGCACGTCGGCGAGCCGATCCACCACCGGAGCGTGGACGGCGTCGGGCTCATCGGCGGCCGCCATGTGGTGCAGGTCGACCTGGAGCACATGCTCGTCATCAACGACCACGGTGGTGGAATCGCCGGTGCCCACCGGCCAGAACACGACCCCCTGAGTCGGGAGCTGCGTCTCGGTGTTCGAGTGGGGTTCGGGCTTGTCGGAAGTCTGTTGGATCATTCAGAGGGCTCCTGTTCGTTTTGATGAATGTATCGTTCCCTATCGAGAACGATAGTAGCGTTCTCGACGAGGAACTCGCTACTCTTGATACCGAACATGACCGGTTTGCGGATCTCCGAGCTCGAGGTGGCGCGGCTGGAATCGCCGGGAACGCCGGACGCCCAGCTGGTGATCCACCTGGCCCAACGGACGCTGACCGAGCTCGGGCTAGAGCCCCCCATCAACCACGACATCATCGCCTCGATGCGTGACGTGGTCAGGATCGAAGAAGAATCGATCCCATGGGCTGGCTGCCTGGTGCACGAGAACTGTGAGCTGGTCATCAAGGTGCGCGCCGGTGACAGCACCGGCAAGAAGCGCTTCACCGTGTTCCACGAGATCAAGCACACCTACATGCCCGGCTTCGTCGCCACGCCTCAATACCGATGCGACCCGGCCACGCCGCAGGTCGCCGACCGGATACGTGATCGAGACCTCGAAGGCCTTTGCGACCTCGGCGCCGTCGAACTGCTGCTACCCAGAACCCACTTCGCCGAGGATCTCGCCGGCAACCCGCCAACGCTCGACCTCGTCGAGGCACTAGCCGACCGGTACGACGCCAGCCTGGAAGCCACCGCCCGGCGGATCGTCACCCTCCGCCCCCAACCCACAATGCTCATCGCACTCGAACCGGCATCCAAGCCAGCCGCTCCAGGCGCCGAACCACAACTTCGCGTCCAATGGGCACAGGCCAGCGGAAAGTGGCCCTACATACCGAAACACAAGTCCGTGCCCGACGACAGCCCGCTTGCCCAGCCCCTGCTCGGAGAGGTCGTGGACGAACCCGGCGATCTAGCCGGGCTGACGAAAGATCTCATTAGTAATGTCCACATCAGCGCACGCCTCTACCCATACGGCGACGACCAAGGGAAGCGACACATGCGAGTCCTAGCACTCCTCAGCCCCATCGACAAGCGACACCATGGCCACTAACCGGCAAGACCAAGGCGGAGCCGACGAAACGAGCGACCTCGGAACACGAATACGCCGCTACCGGAAAGAACGCGACCTCAGCCTCAGCCAACTCGCACAAAAGGCCGACATCAGCAAGGGCTACCTCTCCGTCCTCGAGAACGATCCCGAAGCACGACGCCCCTCAGCCGAAACCCTCTACGCCCTCGCCAAGGCCCTCGGCGTCACAATGTCCGATCTCATGGGACGCAAAATCCTCCCCGCCGCCTCCATAGAGATCCCCGCCAGCCTACGCGACTTCGCCGACGAACAAGGCCTACCCGAAGCCGACATACAAATGCTCGCCTCCATCCAATTCCGAGGCGAACAACCCCGCACGAAAGAGAGGTGGCGCTACATCTACACCGCCATCAGAACAAGCAAAGCCATCGACAAATCCTAATCCTAAGGATCAAATGGCCAAGAGCTCCTGGACTGCCTCTCCGTACGGATGGAGAAGGTGATTTATAGAGGTGAGGACCATAGATCCGCTTCAGCCAGCCACATCCTGGCCAAGTCACGCAGGCTGTTGTGTTCGCGTCGGGCTGGCCAGCGCACTAGTGATGAGAGAAAGGTTCGAGATAACCCCGACTTGGTTCAAATTAGTGCGCATTTGAATGGACGTGGACCACACCGCGGCCGCACCCGACGGCCATTCGTTCAGCGTGTCGTGGAATCTAGAATCCGGGGCGTAGGCTTGCTGCTCGGTCAACGTCGGTTTCGGCGCGGCCGCGGGCTTCCCGGACCTGACCGACCAGGAGCCGAATTTGCCCGGCCGCCTGCCTGACGACGGCGGCTTTCCGCTTGTCGGGAATCGCGGCGGACTCGGCAGTGTCGGCCAGGGACTCGGCTTCCTCGACCGAGAGGTACACGTCCAGGTGGTCGTCTACTACCTGCTCGGCGAGCACGTCGGCCAGCGTGATAGGACCACCCGTTGCCACGAGGAAGGGACCACCTGGAGCTGTCATCGAGCATGGTGATCTGATCAACGAATGGCTCCCATGACCACTTCTCAAACAGGGCCCTAGCCCGTCCAGGTCACTCCGTGGACACGTACCACTCGGGGACGTACACCACTCCGAGCCCGTTGTCGAACGACGCCCAGCGAAAGGTTTGATCACCCATGAGATCCTCCGGAGAGGTTCGCCCCCAGGGATCCCGGGCTATCGTCGTCAGTTCCTCATACAGTGCCATGAACGCGGCTGTCGGCAACCCAACAGTCTCGGCAGCACCCTTCGCGTGAAACTCGACCTGATACGCCGGCGTCACCGCGGCGGCCGCCGGGCCAAGACCTCATCCAACGTTACGTATTCGCCCCGATCAGCCTTGAGGTCCTCATACCGCTCCTCAAAGTCCGGCTTCGCGTAGGCGACGGCACGAACCGACCATGATTGGAGGAATTCCTGGAGGCCCCGGTAACCAGCGGGATCGACGGCGACACGCACAGCGGCACGGTACTCCTCGAGGAACGCTACACGGGCCCGTTCAGGCAGATGCCCCAAAATGACCTGCGGGTCGCGGGGGTCGCCCTCGTCAACAGGCTGTGCGCTCATGGCCCCGAGTGTAGTGCGATGGATTGCGAAAGAAGACCGCGTCTACTTCGGCGCTCACCGCCGGCTCGGGCACTGGAGCCGCCTGGCAGCGGGACCAGGCCGACAACGAGCTCGCCGAAGATCCGAAGGACACGACGATGCCGTTCCGGGTTGCGGTGGGCCTCTTCGCATCGGATTAACCGGGTATCTGCACAGTTGATTTGCTGACGTATCGTGATTGCGTACGTTCTCGGCGTGAGGGGTCGGGTATGTCGCTGCTGTGGGACCTGGAGCCAGCGACGGCGGCGAAGCATCGTCTGTACAGACGTTACCTTGACGGGTGGTGGCCGATCCTGCTGCAGCCGTCACGGACGGGTTATCTGCGGCCACGAGTTACCTACGTTGATGCGTTCGCCGGGCCCGGCCGGTACAAAGGCGGCGAGGAAGGATCACCTGTCCTCGCGCTTCGGCGGCTGCTCGAGCATACGTCGGCCCAGCGCATGGTTCTTCAGCGTGAGCGTG
>WUUC01044247.1_pt1 | contig 12449 bp, 8 predicted proteins | sample 6278441 | NCBI WGS metagenome assembly WUUC01 (sample SAMN13675441, study PRJNA597444) | soil metagenome | isolation source: soil | place: USA: Washington | collected 2017-10 | reverse complement strand
CGTTCTCGTCGGCAACGAAGTGCTGTACCGCGATGAGATGTCCCCGCAGGAATTGATCAAGGTTCTCGACAGTGTCCGCGCGGCCACTCGAAAACCCGTCAGCACGGCGGAACCCTGGCACATCTGGCTCAAGTATCCTCAGTTGGCGGACCATGTCGACTATCTCGCCGTTCACATGTTTCCCTATTGGGAAAACTTCTCCGTCGACGTCGCCGTCGAACATATCGTTGCGCAAATGGAGCGGCTGCAAAAGCAGTTTCCGAATAAGCGCATCGTCATCGCCGAAGTCGGCTGGCCCTCGAATGGGCGCACACGCGGCGACGCCGTTGCTTCGACCGCGAACGAGGCGCTGTTTCTCCGCAGCTTCCTGAAGCGCGCCAAAGACGAGGGCTACACGTACTACATCCTCGAGGCATTCGATCAACCCTGGAAAGAGAATACGTCGGAAGGCGGCGCGGGCGCCTACTGGGGCGTGTACGACGCCAACCGTAATGCGAAGTTTCCGTTCGTCGACACGATTCAACAGCTGCCCGACTGGAATGTGTTGGCCGCAATTTCGGTCTCGGCAGCGGCGCTCTTGCTGGCCATCTTCTATTTATATAGTCATACCCTGCAGACGCGCGGTCGTACGTTCCTGGCCTTCGTAGTCTTCGGCACCGCGATCGTTACGGTATGGATCATCGCGGACTATTCGCGCCAGTATCTGTCCACGTCGACGATTCTTGTCGGCACGTTACTCGTGCTTGGCATGCTGGGCGTCATTGCCGTCATCTTGGCGGAAGCGCACGAATGGGCGGAAGCTCACTGGGTAGTCGAGCATCGCCGCAAACTGCTGCCCGCCAAGCATGGCAGCGGCTATGCGCCGAAAGTGTCGATCCATGTTCCGGCCTACAACGAACCGCCGGACATGTTGATCGAAACGCTGGACGCCTTGGCGGCACTCGACTATGAAGATTACGAAGTGCTGGTCATCGACAACAACACCAAGGACGAAGCTGTCTGGCGGCCAGTGGAAGCGCATTGCGAAAAGCTTGGCGCAAAATTCCGGTTTTTCCACGTCTCGCCACTGGCTGGCTTCAAGGCCGGCGCACTCAACTTCGCGCTCCGGCAAACGGACTCGACGGCTGAAATCGTCGCGGTGATCGATAGCGACTACAAGGTGAACAGCAACTGGTTGCAAGACCTGGTGCCGGCGTTCATCGATCCGAAGTTAGGCATCGTGCAAGCGCCGCAAGATTATCGCGACGAGAACGACAATGCCTTCAAGGCCATGTGCTACGCCGAGTATCGCGGCTTCTTTCACATCGGCATGATCACGCGCAACGAGCGTAACGCCATCATTCAACACGGCACGATGACAATGGTGCGGCAAAAGGTGCTGCAGGACGCCAAAGGCTGGGCCGAGTGGTGCATCACCGAAGATGCCGAACTTGGCCTCAGAATTTTCGCCAGCGGTTATGAAGCGACCTATATCCCGCAAAGCTATGGCCGCGGCGTGATGCCCGACACCTTCATCGATTTCAAGAAGCAGCGTTTCCGCTGGGCTTACGGTGCGATGCAAATTTTGAGGCAACACACCCGGTCGCTCTTCAGTGGCAACAGCAGTCTCTCAGCGGGGCAGCGCTATCACTTCATCGCCGGCTGGCTGCCTTGGATGGCCGATGGTTTCAACGCGCTTTTCACCATTGCTGCGCTGGTGTGGTCGGCGGCGATGTGGCTGGGCTTCGCGGAACCGCCGCTGCTCACGTTCTCGATTCTGCCGCTGGCATTGTTCACGTTTAAGCTGGTGAAGCTGATGCATTTGTACGTCACGCGTGTCGGCATGAATCTTCGACAAACGCTGGCCGCCGCAATGGCGGGTCTGGCGCTGTCGCACACGATCGGCTTGGCAACGCTGAAAGGGCTGGTAACGAATAACGAGCCTTTCTTCCGAACACCGAAGCAGTCGCGCCCCCATGCTTTCGCCGCCGCTTTTGCAGCCGCGCGCACGGAAACGGTATTGATGCTGAGCTTGTGGGTCGCCGCGTACGCCGGAGGGTTCATATTGGACCTCAACGCCGCGACCAATGTGTCCGCTATCGGTAGCACAGGGTCCAATTTGTTTCTCGAGGCGCCAGGCAGCCCCGATCGGGTGATGTGGCGGGTGGTGCTGCTGATCCAATCGCTGCCGTATCTGGCAGCGTTGATCGTGTCGCTGGCGAGCGCGTTTCCGTTGCCCGCCAGAATTTTAGGGGTCAGTGCCCCGATGTCGCCACGGGCACCGGCACCGGAACAGACCTAAGGTCATGCGGCGGCCCGCGTTAGGGCGATTGAATCTGCCGCGGAAGCTGCTGAAATCGCGGACGAGTTTGCAAGCGAGGCGGCTTACTTTGCAAAAAGCGGCGAACAAATTGATGCGGGTCCGCTTCGGGCGCGACAACGAGCATGCGTTCCCGCAATGAATTTCGCTTCGTGCCGAATCCCCACATCGCACACCTCAAGGCCATTGCGGCCGAATAGCCTTCCTAGCTCAGTTTCTCTTCCGGCCCCATACAATCGGGGCCCTAGTTCTTAACGTTCAAAGTAACGGTTGCGGGTCAGCTCCCTAGCCCGTCCAGATGAGCCAATCCCTGCCAACCCGCAGCCCGTTGGCGCAAGAGACTAAGAGCCGGACGAGAAGAACTCCATTGTCCCGAAGGGCATAGCTTGCGGCGGAAGAAACCTCCGCCTGCCCAAAGGTACGTAGGGTCGGGAGACCTAAAGACGTACCATAGAGTCCGGTTCGACATTCGAGTCGCATACGGCCCAACGGGCTGTGCAGCGCACCAAACCGGTTCCTTCCTGGAAAGCTTGGGGTTGGTTCGAAACGTCGTATACCCTTCATCGGCCGAACGGCCGCGGTTCTCTTATCGGAATGCGCCAATGAAAATCCTCATTGTTGACGACCATCCGCTGTTTCGCGCCGGCTTCCATGCCGTGCTGGAACAAAGCCCGCTGGAAGCGGACATCCTCAGTGTTGCGACGTTGAGCGAAGGATTGACTCTGCTGCGCAACGATCTCGACATCGGGCTCGTGCTCCTCGATTTGCATCTGCGCGACAGCGATGGCTTCAGCGCCTTGCGACAGATCGGCGAGAAGTTTCCGACCACGGCCTGCATCATGATTTCGGGCGACGAGCATGACGGCCTCGCGCATCAAGCGGTAGCGGCAGGCGCATCGGGCTTCATCCCGAAATCCTTCACCGCCGATGAAATGTTGTCGGCTATCGACGAAGTGTTGAATGGCAATGTATTCGTTCCTGCGCAAGCCATCCCCGCACTGCGCACGTCGAGCGGCGCGCTGACGTTGCGGCAACTGGAAGTGGTCACAATGTTGGCTCGCGGCTTCAGCAACAAAGAGATCGCGCGCGAACTCGATGTAGCGGAACGCACTGTGAAGGCGCACGTCACTGCGGTGCTGGACGCACTGCAAGTTAAGAACCGCACACAGGCCGTGATAGCCGCTCAGCAACAAGGATTGCTGCCCACCGCCTATGCGCATGCCGATCTCAGCGTCTCGCGCGGCTGAGCGACTGCGAATCGCAAGACGAACGATGCATTTGAAAAGCCAGGGCCGCAAACGCGCATCCAACGATTGGATCGCAAGTAGCTAGGGGTACTAGAACGATGGACGCCGCCATGCGCGCACGGGTCGAGAACGACCGCGTTGCGATGCTCTACCGCACCAATCTCACAGGCACACTACTCACGCTGGTGATGGTGGCTTTTGTGATGCTGGTGACTTGGAAAGCGGTTGCGCCTCAGACGCTCATGCTATGGGCGGGCACCGTCGTCGTGTTGCGCGTGGTGGTCGATTGGTTGGGCTACAAGTATCGAACCGCGACGGATCGCGAAACCAACGCCCGGCGTTGGGGTTGGCTTTACTCATGGGCGGTGTTGCCGTCCGCTTTGGCTTGGGGCGCCGCAGTGTTTCTGCCGGGACTCGAGAACGACATATGGCGCCAGACCTTCGTGGTGCTCTGTCTGACATGCCGCACCGCCGGCAGCATGCTGACGCATGCGTACTTTCCGCCCGCGCTCTACACGTCCACCGTTCCCTTATTGGGCGCGCTGATGGTCCGTTATCTCACCAACGGCTCGGACATCACCTTGTTGTCGGGCACATTGTGGATCATCGTCCTTGTGTACATTTTGTCCGTCGGCCATCGACAAGCACGGCTGGTCATCAGTGCGATCCTGCTGCGCTATGAGAATGAACAACTGATTCGCGAACTGAAGCAAACCAACATCGCGGAAGCTGAAGCGCGCAATAAAGCCGAGCAAGCGAGTTTGGCGAAGTCGCGCTTCTTCGCCGCCGCCAACCACGATTTGCGCCAGCCGTTACATGCGCTCGGCTTATTCGCGACCACTCTGCGCAACTCGGTCATGGAAGCGAGCAAACGCCAGCTGGTCGAGCAGATTCAGCAAAGCATCGAATCCCTTGAATCACTGTTCGACGATCTGCTCGACATCTCGCGCTTGGATGCGGGACAGGTCAAGCCGCGCGTCGAACACTTCAAAGCCAGTTTGGTTTTGGATCGTATTCGCGCTACGTACGCGCCCACGGCGGCAGAAAAGGACTTGCGCCTGCGCGTGCACGCAACCGACGTAACGTTGTTCAGCGATCCCTCGCTACTGTTTCGCATTCTGTCCAACCTCGTCTCCAATGCAATTCGCTATACGCACCAAGGCGGAATTCTGGTGGGTGTGCGCCGCCGCAATGGCAAGATCAGCGTTGAGGTGTGGGATACGGGTATCGGCATTCCTGAAGACCAGCAGGAGAAAATCTTCGAGGAGTTCTACCAGCTCAACAATCCAGAACGAGATCGACGCAAGGGTTTGGGACTTGGCTTGTCTACGGTTAAGCGGGTCGCCAATTTGATGGGCTGTCCGCTCATCGTCCGTTCGCGCGTGCACAAAGGGTCGATGTTTGCTTTGGAGGTTCCGCTCGGTCTCGAAGCGCAGCCCTACACACACGTTCTTACTGCAGAGATTGCGGTGCCCGATTTGCTGGCGAATCGGACCATCGTCGTTGTCGACGACGAAGCATCGATTCGCCTTGGCATGCAAACGTTGCTCGAAAGTTGGGGTTGCCGTTGCATCGCCGCGCCGGGCGCTCAGGAAGCCATCGACGAACTGCACAACAGGACGCCGGATTTCATCATTGCGGACTTTCGCTTGCGCGACAATCAAAACGGCATCGAAGCCGTCCGGCTCCTGCGCGCCGCGCTGGGCCACAACATTCCCGCAGTCGTTTTGAGCGGCGACACCGCAGCTGACCGTTTGCGCGAGGTCAGCGCGGCAGGACTCACGATGTTGCATAAGCCGCTTAAGGCGGTGCGATTGCGTGCGTTGTTGAATCACGAGTTCGCGCGGAAGAAGCACTGACCGTTCTCTCTGTCGATTGCTGAAGCCGTCGGCCGATCGTTGGAGATTCAATAGCAGCGGACAGGTAACATAGAGGGTATGAAACCCTCTGCTCCGAATCGTCAACGATCGCGCCGGTCCGCTCGAAACCAATCGGCACCCCATGCATCCGGTCAACGCCCGCCCGGTCCACGCCCGGGCTCACGCCGATCGGGCCCTGCGCCCGCCGCCTCCCGAGTTGCTCGCGCTGAACCCAAGTCTCCGAGGCCTGCGCCCACCCGGCACAGCATCCGACCTGTTTCCGCGGCGCCAGTCGGGGTCCACTCCGGAGCTGTTCGATCCCGTCCCTCAAGATCCGGATCACCCGGATCGCGCGCCCCTCGACCTGATCTCTCTGGAACGGGTTTGTCACGCTCCAATCCCGCTCGTACCCCGCCGCCTTCGGGCGTCCGTTTGCAAAAGGCATTGGCCGACGCTGGCGTTGCCGCGCGGCGCGACTGCGAACAGTTCATTTTCGACGGCCTGGTTTACGTGAACGGCAAGCAAGTCGTCACGCTGCCGCACTTCATCGATCCGAAGGTGGATGCTGTCACAGTGGACGGCGCACCGGTCGACGTCACCGGCAGCGCGATCAGCACCACAGAGAAGGCGCGCGCGCCGATCTATGTGCTCGTCAACAAACCCAAGGGTGTGATCTCGACGACCGATGATGAACTGGGTCGCCGCAATGTGCTTTCGCTGCTGCCGCCTGCCTTGCGGAATGCAGAGCGGCTCTTTCCCGTTGGTCGGCTGGATGGCGACTCGACGGGTCTGATGATCGTCACGAACGATGGCGAACTGGCGTATCGGCTGACGCATCCTAAGTTCGGCATCACCAAGGAATATCGCGTCACCACCAGCGGACTTGCGACCGACGAGCAGTTAGCCAAGTTGCGAAGCGGAATGTATTTGATCACGCCGGATGCAGACGGCAACAAGAACGCCAAGAAAGCCAGCATGGAGGCAGTTCGCATCGTGAAGCGATTTGTCGATCGCAGCCGCGGCGACCGCACCGTGCTGAGCGTCAAATTACGCGAGGGACAGAATCGAGAAATTCGCCGCATGCTCGCACGCGTCGGATTGAAAGTGCGCGAACTGGAGCGCGTCTCCATCGGACCGCTGCGGGCCGGCGATCTGCCGCTCGGACAGTCGAGACTCCTCGGTAAGAAGGATGTGGATCGACTGCGCGCGGCAACGCTGGGCGAGAACGTCTAGCTAAAAGATCCACCCACGCCGCGAAGGCACGGGATAACGTTTTAAATGTCGATGACTCCTTCAACCACTCTTCCCATCGTTGAAGCACTACCTCGACTCCGGGCGGCACTGGCCGCGCATCGATCAGCAGTTCTACAAGCGCCTCCCGGCGCCGGTAAATCCACCGGCGTGCCGCTGGCATTGCTCGATGAGCCGTGGGTTGCCGGCAAAAAAATCTTGATGCTGGAACCGAGGCGGCTCGCGGCACGAGCCGTTGCGACGCGCATGGCGTCGATGCTGGGCGAGCCGGTGGGAAGAACAGTCGGCTACCGCACAAGGCTTGATGATAAAGTCAGCGACGCGACGCGCATCGAAGTGGTGACCGAAGGCATTCTTACCCGCCGCTTGCAGCGCGACGCGGCGCTCGAAGATACGGCCATCGTCATCTTCGACGAATTTCACGAACGCAGTCTGCAGGCAGACCTCGGTCTCGCGCTTTGTCTGGACGTACAGGAACAGCTGCGCACGGATCTTAAGTTACTGATCATGTCGGCGACGCTGGATGGACAAGCCGTCGCGCGGCTATTGGGCGATGCGCCTATCGTAACCTCGGACGGGCGCGCGTTCGACGTGGAGACGATCTATCGCGGACGCCCGCGCAGCGTTTCCGGCATGGATGCGGAAGCCATCCGCGCCGTAGCTGCCACGGTTCTGCAGGCGCATGAGACGGAGAGCGGCGACATGCTGGTGTTTTTGCCGGGCCAAGGCGAAATTCACCGCGTCCAGCGCTTGCTGACTGAATCGGCGCTGCCGAGGGCCGCCGCAGTGTTGCCTCTGCACGGCTCGCTTGCGCCTGCCGATCAGGACTTGGCGATTCGACGCAGCGAACCGGGTCGACGCAAAATCGTTTTGACAACCAACATTGCCGAAACAAGTCTCACCATTGAAGGCGTTCGCATCGTGGTGGATGCGGGGTGGGTCCGCCGCTCGCGCTTCGATCCGAACACAGGCATGAGCAGCCTGGACACGCTTCGGATCTCACGAGCGTCGGCCGATCAACGACGCGGCCGCGCTGGACGCCTGGAGCCAGGCGTTTGTTTTCGGCTGTGGACCGAATCGGATCACGCGGCCATGGCGGCGCAATCACCCGCGGAGATCATTGAGGCGGATCTCGCACCGCTCGCGTTGGAGTTGGCTTCTTGGGGCGCTCAAGACGCGGCGACATTACGCTGGTTGGATCCGCCGCCCGACGCGACGTTGTCGCAAGCTCGAGAGTTATTGCAGTCACTTGCCGCGCTCGACGCAACAGGCAAAGTCACGACGGCGGGACGGGCGATGGCAGGCATCGGCGCTCATCCACGACTTGCTCACATGCTGTTGCGATCGGGAGCCATCGGCCAAGCCGAAACGGCTGCGAACCTAGCCGCCGTATTGGAAGAGAAGGATTTATTTCGCTATCGAGCCGGCCAACCGCGCGATATCGATATCCGTTTGCGGTTGGACGCACTGCGCGATCATGCGCTCCCGCATGACGTCGAGGTAGACCGCGGCGCGAAACAACGCATCAAACAAAGTGCGGCGATCTTCTTGCGACAACTGGGCGCGCAGGCCGGCAAACGCAATTCAGCCGAAGCGGAAGTCGGCGTTTTGCTGGCCTGGGGTTTCCCAGACCGCATCGCGCAACCTCGCGGAGCCGGAGGACGATATTTGTTGACCAATGGGCGCGGCGCCGTCTTGAGCGATGCGCAGAGTATCGGCAATGCCGATTATCTGGTCGTTGCAGAGTTGGACGATAGCGATCGCGACGCGCGTATTCGGCTTGCCGCGCCCCTCTCCCGCGAGCAGTTGGAATTGCACTTCGCCGATGCCATCGGCTTGCGATCACGCATCGAATGGGATGACCGCGAACAGGCAGTCGTCGCCCGCCGAGAAAAGTTTCTGAACTCATTGACGTTGTCGGTTCGCAAACTCGACACGCCAGACGCCGATGCGGTCGCGTCCGCTATGTTGGATGGCGTTCGGACGATGGGCCTCGATGCGTTGCCTTGGACGAAGGAATCGCGCTCGTTGCAGGCGCGGATTGAGTTTCTGCGTGGGGTCGATGTGCAGGCGCCTGAGCCTTGGCCCGTTGTCAGCGATACATCATTAGCGGAGACCCTAGACCATTGGTTAACCCCGTGGCTCAATGGCATTTCGCGTCGCGATCACCTGATCAGATTGGATATGCACGGCGTGTTGCAATCGCTGCTGAGCTGGAATCAGCAAACTCGCCTCGGCGAACTGGCGCCTACGCATCTAACCGTGCCCAGCGGGTCTCATATTCCGATCGATTATTCAAACTCGCCGCCCACCCTCTCGGTGCGATTGCAGGAAATGTTCGGCCAAATGGAAACCCCGCGAGTGGGCGGCGGCCGGGTGCCGCTGCTGATAGAGCTCCTATCGCCGGCCCGACGCCCGGTACAAACCACCCAGGATCTAAAAAGTTTCTGGGCGCGGGGATATCATGACGTGAAGAAGGATCTAAAAGGCAGATATCCCAAACACTACTGGCCCGACGATCCGCTGCTAGCCGAAGCGACTGCTCGAGCCAAACCGAGGTCGACATGAACGTTCACGCTGTTCTGCGCCTGGCTCGGAAAGTTGCGCTATCGACGGTGCTGATCGTTGGCACGCTGCAGACGACTCCCGCTGTGGCGGATGCGTTAGGTGTCATCAACGAATTGCGGCGCGGTGGCTGCGGCGGCGTCCACCCTGCCCTCCGCGCCAACGCCAAGCTCAACAACGTGGCCAGATATCTTGCCAATGAATCTTCGTTGCGCGATGCGATGCAACGTGCCGGCTACCGAGCCGATGAAACTTCCGTCATTCGAGTCACGGGCGTAAAGAACGATGCGGCGCTCAAGCGCCTGCTCGTGAATAACTATTGCTCAACGGTCGGCGATCGGGGCTTACAGGAAGTAGGGGTTTACTCGAAAAGCGGCAGGGTCGCGATGGTCTTCGCTGCGCCGTTCGCGCCGCCGACCTCATCGTCAGCGGAAGTTGCCAATGAAGCGCTGCAACTCGTCAACGCTGCGCGCGCGACCGCGCGTCGATGCGGCAACAAGCGCTTCGATGCGGTTGACCCAGTGGCGTTGAATCCCGCGCTGACACGCGCTGCGACGGCTCACGCTAAAGACATGGCGGCGCACAATCGAGTCGAGCATGAGGGCACCGACGGCAGCACACCTGCCGCACGCGCAACCAAGGCCGGCTACGTTTGGAAATCAGTCGGGGAAAATGTAGCCGCCGGCCAACTAAGCGCCAAGGAAGTCGTCGGCGGTTGGATTAAGAGCCCTGGGCACTGCAGCAATATTATGGACGGCGACTTTACGGAGATGGGCATCGCGTTCGTCGTCGACAATAAGTCGAAGCTAGGCATTTATTGGGCCCAAGTCTTCGGCCAGCCGAAGACAAACCAGCCAAAGACAAAGTAGCGTGATGGATTCCTGTCGGCTTCTGAAGTGTAGCCCGTTGCCTATAGCCCCAGCTCGCGGGCCCTTTGTCCCGACCCCATCGACGATCCCTTCGACTATGCTGTCATCGTGAGACCGGGCTCGGACGTTTAAGACATGACTCTGAACTTTGCGACGGCATGCCGGAACTCACCTTGGAACCCCCCGCTCTAATAGGCGCGATTCGAGACGAACGGATACATTTTCCACTAGGAGCCTTTATGCAATCGCTCAAGCGACGCAGTCTCATTGCGCTTTCCGTCATGGCGTTGACGTGCTTGCTCGCGCCCGCCCATGCGGCAGTGGACGAAGTGAAAAAGGACGAAGCTGCCGCAGCACCGAAGAAGAACCGCGAATCCTGCGTGTTCTCGCGATCGGTCCGTGATTGGCGCGCATTGGACGATACCAATCTCGTTGTTTGGGCACCCAACGACCAACAGGCGTATCACGTAAAATTGGCGCTCCCGCTGTTCTCCGCTCGATTCGATTGGAAGCTTGCCTTCATCGACGGCGATCAAGATGGCCGAATCTGCAGCTACGGCCGCGATTCCATCGGCGAATCGGACCGCTCGCCAACCGGTCAGCGCTCTTCAATCACCTCCATCACGCGCCTGGATCCCGAATCGATCGCTAAGCTGGAAGAGCAGTACAAGACGAAACTGACGCCGCAATCCCGCAAGAAGCAGACGCCGCAAGCACCCGAGAGCGAGACGGCAAAGTAAGTAAGCAGGTGCTTGGCGCGTCAAACGCGGCCGTAGGCCAGCGCCTATTGATCGCGGCAGTCGATCGTGTCAGGGTGGCTCATACGAGGTGTCGCATGAGCCAGTCCGAACTCCATCAGCAGATCAGTCACCTGACCGCATCGTTGTCGCAATTGACGACGGCGGATGGGGCCACGCGACGCCTTCTGACAGACCTGCAAGCGCAAGCCGACCGGCTGATCAGTGGCGCTGACTTGTCGGTGGCAGATCGGCTCGAAGAGCTGGCGGTTCGCTTCGAGAACGATCATCCAGCGGCCGGTACGGCGCTGCGACAGGCGATCGATGCATTGGCGAAAGCAGGCATCTAAAGCTTTTTGCCGACCCGCGGCTGTATGTCGCATGCGGGTTGCTCTATATACTGACTGTCCCCGTATCGAGTCTCGATAGTGAGATCAGCGCAGTGCCGAACTCCCGCCTCTCAGCGGAATTGATCCCACCTGCTGCACATCGTCGACGCTGCGCGCTGCAGACGGGCTTGTGTAGCTTCGCCGCAAGCGTGCTGCTTGGGTTCCTCTCCGGCGGCACGCTGGCAGCAGACGACCCTTCGAAATACGAAGGGACTCTCGACATTGTTTCCTGGCAGGGCTACATCGAACGTGGCAGCACCGATCCTCGTTTCGACTGGGTCACGGCCTTCGAGAAAAACACCGGCTGCAAAGTGCGCGTGACACCCGCCGGCACCTCCGACGAGATAGTCGCGCTCATGAACGAGGGCAGCTTCGATCTGGTCATCGCATCCGGCGATGCGAGCTTGCGCCTGATCTACGCCGGCCGGGTGCGCGAAATTGATCCGGCAAAAATTCATGGGTGGGAGAGCATCGATGCGCGTCTCCGCGATGCACCCTGGCATACGGTCAACGGCAAGCACTACGGCGTTCCCTACCAATGGGGCGTGAATGTGCTGCTGTATTCCACGAAGGTATTCAAGACGCCGCCGCGCAGTTGGAAGGTTGTATTCGAACAAGGCACTCTGCCGGATGGCCGTACGAACGTGGGCCGTGTTCAGGCATTCGCCGGCGCGATCTATCTAGCCGATGCCGCGCTCTATTTAAAGAGTGCGCGTCCTGAACTCGGTATCAAGGACCCCTACGAACTGAATGATGCCCAATATCACGTCGCGCTCGATTTGCTGCGACAGCAACGGCGCATGATCGTCCGTTATTGGCGCGATCCCCTCGGCCAAGTAGATGACTTCGAGAGTGAGAGCGTGGTGGCTTCCGCGTCGTGGCCGTACCAGGTAAATATATTGAAGAACAAGGAAGTTGCCGTGGCAAGCACGGTGCCCGACGAAGGCGCCACTGGCTGGGCCGACAGCACGATGATGCATTCGAACGCGCCGCATCCCGTTTGTGCCGAGGCTTGGCTATCCCATTCGCTCAATCCAAAGGTGCAGGGAGATGTCGCGGCATGGTTTGGTTCCGTTCCCGCAGTGCCGACAGCATGCAGCAACAATCCACTCCTCGGCGCAGAGGGTTGTGAGCGCAATGGCGCCGACCATTTTCAGAAGATCCATTTCTGGCGCACGCCGATCGCCAAGTGCGCGACACAGACAGAATGTATTCCTTATTATCGCTGGGTAT
>WUUC01096146.1_pt1 | contig 12453 bp, 14 predicted proteins | sample 6278441 | NCBI WGS metagenome assembly WUUC01 (sample SAMN13675441, study PRJNA597444) | soil metagenome | isolation source: soil | place: USA: Washington | collected 2017-10 | reverse complement strand
ATCAACCAGATTTCGCCGACGCCGCGATGTCGTCAGACCCGGCGCAGAACTTCGCCAGCAGGTCCACACCCGCCATTACAACCATCAATGTCGCGAACGGCCGGTGCTCCCGCGCATCGCCTCATCGATGACGGCGTCCTCGTGGATCACCTTCCCGATCAGGCAGTCCTGTGCCTCACGACGGAGCATGAAGAGGGAGCTCAACTTTCCAAACTCGGTGATCGGCGCAGGCGGCTTAAAGAAGAACGCGACCTGTTCCTCGAGTGTCATCCCGTGTTCACCAGCCTACTGGTACGGCGAACTCACTCCGCAACGAGCAGGCAGTACACCCATTGACCGATTGCACCGGAACGATCGAAACATCCGGCCTCACGCTCGGCGTCGTCTACGCGAGATATCATTTAAAGCGCGAGGTCGCTCCGGCTCGCACCGCGCCCGCAGCGCAGACAACGAGACCCCATGGACATCGGAATCATCGGCGCGGGTCAGATCGGCAGCATCCTCGCGCGGCGCCTCGCGGCGCTCGGACACCAGGTCCGGATCGCCAACTCGCGCGGGCCGGAATCGCTCGTCGCGCTGGCCGCCGAGACCGGCGCGACCGCGTCAACGGTCGAGCAGGCCGCCAGCGCACGTGACGTGGTGATCGTCACCATCCCGCAGAAGGCCGTGCCGGAGCTGCCGCGCGGCCTCTTTGCCGGATCGACGGCCGTCGTCGTGGACACGGGCAACTACTACCCGGCGCGCGATGGGCGCATCAACGCGATCGACAAGGGCCTGCCCGACAGCGAGTGGGTTGCGCAGGTGCTCGGCCGGCCCGTGGTCAAGGCGTTCAGCAACATTGTGGCCGCCAGCTTGGATTCTCGCGGGAAGCCACGGGGAACCACCGGCCGCGTCTGCCTCTCAGTCGCCGGCGACGATCCAGCCGCCAAGCGGGTGGTGCTGCGCCTGCTCGACGAGCTGGGCTTCGACGGGCTCGATGCCGGCTCCCTTGCCGAATCGTGGCGCCAGCAGCCCGGCACTCCGGCGTACTGCATGGACTTGGACCGGACGGCGCTCCAGGCGGCCCTGTCGAAGCCCGACGCAGCGGGGATCGCACGCCGCCGCCAGGCGGCGGACGAGCAGGCCCGCTCGTTCTTCGAGGCGCGCGAAGGCCGCCCACGCTGACGACGAATACCGAATTCAGGCCCCTCGTACTCCCGAGCGACTTCAATTAGTGGCGTCGGCCAGAAGCGGGTCGAACCGCGGATCAGGGTGCAAGCATCGAGGCGTGGATCTACGCGCAAAATACGGGCTCCATGGGCCGACGCGCTCTGCCTGCACAAGGGCCTCTAAATATGCCTTTGCCATGTCGTGGTGCCATGCGGCGTGAGCGTGCATCAGCACGTTTCTAGCGCGCGCCTAGTGGCGAAAGCCGGCACCTGAGAAATGCAATGCAGCGAGCAGAAGCAGTGTGACGAATGCAACAATCGCGAAGACGAACAGCCAACGTGGAATGGTGAAGAAGGCGTACGCACGATCCGCGGACTGTTGGGGGAGGGCATCCGACGACGGTCTCTGGCGGTCCTCATCCTGCTTGCGCGTTCCATAAGCCGTCGTGCCGAAGGGTTTGTAGACGGCCAGGACCGTCGCGGTGAGCAACAGGACCAGGGCGAGGATTGCGTGCACGATCGGGGACGGGTTGCGGACCAGAGCGAGTTCCGCCACTGGCTCCGCGGCGACACCAGCCATCTGCCTGAACGTGCCCATGTAGATCAGCAAGATCACTGTTGAGAAAACGGTGATCACGAGCTTGAACACGACCCAGTAGTGCCGAAACAGCCCCCACGTTGTGCCGAGCGACAGCGCGATTCCGCTCAGCAAGGATGCATGTGCGAGCGGAACGAGGACAAACCATGCCGCCGGCGCCATGACCAGGTACGCGCCGCGTACCGTCGCTTCGTCCTCGCTGATCAATCCGATGATCGCCAAGGCGAAGAACACGACGACGGCGCCTCCCCAACCGACCGAGGAGGTGACATGCGTCGTAAACGTGAATTTCCGAAGACCAGCTGCGAATGCCATGACCGGTACTCCGACGTGGCGGTAACGCGCCTTGCCAGGACCTGCTTGCCGCATTGTAGTTGGGGGGCCGTGTTCGTGTTCATGATGCGCCGCCCGCGGATTGCGAGCCGCCGTGGGGGTTCAGGAGGGTGACTACGCGATAGGTCCCGCCAAACGCGACGGCCTCGTCATGTTCGATGACGAGCGGCGACCCCGCAATCAACGGGCCGAGCCGCCGATTCAGGTCCGAAAACAGCGGCTTCGCAAACGCGTTGAGCAGTCGACGATTCAGCGAGGGGCGTTCCTTGTCCCTTAGGAACTTGTCGAAGATCGCTATCCTCCCGCCGGGTTTCAGCACCCGAACAGCCTCCCTCACGCCGCGTTCCGGTTGCGGCATGACGGCAAGGATCAGGTGCATAACCACTGCGTCGAACGACGAATCAGGAAACGGAAGCCGCCGGGCATCCATGATGCGCGTGGTAACGGACCGGCCAGCGCCGGCTGCCCGGCGTTCGAGCTGCTTCAGCATGGCCGGCGTGACGTCAATCGCGGTGACGTGGACGTTCGGGGGTAAAAAATCGAGGTCGAGACCCGTTCCAGCGCCGACGATCAGTACGCGGTCGCTCGGAGCCAGGCGCAGTCGGTCAATCGACCGGCGTCGAGCGGCGTCGAATCCTGCCGTTCGGGCGATCACGTCGTACGCCGGTGCCCAGACCGTGTAGCGCAGTCGATTCCACATCATCATCTAACTAGGGTTAACCCCGAGCAGATACCACGCCAACCACCAGGCTCATCATCACACGGAGACTCGCAACAACGATCAACACACTCGTCGGCGTGACCAACGGTGATCACCCAAGGACCGCCGTGTTGGCCGGCGCGTCGCATCACTCGCGTGCGGGACTTCTCGCCTGTTCCGCAAAAGCCTGCGCAATTTTCAACGCAACACCAAACGTGTCGGCGTAGGAGATGTTCGACGTCACGGCCACGACGATCCCGTGCTCGGGGAACGTCATGAGAGACGCCACCAGCCCGCCCAGCGAGTCCCCGTCGTGGCCAACCGCGCGCGTTTGTTCACCGGACAGCGCAACGGTCTCGAGGTCCCAGCCGAGGCCGTAACCCGTCTCCTGCCGCGAGGGCAGTCGCTGTGGCGTCTGGAGCAATTCGACTGTGGAGCGTCGCAGCAGCTTGCCGCCATGGATCGCCATAGCGAAGCGCACCAGGTCGGACGGGGTGGATAGGAATGCGCTGGCGCCCGCGTAGCAGGAATAATCGATCTCGCGCATGAGGTGCAGGCCGTAGCGGGGGTCGGCGGCGAACCTCGGGAAGTAGAACGTCGCCCGATCCGGGATCGCCTCCGTCGCGGATTCGGCTCGCGTGTCGTCCATGGCGAGCGGCTCAAAAATCCGCTTCCGCATGAACGTGAAGAATGGTTCGTCCGCAGCGGCTTCGACCGCCGCGCTCACCACGATCCAGCCGTAGCTCGAATACCGGTACTGCGTCCCCGGCTCGAACAGCAGCGATCGATCCGCAAAGAACTGCAGCCCTTCGGCCGGCCGCTCGCAGTGCTCAGAGAACAACGGCCCCTCGTCGCCACCGTCGGTCCTGACGCCGGCCAGGTGCCCCATCAACTGGCGCAGTGTCACCGGCCACTCTTTCGTCGGGAACTCGGGCACGTACGTCTGAATCACGTCGTCGAGCTTCAGCCGGCCTTGCTCCAGCAGCAGGCCAACCGCCGCCGACGTGAGCGCCGCGGAGGCGGTTCCGATCCTGAACCGCGTCTCTGGCGCGATGGGCACCCGGTTCTCGAGATCCGCCCAGCCGAAGCCTTCCGCCCACACCACGTCGCCGCCGACACCGACCGCTACCGACAGCCCGGGCAAGTTCTGCTCGTTGAGACCCGCACGGACGATGTGCCGTCCCTGCTGCACGGCGTTGCCCCATTTTGGCAACGGGCCCGAATGCGTCACGGATGGCACGTCCTGAGGGTTCGGATGCAGTGGCGTCGCGGTGGCGCTCATGTACAACCACAGCCCCGGAATTGCCACGAGGAGCAACCCGACGGCCAGGACGATCAGCGCGAGCCAGGTCTCCATCCGGTTCCAACTCTTCGACACGTTCCCTCCGCTCGAAGCATGGCGGAAGGCACGGCGGGAAGTCCTCACCGAATGGTGAGCGGCTCGTGAGATTCCAATGAGATGCCGCTACTGCCAGCATTTTGGCGGTGCTGGTCGAACAGCGGGAGCGGTCGCCTTGCGATTCCGCGAGCTTCAATTTCTTGGAAGACTGCCGGCCCGCGCGTGAGGAAGAATGGCTCGAGGCGCCGTGCAGAAAAGGAGAGGTGGGATGATGCAGGACGCAACTTCGCGCGAGGCATCACAACACGCGTTCAGAAGGTGGTGTTGAAGGTTGCCGATCTTCCAGGGTTCATCGCTGAATTGAAGAAGGCCGGACTTCATTTCCGCAACGAGATGGAAACCGGTCCCGGTGGTCGACAGATCCAGCTCGAGGATCCTGACGGCAACCCGCTCGAGCGATTCGAACCGGCGCGCTGACTCTGCACGCCAAAGCGCGCTGCAACCCGGGCTTACCGGTGGCCAGCTTCGGCGTGCGCGCGCTGGTTCATCTGTGCTTCGAGCCATCCGAACCAGTTCGTCAGGCCCGACGGCATCCGCGCCGATACTTCGATGATCGGCAGCGTGGCCTGGACACTATGGATGCTCGCCGTCGCATCGTCACGGTTGAAATCCACGGCGTCGGCAAGGTCGATCTTCGTGATGAGGGCCACATCAGCCGTGTTGAAGATCGTCGGGTACTTGCGGGGCTTGTCTTCGCCCTCAGTCACCGCCATTAAGACGACGCGAGCGTGTTCGCCGAGGTCATAACTCGCCGGACACACCAGGTTTCCGACGTTCTCGATGAACAGCACATCGAGTCCGGCGAGCTCCCATTCGTCGAGGGCGCCTTCGACCATTTGCGCATCGAGATGACACACAGTACCGGTCGTGATCTGCCGGACGGGCGCTCCGCTCTGTGCGAGTCGCTGCGCGTCGCGATCGGTGGCGAGGTCGCCGACGAGTGCCGCAACCTGTTTCGTAGCCCGCATTTCCGACAACGTCCGCTGCAGTAATTCCGTCTTGCCCGCTCCGGGGCTGGAGACGAGGCTCACCACGAAGACGCCGGCACCGTCGAACCGCCTGCGCAACGACCGCGCCAGCTCATCGTTCTTGCGCAGGACGTTTTGTCGCACTTCAACGATGCGCGGCGTCAATCTACAACCTCCAGCGCGAACAACTCGAGCGCATTCCCAAATGTCTCCTCGATCTTCAATGCCGCGCCTTCGACGCACGTCCCCTCGGCGGCAAGGTCGAAGGAGAAAATGAGCGCGTCCTTCACGACTCCCGAGAGCGTTCCGAGCCGCAGCCGAACGGCCTGCACCCGCGGAAGGTCGCGGCGCAACTTCTCCTCGCACGCGAGATCCACGAGACTGATGGCAATCGACAGCTCGTGCATGCACGGACGATATTACGTCGCGCGAGGATTGCGCGTGTGCCCACCCGCTGCTGCCGGCAATCTGCAGGCGCACGCCACAGTCGAGCTAATACGGTCGCCCGCACGCCGGCGCCGTCCTGATGTCGTGCTAAATTCTGCCCGATGTCTCAGCCGTCGCCGCGCCTCGTCGAGATGTCCTGGGACCCCGTCACCAGGATCGTTGGTAGCCTCGGCATCCACACCAGGATCGATTTCGACAAGCGTGAGGTCGTCGAATGCTATAGCACGTCGTCGATTTTTCGCGGATACAGCGTGTTCATGAAAGGTAAGGACCCGCGCGACGCGCACTTCATCAGCAGTCGAATCTGCGGCATCTGCGGCGACAACCACGCGACCTGTGCGTGCTACACACAGAACATGGCGTTCGGCGTCAACCCACCAGTGTTGGCGGATTGGATCATCAACCTCGGGGAAGCCGCGGAATTCATGTTCGACCACAACCTGTTTCAGGAAAATCTGGTTGGCGTCGACTTCTGCGAAAAGATGGTGCGCGAGACGAACCCCAGCGTCTGGGACAAGGCGCAGCGGGCCGAAGCACCACATGCCGGGGCGCACGGCTTTCGCACGATCGCGGACATCATGCGATCGCTGAACCCGTTCGAGGGAGAGTTCTACCTCGAAGCGCTTCAGATGAGCCGACTCGCGCGTGAGATGTTCTGCCTCATGGAGGGCCGCCACGTGCATCCCTCCACGCTCTATCCGGGGGGCGTGGGCACCGTTCCCTCCGTCTCCGTCTTCACCGACTACTTGACGCGGTTGATGAAGTACGTCGACTTCATGAAGCGCGTCGTCCCGATGCACGATGACCTGTTCGATTTCTTCTACGACGCGTTGCCCGGATACGAAGCAGTGGGCCGGCGTCGAGTGCTGCTCGCATGTTGGGGAGCGTTCCAGGATCCGGTGCCGTGCAATTTTCAATACAAGGACATGACCGCCTGGGGTCGCAAGATGTTCGTCACGCCTGGCGTGGTGGTCGACGGCAACCTGATCACGACGGATCTCGTCCGCATCAACCTGGGCATCCGGATCCTGCTCGGGCGTTCTTTCTACGACGATTGGGACAACCAGGAGATGTTCGTCACGCATGATCCACTGGGAAATCCGGTGGACCGGCGGCATCCGTGGAATCAGCACACCAACCCGCGGCCGCAGAAGCGCAATTTCGACGACAAGTACACCTGGGTGATGGCACCGCGCTGGTTCGATGGACAGAACTTGCTCGCGCTCGACTCGGGCGGTGGTCCGCTCGCGCGTCTGTGGTCCACCGCCCTCGCCGGCCTCGTCGACATCGGGTACGTCAAGGCCACCGGTGCGAGTGTCGTGATCACGTTGCCGAGGACAACGACAAAAGCAGAAACGACACTCGAGTGGAAGATTCCTCGGTGGAGCAATACGCTCGAGCGGAACCGCGCACGCAGCTACTTCCAGGCGTATGCCGCCGCGTGCGCCATGTACTTCGTGGAACGGGCCCTCGACTGCGTGCACCGAGGCGAGACCAAGACCTGGGAGTCGTTCAGGGTGCCCGAGGACGGCATCGGGTGTGGGTTCACGGAAGCGGTGCGGGGCGCGCTGTCGCACCACATGGTGATCCGGAACGGGAAGATCGCCAACTACCATCCATATCCGCCAACGCCGTGGAACGCGAGTCCGCGGGACGCCCACGGCACACCCGGACCGTACGAGGACGCCATCCAGGGTCAGCCGATCTTCGAGGAGAGCAGCCTGGAGAACTTCAAGGGCATCGATATCATGCGGACGGTGCGGAGCTTTGACCCCTGCCTGCCCTGCGGCGTCCACATGTATGTGGGAAAGACTCGAGTCATCGAACAACGCCACGCGCCAACGATGCTCAATCTCCTATCGTGAAGGTGATGCCTGCAGACCACGATCCAGCCGACTTCGACGCGCGGATTGAGGCGCTGACGCACGCGCTCGAAGCATCGTCCGACGCCCATGCGCGAACGGCTGCGCGCGAATTGGTGAGCCTGGTGCTTCAATTCCATGCCGTTGGTTTACGACGACTTCTCGATATCCTGGCCGGCGCCCCAATCAGCGCGCGCCAGCGAGCCGGGTCCGATCCGGTCATCGCGGCAATGCTCGCGCTGCACGAACTCCAGCCTCCCGAAGCCAGTGCCGAGACGGACAGCGAGGGAGTGATCGCGAAAGGTTCTCTGCTCCACATCAGGCGGGGAGCCGACGCGCCTCCGACGACAGCAATCGCCTTTCACCATGAACGGGCGCCCCATTGCGATATGTGCGGCGCCGAAGTCGACGAGGCGCATCACCATTACGTGGATGTCGTGTCGCGGGAGCTCTCGTGCAGTTGTCGTGCGTGTTGGCTGCTGTCGGGTTCGCAGGCGCGGCGTGAGTCGCTGCGAGCTGTACCGGACCGGTACATCACGGGAGCATTCCGCCTGAGCGACGCGCAGTGGGATGCACTGCAGCTGCCCGTGGCGACCGCCTTCTTCATGTTCAACAGCGCCGTCGGACGAACAATCGCGTTCTATCCAAGTCCCGCGGGAGCCACCGAATCCGCATTGTCGCTGACAGCCTGGCACGCCGTCGAACAGTCGAACCCCTGGGTGCGCACAGCGGCTCCGGATGTCGAGGCGATCCTTGTTCGCAAAAACCCACGGGAGGGCGAACGCTACGATGCGTTTGTCGTGCCCATCGATGCGTGCTACGACCTCGTCGGCCGCATCCGCATGCACTGGACCGGCTTTGACGGTGGGGACGCAGTCCGCAGGGAAATCGAGCGATTCTTTGACGGAATGGCCGTTAGAAGCGGACGGCTCGCTGACTCCGTCGGTGGTTCGTCATGAACGCCACTCCATTCGACCTCATCGAAGAGGTCGCGGACGCGGTGATGTTCGAGGGGTACGTCTTGTATCCATATCGGGCTTCGGCGCTCAAGAACCGCTTCCGGTGGCAATTCGGCGTGCTTGCGCCTCGTGGCCCTGGCGGGCGGAGTGACGAACCGTCACACGCGCAAACAGAGTGCCTCGCGGAATGCGGCAAGAGCCCGGCTGTCATCGTCAAGGTGCGATGCCTTCACCTGCAGCGGCGGACGATCGAGGAGTGGATCCCGACGTCGAGTGAATGGCGCGCTTGCGAACGTGTCGTCGTTGACGGTCGTGAGTGGCTGGGGTGGGACGAAGCACACATCGAAACAGTCGTCTCCCCGACTCTGCCACTGGACTCGCTGGAGATGAGCGCCTACTCGATGCCGTTCAACTTCGCGCCGGCCAGAAGTTCTGAAATCGTTTGCCGCGCCGACGGAGCTCCGGTTGTACGCATCACACGTGATCGCTGGCCGATTTCCGGACTCGTGTCCGTCAGCTCGGAGCGGGTAGGCGACCTCAGAAAAATTTGCGTCCGAGTAGAGAACATCACGGCGCCGGAACTCGCCGTCTCTTGTCGAGATGAGGCTCTCCGGCGCAGTCTGCTCGGATGCCACACGCTCCTTCACATCCAAGATGGTCAATTCGTATCGTTGATCGATCCGCCACCGCAGCTGGCGGCGCTCGCAACGACGTGTGTGAACGAACACACATGGCCTGTGCTCGCAGGCCCTGCCGGATCGCGCGAACTGGTACTGTCCGCGCCGATCATCTTGTACGACTACCCGGCAATTGCGCCGGAGAGTCACGATCGTTTCTTCGATGCCACCGAGATCGACGAGATGCTCGCGCTGCGCGTGCTGACGATGACGGACGACGAGAAGCGGCAGGCCGCCGCAACCGATGCACGGGCTGACGCTATCGTGCGGCGAGTCGGCGGACCGGGTGACACGGCATTGCACGGCGCAATTCGATCGCTCGAAGAATGGCTGAACCCGGCTTCATCGTCACGCGGCGGCGACGTCGTGGAGGTGGATTCGGTTCCGGTGTGCGCGGGATCCCGTGTCCGGCTGGACCCTCAGAAGCGCGCTGATTCAATGGACATGTTTCTCGCCGGGCGTGTCGCGACGGTGGTGGCTGTGCACCGGGACCTCGAAGACCGCATCTACCTGGCGGTCACGGTCGACGGCGACCCTGGCGCCGATCTGCACGAAGCATACGGGCGATTCTTTTACTTTTTCCCTGATGAAGTGCACCCGCTCGGTGTGGAGATCGATGCCCAAGGATAAACAGGCGCGGGTACTCATCGGCGGCCTCGGGAACATCTTCCTCGGCGACGATGCGTTCGGCGTAGAAGTCGTCAGACGGTTGTCGGAGATGCCGCTGCCCGATGACGTCCGCCTGATGGACGTCGGGGTTCGTACCCTGCATCTTGCCTACGAGTTGCGCGAGCATGCGTACGACACCCTGATTATCATCGACATCGTCTCGAAAGGTGCCGACCCTGGCACTCTCTACTTGTTAGAACCCGACAGTGACGAAGCATTCGATGACGTGCGGGTCCAGAACGGCCACGGCGTCCATCCTCACGAAATACTTGCAGTCGTTCGACAGCTCGGTGGTGAGGTGCCGCGAATGGTCATCGTGGCCTGCGAACCGTCTCCAATCGGTGCCGACGCCGGGTTGAGCGCCGCTGTCAGCGCCGCGGTGGACAAGGCAGCGCAACTGGTGATGAGAGTCATTCATTCGAGGATCGCTTCCATGGCTCTCCCGAATTAACCATGTGCCTCGCAATTCCGGGGAAGATCGTCGAGCTCGGATCGGAGCCTCACCTCGCGACGGTGGAAGTGTCCGCTGTCCGGCGCAAGATCAATATCGATCTGCTGCGCGACCAACAGCTGTCGGTCGGCGACTGGGTGCTCATCCACGTCGGGTTTGCCATGAGCCGGATCAGTGGAGAACAGGCGGACGAGCAGCTTCGATTGTTGCGAATGCTCGGTGAAGACGATCAGGCCATGACCGAGCTCGAAGGGTATCGATTCGAATGAAGTATGTTGACGAATTCCGCGACCCGGCGCTGATACGGCAGGCCGTCGCAGAGATCACCCGACTTGCCGATGTCTCGCGCCACTTCCGCATCATGGAAGTGTGCGGCGGGCACACGCATGCAATTTACCGTTTCGGGCTGGAGGAACTCCTTCCGTCAAACGTCGAACTCATTCATGGTCCCGGCTGCCCGGTGTGTGTATTGCCCATGGGCCGAATCGACGAGGGTCTGGCGCTTGCCGTCAATCACGGGGCCATCTTCACTGCGTTCGGTGACGTGATGCGTGTACCAGGGCGGAACGGCAGTCCGCTGGAGCATCAAGCGCGCGGCGTCGACATCCGCACGGTGTATTCCCCGCTCGATGCGCTTCGTCTGGCGCAACGGCACCAGGATCGGCATGTGGTGTTTTTTGCCATCGGCTTCGAAACCACCGCGCCGTCAACCGCCGTGACGGTTCGGCGGGCGAAGCAGTTGGATGTCAGGAACTTCTCCGTATTCTCCAATCACGTGACGATTGTCCCGGCCATCCGCGCCATTCTCGAATCTCCCGACATGCGGCTGGACGCGTTCATAGGCCCGGGCCATGTATCGACCGTGATCGGCTGCCGGCCCTACACCTTCATGGTCGAACGGCACAACAAGCCGACCGTGGTCTGCGGCTTTGAGCCGCTCGACGTTCTGCAGTCGATTGCGATGATCCTCCGGCAGCTGCGCGAAGGCCGCGCCGAGGTCGAGAATCAGTATGCGCGCGTCGTGCCGTGGGACGGGAACGGTCCAGCCCTGAATGCCATCGCGGACGTATTCGAACTTCGTCCGTACTTCGAATGGAGAGGTCTCGGGTTCCTCTCCCAGTCAGCGCTGAGGCTTCGTGACGCGTATGCCGAATGGGACGCGGAACGTCGTTTCGCGGTCGCGGGTGTGTCCGTTGCCGACCCGAAAGCCGCCCAGTGTGGCGAAGTCCTGAAAGGTGCGTTGAAGCCGCATCAGTGCAAACTGTTCGGCCGCGAATGCACCCCGGAGTGGCCGGTCGGTGCCTTGATGGTGTCGTCGGAAGGATCCTGCGCAGCATATTACAACCATGTCTATCGTCGAGCCGCTGCAACCACCGGTTGACGTCCGATTCCGCGATCCGCAGATCGAGATGGCGCATGGCGCCGGCGGGAAAGCGAGCCGGCGGCTGGTTGAAGGCCTGTTCGCGCCCTTGTTCGGCGCGCTTGGCACGCCATTGGCCGACGCCGCCACCGTCGCGGTAGGCGGCGCCGATGTCGTCATTACCACTGATGCGTTCGTCGTCCGACCGTTGCAATTCCGCGGCGGCTCGATCGGCACACTCGCGGTACACGGGACAGTGAACGATTTGGCCGTCGCCGGCGCCTCGCCATGCGCACTGGTCGCGACGTTCGTGCTCGAGGCAGGATTGCGCGGCGACATCCTCGAACGCGAAGCGCGGGCGATGGCTGAGGCAGCGACGCGGTCGGGCGTTCGCATCGTCGGCGGTGACACAAAAGTCGTGGAGCACGGCAAGGCGGACGGGATGTACATCACGACCACCGGGCTGGGAACGCCCGATCGCCGCGTGCGGTGCTCCGCAGCGAGCGTGCGACCGGGAGATCGGGTCATCGTGTCGGGTGCAATTGGCGACCACGGGATCACCGTCCTGCTCGCGCGCGGGGACCTCGATCTCGATGCCGAGCTGCAGTCGGACACGCGGTCAATTGCGCCACTGGTGGCGCGGCTGGTCGACGTCGCGGCAGATGGACTTCGGTGGATGCGTGACCCAACCAGGGGCGGCGTCGCGACTGCACTCAACGAGCTGGCCAGAGACTCGGGGCTCGGGGTCGTATTGTTCGAGGACCGCCTTCCAGTCAGGGAGCCCGTGCGAGGCGCCTGCGAGCTGCTCGGACTGGACGTACTCCACATTGCGAACGAAGGCCAGTTTCTTGCGGTCGTTGCACCGGCGGATGCCGATCGCGC
>WUUC01078665.1_pt1 | contig 12453 bp, 7 predicted proteins | sample 6278441 | NCBI WGS metagenome assembly WUUC01 (sample SAMN13675441, study PRJNA597444) | soil metagenome | isolation source: soil | place: USA: Washington | collected 2017-10 | reverse complement strand
GCTATCCGTCAAAAAATTTGTATGTTTGCCGGATGATTTGGAATGAAAACAGATCAATCCGTATAGCCATCCTTGATATGAATGATGGAGCGCCAAACCAGGGCATGCGTTGTATTCGCCAGATAGTAAAAGATTGGAGCGCCAACGTGGATATGGAGATTACATGTACGGAATTTGATGTAAGACAAAAGCACGAACTACCTGATACTTCGTTCGATATTTATATTTCGAGTGGTGGCCCCGGCGACCCGCTTTCTACTCGGTTTGATGACTGGGATATCGCCTGGTGCAAATGGGTGGATGAAATGATAAGATGGAACAGTAACCCATCGACAACACAAAAGAAATATGTCTTTTTTATCTGTCATTCTTTTCAACTGGCCAGCCGTTATTTCAATGCGGGCCTCGTGTATAAAAGAAAATCAACCTCTTTTGGGGTATTCCCCGTTCACATGCTGGAAGAAGGAAAAACAGAGCCTGTTTTTGACGGATTAAACGATCCTTTTTATGCAGTGGATAGCCGCGATTACCAGGTGATTCAACCTAATCACGATTTGCTCAATGAAATGGGCGGCTCTATCTTATGTATAGAAAAAAATCGTCCGCATGTGCCCTATGAAAGAGCGGTAATGGGCATTCGTTTCAATGAGTACATGGTCGGCACGCAATTTCACCCGGAAGCTGACGCCGAAGGTATGACCCGCCATTTTGAAACAGAAGAAAAGCGAAATGCTGTGATAGAAAATTATGGTGAAGAAAAATTGCTGAACATGCTGGAACATCTGAATGATCCCGATAAAATACGTTGGACCTATTCCCATATTCTGCCCAATTTTTTAAACCAGGCAATCGGGCAATTGGAGCCTTCCGTCGCGGTGTAGCCAACAATCTTTCTGTTTTAAGTTTCAAAGTGGTGAAAATTCAAGGCTTACGGGCTTTTTCTTTAACCCGGCGCTGCCAACGCTAAAACTTAATAAGTTTTTTACTGTAAATTGACCTTCGCTTAAACACAGCATATGGTCCCAGCTCTGCGCAAACAATTCAATGAGAGTTTTACAAACGAAAAATACGAGGCTTTTCTAAAAGAACTGCATGCCGTCCACCCCGAAGGGATAGCATTCAGGGTTGCGGAAACACCGGTGTTTATTCCCAAAGACTTCACCATAAAAATTCTTGATGCCTGCGAAAGCATCGTCGACATCATTGCTGATCTGCGTTTCAAGGAGCTCACTAAATATGCGATCCCTAAAAACCTCGAGGTGCCTGCAGAAAACGATCATACGCATTTTATTGCTTTTGATTTTGGCATCTGCACCAATGAGGCAGGCGATTATGAACCACAACTAATAGAGATGCAGGGCTTCCCCACCCTTTTTGCCTATGAAGTGTTGTTGGATGATATTTTTCGAAAACATTTCGACATTCCTGTTGACTACTCCACTTACCTCGGCGGTCACAACAAAGAATCATATATACAGTATTTTAAAGAAATTGTACTTGGTAATCACAAAACGGAAAACGTTGTACTGCTGGAAATTTTTCCTCACCAGCAAAAAACAAAAATTGACTTTTATTGCACACAAGATTATACGGGAATTACACCTGTTTGCATTACAGAACTAATCAAAGAAGGTAAAAAATTATTTTATCTAAACGACGGAAAGAAAACAGAAATAAAACGAATTTACAACCGTGTGATCTTCGATGATCTTTTTCAGCAAACTCCCGAAGTACAGGAGAAGGGCAAGTTGTTGTTCGAAGAATTGGATGTTGAATGGGTGCCACACCCTTCGTGGTTTTATCGCATCAGTAAATACACGCTGCCCTTAATAAAACATCCCTATGTTCCGGCTACTTTTTTTCTTAACGAAATAAAGCAATTACCCGCCGACCTTGAAAACTATGTATTAAAACCACTATTTTCTTTTGCCGGCCAGGGAGTGATGATCGATGTAACCAAAGGCGATATTGAAAAAGTAACAGATCCGGAAAATTGGATATTACAACGAAAAGTAAAATACGCAGATATCATTCAAACGCCCGATGTGCCGGCCAAAGCTGAGATCAGGATCTTTTATTTTTGGAAAGACGGCGAAACAAGACCCGTGCCTGTTAATAACCTCGCCCGGTTGAGCAAAGGAAAAATGATTGGTGTCCGTTACAACCAGGATAAAGAATGGGTTGGAGGTAGCTATTGTTTATTTGAGAAATGAACTAAGCTTGTCAAGATTTACGGCTAAAAATAAAAATTTAAAAATACAGGAGATCAAGTATGCAACCTATCAAAAATATTGCTCCCAAAGAATTAGTAAAGGGAATAGCAGGCTATTATGCGCATGGTGCGAATATGACCTTTGGTTATATAGAAATCACAGCAGGCACTAACATGGCCATACACCAGCATGTGCATGAGCAGATCACTTACATCATCGAAGGACAATTAGATATGGTGATCGGCGGCCAAGCTTGTTCGCTAACTGCAGGAATGTATTATGTTATTCCTTCCAATGTCCCGCATGGAGCTTTTGCAGTTACAGATTGCAAACTGATTGATGTGTTTAATCCGGTAAGAGAAGATTATGCCCCCTCTAAAGGGGCTTAGAAAACTGACTATAGTTATTGTTGGTCTTTTTGTTTGTAAAGCTTCATACCCCCTTCAGGAGATGGGGGCTTATCAGTCTTTAAAATTCTTTTTCAACTCCATCAACTTCGCCTGGAAAGGGTTCAATGGCTGAGTTGATTGTGCGGGCTTCTTTCCTTCCCCACTCCCCACTCGCCTGTCACTACTTGCCTTTTCTCCTCCGCCCCCCTCCTTCATCGATAACGCAATTCTTTTTCTTAAAGCATCCACTTCCAACACTGTTACCATTACTTTTTGATTCAGTTTTACTGCTTCATTAGGATCGCTAATGTATCGATTGCTTAAATGCGAAATATGTACCAATCCGTCCTGCTTTACCCCCACATCCACAAAAGCGCCGAAATTGGTGATATTGGTCACGATGCCCGGAACTTTCATGCCGGGTTTCAAATCATCTATCGCACCTACGCCATCGGCGAAACGAAATTCTTCGATTGTTGTACGTGGATCGCGGCCGGGCTTTTCCAATTCTTTTAAAATATCCTCAATGGTATATTGTCCGATGGTTTCCGTAACAAATTCTTTTACTTTTATCTCTTTCCTGGCTTCCGGCTTCTGAATAAGGTCATCTACCGAACAATTCAGTTTCGCCGCCATTGCTTCCACTACGTTATAACTTTCCGGGTGTACAGCAGAGTTATCGAGAGGATTAGAAGCATTAGGTATCCGCAAGAATCCTGCACACTGTTCAAATGCTTTTGGGCCCAGCATGGAAACTTTTTTCAATTCTTCACGGTTTTTAAATCCGCCATTCTTTGTCCTGTATTCTACAATATTTTTTGCTACTGACGAACTAAGCCCGGAAACATAAGTGAGCAGATGCTTGCTGGCTGTATTTACATCTACACCCACAAAGTTTACACAGCTTACTACTACCTGATCCAAGGATTCTTTTAATCTTGTTTGATTAACGTCGTGCTGGTATTGCCCCACGCCTATACTCTTTGCGTCAATTTTTACTAATTCGCTCAATGGGTCTAATAAACGTCTGCCAATACTTATAGAACCACGAACGGTTACATCTTCATCAGGGAATTCTTCTCTTGCTACTTCACTGGCCGAATAAATAGAAGCCCCGCTTTCATTGACCATAAAAACAGAAACCGGTTTTCCAAAATCGATATTGCGTACCAATTGATCTGTTTCTTTACTGGCTGTTCCGTTTCCATAACCAATGGCTTCAATATTATATTTGGCTACCAGGTCTTTTAATGTATGTATTGCTTTGTCCCAATCATTTTGCGGGGCATGCGGAAATATGGTGGAGTAATGTAAAAATGTTCCCTGCTCATCTAAGCACACCACTTTGCAACCTGTACGAAAGCCGGGATCCACAGCCAGCACTCTTTTCTGTCCTAATGGCGATGCTAATAATAACTGGCGAAGGTTTTCAGCGAATACACGGATCGCTTCTTCATCGGCTTTTGTTTTGCTTAGCATCCTGAATTCGGTTTCAATAGAAAATTTTAGCAACCTTCCGAAACTATCTTCAACAGCTAGCTTAACCTGCTCCGAGGCTGCATTGGATGATTTGACAAATAATTCCTGCAATAGACCAACGGCAGTATCTTTTTCAACTGCTATTTCCATGATCAGGAATCCTTCTTTTTCGCCACGGCGGATAGCGAGAATACGATGTGAGGGACATTTTGCCAGTAATTCTTTGAATTCAAAATAATCACGGTATTTCTGCGCATCTGTTTCATCTTTTTTAGATGATAACACCCTGGACGAAAATCTGGCGGTTTCCTGGAAAAGCTTGCGAATGCTATTACGGGCCTGTTCATTTTCCGCTACCCATTCCGCGATAATATCTCTTGCACCCTGTAATGCATCAGGTGCATCATTCACCTGTTCTGTAATATATTTAGCCACTTCTCCTTCTATATTCACATTTTGTTGCTCAAATAAAATTTTCGCCAATGGCTCAAGACCTTTTTCTATTGCGACAGAAGCTTTTGTTTTTCGTTTTGGCTTATAAGGCAGGTAAATATCTTCAATCTCCGTTGCATCAATAGAATTTTCGATCCGTTGTTTTAATTCAGGTGTTAGTTTTCCCAACCCTTCAATCGTTTTTATAACGGTTTCTTTTCTTTTCTCGAGTTCCGTAAAATATTTAATCTTATCGATCACATCGGCGATCTGCACTTCATCCAGGTTGCCGGTTGCTTCTTTGCGGTAACGGGCGATAAAAGGGATGGTTGATCCTTCATTATGCAATTGGGCGATGCTGTCAATTTGCCTTAAGGAAAAGCCCAATGTTTTTGCTATTTCGTGGGAGTATTTTAATTCCATAGGTTGTTTTTGTTTCGGGTAGCAAATGTAAAGGTTAGGACAAAAGAAAAAAATTTGTTTGTTAAGGTTCACTGTTTTAAACCTATACATGAAATGCTTCATCTTTCGCGTATGCTGTTGTGCCTGCCTACAAGTAGATTTGGACGACTTTTCGATACAGCAGCACCGATGCAGGATGAATGTTGGATTTCTTTTTACTTCATAAAATCCTGATCAACGATATTAAGTGCAGTCCGGGGGAAGAATAGAAAATGATCTATTTTTTTAACGTAAGTCTTATACCGCCAAAAAATCGAATTCCCTGGTTGGGCGCATACACATAAGCCGGATCGAAACTATGTGCATAGGGATTCTCAGTTGTGGCAAGAATTTTTCCATTAGCATCGTGTTCTACTTTTTTATCAAAAGGATCATGCGAACGGGCTATCAGGAATGGCGATTCTTTAGCTGGCGTCCAGTTCAGCAAATTTTTTATACCGCCAAACAATTCAATATTCCGGTTGATGAGTTTTGTAAATTGTATATTCTGTATGCTCCAAACCGGCGAGAATGCCGGCCTCGGGTCTTTATCGGATAACAACGGCAAACGCATCGGCCCATAAATATTTCCTGTATAATCAATGGAAAAACCTATGGCAGGAAAACCATACGTAATCGCCCAGGTGCCGCTCCATTTCTCCGTGAGCATAGGTTGTAGTTTAGTTTTCTTTCCTTGTTCATCTTTTTCCACTTTCATTACATCCTGCACGGTTATACCCAATAAACTTTTAAAACGGTGACCAATACTTAGCTCTGCATTTAGGGTGGTTCCTTTCGACAAAGAATAGCCCCGAAGGTTTTGATAAATAATTTTATTGGGATCCGAATCATAATCCGGTATGATCTGGTTGGTAAAATGCGAATACCAAAGCGATGCATCAACATTCAATGAAATTCTTTGCCAATTATATTGACGGGTATAATTCATGTTCACATTATAACTCCGCTCCGGTTTCAATGTCTCTTTTATTTCCACCGCTCTTGCGCCTGTCAGCGCTGCATGCTCTTCAGTAAATAAGCTTACTACCCTGAAACCCGTTCCCGCATTTAAACGGAATACCTGTTTATCCTTCATCATCCACTTCCAGGCAATGCGTGGCGTAAAAATTCCTTTATGTACAGGGTGATGATCATAGCGAAGGCCCAATAATACGAGGTGCTTAGTATTTAATTTCCATTCGTCCTGTACGAAAATACCGGGTATGGCATAGTTATCAGCGTTATTCTTCCCTGTCAATGTATCAACAGTCGCAGTCGAATTATCATCGTAGTAATTATAACGAAGCGCAGAGCCGATTAAAAGATTATGATTGGCACCGGCTTCTTTATCCCAGGTAAGCTGGCCAAAAGCGATTCGCTGTTTGGCCATGTAAGGTATCGTTCCATAATACGAATTCTGATCATGACTGGTAGCGGAAAATGAAAAGAACATTTTTTCATAAACGGGTAACTGGTAACTACCGATCAACTCCCAACGGTTTGTATAAATGCTTTCTCCATACAAACTATCTCCGCCCCGGAAACTTCTATTATAGCGGATATCGCCACCCCAACGATCTTCATAGAAATAACGGGCGGCCAATGTAGCTATCCGATTTTGTTTTCTTGCAAAACTTAATTTATTAAAAAAAGAAATGCGGTGCTGCAGCGTTACATCAGTAAACTGATCTTTATTCTTATCAAATGGATACTGGTAATTAAAATAATTAATCCCTAACAATGAAGTTGCTTTCTTTCCCATATTAATTTTTATACCGACGTCTAAATTATGCTCCTTCCAATGTGTAGACATGAAGTTTACATTCAACAGCGGCGCTTTATCAGGCGATTTGGTTATAATATTGATAAGACCACCGATTGCTTCTGACCCATATAAACCTGAGGCCGGGCCTTTTACAATCTCAATGCGGTCTATTAATTGAGTAGGTATTCCAAACAAGCCGTAAACGGAAGCGAGACTACTGACAATAGGCATTCCATCAATAGTGATCATAGTGTAAGGACCTTCGAGGCCATTAATATGAATATCTCCGGTATTGCAAACACTGCAATTTAATTGCGGTCTTACACCATTTATATTCTGTAGTGATTCGAAAATACTCGGCGTAGGATTCTTTTTAAAAAATTGCGGGGTATACACTTCCACGGCAACAGGGCTTTCTAGTTTTTTTACAGCCCTCATTGTTCCCGTTACTACTACGGCGTCTATTTCTTTTTCAAGGGGTGCAAGCAATATAACAACATGATCTTTCAATGCAGGGTAGAATGTTTTTGCTTCATAGCCCGTAGCGCTGATATGCAATGAAACAGCGACGCCAGGTTGTATTGAGAACTTCCCATTTCCGTCACAAACTACCGAGCGGGAAGAATCACTGAGTTGTACAGTCGCTCCGGCCAGCGCTTCTCCTGTTGCCGCATCTAATACACTGCCATGAATATTTCGCTGTGCAAGTACAGTAAAGCTTGAAAAAAAAGCCAGGATCAAAAGTAAATTTCGCTTCATGATTAAGAGTATTCTAAACTAATTTTTAGACAAGACTAAATAATTATTTAGCCAAATATAAGAATTCCGGGCATTCCGTCAAAAGAAATAGCAGTTCTTTTCAGAACTGCCATTTTAGAACAGGGTAAATTACGCTCCCTGCTTTAGGCTTGTTACGCTAAATTGCTTGTTTCTGAAATTCGTCTTTAGTAATTGAGCATTGAATGCCACGATAATCGTACTCAATGACATCAGCACCGCACCCATGGCCGGGCTCAGAACAAAACGGGGATAGAGAATGCCTGCAGCAAGGGGGATAGCAATAACATTGTAGCCTACGGCCCAAATAAGATTCTGGATCATTTTGTTATACGTCGCTTTCGCAAAACCGATCATGCCGACCACATCTTTTGGGTCGCTGTTTACCAAAATAACATCAGCGGTTTCAGCAGCCACATCGGTACCAGAACCTACTGCAATACCAACATCGGCCTGTGCCAATGCCGGCGCATCATTGACTCCGTCGCCCGTCATGGCAACCAGTTCACCTTTCGCCTGGAACTTTTTTAGTTTGTCTTGTTTTTCGTGAGGCAATACATTGGCAAAATATCCATCCATTCTCAGCTTACCAGCGACAGATCTGGCGATGTCCTCATTATCCCCTGTAAGCAAATAAGATTTAATATTCATTTGTTTTAAGTCAGCAATTGCTTCTGCTGAAGATTCACGGATGGAATCCGCAAGGGTGAAAATTGCGGCAGGTTTATTATCGATCATCAGGTAATTAATTGTTTCGGTAGCCGGGTCAACAGTAGAAGGCGTAGTAGGAACAGGCCGATTGTTTTGTTTAAAATAATTGGGGCCTGCAGAAATAACAGTTTTCCCATTAACATTGCCCTTCACACCAACACCCTGGAGATAATTGAAATTTTCGACAGGCCATAGTTGCAATTTCTGTTGTTTCGCTTTTCTGGTCAAACCATGTGCAATATGATGTTCTGAATTTTGTTGCACGGAAGCAGCATATTTTAAAAGTTCATCGGGGGAATAGCCATTAAGCGGAATGACTTGCTGCACTTCATGCGAGCCTTTTGTAAGCGTTCCGGTTTTGTCAAAAATAATTGTAGTCAAACTTCTTGCGGACTCAAATGCGATACGATTACGGATCAATAAGCCATGTGTGGCGGATAAACTGGTAGATAGGGCAATCACTAAAGGGATTGCAACGCCCAATGCATGCGGACAGGCCGTCACCATCACTGTCACCATTCTTTCCAATGCAAAGGCGAGATCATTTTCTTTGTTGAACCAAAAAATAAAAGTGACAACACCTACTGTAATAGATATAATCGTTAACCATTTGGCGACTTTATCCGCAAGATTCTGCGTCTTTGATTTGGAAGCCTGGGCAGATGAGACCAGGGTAATTATCTTGTTCAGGTAACTATTATTGCCTGTGGCTGTGATCTGCAGTTTCAAGGCGCCATCTCCATTGATAGAACCACCGATGACTTTTTGTTCTTTTTCTTTTTTTACCGGAACACTTTCACCCGTAAGCATACTTTCGTTAACGTAAGAACTTCCTTCCAATACCAATCCATCAGCAGGAATTTTTTCTCCGGGTTTAATCAATACCCTATCCCCATTTCTCAATTCTTTCAAATCAATGTCCACTACTTCTCCATTTCTTTCTGCATGCACAATTGATGGTAACAAAGCCACTAAACTTTCCAACGCTTTTGAGGCAGCCATCTGGGACCGCATCTCCAACCAGTGGCCAAGCAACATAATATCAATCAAAGTTGCCAGCTCCCAGAAAAAATCCATTCCTTTCAAACCGAACACAACAGCCACACTGTATATAAACGCAACACTGATAGCGATAGCTACCAGTGTCATCATCCCAATAGCTTTGTCCTTTATTTCACTAATCATTCCTTTCAGAAAAGGCATACCACCATAGAAATAAATAAAAGCACTTAAGATCAATAACAAATACTTATCACCAGCAAATTTTGTTTTAAAACCTAACCACTGCTGGATCATATGCGATAATAGTAAGACAGGTACGGTTACAATGAGACAAATCCAGAAACGTTTTAAAAAATCATGTGTATGATGTCCTGCATGTTTATCGTGACCGGCATGGCTTACCTGTTCATGATGCGTTGCATGATCATCATGTTCATGAGCAGGGGCATGCATATGGACATGCTTTTCATGTTTATTTTCAGAACTGCGAACAGGCACCAGGTCCATTCCACATTTCGGGCATTTACCCGGCCCGGGCTTGATAACTTCGGGATGCATGGGACAGGTAAAGTTTTGCCCGGATGGATGATTATGAGAAGAAGAATGGCGATGTTTGTCTTCCATAAAATTATTTTTGATGACCCTTAACAATTTACTTTACACATGCATGTCTGCAGACTCAAATTAATTGATTCGAATTTACTCAGTTTTGATTCTATTTTAATGTTTATGCAGGGAAGGTCTTAGCTGAAGATAGGCCTGGAATCCAACAGGTAATTTCCCATATAAAGGTTTTAATTCTTTGGCCGGAAAATTGATCGTTGCTTTCGTTCCGGCCGTCAACTCGAAAATGCTTTTTTGCAAGATGCTGCGATTATAGCCGAGAGAAAAAACATGAACGTCAAATGTAGTATGCCCCAATCCACTTTCCAGGTCGAGTTCTTCGGTTGATTTCTGCAGGAATTCATAACGGCTGAATAACGCATTCTTTCCAAACTGGAAATTATCTTCCAGTAATACCGAATGTTCTTTATGATCTTCTCCCTTATCATTAAATCCCCAGATCAACGCAGCACTATGATATTTATCTGTATCAATTGATTTTGCATACAAAACTGATGCTGTTGTCCTGGTAACATCCACACCGGGTTCTATAGCTTCTGGTTCTTCAATAAACCCCTGTGAAAATTGTAGTGCCCAATTCGCTGTTGGATTGTATGACAGCCTGTATGAATAACTGTTGAACCTCGCCTTATCAAAATCATAGCGATCTTCATCAGGTTCACGTCCCGTAAATACAGACCCTTCAAGTTTAAGTTGCCTATACCGGAAACCTAATGTTCCTGCTCCGAATGTAATATGTGTTGCATCCTGCCAGTGATGGCCCAATGGCGCATCAGGATTATTCATAGAAGATACCCGATGCATGAATGCCGGGGCGCCCAATGCCGGCTCGCCAGGATAACCGATATAACCAAACACATCAATATCCTTATTGATCATTTGCGTATAACCAATACTCAATGCAGAGAAAAGATCATGAGGATGCTGGCGATCAACCAATCTTTTTCCCTTCCATGTTTCACCGGATTGAAACAAAAGTGGATAGCCATTTCCTCCTTCGGTTAACCTGTCCAGGCTAATCATAGCTGTTGCATTCAACAAACCTTTCCTTCCAATTTTCCTGTTCATCATCGCCATAAACCAATTGGGGGCATCAAGTTTCTCATCACCCCGCTTGCCATTATTGAAAATATCCGTATTGGTATAACGAAAAAAAATATTGCCATGAAACATCCAGTCTGTTTTATCCGTTTGCTTCATCCACATATACATCGGGCTGCTATCAGGATTCCAGGCAGTGCCTGAACTATTTCGGCTCATAGGCAGATTCCTGGAAAAAGAATGAGAAGGCATAGTTTTCATATCATGCATCGAATGATCTGCATGATCCATTCTTTTATTATCAGATGGTTTCTTTTTTAACGTATCCTTCTTAACAGGAACGGTATCTTTTGCATGATGCTCATGTTGAGCAAAAACAATTTGGTTGTATAGTAACAGTCCAATGATGATTATACTAAACTTTTTCATTTGTCTGCTTTTTATTGTTTTTTAGTCAGATGATCCGATAGCTATCAGATACATCATAAATTTTCATCGGGGTTGGTATATCCCGCCAGCCATCGGGATGTCTGAAAATTCTAATGGTTCATTTTATTTGCAACAGTTTCTCTTTACAAGTAATGATTTAATAAATTTTAGTATGCTTTTCAGGGCTTGCATCATGCCATTATTTTAATGATCATAAACGCACTCATGGCCACCATCAGCAGATCCTCAACTAAAGTAACCCTGCTCAATGGCAATTTTATAATTGTTCCTAAACAGGCGCATTGAAAGGAAATTTTCTTTACCAGGCTTTGTATTACGCCCATACTGCTGATACCCATAATAAGGAAAGTCGCAATATTTGTACCCAATGGAAGAAAGCCGGTAAGAAATGCAAGACCCAGCATCAATTCAACAAACGGATAAATATATCCCCAGGCAGGGAATCTTTTTGCCACAATATCATAGCTTTTGTATCCTTCTGCAAATCCTTTCAGATTCATCAGTTTGAAAAAAGAAAACACTAAGAAAAACCCGGCCATGGAATGACTCAACCATTGCATCCAGTTGAAAGAGCCTTGTGCAAACTGGATTAACAAAGTAATACCGGTAATATAACTGAAGATGAGAAAGATGGGAAAATATGAGGTCTTTTCGCCTGCTGCTTCGCTTGAAACATGTGCTGCTTCTTTCATCCCGCCATCGGCTTCTGTAATGGAATAATGACCAGCTTTGTTCACCGCTTGTTGTAACACAACAGCGGAAACATGTTTGTTCATTGTGATACTTGCCTGCGGTGATTGGAGTTTTATATCGGCAGATACAATATCGTGCAGTTTTAATAATTCACTTTTGACCTTTGCTACACAATTGCCACAGGTCATTCCTGATATATTATATTCATGTGTCATAAATTCTATTTTATAACACAAAGTTCATCTGTATTAATCCTTGATGGTTACACAATCCTGAGATTATGTTATATAATTTCCCGGCTACACTTTATCCAATGATTTTCGCTGATGATCTTTAAGGCTTTTAAACTGGCTGGGCGTAAACCCCGTTATCTTTTTAAACTGTCCTGACAAATGTGCCACACTGCTATACCCCATCTTAAAAGCCATTTCACTTA
>WUUC01176951.1_pt1 | contig 12454 bp, 17 predicted proteins | sample 6278441 | NCBI WGS metagenome assembly WUUC01 (sample SAMN13675441, study PRJNA597444) | soil metagenome | isolation source: soil | place: USA: Washington | collected 2017-10 | reverse complement strand
CATGGCCGCCTTCAGCTTGTCGATCTCGGCCTGCTTGCGGCCCATGGTGTGGTCGTAGCTGTCCATGACAGCGCGCCGGGCCTCGCCCAGCTGGCCCAGCTCCCGCTCGAGCTGCCGGGTGCGCACCAGCATGGCGCGTACGTGCCGCAGCTCCACCTCGGCGCTGCGGCTGGCGATCTCGGTGGCGAACGTTTCGCGCAGCGGGTCGTCCTCGGCCAGCGGCTCGGCGGGCAGCGCCTCCACTGCGGCCAGCAGGCCCAGCGGCAGGTCGTTGTCGACTTCCTCGTCGTACAGGGGGGCCAGCATGGCCAGGCTCATGGTGTGGGTACCTCCGTGGTGGTGGGCCGTACCTGGTGCATACGCAGTTGTACACCCTCGGCCGCCTTTGACGCAACCGGCCACTCCTCGACCCGCAGCTGCTTCACCTGGCGGTCGTCGTGGTACACGCCGCTGGCCTTGAGCGCGTCCATGACCAGCTTGGCCAGGTTGTCGACGTCCCCGCGCCAGCGCACCACCAGGAACGTCAGCTCCATGCAGACGGGGGTGCCCTTCGGGTACGCGCCCCGGTAGCGGTTGTGCAGCAGCTGCACGTGGGCCATGGCCTCGGTGACGGCCTCGGTGCGGTAGCCGCCCTGGCCCTTGCGCACGCGCGCGCGGGTGCTCGCCTGCGGCCGCATCGCCCACGCCCCCTCGAGCACCGGCCCGGCGGGGTCCGGCTCCCAGTAGCTCACGCGGCCGCGCGGCGCACGCCCACCAGCCAGAACACGTCGCCGGGCTGCAGGTACGGCACGCACTTGGCCTCGTAGACGGGGTCCAGGCGCACGCCCCCGATGGTGGCGTCCACCTCGTGGTGGTAGTCGTGCTCGCTGCGCACCAGCTCCACGTCGCGCATGGCCAGTGGGTGCGCGTACTTGGCCAGGCGCTTGCTCGGGTTGGCCCCGACAAGCACGCCCAGCACCGGCACGTGCTCGGCGTACGGGGTGCGGCTGAAGCCCCAGGTGACGCCCGCCAGGGTCATGCCGCTGCCCACCGGCACCACGATGCGCTTGGCGTCCAGCGGCAGGTTGTCCACCTGCGTGGCCGTAGCACTGACCGCCGCCTCGCACTCCATGCCGAACGGGATCTCGGGCCAGCCGATGTCGCTGGCGTCCCGGCGGGCGCGGGCCACGATGACGCTGTTGTGCCCCGGCCGGTGCCGGATGATCTCTGCGCCCTGGGCGGCCGCGCTCAGCAGCTGCGGGGTGTCCGGCCCGGCGGGCACGTGGCAGCGGGCGCGCAGGCCCAGGTGCTTGGCCACGTGCGCCACGATCTCCACCTGCGGTGACTGCCTACTGCCCGCAGTAACTACGCCCGCGTAGCCCTGCGCCTTGGCCCAGCTGCACAGCCACCGGCAGGTGCGCACCTTGCCGCCGCGCACGCCCGCGTACTCGTACAGGTCGTCGCGCTTGAGCCAGATGGTGCCGCCCTGGTGTACGACTTCGGTGACGGGCGTTGGCTGCTCCTGGGGTGGCAGCAGCCTGGGCTGGTCGAACGACAGTTGCATATGCACCCAGCCTAGCCCAGCGGGGGCTGGTACGCAAGCTGGGGCAGCTGCAGCGGCTTGCCCGCCCGGCCCTCGTACTCGGCCACCAGGTGGCCCCAGCCGCGCAGCGTCGGCTCGCCCATGTAGTCGCCGCCGCCTGCCTCCATGTGCGCCAGCAGGTCGCCGTACTGCTCCTCGCCCAGCAGCAGCACCAGCCCGCCCTTGAACGCCACGTACGCGGGCAGCTGCTGGCCATCCTTGAAGCATTTGAGGAACTTGTACCTGTTATGCACGATCACGGTGCCGTTCTTGTTCAGGCACCACGGGGCCAGGGTGCAGCCGCCCGGCTTGGCGTCGGTCGTGTGCAGCCAGCACAGGTTGGTGCCGTGCGCCTGGAACCCGCAGCGCCCATGCACCGGCACCATGGTGCCCTCGGCGCTCACCTTGCCGCCGTACGCCTCCACCGGCCCCTGCTCCCAGGGCTGCACGGCGATGAGCTTGTCCATCGGGATGGTGGCGCTGCGGCAGCACGCGCCCTTGCACACGTCCCTGATGTAGTCCGGCTCGCAGCCGTTGAAGCGCAGGCGGGCGCTGGCCGCGCTGATGCGCACGCGGGGCGGCCGCGTGGGCTGTATCTGCAGCAGGGTGGTCATGCCGCTACGGCAGCCTGCCATTCGGCCAGCGCCACCTTGCGCGCCGGGGGCAGGTGGTACAGCTGCAGCGACTGGACTTCGCCCGGCAGCTTCTCCTTGTGGGCGGCCAGGCTCTTGCTGCCCACGGCGCTACCGATGGTCAGCTGGGTGCCGGGGTGCCAGTGGTCCAGGTCGCGGCAGTGCAGGCCCAGCAGCGGGTCGCTGTGCAGCAGCCAGGCGTAGTCACGCAGCCGGGCGACGATGGCCACCTGGTTGGCAGCGATCTCCTCGGTCAGGCTGTACGCCACGACGCGCCCGTCCTGCTGGTCCATGAGCAGCTGGCAGTGCTGCGTGCCCTGGCCCGCGAGCGCTTCGTACGCGCCCACGATGCGGCCCTCGGCCTGGTGCCTGCGCACCTGCTGCTGCCACCGCTTGGCCAGTGCGGTGGCGGCCAGCGTGTCGTGCCGGGGCAGCCGGTCGCCGGTGCGCACGTAGGCCAGCCCCTGCTCCCTGAGCCGGGCCAGCTTGTTCACCGCGTTGCGCTCGCGGCGGCCCGCACGGCCGGTGCGCATCGGCCCGGCCGTGTACACCCACTCCACGTTGCCCTTGTCGGGCTTCGCCTCGGCGGCCAGCGCGCGGGGCAGCAGCTGCAGGTCGTGGTGGCACAGCTTCGCGCCCACGCCCAGCTGGCGCAGGTGCTCGATGAGGTCGGCAGCACCCGGCCCCAGCGGCGGCACCAGCAGGTACAGCACCGGGTTGCCGTGCAGCACCTTGGCGCGCAGCACGACCAGGCAGCTGCCCAGCGTGCCGATGCGGTTGGCCTTGTCGTGCGCCAGGTACGACGGGCTGAGCCAGAAGCGGGGCGGCCCGCCGTAGGCGGTATACGCGGCATGCAGCCGGGGGGCGTCGCTGGGCTGGAACGGCTTGGTGGCGTCCAGCAGCCACATGACGCCCTGCGTGCTCACGCCGCGAGCGGCTCTGCCACCACGAGCATGCCCGGCCCGTAGCAGTCGGGGCATCGCGTGCTGGGCTCGTCGCTGGCCCCGTTGTGGTCGACCTCCACGGGCCACTGCTGCCCGTAGGCGTCGCAGGTGATGTCGGGGCAGGTGTACGGGACGATCTCTGCTGGTGGCACTAGCGCCTCCTGAAGTCGCTGGCGTTGGGGCAGGTGCCGAAGTGGCCGGTGAACTGGCCTTGCCCGGCTTCGCGCTGCCCCTTGGTCGTTTGCTGCACGACGGCCAGGGTGCGCCCCCGGCCGTCGGTGTGGCGCACGGGGGTGAAGTCCTCGTCCACCACGAGCTTGAGGTGGCCGCCCTCGCCCAGCTGGGGTGGCGGCCAGTTGATGGGCGTGGGCTTCCCCATCTGCCCATCCTTCTTCAGCATGTAGGCGTAGAACACCTGCTGGCTGCAGTCGTTGCCCCGGCACGTCTCGAGCTTCACGTCGTCGGGCGTCAGGCCCAGCCGTTCCAGGTGCGCTGCGTACTCGCCATCCATGGGTGCCTCCGGTGGTGTGGGTGCCGCGCCGTTGCCGTTGCCTGGCGTGGCGGTGTGGGTGGGCTTCGGTGCTTGCAGCTGGGCCAGTACCTCCTGGCCCTGTGCCCTGCGCCGCATGCGGCTGGCCGTGTTCTCGATCTGCCACTGCTCCCGTTCGAGCACTTGCTCGGCGCTCATGACCCGGCGTTCGGTTACGGGGTCGTACAGCGGGTCAGTCGTCGGTGGCAAGCGGTGGCCTCCAGGCATGTGGTGTGGGCGGGAGGGGCACCTTAGCCGGTGGCCCGGCTAGCCCGCAACCCGCGCAGTAGTACCAGCACCAGTGTGCAACGGTGCCTAGCAAACGGCCGACGTGCAAGCGCATCTGGTCCTGGCAGCGCGGGCATGTGGGGCCTGCCCCTACCAGTCCTCGGCCCGCCCCTCAGTCACCAGCGCGCGTGGCTTCGGGGTGGGCTGCGGGAACAGGGCGGCCTGGCGCTCGTAGGCGCTGCCGGGCAGGGCCATGCCTGCCAGGTCGCACAGCGTGGCCTCCACCAGCACCAGCTGCCAGTGCGGCAGGTCCACGCCCATGAAGAAGTGGCGCATGGGGGTGCGGGCTGCGTCCAGCTTGCGCTGCCTGGCGTCGCGGGGGCTGCTCACGTCGCGGGCGCTGGGCTGCGTCTCGCCGAAGAAGATCAGCTGCTCCTTGCGGGCCAGCTCCCACATGGCCACGTTGAACTCGCCGCGCGCACGCTTGGTCTTCTTCACCACGCCGTTGCCCGGCACCCACTGCAGGTCGGGGCACAGCGCCAGCGTGGCATCCGGCATCTCGGCCGTGGTGCAGACGTGCTGCCGGTACAGGGCGCGCACCCGTGCGTTCTCCGGGTCGCCGCGCCGGGCGTTCTTCGGTGTGTACAGCCCGTGCTTCGGTGGGGCTGGCTGTGCGGGTGCGTCGAAGAGCTGCGGCTGTTCATCAGCCATAGCCGGGTACCTCCTACTCGGTGGTGGGTGTGTCCAGCGTGAGCGGCTCCATGTGCGCGCACGCCTTCCGGGGATCGCCTTTCACGAACACGAGCACCTGCTGGTGGTGGCGGCCAGGCCGCCGTGCTGCAGCCCACTGCCCCGCGATGCGGAGCGGCAGGCTGCCGATGGCGTTGGCCAGCACGAACGTGCCGTGCAGCTGCAGGCCCGCCTTCCGGAACGCCACGATGGTGTCGGGCACCAGGCCGTACTCGTTGCCGTCCTTGCCGCGCGCCTCACCGATCACCCAGGCCGCGAACCGGTCGGTGTGCAGCTGCCGGGTGGCGTGGGCGATGGCGTCCTCGTGCAGGGCGGTGAAGTCGTCGTAGTTGGCCTGCGCGCTCAGGTCGCGCGGGTCGTCGCTGTACACCTCGGCGTCGTAGTAGGGCGGGCACGACATGACGAAGTCGTAGGGGCCGTGCTCGCGCACCTGCGGGTCGCCGGTGGGCGGTGGTGCCAGCACCCGCACGCTGTCGCCCTCCACCCAGGTGGGCCTGCACACGGTGCCCTCTGGCCAGCCCATGGCCGTGGCCTGCGCACGGTTGTCCTCGACCTGCTCGGGGCGCAGCTCCACGCCCACGTACCGGCGGCCCAGCTTGGCTGCGACCACGCCGCGCACTGCGCCGCCCGCGAACGGGTCCAGCACCAGCCCGTTGGCCGGTGCGTACCACCTGTACAGCGCCTCGCACAGCACGGGGTCGAAGATGCTGGTGCCGCTGGCCAGCGCGCCGCTCTTCTGCGACGCCCGCTGCAGCACCTCGTAGGTGCCGGTACAACCGTCGGTGAACTTGACGCCAGCCCGGCACGGCTCCCCAGCCTTCGGGTACTGCACCAGCTCGGCCGCAGGCTCCATGTCGAACAGGCTGGCCAGCTCGGCGTCCTTGCCGCGCTCGATGCTGGCCACCTTCGGCGGCTTGTGCCCGCACGTGCCGCACACCACGTCGTACGACAGCAGCTGCTTCTGATTCCCCATGAGGAGGTTCTCGGCGCGGCCCTGCACCTCGGGGCGGATGCCCAGCCCCAGCCAGTGCGCCTTGCGGCCCTTCCACCAGGCGCTGGTCGTGTCCAGGATGGTGTACGGCATCAGCTTCCACCCGGCTGGGTCGAGCAGCGGGTCGTAGTCGAAGATTGCGGCGGGTTCGGTCAGCGGTGGTGCCTCCGGTGGCGTGGGGTGGCAGGCCCGGCAGCATATGCACTGCGCCGGTTTGACACAAGGGCCGGGCTACTGGGCAGGGTACAGCCGCTCCAGGCGGTGGGCCATGCCCAGGTGCTCAGCGAACTCCCAGTGGCTGGGCTGCAGCAGCTGCCGGGGCACGGGGCGGCCGCGCTTGTGCTGCCCCCACATGTGGGCGCGCTCGCACAGGCCCATGGCGTTGCGCCTGTCCCACAGCAGGTCGCGGAGCAGCAGCGTCGCCTCGCGGGGCTGCAGCTGCAGGCCGCGCACGTAGTCCTTGATGTGCTGCTGGTACAGCACGTGGTGGCCCTGCACGACGCCCTGGCAGGCCTCCCCGAAGTAGCGGCACACCTCGCAGCCGTTGCGCACCGCCCACCGCTGCCAGTTGAGCTTCAGCTCGTCCTCGATGATGCGGTCGGCCACCGGCAGGCCCTTGGCCAGCGCCCGGCCCAGGTTGCGCTTGGCGGGCCGCAGGCCGCCGCTGCGCTGCAGGCCCTTGCCCGGCTTGAGGCCCTTGCCCGGCTTCAACGGCTTGCGGCGCTTCACCGCTGCACGTCCGTCTCCCGCAGGACCGCCAGCAGGTCGTCCTGCCCCAGCGCGCGCATGTCGGCGGCCGTGAGCTTCTTGCGGGCCGGTGCCGGGTACGCGGGGGCCGGGGGTGGTGCGGCGGGGGCAGCAGCGGCCTGCTGTTGTTCCCCCACCGGCTTGTAGTGCTCGTTGCACACGTACGTGCCCGGTGCCCACCACACGTTGCTGTACAGGCGGATGAGGTCACCGCACCGGGCGCACTCGATCAGCTGGGGCTGGGCAACCCCGTCCTCGTCGGCTGGCAGCCGCACCTAGTCGAGATCGAACGTCTCGCCCAGGTCGGTCTGTGCCGCCACCGGCTCCGGTGCTGGCTCGGCCGGGGGCTGTATGGCCGCGTGCTCCGGGGTGCGGTGCTCCCCAGCGGCTGCGTCGTCGGGCGGCACCCAGCCGTCGGGCAGCGCCTGCTGCTCGGGCGGCACCTCGCCCCCGAAGGTGTCGGGCGGCTCCTGCGCCGCCGGTGCCACCGCCGGTGCGGGACCGGGGCCGACAGCACCGGGCGGGCGGCCCTGCGCGCCGTTGCCGGTACGCACCTGGTCCTCGGTCAGCAGCAGCGGGGCGTCGGCCACAGGCGGTGGCGGTGCCGTGGGCGGCAGCGGCTGCACCGGCGCGGGCGGTGCCGCAGGCGGCTCCACCTCAGGCTCGGCATCGACAGGGTGGGCGGTCGTATCCGCAGCGGCCACAGGGGCCGGTGCTTCCTCGTCGCCGGTCACGTCTTCGATCATCTCCTCGCCCAGGGCGTTGGCCAGCTGCCGCACCATGTCGTTCGGCACGGCGTAGTAGCCCTCACGCTGCGCCGGGTCCAGTGCGGCCAGCGGCAGCAGCGTGTCCCACACGCCGTGCGCCGCCTGCTCGACCTCCTGCAGGTGGGCCAGGCTGTCGGGGAACCCGTCGGCCAGCGGCAGGACTTCCTGCGCGCCCTCCTGCAGCGGCGGGTCGCCGGGCTGCGCAGGCACGGGCGGGACGGTCTGGTCCGGGTCCACGGTGTCGTCGACCTTGCCCTTGCCCTTCTCGGTCGTGGCTGCGATGGCCTCGCGCAGCTGGTTGCGCGACCAGTCCTTCTTGATGGCCTCGGCCAGCCACTTGTCCTGCTGCTTCGGCTCCAGCATGGCCACAGCTGCGTGGTGGCCGAACGACAGCTCGGGCCTGCGCCGGGCCGGTGGCACCTGGCGGCACACGCTGCCGTAGTTGGCCAGCGTTTGGTACGCCAGCCCGAAATCGTTCATCGCCTGGGCGTACAGCTCGCCGTAGGCGGCCTCGCCGTGAATGAGAGTGTCGCCGATCCACCAGGCGCTGGCCCTGCTGATGCGGCCCAGCAGCCGCACGATGCTGGTGTAGTCGTCGAAGCTCAGGTCGGCGGGTAGGGCCAGCGCCACCTCGCTGCTGGTGGCCCCGTACTGCGCCAGGAAGCCACTGCCCCCTGCGGGCTCTACTTCACTCACGTGCTTGCCCCCTTGGCCTTGCGTCGCTTGCGGGTGATGTGTTTGTCGAGCGCCTCCCGGATCTCGGCGCTCACGTTGCCTGGTTCGTCGGTTCGGATGGCGGCCAGCTCCTCGAGCGCCGCCACCTGGTCTTCCCTGATGGCGACGAGCTTGCGCGGCATCCGTGGGGGCCGCTGGCGTCGCTCTGCGCCTGCCGTGTTGGGTGCCATGGGTGCCAGCATATATGCACACGCGGCTGGCCGCTAGCCCCCGACCTGCGGTAGCCGGTCCCACAGCTGGTGCTCGCTGCCCGGCTCCTGCAGCCTGCGCCAGCACCGGCCGTCGGCGTTGCACACCCGTGGCCAGGTGCAGCTGCCGCAGTCGGCAGTCAGGTGCGTGGTGTCGGTCGCTAGCAGCCAGCAGGCACCGCGCCGGGTGCAGTTGCGCCGCCACGGGCACGCGGCACACGCGCTGAACTCCGCTAGCCCGACGTCAGCTGCCACCGCTCATCCCCCTGGGCCAGCTGTGCCCAGTTGCCGCCCGCCGCAACCTGCCGGTGGGCCATGGCGGTCAGCTCCTTGTACGCCCGCTCCCACTGCGCCCGCACGATGCCAGGCTCGTTGGCATCCAGGACACCGCGCGGGCCGCCCACGTGCTCCAGCGCACGCTTGGCCAGCGGGTGCAGCGCCGGTGCTGGCACCCGCACCTTGGCCTCGCCCCGGCACAGCGGGCACGGCACCTCGCGCTCGTCGTCGGCCCAGCCGTCATCGCACACGCACGGCTCGTACGTGGGGTGGGCCACCGCGCTGCAGTACCGGCTGACCGCCTCCCAGGCCGTGTACGTGTCGGGGGTGCCCACCGCGATCTCGGCCACGCAGGCGAGTAGCTCGGCCAGGCTGGGGAACCAGGTGTGCCGCACCGTGGCCGCGTCGATGGCGGCCTTGCCCAGCGCCAGCGGCAGTGGCTCGAGGCGCTCGGCGTACAGGTTGACGCTCGCCTGCTGCAGTTCGACCTTCGGGTAGGCGGCCACCAGCAGCGCCACCATGCCCTTGGCCTCCTGGGGCGTCACAGCTGCAGGCCCTCGGCCACGGCCTGGGCCATGATGTCCTCCGCAGTCAGCCCGCTGCCGTTCGGGTGCGCCGCCCGGTCCAGCTGCTGCCAGTTGTTCGCCACGGCCATGTCGGTGACGGTGATGCCCCGGCTGCCCCAGTGCTGCAGGGCCAGGCCGATGCGCTCGCGCAGCAGCCCGGCGCACGCCTCCGGATCGTTGGCCACCTCGGGGTGCAGGCCCAGCATCGACTGGCGCACCAGCTTCAGGGCGCGGCCGCGCTTGCCCTGCTCGCCGTCGTTGCTCGGGGTGCCCAGCAGCTCGGCCATGACCTCCCACAGCAGGTCGCGGCTACCGCTGCGGCCCACCAGGCGCAGCACCGCCGCCTTGAGATCGGCTGCCGTTTGCCGGGGTGCCGCTGCGGGTGGCGAAGCCGAAGGCGTAGCCACCCTAGAGGTTTGAGGTTCTTCTCCCGGCAAGGAATCGCCCGCGCGCGAGACCCCGCCAGCTCCTGCCGGGGACCCCGCCAGCTGCTGCTGGGGTACCCCGCCAGCTCCTGGCGGGGTGAAGGCCTCGGGGATGGTGGCCTGGTACGTGTTGGTCTCAGCGCCACCGCCTACCTGCCGCACCACCCACCCAGCCTCGTGCATGGCCGCCAGCGCAGCCCGCACGGTGCTGTCGCCCAGGGCGCAGTGCTTGGCCAGCTCGGCCACGCTGGGCATGGCCCCTACGCCCAGCTCTGACATGTGCAGGCTGAGCATCAGCGCCACCAGCTTCTGCGTGGAACTGAGGCCGTTGCCAGGCGTCGCTATCGCCGACCGCCACGTGAACAGTGGGGCCAGGTGTGAGGCGTTCAGGGTGAACCTCCGGTGATGAGGTCGGGTGCGTGGGGTACCACCAGGTTTGCGCCGCCCGGTGGGCTGGCTAACATACCACCACCTCCAGGCTCGCGCTACGCGCGGCCAGGTGGGTGGGAGCACGGCGACGGGGCGCGGCTGCTGGGCCTGGTGAACCCAGCAGCCCCCGTTGCACTTACTGCGGGCGGTAGCTACAGGTCGTAGTCACCACCGCCTAGCGTGTACTGGCCGTCGCCCAGGTAGCCGCCCTTGCCGCTGCGCAGCTGCGCGTGGCGCTCCTCGAGTGTGGCCGTGGTCAGCACGCCCGCGTGCGTGGCGAACACCAGCGCCATGTTGCCTATGTCGGCGCAGGCCTCGAGCAGCAGCGCGCGGGCCGTGGCGTCGTCCTGTGCTGCCAGCCGCCGCCGCGCGCCCACCAGCTTGAGCACGTGGTAGCCCACGTCGACCAGCAGGTAGTCCAGCTGCTGCTCGTGGGTGCGGGTGGCAGGCGGATCGACCCAGCTGCCCTTGGTGCTGCGGTTGCCCTCCAGCTCCTGGGCCATGGCCTCGACGAACAGCTGCAGCTGCTTGGCCTCCTGGCGCGCACGGTTCACCGCGCGCCTGCCAGCCCGGCCGCCCTGGCCCGCACGCTGCGGCCCAGCCAGTGCTGCACGTACTCGGCCCAGCTGATGTGCTCGCCGCCAGGCTGCCAGCAGTACGCAGGCGGGCGGTAGCGGTCGTCGAACTCGGCTGCGAAGTTCCAGCCGGGCAGCAGCGGCACGCACGCCCAGGGCGGCACCAGCACCACGGCTGTGGCCAGCGCCAGGCGCACCTCGTACAGTGGCAGCTTCGCGCACTGGTCGAAGGAGGGGCCTTCGTAGTCCGGCTCCATCAGCCCGCCGCTGTGGCTGGCCATGCCGCCCTCGCGCCGCCAGCCCTCGTAGCGGTACGTGAGGCCCACCACCATGCCGGTGCCGTCCTCGGGCCAGGCGGCCACCCAGCGGTGCAGCGGCTCAGCCTTGCCGCCGTAGTGCAGCCGCGCCGGGTTGGGCAGCTGCCTGGTCTTGAACTCCGGGTCGTAGCCGACGCCCCGCTGCTTGTTCGGGTAGCCCAGCCGGGGCCATACGTCCTTCCCCTCGCGGCGGCCGATGTCCTTCAGCGTGTGCCCGCCCAGCACCGCGCTGGCCCGGTGCGTGTACACGACGTGGTCGCCCAGCTGCAGCAGGGGCAGGCCCAGCTCCTTGACGCGCACGTTACTGCCCGCTGGGCTGGTCGGGGAACTCGATCTCGGCCTGGTCGGCCGCCTGCGCTGCCGCGAACTCAGCCTGGGCCTCCGGGCTGAGTGCCGCCTCGCCGCCGCCGCCGGTGTCCGGCTCCGGGGCAGGCTTGGCGCTGGCCGCGATGGCCGCCGCCTTGTCCACGTCGCCGTAGCCCTGCTCCTCGGGCACCTGCACCGCCACGCCCTCCCACGCCTTGCCGAACGCGCGCTGCACGTCCTCGCGGGTGGGCGGGGGGAACTCGCCCAGGTCGAGCAGGTTGTCGTAGGTCATGTTGAAGCGCAGCCACACCTCGCGCTTCTTGTCCACCGGCAGCTGGCCGAAGTTGGCCACCTCCTCGTTGAACAGACCCTTGACGGCCTGGGCCAGCAGCGGCCCCCACTCGTAGCTGGGGTCGTGCAACTTGAGCGCGTCCAGGGTGTCGCCCACCGACTGGAACCTGGGCTGGTAGCCCTCGGGGAGCCAGCTGGGCGGCTGCGTGGCCGCAGCGGCCTGCTCGGCCTCGGGGGTGGCCTGGGCGGGCTGGTGCTGCACCGGCGGTGCCGCGCCCCGCTCCTGGCTGCCCTCGGCTGCACCCTGTGCCGCGTCGGCGGCCTGGCCGTCGGCCTGGTCCTCCGCGCCGGTGTCCTCCTCGAGGTCCTGCGTGAACTGGTCGCTGGCCCCGGTGGCGTTCAGTACGCCTGCCACCAGCGCACGCTTGCAGCCCATCTTGGTCACCGTGTTGTACATGTCGGCGATGTCGGGGTTCTCGACCTTGCCCACCACCTGCGTGGTGATGCGGGTGTCGTCGTGCTGGAAGTCCGTCCCGCAGCCGGTGTCCCTGGGGCACCACCAGCCGCCGGGCGTACCGGCCGGGCTGTTGCGCGGCGGGTACTTCGACTTCTTGATGGTCGGCTTGCCGCACTCGGGGCACGTGCGCTGCGCGTTGCGGTAGCGGTACTTCGTCTCGCGCGTGGTGCTCATGGCCTCGCCGGTGGCCACCACCAGGCCCGTGGGGATGTGCGTCAGGATGCACGTCACCTCCACGTCCATGTGGCCGTCGTCGAACCGCGTCACGTTCTTGATGTAGCTGGGGGCCAGGCGGAACAGCACGCACAGCATCTCCGCGCCCGGCTTGAGCAGTGCAGGCTTGTCGGTGCCGGGGATGTTGCCGTAGTGGACGTCGGGCTTCATGACCTGGCTCATGACGGCCTGCACCTTGCGCACCTGCTCCACCAGCTGGTCGACGCTCAGCTCGTCGCGGGTGGCTACGGCGCTGCCTGCGCGGGGCATGGGCACCATGGCGGTGCTGGCCCCCTGCGCGGGCTGGGGTGGTTGCGGTGGCTGGGGCAAGGGAACCTCCGTGGCCTCGCCCTCGATGACTTCGCCTTCTACGGCTGCCATGGGCACGCCTCCTTCGGGGTGGGTGGGCTGCCACCTTAGCACGGCCGTGGCCATAGGCCAAGACCCACAAGGGGCGGCACGTGGCC
>WUUC01102079.1_pt1 | contig 12456 bp, 14 predicted proteins | sample 6278441 | NCBI WGS metagenome assembly WUUC01 (sample SAMN13675441, study PRJNA597444) | soil metagenome | isolation source: soil | place: USA: Washington | collected 2017-10 | reverse complement strand
TGCTTTAGTTCGATAAAATGAAGAGCATAGAAATCAAAACGACCCAAAATGTAATCCTGGAATATGAGCTGGCGGACCTCAGGGACCGTTCGGTTGCTTTCCTGATCGATGTGGTCGTTCTGGTTGCGGGCTTAATGCTTTTGTCATTCATCGGTTTTGCGGGTCTGGGCCTCACCGGGACAGCTGCAACGGTCTTCTCGATCTTCATGTCATGCTGTTTCTTGTTCTATTCCCTGGCAATGGAGATCCTCAACAATGGTCAGAGCGTCGGTAAGATGGCGATGAAGATACAGGTCATAAAGACAGTCGGCGGCCAGGCGACATTCCCCGATTACGCCGCCCGATGGGTATTCCGGATGATCGACATCTGGTTTTCGCTTGGCGGGATCGCCTCGATTTTGGTGGCCTCATCGGCAAAGGCACAGCGGATAGGTGATATCGTCGCCAATACCGCCGTGATCAAACTCCTCCCGCGCATGAACCTTAAACTCAACGATGTCCTGGCCATACGTTCCCAGGAATCCTATAAGGTTGTCTTCCACCAGGCGCGGCAGATTGCAGAAGTCGACGCCCTCCTGATCAAAACTACGCTCGAACGTTTTCGTCAATTCAAGAACCTTGCGCACCAACAAGCTGTTCAATCTCTTGCAGACAAGGTAAAGTCAGAAATGGGCGTCATCCCGCCGGGCCTTACCGATGTCCAGTTCCTGCAGACTGTTTTAAATGACTATGTCGTCCTAACACGGTAGTTTTACCTTCGACCTTAACTTTTAACTTTTAACTATTAACTTTTAACTATTAGTTTATAATGAAGATTGCAGAAATCCACACCAAGAAGGGTGTCATGAAGATCAAGTTCTTCGAAAAAGACGCTCCCGGCACAGTAAAGAATTTTGTAGACCTGGCCGAACATAATTTTTATGATGGGCTCACATTTCACCGGGTGATCCCCAACTTCGTGGTACAGGGCGGTTGCCCCAATGGACGAGGCGACGGTGGCCCCGGATATAAGATCAAATGTGAAACTACAGGTGACAACCAGTTTCATGATCGTGGCGTCCTCTCGATGGCACACGCAGGACGCGACACCGGTGGTTCACAGTTTTTTATTTGTCATTCACGTACCAACACCGCACACCTGGATCGTAAGCATACGGTCTTTGGCAAAGTTTATGAAGGCCTCGAAGTGATCGACCAGATCCGTGAAGGTGATGTCATGGAAAAGGTCGTGATCAAAGACGAAGCCTGATGACCCACGAATTATTCGGATCTGTAGATAACTACATCAACGCGCTGCTCGCCCCGCACGACGATGCTTTGGCGGCAGCAGAGAGATCCATCCTTGAATCTGGCATACCGCAGATAAGTGTGTCAGCTAACCAGGGAAAGTTCCTGCAGGTGCTCGCGAAATTGTGTGGTGCCAAAAGAATACTGGAAGTGGGAACCCTCGGCGGATACAGCACCATCTGGATGGCACGTGCACTTCCGCCGGGGGGGAAACTTCTCACGCTGGAGATCGAACCCAAACACGCCGAGGTCGCACGCGCCAACTTCGAACGTGCCGGTCTGACCAACGTCATTGACATCCGCCTGGGAAAGGCAATCGATATTCTTCCAGCACTCAAAGCCGCTAATGAAGGCCCGTTCGATATGATCTTCATCGATGCCGACAAGCCACCATACGCCGACTACTTCCAGTGGGCACTCAAGCTTTCCAAACCCGGAACACTTATTGTTGCCGACAACGTGATCAGAGGAGGCAAGGTTCTCGATGCACAGTCGGACGATGAAATGGTGAAAGGCGTTCAACGATTCAACAAGGTCCTCGCTGAAACTCCCGGTGTGACTGCCACCATTATTCAAAATGTTGGTGCCAAAGAACACGATGGAATGGCCCTGATTGTGGTCAACTGACACGTGAACAATTCGAGTTGTAAAAGATTGTAAAAGATCGTCTTACCGGTCTTTCTTTTTTCCAACTTTGGTAACGACCAATCCTTTATAATTGAGAGTATTCTGTCTACCTTCTGGGATGAAATATATCCTGATCGTTGCAATGGTGGCATTGCTAGCCATCCCGGCAAGTTCACAAAACGACTCAGGGATATTTCTGACCATCAAGTGTGGTAAGAAGATGCCGAAAGAGACGGTGATGCTGACCCTTAAAGCGGTCTGTCTCGCCTCAAGCCCGATCATCGTCGCTACAGAATTTGAGTCAGTAACCGAGGTGAAACAGAATAAGGAAAGGATTCACTTCGACCTCGCATTGTCGGCGAAAGCTGTTCAGGTGCTCAGGCAACTAAAGGCGAATCTCCCGGAGGCAACGTTTGCGCTGGTGGTCGACAAAGAAGTGTTTGCTGTGTTCGCAGCCGGCGACCTGGCTGTCAACAGTACATTCAGGTTCGAGGGGTTCATGAAAGATCAACAGGCCTTTTTCAAAGTACAGGAAAAACTAAAAGCCCTTGTCAATAGTGGGGGTACGCAAAAACTATAATGTTCTGATTGTTTTCACAATGCTGTTCGCGGCGGCGAACACAGACTGCTTTTCCCAACAATCCGCAAATGCTAAGCCGGAACTCTACCGTGTGAGACCTTATGAAACCATCCGCAGCTCCGTGTGGAAGGACAGTCTTTACCGATTCGACAACTTCCAGGAAGGCCGGGTCCGGTTCATTAACGGCGTTTCGAAAACATACAAGCTCAATTACAGCCTTGCCTCGGGGGAGATGGAATTCATCGATGCCAGTGGAGACTCTCTTATCCTCAACGGTACTCCCGACCTGAGACTGGTCAACGTGGGGGGACGAATATTCTTCCATCATCCAAGGGCGGGATACATCGAAGTGTTATTGCAGATGCCGATAGCACTTGGTGTGAAACGAATCCTCAGTGTGGAACGGAAGGAAGTGGTAGGGGATAACGGTTATGGGCAAACTTCATTTGTCACAACGTCGGTGAGTTCATTCTATCGCATGTCAGGCAGCGGCTTCAGCAACTACGATATCATCTACGAAAAAGCGAGTGTTTATTTCTTTATCGACCGGAAGAACATGCCGGTTCTGGCAAGCAGGTTCTCCCTGTTCAAGCTTTTCCCCGATCACCGCACCGAACTTCGATCTTATCTCCGGAAAAACAGGGTCAACTTCAGGCGCGAACGCGACATGCTGGATCTCACTAACTACGTAGCCAGGTTTTACTAACAGCCCGCGTTCAGTGGCACCACGCTCTTCTACGAAGTGTCACATTACCCGACTTGATCGGGCAACCACCAGGCAACCAAAGCGCGCTTTTACATCGAGCCCACAACTGCCCGAGACTCTCATCGAGGATGTGAATTCGAATGGCAATCCGTCTGCTACTTTGGAATAGACATTTTCAATTACTTACCTGTTCAGAGATTCGACCAGGGATAATCCTTAGAAAGGTTATGCAAACACTTACTTGGGTAGAAAATACCCCAGTGGCGAGGGACTAACTGTAGAGAGTCGGGGATGATGTTACCCACACCAAAAAGGTTCATAAAACAAATCCATTCTTTAATGAAAATCTAAAACCCCACAAGGAAATACGACGTAAGAAAGAAGTATAACTATGAATGATCGAGGGCTATGAACACTGACAAGGTTTACTATACGGACGGGCACGATGTAACGGTGACCTCGTCGACATTGAAGATACATAACAAGGAGTATCTGTTACCTGGAATAACACGCCATGGGCTTTCTACTTTGAAGCCTCAACGCGCTCCGGGACTTTTCCTGTTTATAATCGGGATGCTGATCGTTGTGGTCGGCGCTTACCGGTTGATACCACCGGGCTTCGTCTCTAACACGTACGTGATGAATCGTTGGGTCACCATTAACGATTGGGCTATCGTTGGGGGCGGCATTATCGCCCTGGCGGGATTACTGATCGCTACCCTGGTGAGAACAAAGTATGCGGTGCGTATCGCAACGGCCGAAGGAGAGACTGATGTGGTGGTAAGCAAACAGCGGGAGTATATCCGCCAAATCATCGAAGGGCTTAACAAGGCGTTTGTTGCTCGCGGCTCGACCGTTTAAAAAGAGTTAAAAGGTAAGAGTGAAGAGTGAAGAGTTAAGGCTGAAGGTTAGGTGAAATTGAAGAGCTAAAGATCAGTCTTCGGTCAACTCTTCACTTTTAACTCTTCACTCTTCACTTTTTTAAACGTCAATATGATACACATCCGTCTTATTCCTTGAAATTCCCGCCACATGAAAGCCTCCGGGTTGTGGTATCTCTTCGACCAGGTCGAACGAGGCACAGCTCTTCGGTAAAGCTTCGAAGATCAGAAGGAAACGAAACAGCTTTTTATCGGGAATGAGAGTCCACTCGGGGGCGTACGAAATGTTCTCAACGTGGACCAATTGCGACCGGCCTGTTGAACCATTGTCGACGAGGAAGGTCGTCTTCCATATCCTGATCAGCATGTCGCTATAGGCGTTGTTGAAATAGCAGTGCACATAAACGTGGCCTTCCTGCTGAAAATCCGTCTCAATCGCTGTTAGCACCTCAACCTCCGGCGCTGGTTTTACGTTGGGCTCGGGCATTTTCGCAGCGAGGATATCATCCTGGTGGAAGTTCATTTGTCTCAAATTTCGAAAAAAAGCGGATGTTACGGCCCACTCGGGACCCATAAATGACAGTTCACAACGTTTATTCGAAAAAAAAATTAGTGTTTCCGACACCTTTTTTAACCTTTCGGGTATCCTAAGGATAATCCTTCATTACCCAACCGGTTAACCAGGCCGCCTATGTTCAGAAATTACTTCACGATCGCCCTTCGTAACATTCGCCAGAACCCGCTCTACTCTTTCATCAACATTTTTAGTCTTGCCATAGGCCTCGCAGCCTGCATGGTGATCTACCTATTTATAGCTGATGAAAAGAGCTTTGACGCGTTTCACACAAAGCGCGACAGGATCTACCGCGTCGACGAGGTACAGTCGTTTACCGGGACCAACGTTCAAAAGGTTGCATTGACGATGCCCGGAATGGCACCGGCTTTCAAAGCTGACTTTCCTGAAGTCGAGAATATTACCCGCTACGTCAACTCGTCGAAGGTGCTTGTCATCAAAGGAGAGGACCGCCTGCTGATCCCGGACCTGGCCACGGTCGATAGTACATTCTTCGATGTGTTCGACTTCCCGGTTTTACAAGGCGACAAGAACACAGCACTCGATGAGCCTTATTCGATCATGGTCACCGAAAGTATGGCACTCAGGTTTTTCAAGACCACCGAACTGGCAATGGGTAACACTTTAACGATTCGTTCGAAGGAACATAAGATCACCGGCATTCTTAAAGACCTGCCTGAACAATCGCACCTCCAATTCGATGGGCTCATCTCGATGGCAACCATCCTTGCACAGTCACCTAACTTCAATGATCGTTGGGGCGGCAACAGCCTCAACACTTATATGCTGCTGTATCCCGGGTCCGATATCGAAGCCATGGAAGCCAGGTTTCCCGACTTCATGACTCGTCACATGCCGCAACAACCGAGGATCAACGAGTTTTACAAATTATTCCTGCAGCGCCTCGACGCGGTTCATCTTACATCTACCGACATCGAACACGATTATAACAACTACCGCAAATTCAATGGGGCATATCTCGACCTGTTCTACATGGTCGGCAGTTTTATCTTGCTAATCGCAGCTGTGAATTTTATGAACCTGACTACTGCCCGGGCATCGCACCGGTGGAAGGAGATCGGAGTTCGTAAGACAGTTGGAGCGAAGAGGATCCAATTGTTCGGGCAGTTTATTTTCGAGTCGATACTCATGGCCGTCCTGGCGCTTGTCTTTGCGGTCTTGTTCGATATTGGTTTCCTGCCGCTGCTTGACACCCTGATCGGCCGCCAGCTTTCGATCATAAACTTCTTCATACACTACGAGTATGTGATTATCGTGATCGCAGGAACAATAGCACTCGGGCTCCTTACCGGCATCTATCCATCGCTGTACCTTACCTCATTTAGCATGTCGAAGGCGTTGAAGGGCGGCAAGACCGATGGTAAATCTATTTTTCAAAGTAGCCTGGTTATAGTTCAGTTCGGCCTCGCACTGGCAATGATCGTCAGCACCCTGATAGTGGTCCAGCAGTTGTCGTATATGAGAACCGCCGATATAGGCTTCGACAAAGACCAGATGTTGCTCATAGACATGGGTGGCGAAGCGAATAGCAACTTCGAAACGTTGAAGCAAGAGCTATCCAAAAGTCCTTACGTGGTAGGCGTGACGGCTAGCGGGCAGAGGTTGGGAAATAACTTTCACCAATGGGGTTTCAAGGTGAAGTATGATTCCATACGGAACATGACTCCCTCGAACGTCAATGTCGATTACGATTATCTGAAAGTTTACGGTATCGATGTCCTCGAGGGCCGGGGATTTTCAAAAGATATTCCAACGGATAAAGGAATGGCATTCGTGATCAATGAAACCCTGGCTAAAGAGCTAGGCATTAAGGACGTTGTCGGTACCCAGGCCGGCCATAGCTGGTATCATAACGATACACTCGGATCTATTATCGGGGTGGTCAAAGATTTCAATTTCAATTCACTTCATTATAAAGTCAACACACTGGAGATGGTAGTTCATCCGGAATGGGGGTACGATGAAATGTCGGTGAAGGTCGACAAGGCACACATCCAGGAGGGAATCGCGTTTGTGAAAGAAACATGGGAAAAACTCGTCCCCAGTTTCCCGTTCGACTATACGTTTCTTGATGAGCATTTCGAGATCCTTTATCGTTCGGATGTACAAATGGGGTCTGTGGTGACGATCATGGCAGGGTTGGCGATACTCATATCGTGTATGGGGTTGTTTGGACTGGCGGCGATCACCACCGAAAAGAAAACGAAAGAGATCGGTATCCGAAAGGCATTGGGAGCCACCGAAGCCCAGATAACAGTATTGTTGTCGAAGAACTTTGCGCTGCTGATCCTGATATCATTTGTCATCGTCAGCCCGATAACATGGATCATGCTAAGTAGCTGGCTGGAAAGTTTCGCGTACAGGATCGGGGTAAACCCGTTGATGTTTTTACTAGGCGGGGCTGTTGCGTTGACGATTGCTATGGCGACGATAAGTTTTCATACGATAAGATCGGCCCGGGCGAATCCGGTGAAGGCATTGCGCTACGAATAAACTTACGGGTTATCTTAACTGAATGCTACGTTTCAGAATTGTTTCGAAGTTTGAATTTTGATGTTTGATGTTTGGAGTTGGTGGGCGAAACTTGTACGGTTTTCTTTTGTTCACAGGGTTGTAAGTATCGATAAGATATCGTCGCTTTGTACTTGTGGCGACGTTCAACTCTTTAACTGAGATCTCGGTTTGGCAAAAGGCGAGAAAATTGTCAAGGGATATCTTCTATTTCACTCAAAAACCTGTGGTAAACAGGGATTTTGCTTTGAAAGATCAAATTAACCGATCGTCGGGGAGCATTATGGATAACATCGCGGAGGGGTTTGAGCGTGCGAGCAAAAACGAGTTCGTCAATTCATTGACTTATGCGAAAGGCTCGGCTGGGGAAACGTTATCTCAACTTTATCGAGCACTCGACCGTGGCTACCTTACCGATACAGAATTCGATGACTTAAAAAACAAAACTGAAGAAGTCAGTCGCATGCTCAATGGGCTAATTAGCTATCTGAACAAAACCGACGTGCGAGGATTCAAATTCAAAAACCGTGTCTAACTAGAGCTTAAAAAGAGCCTTTGTGCACCTAGACGTTCCCCAAACCAACTACAAACTACAAACTTCAAACTTCAAACTTCAAACTATTAAAATCAAACAGTATTCAACAGATCATTCAAATCCAACGCCCTCGTAAACATCACGAGGTTCCCCCCATCATCCAGTGGCCATTCTTCCTTCGGCCTATCCCAATAGAGTTCAATCCCATTCTCATCCGGATCATTCAGATATAGCGCTTCCGAAACACCATGATCCGACGCTCCAGTCAACGGGTACTTTGCATCGGTAAGTCTCTTTAATATGACCGCAAGATCCTTCCGCGTTGGGTACACAATCGCAGTATGGAATAAACCTGCTGTACGCACAGGCGCCGGCGGCATCCCTTTACTATGCCACGTGTTCAAGCCAATGTGATGATGATAACCTCCTGCAGATACAAATGCCGCCTGGTCACCATACATCATCGTGAGCTCGAAACCAAGCAGGTCGCGATAGAAACTCAATGAACGTTGAAGGTCCGACACCTTCAGGTGAATGTGACCGATTCGCGTCTGCGCTGGAACTGTGTATTTGCCGGAAGTCATCTTGCAATTTGTTATTTACCCTTTGCTATTTCCAACGTCTTAAACTTAAAACCACCTTCCTCTGCAGAGATCCTGATCACATTCGCACCTTTCTTCAATTTCACTACACCCACTACAATATTCACCCACTCGTCTTCAACGTCGGGGACGCCAAATTGCGCAACTTTTCCTCCGTTCGCACTGACGCCTATCTTACCCGATTTCCCCGGTGAAACAGTAGCGGTAGCGATATAAGCTCCTGCGCCCGGTGCTTTCACGGTGTACTGCAGCCATTCTCCGGTCTCAAAGTGGTCGATGTAATAACTACCGGCCTTCTCCGCAATGTCAACGCCATCGTTGCGATATGTATGGCCGTGGTTTCCCGTACCAGGCTTTCCAGACACCCAATAGTTGCCTGTGTCTTTATCAGAATAGGCGTAGCGATTACGCCCGAGATCATATTCCACGGCGTTGATGACATTGTCGGTCGTGTGCGGTGCAAATGGCCTGGTGTCGTTGGTTTGCACCTGGCGGAACATCGCATCGACAACATCCTTGTGGTAAATGCAATTCTCCAGTTTGAGGTTGTTGGCGAATTCCATGAGGCCTTTCTCTGCTTCGGCAGGCGAGGGGCGAGGACCTTTCTCCGCCCAGTAGTCGAGAACCTTCTGATACTCTGCCGGCATCTTCACCTGCAGCGGGTTGTTGTAACCGAGTTTCTTCAATGGCCACCATGCCCACCCGATATTTCTTTTTTCAATCAGGTGAATGGCATCCCGGAACCACAAGTTGGAATTCTCGCCCGACTCACCGAGCCAGATCGGAACGTTGTGTTCTTCCTGGATGTCGAGTGTTCCTTTGATCGTCGCTTCATCGTTGAAGCTCCAGTATTTGTGAAAACTGACTACGATGTTATTATCCCATAATGGAAATACACCGCGGTAGTTATTTCCCCAGCAATTGCCTTCAACAATGATGATGTGTTTCCTGTCAATCTCACGGATTGCTTTCGTGACATCTACCATGAGCTGACGGAGGGGCGCGTTGAGTTCTTCATTGCATCCATTCTTGTCGTCTGCTTTCGAGAAGCCCCAGTTGGGTTCGTTGATGATGTCATAAGCTCCGATCCAGGGTTCGTCGACATAGCGCTCTGCAAGTTTCCGCCACAGCGCGATCATCTTTTGCTTGTTCGCTTCACTTTGCCACAATGAAGGGAGCGAGGGATCACGGTCCGCAATATTCAAATCGTTACCCTGACCTCCAGGTGCTGCGTGAAGATCGAGGATGAGATATAACTTGTTCGCTTTGCACCAGCTCAGAAGGCTGTCGGTCATAGTGAAGCCTTTTTCGATCCATGTGTTTTGTCCGGCCACAGGTTCCTGTTCGACAGGCAGGGTATACAAGTTGTAGTGCATCGCAAGACGCACAGAGTTGAATCCCCATCGTGCCATGGAGTCGATGTCGATCTTGCGCGTGTGATTGGCGAGCCATGCATTGTAAAACACTTCTGCCTTTTTTGTACCGATCAGGTCGGCGACATTCTTCCTGATCACGTGTTGTTGTTGTCCGATCTTTTCAACCTGGAGCATGTAACCTTCCTGCACCATCCACCCACCGAGTCCCATACCGCGAAGCAGCACATTGTTCCCCTTTTCATCGACGATACGTTTACCCTCGACTTTGAGATAACCCTGGCCGAATGCGAGGGTGCCCGCGATCATCAACAGGGCTGCAATGAGTGTTATGGATTTTTTCATGAGGGTGGAGTAATTTGTCTCCATGCGCTAAAATAATATTGTTAGATTTAATAAACCTTATGAAGAGATATATTCCGGTTTGTTTTGCGTTGTTGATCGCATGTGCGGAGAAAAAATCAGCTCCTTCCGAACTGGCCCTATATAAATTCGACGAAAGCGTTTCGACACGATGGAGCAGCCCGGAGAATATCAATGGAACTCCCGGACAGGGCGGCAAGGAGAACGATGGAGGAAAGGGACATCCTTTCGATCCTGTAAAAGCAGGGCAAACAGTGACGTTACTCGATGTGAAGGGCACTGGCATGATCACCCGCATGTGGATCACAGTAGCTGACCGGTCAGCCACCATGCTCCGGTCTCTGAAACTTGAAATGTACTGGGATGGAAGTCCGAAGCCTGCTGTGTCAGTTCCTTTTGGTGATTTCTTTAGTGTTGGCCTCGGCCGAACTGCTCCATTTCACAACGAGTTCTTCGCTAATCCCGAAGGAAGATCCTTCCAGTGTTTCATCCCGATGCCTTTCAAAGAAGGCGCAAAGATGACTGTTACCAATGAATCCGGTAAAGACCTTACACACCTGTTCTTCGATATTGATTATCAATTAGACAAGGAATGGGATGATAACAATATGTACTTCCACGCATACTGGAGTCGCGACACGTCTACAACGGTTGGAAAAGATTTCGAAATGTTGCCCGCTGTCAGCGGAAAGGGAAGATATCTTGGAGTAACAGTGGGCGTTAATTCCAATCCTGCTTATGGAACGTCGTGGTGGGGTGAAGGGGAGGTTAAGATCTATCTCGACAACGACACGGAGTACCCGACTCTCAACGGCACTGGTACCGAAGACTATATCGGCACCGGTTGGGGCCAGGGTGCGTATGCAAATCCTTATGCTGGTTGCCTGATCGCGGATGACCAACGAAAACAATGGTCGTTCTATCGGCTCCATGTTCCCGACCCGGTGTTCTTCGGTTCGAAATGCATAGTCGCACTTCAGCAGATCGGCGGAAGCGCGAAAGCGGATGTGCTCGCCATGCAGAAAGCAGGAGCGAAGCTTTCACCGGTCACCATCGACGCTGGCGGTAAACTACATCAACTGTATACAAAAGGACAGATTGTTAAACTCGACAGTGCCGGCCTCGCCGACGGCTGGACGAACTTTTATCGCAGTGATGACGTAAGCGCTACCGCTTATTTTTACCTTGACAAACCCGGGAACAATCTGCCATCGATACAGCCCGTGGCATATCGCGCTGCTAAACTTCGAATTGAATAATCAAACATTATTATGAAGAAAATTCTTGTATTCGTTCTACTCTTCGCTTCAACGGTCTCGTTCGCGCAGGTGCCGGTGATCTTCGACACAGACATCGCTCCCGACTTCGACGATGTTGGCGCGATGGCGTTGCTCCATGCCTTCGCAGATAAGGGTGAAGCAAAAATTCTTGCAACGATTTCCTGTAACACATTTTCAACAACGGTGCCGACGCTGAGCGTTCTTAATACCTATTTCCGCAGGCCCGAACTTCCGATCGGTGTCACGCAGGGAAATTTTCCGGATAAAGCCTGCAATGAAAAGTGGGCGGAGTTTATTGTCGCAAAGTATCCCCACAATATAAAAAGCAATGCGGAAGCCCAGGATGCTCTTGCGTTGTACCGGAAGATACTCATGAGTCAGCCCGACAACAGCGTGACGATCATCAGTGTGGGTTTCTTCACCAACCTGGCAAATCTTCTCGACTCGCCGCCCGACAATTATTCATCACTCAGCGGAAAGGATCTCGTCAAGAAGAAAGTGAAACAACTTGTGTCGATGGCAGCTTCGCTTGGCAAGGATGGTAAAGGGGGAAATGAATTCAACGTAGTAGTGGATGCGAAAGCATCACAGAAGGTCTTCAACGAATGGCCGACCCCGATCATACTCAGTGGATTTCACGTCGGGGAAAAGGTTATGACCGGCATCCCGCTGATCAATAACGCGAAGATCACCAACAGCCCCGTGAAGGATGCTTATGATGTCGCCCTGAAGAAGAACAACCAGATGCAGGGACGCAACAGCTGGGATCAAACGGCGGTATACGTTGGCATTCGTGGCACGGAACCCTATTTCACATCACGTAAGATCGCGTTCGATATTAAAGATGACGGCAAGTCCGTTCCCATTGCCGGTGAGAAGTATACCTGGCTCGAGTTCAAACAAACACCTGAACAGACAGCCAAGGGGATCGAGGAGTTAATGCATCATCAACCCGGAAGTAAATAGAAGCGCTCGTTTTTAAAGAAATTTCAGTGTTTTTTTGGTTTCCCAGCACCAAAACATATCTTTGCAGCCTCTTAAAACGAGGTCCGGTAGTTCAGCTGGTTAGAATGCCTGCCTGTCACGCAGGAGGTCGCGGGTTCGAATCCCGTCCGG
>WUUC01227384.1_pt1 | contig 12461 bp, 6 predicted proteins | sample 6278441 | NCBI WGS metagenome assembly WUUC01 (sample SAMN13675441, study PRJNA597444) | soil metagenome | isolation source: soil | place: USA: Washington | collected 2017-10 | reverse complement strand
TACCCGGCGGCCGCCCACGCCGCCGCCAGCGCCCGGCCCATCGCGCCGAGACCGATCACCGTCACCTTCTTTGTCATGCGGCGGACGCTAGACCTTCACACCGGTGTCAAGGTCAAGCACGCGGTGTCGCCGGAGTCACTCGCGTCGTGCTGGCGTGCGGTGTGCGGGTGCGGGGAAAGTGGGGGACATGCGGATCATGGTGGTGGGCGCGGGTGGCGTCGGTGGGTACTTCGGCACGCGGCTGGCGGCGGCCGGGCACGACGTGACATTCGTGGCCAGGGGACGGCACCTCGAGGCGATCCGGGAACACGGGCTGGTCGTGCGCAGCCCGCTCGGCGAGTTCCGCTCGACCGCGCCCGCGGTGGCGGCCGTCGCCGACGCGGGACCGGCCGACCTCGTGCTCGTGGCCGTCAAGCTGTGGGACACCGAGGACGTCGCTGCCCAGCTCAAACCGGCCGTGGCCGCCGGCGCGCGGGTCATGTCGCTGCAGAACGGCGTGGCGAAGGACGACGTCCTGCGTGCGCACGTGCCGGCGGACGCGGTGCTCGGCGGGGTCTGCTACATCTCGGCCGTCATCACCGAGCCCGGTGTCGTCACGCACAGCGGCACGATGCAGAAGCTGGTGTTCGGCGAGTTCGACGGCACCCCGTCCGCGACGACCGACCAGCTGCTCGCCGCGTGCGCGGACGCCGGCGTCGACGCGGCGGCCAGTCCCGACATCGCCCGCGTGACCTGGGAGAAGTACGTGTTCCTCGTCGGCATGTCCGCGACGACGGCCGCGACCCGCCAGCCCGTCGGCGTCGTGCGCTCGAACCCCAGGACCCGCGAGCTGCTGCGCGACGTGATGGCGGAGGTCGTCGCGGTCGGCCGGGCGTCCGGCATCGACCTCGCGGACGACTTCGTCGACGAGCGCCTCGCCTTCATCGACACGCTGCCGGCCGGCATGGCCGCGTCCATGCACCACGACCTGCTGCGTGGCGGGCGTCTGGAGCTGCCGTGGCTCTCGGGCGGCGTCGCCGCGCTCGGTGAGCGGCTCGGGGTGCCGACCCCGAGGAACCGCACGGTGGCGGACGTCCTCGCGCCGTACGAGCTCGGCGCCGTTTAGCCCGTCGCGTCGGGGGCAACGTCTCCGGCATGACCATGACGTACACGGGCCCGGTGCTGGACGCGCCGGACGCCCGCGAGCTCGCGGACTTCTACCGGCGGCTGCTCGGCTGGGAGGTGTTCCAGGACGAGGCCGGCTGGGTGTCGCTGCGGGAGCCCGGCGGCACGAGCCGCCTGTCGTTCCAGACCGAGCAGCGCTACCGCCGGCCGGCGTGGCCCGCGGCGTCGGATGCGCAGCTGATGATGGCGCACCTGGACATCGAGGTGGACGACCTGCCGGCGGAGCTGGCCCGCGCGGTCGCCGAGGGGGCCGAGGTGGCGGAGTTCCAGCCGCAGGAACAGGTCCGCGTGTGCCTCGACCCGGCCGGCCACCCGTTCTGCCTGTGGGTGAACGAAAGTTGACCACTGGTAGTCACGGCCCCGGGCCGCGACAATGGGTTCGTGGACTGCGACACGTGCCGTGAAGCCCTGTCGGCGAGGATGGACGGCGAGCAGGAGCCCGTCTCACCGGACGAGCACCTGCTGCTGTGCGTGGACTGCCAGGAATGGGAGGCCGCCGCGACCGCGCTGACCTGGGCGACGTGGCTGCCGGACGTGCCGAGGGAACCGGACGTGACCGCCGCGGTCCTCAACCGGCTTCGCGGCGCCGGCGAGGGACCAGCGTGAGGGTCTTCTCCGTGCGCGGGGCTCGCAGTGTGCTCGCGTACGGCTCGCCCCCGGCGTGAGCCGGGGTCTGGTCGTCGTAGTGCGGGGACAGCGGATGGCCTGAGCTGCCGTGCCGCAGCACGTCCCACAGGCGCGTGCCGTCCGGGGCGAGCTCGGCCACGAACCGCCACGGCGCGCCCTCGATGACCGTGCCGTCCGCGTTCGGCGCCATCAGGCACACCGAGTGCCGGCTGCCGCCCACCGGGGTCGGCGCCCGGCCGAACACCGGCAGCCCCGCCTTGCCGAGCGGGTGCGGGTCCTCGATCCGGTGCACGTCGTCGTACCGTCCCAGGGAAATCCTGCCCAGGGCGGCCGCCACGCTGTCGGCCAGTGGCGTGGTCACGCCCAGCGCGGCGCGGGCGGCCGGGTCCAGCACCAGGTGGTCCAGCTGCTGGGTGAGGTCCGGCACGACCGAGGCCAGCTCGCCCAGCCATTCCTCGCCGAGCAGGTGGAGCAGTCGCATGAACACCAGTGGCGCGGCCGCGTCGCCTCGGTCGCGGCAGTCCCACGACGCCAGCAGCTCGTACGCTTCGGAGATGTCCGGCGGGGCGTCCGCGAGCAGTGTGGGCAGCAGGCGCCTGGCGCGGCCGTCGAGGTCGTCGAGCTGCCAGCGGGTGCAGTCGCCGGCCGTCACCCGGGGTGTCGTGACGATCAGCTCCTCGATCCGTTCGGCGCGGTAGGGCGGCACCCAGTCCTGCCCGACGTCGACGGGTGCGTCGTCCGGGACCAGCTTGTGGTTCGCGGACACGATGTAGCCCTCCGGCGGGTCGACCACCTCGGGCAGCTCGTCGAAGTCCAGGAACCGTTGCCACGAACGCGAGACGTCGGCGAACGACCCCGGCGCCACCCCGCTGCCCCGCACGCGGTGCGGCACGCGGCCTGCCGTCTTCAGTGCGATGGTGCCGTCCCGGCCGGCCACGGCCACGTTCAGCACCGGCACGCCGAACGCCCGCAGCACGTCCCGGAAGTCCAGATAGGACTCGGCGAGCCACATGCGTTGGCACGCCTCGATCTCGCCGGACGGCGCGTAGCCGCTCCAGAACAGCCCGGTGTCCTCGTCGAACTCCACGTAGCCGTCGCCGCCGGCCGCCCGCACCGGCACCGGCTCCGCGCCCCGGACCACGACCGCCGTGTCCTCCCGCCAGGCCGGTGCGATGCCGTCGAGCGTGCACAGATCCTGTGTGTCCGCGGTGGCGTTCGTGATGCCCCACGCCAGGTGCTCGTTGCCGCCCGCGATCAGGCCGGGGACGCCGGGCACGGTCACGCCGTACCCGGCGGCGTCCGGCAGGCGCAGGCCGAGCTGGTACCACAGGCTCGGATGGGTGAACAGCACGTGCGGATCGTTGGCCAGCAACGGGAACCCGGTGGCCGTGCGGCTTCCGGCGAGCACCCACGCGTTGGACCCGACTGCCCGCTCACCGCCCAGCCACTCGCGGAACGGGATCGGGAGCGTCGGCATATGTCCTGTGTGGACCGGGCGGCCGGCGGTGCGGACCGTCACCGGCCCGTCCGCCGGATACCGTGGCACGCCGAGGATGCCGGCGTACTCGGGGTGCTCGGCCGCCAGCCGGGCGCGGAAGACCTCGTGCGCGAGGTTCAGCCCGAGGTCGAAGCCCAGCCGCTTGACGATCGCGATCGAGTCGAGCGGTGTCCACGGCTCCGGGCGGTACCGCAGCAGCAGGAACTCCGGCGGCAGCGCGAAACGGCGGACGGCCGCGTTGACACCGGCGCTGTACGCACGCAGGTTGGCCAGGCAGGCGGCGGACAGCACCCGCTCGCTCGCGCGGGCCGTCCTCGTCAGCGCGAGCGTGCGGGCACGGACGTCGTCGGCGACGGTCGCCGGACCCAGGACCTCGGCGAGGCGACCGTGTGCCCTGCGGCGCAACACGTCCATCTGCCAGAGCCGGTCCTGCGCCTGCGCGTGGCCGAGCGCGAAGTACAGGTCCGGCTCGGAGCCGGCGTGGATCGTGGGCACGCCGCGGTCGTCCCTGGCGACGGTGGCCTCGGCGCCGAGCCCGGTCACGCGCCGGCGGCCGGTGTGGCGGGGACGGCCGGAGCGGGCGAGGAGACGGACCGCTCGCTCAGTGAGCCGCACTCGTGACCTCCTCCTTCGCCGGCTGTGTCATGAGACCGGGCACGCGACGCCCGACGACGAGGTAGAAGGCCGCGCTGAGCAGGGCGAGCGTGCCGACGCCCAGGAACATGACCGTGCCGTTCCAGGAGGCGAGCAGCAGGCCGCCGAGGTAGGGGCCGACGAAACCGCCGAGCTGCGAGAAGGTCTGGGCGCCGAAGTAGCTGCCGCGGCGCTCCTCCGGCGCGATGCGGTCGATGATGGCGAACTCCGACGGCACGATGAACGTCTCGCCGACGCTGAACACGACCATCGCGACGATGAAGGCCACCATGGTGGTGGCGGTGGCGAACCCGACCATGCCGGCGAACATCAGCAGCCCACCGATGACGATCGCGGTCACCGGGTCCTTCCGCACGACGATCTTGGAGGCGAACAGCTGGAACACCACGACGGTGACGGCGTTGGTGGTCATCACGGCGGCGAGGATCGTGGCGCCGTCGGTGAAGTCGAGGTCGAGGTCCAGGGCGAGGAGCGCGGAGATGCGCAGGTGCACGGCCTCCAGCAGGAGCCCGGCGACGAGGAAGCACAGCAGCCGCCGGTCGGTGGCGACGGCACGTGCACTGCCGGCGAAGCGGGTCAGCACGCTCTCGGTCCGCGCTGTCCCGGTCCGCGCCGGGGCGAGCACCGACGCCCCGCGCAGCGCGCCGGCCAGGATCACGAAGTAGACCCCGTAGCCGACCGCGGCGATGAGGAACGCGCCCCGGCCGCCGGACACCCCGAGGAACACTCCGAGCAGCGGCCCCACCGCGTAGCCGACGTTGAGGACCAGGTACTGGTAGGAGAACCAGCGCACCCGGTCACCGGCGGGGAGCAGGTCGGACAGCAGTGCCTTGGCCACGGGGCTGAAGGACGCGGTGGACAGTGCCATCAGCGCGTTGCAGGCGACGATGACGACGACGTGCTGGGCGAGGTGGAACCCGCTGAACGCCACGACCACGCCGAGGAGTGCGGCCAGGAGCACGGGCGCCCGGCCGAAGATGTCGGACAGCGTGCCGCCGAGGAACCCCGCGAAGATCGAGAAGAACACCGAGGAGCCGATCACCAGCCCGATCGTGGCCGGCGACAGCATGAGCTCACGGGACAGGAAGATCGCCAGGAAGGGAATGGTGATCGAGTTGGCGAGGCTCATGATCCCGGCCCCGGCGACGAGCAGCTTCGCCAGGAACGGGGGCCTCACGGGCGCGGACATCGGAACCCCTTCCGGCGAGCGGTCGTCTGCCGTGGTCGATACGGTACGGGGGTAATGTACTGCACCGGGTGGATCATGACACCCTTCTGGTGTGGATCGCGGCCTCCGCGTCCGCGAGGAACCTGGCCAGCCGCTCGGCCAGCTCCTCGGCGTGCGGCGCCCGCACCATCCCGGCGTGGCTTGCCGCGATCTCGTGCTTCTCCAGGCCGTGCCGCAGCAGCGGCAGCCAGTGCCAGCTCCGGCCGGCGGCCGCCGAGGCCGGTCGTGTCGCGGTCACCAGCAACGCGCGGCACGAGATCGGCGCCGGCGCCGGCCACGTGACCTCCGCCAGCCGCACGTAGTCCGCGAAGGCCGCCGCCAGGCCGCCCTCGAACAACGCCGCCGCGTCCGCCCCCAGCAGTTCCTGTGCCCGGTCGAGGTCCGCCGGCAGCTCGGTCTCCCACCGCTGCGTCGCCGACGGGAAGAGCGTGGCCACGGTGGCGAGGAACTCCCACTGCCGGTGCTCGCGCGTGCCGGCCAGCTCTGCCGCCAAACCCCGTGGGTCCACGGCATCCAGCAGTGTCAGGCTCGCCACGACGAGGCCCCGGCGCCGCAGCTCCGTCACCAGGTAGTAGCCGAGGGTGCCGCCGTACGAGTGCCCCACCAGGTGCAGCGGACGGTCGCCGGCCGCCGCCACGACCAGGTCCGCGACGTCGGACACCAGTGCCGGCACCGTCAGCCGTCCCTCCCGCGCGGCGACCACGTCCCGCAGGTTCACCGCGTACCACGGGTGGTCCGGCAGCGCCGCCGACAGCTGCGCGAACGACAACGCGAAGCCCGGCACACCGGGGATGCCGACCACCGGGACGCCGTCTTCGCTGTGGTGCAACGCAACCAGCGGACCGTCCGCCGCCGGCGGCGAGCCTGCGCGCACCGCCGAGGCCAGTGCCGAGATGGTGGGCGCGCGCAGGAAGTCCCGCAGCGGCATCGTTGTCCCGAACGTCTCCCGCACCTGCGCCAACACGCGTGTCGCCAGCAGGGAATGGCCGCCCAGCTCGAAGAAGTTCGCCGTCACGCCCACCGCCGGCACGTCGAGCAGGCCCGTCGCGATCCGGTGCACCCGTGCCGTGACCGGGTCCATCAGCTCACCCGTCGCCCGTGGCGCGGTGCGTCCCGGTGCCGGTAGTGCCTGGCGGTCCAGCTTGCCGTTCCCGTTCATCGGCAACGAGTCGAGCAGCTCGAACCGCGCCGGGACCATGTAGTCCGGCAGCAGCTCCCGCAGATGTGCCCGCAGCTCCGCGACATGCGGCATCGCGCCGGCCGGGACCACGTATGCCACCAGGTTCTGGTCGCGTACCACCACGGCCGCTCCCGCCACGCCCGGGGCCGTCCGCACCGCGCCCTCGACCTCGCCGACCTCGATGCGGAAGCCGCGGAGCTTCACCTGGTCGTCCCTGCGGCCGTGGTAGGCGTACTCGCCGTCCGGCAGCCGGGCCGCCAGGTCGCCGGACCGGTAACCCCGTTGCCCGCCAACGGAGACGAACCGCTCCGCCGTCAGCTCCGGCCGGTTGAGGTATCCCGTCGCCACACCGGGGCCGGTGACCACGATCTCGCCGGTCTCGCCGTCGGGCACCGGGGTCAGCGAGTCGTCGACCAGCATGAAGTCCAGATCGGACAGTGGGACGCCGATGAGGCTCTCGGTCCGCGCGAGGTCCGCGTGCCGGACCCGGCGGAAGGACGCGTGCACGGTCGTCTCGGTGATGCCGTACATGTTGGCCAGCGCCGGGGTCATGTCCCCGTACTTCGCCAGCCACGGCCGCAGGTCCGAGAAGTGCAGTGCCTCACCGCCGAACACCACCCAGCGCAGTGGCAGCCGGTCGGGGTGCCGGGCGTCCTCCGCGACGAGCTGGGTGAACGCGGTCGGTGTCTGCGACAGCATCGTCACGCCCTCGTTCCGCAGCAGTACGCGGAACGCCACCGGGTCCTTCGCGATGTCCCCCGGAACGACCACGAGACAGCCGCCGTACAGCAGCGGCCCCCACATCTCCCACACCGAGAAGTCGAACGCGAACGAGTGGCACATCGTCCACACGTCCGAGCTGCCGAACCCGTACCGCTCCTCGGTCGCGGTGAACAGCCGCAGCAGGTTCCCGTGCGTCACCTGCACACCCTTGGGGCGGCCCGTGGTGCCCGAGGTGAAGATGACGTACGCCCGTGTGTCCCAGGTGGACGGACGGGCTGTGCCGGCGCCGGTCGGGAGCGCGTCCACCAGCACCACCGGCCCGTCGACCAGGCCGGCCAGCGTGGACGACGTGACCACCGTGGCCGGGTCGGCGTCCGCGAGGATCGCGGCCACGCGGGCCGGTGGTGTGGCCGGGTCGATCGGCACGTACGACGCACCCACGCGGATCACTGCCAGTGCGGCCGCCACCATGTCGATCGACCTGTCGAGCAGGACGGCGACCGGCGCCGCCGGGTCCACGTCCAGCGCCGCGGCCAGTGCCGAGACGCGAGCGTCCAGCTCCCGGTAGGTCACCGCGGTCCCGTCGCAGCGCACGGCGGTCCGCTCCGGGAACCGCGCGACCGTGCGCCGGAAACCCTCGTCCAGGTTCGTCACCCCGACCAGCGTCGAGTCCACGACGGACAGCCCACGCTGCCGGACCAGCCTTCGCCGTAACGCTTCCGCGCGATTCGTCGTCATAGCAGGCTCTCCACGGTCACAGGGCCAGCAGCAGTGCCGTCAGCAGGCCACGCTTCTCCACCAGGGCAAGGAACTCCGCGCACCGGGGCGACGCGAGCAACCCGTCCGGGTCGAACGGACCACCGGTCAGCGCACGCGACAGCGACGCCAGCGCGTGCCGGTCCTCCTCCCGCACCAGCACGGCCGACGACAGCGGCTCGTCCGGTCGCGTGAGGAAGAAGTCGAGCACCGCGTCCATAGCCGCCAGCAGCCGCGTCACCGTCGCGGGCGTGAACAGCGTCGCGTCGTACTGCACGGTCAGTGTCAGCCCGTCCGCCTCCACGAACCGGAACAGCAGGTCGAACTGGCTCGTCACCGGTGGCACCCGCGTGAGCGTGGTCGACAGCCCCGGCAGCCCGGTCAGGTCGAGCGGGAAGTTGTCGAACGTGACGAGCACCTGCACGAGCGGCGCGACTCCCGGCGTGCGGCCGGTGCCGCTGCTCTCCACGATCGTGCTGAACGGCAGCAGCTGGTTCTCCAGTGCGCTCAACGCACTCCTCGCCACCGAGCCGACGAGCCCGGCCGGTGTGTCGCCGAAGTCCACCGTGTACCGCAGCGGCAGGGTGTTGGCGAAGAAACCGACGAGATGTTCGGTGCCCGGCACGGTCCGCCCGGCGACCACGGCACCCAGCACGAGGTCCGACTGCTGGGTGAGCTTAGCCATCAGCGCCGCGGTCGCGGCCTGCGCCAGCAGGAACGGGGTGACCTGCCGCGCTGTGGCGAACGCCCGCAGCCGCTCGGCGGTCGCGCCGTCCCACGTCCACGTGGCGTACCCGGCCGCCCGTGACCGGTCCTCGGTCCGCACGAAGTCGGTCGCCAGCGCCAGCTCGCCGTCGTAACCGTCCAGATAGGACTTCCAAAAGCCCTGCTCCCGTTGGGCGTGGTCTGCCAGGAACCGCTCCTGCCAGCGGGCGTGGTCACCGTACTGGGCGGGGAGCCGGGGCAGCTCGGGCGTTCGTCCCGCCACGTGCGCGAGGTACGCCTCCCGGAGGTCCCGCATCGCCACGTCGCTGGACCACCCGTCCGACACGATGTGGTGGCAGCTCCACTCGAACACGTGCTCCGTCGCCGAGATCCGCCACAACCTGGCCCGTGCCACCGGACCGCGGGCCAGGTCGAACCGGCCGCCCTGCTCCCGGACCTGCGCGACGACATCGTCGGTGACCGCGTCGAGCACCTCCAGCGTCAGCCGTGCGGCCGGCTGGAGCTCCTGGTACGGCACACCCGCCTCGCTGTCGAAGCGTGTGGTGAGCGCCTCGTGCCGCCGTCCCAACAGCTCCACCGCCGCCCGCAGCGCCTCGACGTCCAGCGGGCCGGTGATGTGCATCAGGCTCGTGTTCTCGTACGCCCGGTCATCGGGATCCACCTGATGCAGGAACCACAGGCTGGCCTGGTTGCGGGCGAGCGGGAACCGGGTCGTGCCGGCCGGACGGCGCGGGATCCGCTCCGGCGTGTACGACTCGGCGGACAGGTCGGCGGTGTCGATGCGGCGGGCGAGCTCGCGGGCGGTCCTGAGGTCGAACAGCAACCGCAGCGGCAGGTCGACGCCGAACCGGTCCCGCAGGCGGGCCATCACCTGCGTCGCGTGCAGTGAGTGGCCGCCCAGCTCGAAGAAGTCCGCCGCCGCGTCGGTGACCGGCCGCTTCAGCACCGTGCCGATCACGTCGAGGACCACGGCCTCGGTCGGCGTGGCCGGCGTCCCGGCCGCGGCGGGCTCGACCGGATCCGTCAGGTCGTGGTGCGCCAACGCCAACGCGTCGACCTTGCCGTGCGGCGTGCGGGGCAGCTCGTCCAGGCGGATGAGGAAGTCCGGCACCGCGTAACGGGGGAGCACCGCGCCGAGCGCGGTCCGCAGGTCCGATGTGGACAGTTCGACCGAGGTCACGAAGAACCCGGCCAGGCGCTTCTCGCCGCTCTCGTCCCCCCACACGACGACCGCGCTCTCCCGGATCCCGGCGACCCCGGTGAGTGCCCGTTCCACCTCGCCCAGCTCGACCCGCTGCCCGCGGATCTTGAGCTGGCTGTCCAGCCGGCCGAGGAACTCGAACCCGCCGTCCGCCAGCCGCCGGCCCCGGTCGCCGGTCCGGTACAGCACCGCACCCGGCGTGAACGGGTCCGGCACGAACGCCGCCGCCGTCCGGTCCGGGTCGTTGACGTAGCCCGCGCCGACGCACACCCCACCCACGTACAGCTCGCCGGGCGTGCCGACCGGCGCCGGCTCGCGGTTCGCGTCCAGCACGTACACCGCCGAGTTGGCGATCGGCACACCCACCGGCACCGACGGCGCCCGCTCGTCGGCCTCGCCGGTCAGCTCGTAGTGCGTGACGTCGTCCGAGGTCTCGGTGATGCCCCACATGTTCATCACCCGCACGGCCGGCAGCAGGCGCCGGAACTCGTTGGCCGCCTTGGGTTTCAGCGTCTCGCCGCTGGACGCCACCCAGCGCAGCGCGAACGGCGGGTATGCGCTTATACCGTAGTGGTCCAGCTCCGCGCAGAACACGCTCAGCACCGAGGGGGCCACCTCCAGCACGGTGACCCGGTCCTCGGCGACCGCGCGGAGCAGCGTGGGCGGGTCCTGCGCGAGCTCGTCCGGGTAGACCACCGTCGTGCCACCCACCGCGAGCGGCGCGAACCACTGCCACAGCGAGATGTCGAACGTGGCGGCCGCGTCCTGGGAGACCCGGTCCGCCGAGGTCAGCCCCAGCGCGTCGATCTTGGCCTGGACGTGGTTGAGCATCCCGTCGTGGCGGATCAACGCACCTTTCGGCTCACCTGTCGAGCCGGACGTGAAGATGATGTATGCGCTGTCATCGCCACCGGGTGACGCACCCTGGTACGGCTCGTGGTCGGCCGCCAGCGCCTCGGTCAGGTCGACCGTGACCGCGCTGCCCGCCGCCTCCCGGACCAGCTCGCTGGAAGCGCTGTCGTGCAGGACCATCGCGGCCCCGCCGCGGCGCACCATGCTGGCCACCCGCACCGCCGGCCCGGCGGGCAGCGGCAGGTACACCGCGCCCACCCGCATGATCGCCAGCACGGCCACGAGGTAGGCCAGGTTCCGGCCGCCCCGCAACCCCACGACCGTGCCGGCGCCGACCCCGTTGGCGTGCAGCCAGCCGGCGCACGCGCCGACCCGGCCGGCGAGCGCGTGGTAGGTGAGGGAGTCCTGACCGCAGACGGCCGCCACCCGGTCCGCGTGCCTCGCCGCCGACCGCGCGAAGACCGCCAGGAAGCCGCTGTCCTGCCGCGGGCGCACCGGTCCGGCGGACTCGGTGAGCAGTGCCCGCCAGCGGTCCTCACCGAGCAGGTCCCGGTTCGACGGCACCTGGTCCGGCGCCGCCACGACGTGTTCGAGCGCGGTGCGGTAGGCCGCCGCGATCTGCCGCAGCTGCGGCTCGGTCACCCGCTCCAGGTTCGCCTCGAGGTCCAGCGTCAGCAGCTTGCTGAACGGGTCCTTGTTGAACTCGGTCCGCAGCGTGAAGTTGGTCTGCAGGTAGGCCTTCGCGTCGAGCACGGCGATGCCGGTCGCGGTCGCGAGCCGCTGGTAGCCGTGGAAGTGCGTGTAGTTGAAGCTGACGTCGGTCAGCTCACGCACCCCGGCGAGCCGCTGCACCTCCGCGTACGGGTAGGCGCGGACGTCGAGCAGCGCGGTCTCCTTGGCCAGCGCGGCGCCGATCAGCTCGGTCCACGTCCGCGCCCCCGTGGACAGCCGGTAGGGCACCACGTTCAGGTGCACCCCGAGCACCTCGGCGCCGCCGGGCCCCTCGACCCGGCCGTTCGACTCGACCCCGAGCACGACCTCGGCGCGGCCGGTCAGCAACGCGAGCACCCTGGCCTGCACGGCGAGCAGCACGTGCTTGAGCGACACCCGGTTGGCGCTCGCCAGCTCGTCGAGCCGCGCCGACAGGTCGGCCGGCACGTCCACGCTCAGGAACCCCATCCGGCCGTCGTGCGCGTCCGTCGAGCCCGCCGCGAGCCGGGGCAGGAGCGTCGGTTCGACCTCGGCCAGCTCCGCCGACCAGAACTCGCGTGCCGTCTCGCTCGCCAGGATCGTCCGCTCGGCCGCGATGTAGTCGGCGAACCGCAGCTCCGGCGGCTCGTGCACGGCCGGGGCGGCGCCGCCGAGCAGTGCCCAGTAGTCGCCGAGGATCTCGGTCACCAGCGCCGACTCGCTCCACCCGTCCAGCAGCGCGTCGTGGAAGCCCATGGAGAACTGGAACTCCTCGTCCGACAACCGGTGCACGGCGAACCGCACCAGCGGCGCGCGGGCCCAGTCGTACGGCGTGGCCATCTCCCGCTGCCGCCACGCGGTCAGCTCCGCCTCCTGCCCGGCCTCGTCCAGCCCGGACAGGTCCGCACAGGACAGTTCGGCCCGCCCGGTGTGGTGCACCAGCTGCAACGGCTGGGAGAACCGGGTGAAGTCGAACGAGGTGCGGAGGATCTCGTGCCTGGCCACCACCTGCGCGATGGCCTCGGTCATCGCGTCGAGGTCGTACGGCGCGCGGAGCCGGAACATGAAGATGTCGCAGTACATGTTGACGTCGGTCTGGTACGCGCTGTGGAACAGCAGGCCGGCCTGCAGCGTGCCGATCGGGTAGGCGTCCACCACGTCG
>WUUC01192374.1_pt1 | contig 12462 bp, 11 predicted proteins | sample 6278441 | NCBI WGS metagenome assembly WUUC01 (sample SAMN13675441, study PRJNA597444) | soil metagenome | isolation source: soil | place: USA: Washington | collected 2017-10 | reverse complement strand
GCGGCGCGCTCGTCCCGCCGGTAAGGGCCGGCGGTGCCGACCTACCTCGAGGTGACCGACCTCAAGGAGTTGCTGTCCTACGACGGCGCGGCCACCGGCACCGCCGCCACCCTGCCCGACCTCGAGCTTGAGGAACGGATCCTGGCCGCCGAGCAGCAGATCGACGCGAAGCTGATGGTGGCCGGCTACGAGGTTCCGCTACTCACCCCGGAGGCCACGGTGCCGCCGCTGATCTCCGAGCTCACCGGGGCGATCGCCGCGTACATGGCCGATCTGCAGTACCGGCGCAACGTGCCCCACGACGGCAACGACAACGCCCCGGTGATCCTGCGCTACAAGTGGGCGACCGGGATCCTGTCGCAGCTCGGGACGCGGCTGCTCGTGGTGCCCGGTGTCGAGCAGGACCCGGCCAAGCGCGGGCAGGGCGGGCAGGCCGTCGAGGTCATCCAGCCCTACGAGGGCCGGCTGTTCGGGCCGGACATCGCCGACGTGGGGCCGGGCCCGTTCGATCCCTATTGGTGGTGGTGACCGTGTGGAGCACCGCCACGCTGCTCGGGTGGCTCGCCGAGCTCGGGATCACCCCGGGCGGTGTGGTCGACGTCGACATGGTGGTGGTGGCCGGCCCCGGGTTCGGGATGCCGACCATGCCCGACCGGGTCGCGCTGGTCATCCCGTCCGCCGGGCCCGGGCTGTTCCTCGAGGGTGTCGGGGACCGGCCGGAGTTCACGCTGCTCATCCGCGGCCCGCAGGGTGACCCGCTGGCCGCCGAGCAGCTCGCGTTCACCGCGGACCGGCTGATCCTGTCCGCCGTGACACCGGCGCCGCTGTCGGACGGCACGTATCTGCTCAAGGTCGACCGCGACGGCGGGCGCCCGGCACCGGCCGATCAGGGCCGCGACGGGGACCGCGCCACCTACTCCGCCCGCTACCTCACCGAGATCAGCGAATAGGGCGGGGGGTGGTGGTGTGCCGCCCCGTCGCAGCACGTTCCGGGCCCGCCTGGACCGGTTGGCCGAGCAGGTCGGCGATGGGCCCCTGGTCGGCCGGTACGTCGTCAACCAGCGCTATGCCGCCTACCAGCACGTCCACGAAGGCCTGAACCATCCCCGCGGTGGTGGCCCCAACTACGTGTCGGCGCCGCTCAAGGCCCGGCACAAAGCGTGGTACCGGCGCATCGCGGGCGGGTTGCTGTCCGGGCAGGCCCCGGCCCGGATGGCCGAGGCGATGGAAGACCTTGACCAGCAGGTCACCCGCCTGGCCCCGGTCGACCTGAACAACCTTCGCCAGTCCGGGGCGGTCACCGTGCTGTCGGGTGGCCGGCCCGTGTACTCCCGGCCCCCGCGGGTGCCCCGCCTGCCCCGATAGATCCACCACCCGTCCTACCCCTACCGAACGGAGAAGGAGCGCCCGTATGCCTCCCAGGGATTCAGCCCCGCAGTCCGGGGCGACTGCCGAAGACCAGGCCGACACCGGCCCCAACACCGTGCCCGCCACCACCGCGTCCGGGGACACCGTGACGCTGGCCAAGGCGCCCACCCCGACCGCTGAGGCGGCCGACACCGGCGGCGCGAAGCTGGTCCGCACCCTGCACCCCGGGGATCGGTTCGTGTTCGACCCGAAGGCGAACGCGGACGACGCCAACGCCGGGGTGCTCACCGGCACCTACCGCGAGCTCGCCGCCACCAAGGCCAAGGACGTGATCGCGGCGGCCCGCGCGTCCGGGGTCCGCATCCTGGTCGCCGACAAGGAGTCCTGACATGGCCGGGCACATCCCCCAGTACGAACGCCGCAACATCATCACCGGGATGGCGTCGCTGTTCCTGATGCCCTACGACGCCACCGTGCCGGCCACCATGCCTGCCGACACCGAGCCGCTTGGTTTCGACTGGGCGGGCACGTGGGAGCCGGTGGGCGCCACCCTGGAAGGCGTCACGGTCACGTTCGCGCGTGAGGCCACCGACATCCGGGTGGAGGAGCAGTCCACCCCGGTCGACCAGAAGACCACCAGCGCCGGGTTCACGATCTCGCTGTCGCTGGCCGAGGACACCCTCAACACGATGCGCTACGCCTACGGCGGCGGCGTGATCGAGACGGTGGCGCCGACCGCGTCCACGCCGGGTGTGATGCGGCTGCGGATCTCCGAGGAGGTCGAGCATTTCGCGCTCGGGCTCGAGGGGCAGGCACCGGCGCGGACCGGGATCGCCACCCCGTGGCGCCGGATCCTCATCCCCGACGTCACGTCGGTGGCCGAGGTGGAGACCGGGTACCGCCGCGCCGAGCAGCAGCGCGTCTACCCGGCCACGTTCACCAGCCTCGTGCCGGTGTCCGAGATCGACATCGTGGAGCTCAACGCCCTGATGACCGGCGTGTAGCCCCCGGGCGGGCCGGCCACGTGACCGCATGGGAGGCGCTGCTCTGCGCGGCGCTGCTCACGGTCGCGTGGCTGACCCGCCACCACTCCTACCTCCCCGAAGACCTCCTGAAAGGCATTTCCCCGATGGCCACTCCCCGACGCCCCGCGCTGCCGCAGCGCGACGACACGTTCGACTCCGGCCAGTACGGCACCCTGCGCTACGACTTCAAGAAGTTCGGCGGTGTGCAAGGGCTGATCCCCGACCCGTCCGACGAGCAGATCGAGGAGTTCATGCGCTCCCTGCGCCAGGTGGCCAAGGAGTTCAGCGACGACGACCTCGACGACGTCGACGTCGACAACGCGACCGCCGAGGAGCTGTCCGAGCTGCTCGACAAGGACGAAAACCTGCAGCTGGCCGCGGCGCAGCGCGCCATGTGCGAGTGCTACGCGCAGCTGTGCCAGGGCTCCCCCGACGCCGCGGCGCTGCTCGCGCTGCCGCTGCGCGTCCGGCAGGGGTTCATGCAGTGGCTGCAACGGAAGCTGCTTTCGGGGGAAGCCTCCGCCGCCGATACGTCGGGCTCACAGGCTCGCCGGATCGGCGGCTGACCTACTACCTCGCCAGACGGTTCCTGGGCATGAGCATCGCCGAGTGGAACCGCACCCCCTGGTACGAGCAACGGATCTTGCAAGAAGGCCTGTACGCCGAGCAGCCATGGATTCAGAGGGCGGTGATGATGCAGCGCGCCGACGACTCTCTGTCGCTGGGCTCCGGGTTGTTCGCTGATCTGCAGCTCGAGCAGGAGCAGCCTGACGACCTCGAGTCGTTCGGGGTGCAGGTCCGCCGCTCCGAGGTGGTCACGCCGATCTACCGGTCGGCGGCCACCGACTGATGGCCGGGGACACGTTCGACGCGGGCACGGTCGTCGCCGAATCGCGGCTGGACCGCGACCAGGCCAAGCGCGACATCCTCGCTTTCAAGCGGGACCTTGTCCGCCTCGAGCGTGAGGCGCGGGTGGTGATCCGCCCGCGGTTCGACCCGACCGAGGCGACCCGCGGGATCGAGCAGCTCGAGCAGATGCTCCGCGACCTGGACGGCATGCAGGTCCGCCCCGATGTGGAGCTGTCCGGTGGGGCGGCGGCGCGCGCCGAGCTGGAGCGGCTCGAGCAGGAGATGCGCGAGCTGGGGCGGATGACCGCGCAGCCGTCGGTGCGGATCGGCGGCGCCGACCAGGCCAATCGGCAGGTCGCCGGCATGGCCAAGGGGCTCGGGAAGCTGCCCAAACTCGGGATGCTGGCCGCCGCCGGCATCGCCCTGATCGGGCCCGCCTCGTGGATCGCGGTGGCGGCCCTGCAGATGCTCACCACCGCCGCCGGTGGGCTCGCCGTGCTCCCGGCCGTGCTCGCCGGTGTCATCGGCATCGTCGCCGCCATCAAGATCGGTGTTCAGGGTGTCGGCGATGCCCTGTCCGCCGCGGCGTCGGGTGACGCTGTGGCGCTCGCCGAGGCGATGAAAGAGCTTGCCCCGGCGGCGCGCGCCTACGTGCTCGAGGTGCAACGCGCCCGACCGGCGTGGGACGACCTGCAGCTGCACGTGCAGCAGCAGCTGTTCTCGGCGCTGGCCGGGTCGATCACCGACCTGGCCACCGCGTACCTGCCGATGCTGCGCGCCGAGCTCGGGGGGATCGCGCTGTCGCTGGGCGGCGTGGCCCGCCACACCGCATCGTGGCTGTCGCAGGCCGAACAGGTCCGCTCGATTGAGCTGATCCTCGCGAACACCGGCCTGGCGGTGGAGCTGCTCGAGCCGGCGCTCTCCGCCATCCTGTCCATCTTCATCGACCTGGCGGCGGTCGGGTCGCAGCTGCTCCCCGGCATGGCCGAGGGCTTCCAGCAGTGGGTGTTGGGGGCCGCCGAGTCGGTCAAGGCGATGCGGGAGTCCGGGCAGCTGCTCGAGATCATGTCCCGCGGCCTGCAGACCATCTCCGCTCTCGGCGCCTCCGTCGCGGCCGTGTTCGGGATCATCGGCGGGATCATGCGGGCCGCCGGTCTGGACGGTCAGGGGCTGGCCGAGACCATGGCCGGGGTGCTGCAGCGCACCGAGGCGTGGATCAACTCGGTGCGCGGGCAGGAGGTCATCGGCGAGTTCTTCGCGAACGCGCTGACCTTGCTCCGGGCGCTCGGGCCGCTGATCGGCGCCATCGCGGTCACGCTGGGCAGCCTGGCCAGCGCGATCGGGCCGGCGCTGGCCCCGGTCGCGACCGGGATGGCCGACATGCTCGTCGCCGCCGGCCCCCTCGCCGGGCTGTTCACGTCGCTGGCCATGGTGGTCCTCCCGGCGCTGGGCAACGTGCTGTCCTTCCTCGCGCCGGTGCTCGGGCCGGTCGTCGCCCTCATGATCACCGCGTCGGCGATCACGAAGACGTGGGCGCTGGTGACCGCCGGAGCGCAGCTCGCCGTGGCCGCGTTTAACGGCGTCCTCGCCATCGTGCGCGGCGCGGTGCTGGCCTACAACCTGGTGCTCGCGATCGCCCGCGGCAACATCAACCTGTTGGCGCTGGCGCAGTGGGCGCTGAACGCCGCGTGGCTGGCCAACCCGCTCGGGGTGGTCATCGTGGCGATCGCCGCCCTGGTCGCCGGGATCGTGCTGGCCTGGAACCACTCCGAGACGTTCCGCAACATCGTGATGGCTGCCTGGTCCGGGATCCAGACCGCCGCCGCGGCCACGTGGAGCGTGCTGCAGGTCATTTTCGCGTGGATGCAGTCCGTGCCGGGCGCGGTGGCCGCGTGGTTCTCCTCGACCTGGGATTCGGCGATGCGCACGGTCGGCGAGGCGGCGACGTGGCTCTACCAGAACGCGATCCTGCCCGCCTGGACCGGCATCCAGACGGCCACCGCCGTCGTCGTGGGCGGCCTGACCACCGCGTGGAACGCGGTCGTATCGGTCGCGCAGACCGTGGGCGGCGCCTTCATGTGGCTGTGGTCGAACGCGATTTCGCCGGTGCTCGAGGCCATCGGCTACGGCGCGCGGGTGCTGCTCGCCGTGCTCGTCACCATCGTCCTGGCGCCGATCATCCTGGCCGTCAAGGCGTTGGGCGCGGTCTGGGGCTGGCTGTGGGACAACGCGATCAAGCCGGCCATCGACGCGATCTCCGCCGGGGCGGTCGCGTTCTGGGAGGGCATGCTCAAGCCGATCTTCGACGGCATCGTCGGGTTCATCCAGGGCCCGGTGACCGGCGCGTGGAACTGGCTGCGCGACTCGGCGGTCGCCGCCTGGGACGGGATCGTCGCCGCGGTGACGATCGCGTGGAACTGGCTGCGCGACTCGGTGTTCCAACCGATCGTCGACTTCGTCGTCGGCTACCTCTCGGCATCTTTCGAGGGCTGGCGCATCCTCGTGACCGGGGTGTGGGCGGCCGTGCAGGCCGGGATCGCAATCGCGTGGGCGTTCATCCGGGACAACATTTGGCAGCCCATCGTCGACTTCATCAACGGGCCGCTGAGCGTCGGATTCAACGCCTCCCGCGACGTGGCGGTGGGCGCCTGGCAGGCGATCCAGAACGGGCTGTCGGTCGTCTGGAACTGGATCCTGGCGAACATCTGGCAGCCGATCGTCGACTTCATCAACGGGCCGCTCACGACCGCGTGGAACGTCTCCCGCGACGCCGCGATCACCGCCTGGCAGGGGCTGCAGGCCGGGCTGGGCGCGGTGTGGGACTGGCTGCGCACGAATGTGTTCGACCCGCTCGCCAACTTTGTCACGGTCACCATTCCGGACGCATTCCGGCGCGCCGTCGATGGCATTAAGGGTGCGTGGGATCGGATCCAAGGAATCATCGGGCCGCCAATCAAGTTCATGGTGGATCTCGTTTACAACGAGGGCATTGTTCCGGCGTGGAACTGGATCGCTGGGATCGTGAACCTCCCGAAGCTCGAGCCGGTCGGGCTCAAGTTCCATGAGGGCGGCATCGTCCCCGGCGGCTCGGGCACCTACACCGACAACCGGTTGGCCCGGGTCAACGGCGGCGAGGCCGTGATGCGCCCCGAGTGGACCCGCGCCGTCGGGCCCGGCTACGTCGACGACATGAACCGGCTGGCCGCCAACGGTGGGCCCCGGGCGATCAAGCGGGCGCTCAACTCGGGCGCGATCGTCGAGGGCGCCGACCACAACGGGCCGGGCACCAGCACTGTCGGGTTCGGCGGTGTCCGCCCGCACGTCGCGCAGGCCGGCCACTACCTCAAGAGCAAGTTCGGGATCGGCACGGTCGGCGGTGTCGGCGCTCGAGCGAACGCCTCCGACCACCCGAAGGGGCTGGCGCTCGACTTCATGACCAGCGGCGAGAACGGGACGCAGCTGGCCGACTTCGTGCGCGGCGGCGCCAATAAGCAGCACTTCGGGGTCACCTACGTGATCTGGCGCCAAAAGATCGACTCGGGTGGCGGGTGGCGCGGCATGGAAAACCGCGGCTCCCCCACCGCCAACCACATGGACCACGTGCACGTGTCGTTCGGCGGCCCCGGTGGTGGCCCGATGGACGGCGGCGCCTCGTCGTGGATCACCGAGCTCACCGCGATGTGGCAGAAGGTCGTCGACTTCATGAAACGGGTCAACGAGTTCATGGGCACCGGCTGGGGTTCCGGCGCGATGGGGCTGCTCAAGCAGTCCGTGGACGGCGCATGGAACTGGCTGCTCGGGCAGGCCACCGGCGGATTCCTGGGCGGCGCCACCCCGGGCGCGACCGCCACACCAGCCGGCGCGGCCGGGCCCGGCGCCGGGAACATGTTCGACCAGGGCGGCTATCTGCCGGTCGGGACGTCGGTGGTCACCAACGCCACCGGCCGCCCGGAGCCGGTGCTCACCACCGAGCAGTGGCGCGCCATCACCGCCGCCCCCCGCGGCGGCCCCGGGCAGGGCCCGCCGGCCGCGTCGGCCGACCAGATCGCCGCGCTCAACTCGACGATGTCCGAGGTCCGCGACCTCCTCGAGCGCCGCGGCGCCGGAGGCACCGTCAACGTCCACGACTCGTCCGGTGACCCGGTGGCGACCGCGCGCGCCGCCGTGCTGCAGCTGCGCCTGTCCTGACCACCTGTCTCCCCCGTTATCCCCCTGGTAGGAGGGCAATTTGAGCGCGACCACGGAGCGCGAGAAAGCCATCGCCGATGGACAGTTCGGCTCCGGCACCCCCGCCAACTGGTATCTGGGGCTGTCGGTGGGCACCCCCGCCAACGACGGCACCGGGTTCGTGGAACCGTCAGGCGCCGCCTACGCGCGGGTGCTGATCCCGAACACCGCCGTGTCGTGGCAGCCGGCTGTGGTCGGCGCCGACGGGATTACGGTCAAGATGAACGCCGTCAAGTTCACCTTCCCCAACCCGACCGGGTCGTGGGGGTCGGTCACGCACTGGGGGCTGTTCCTCGCCTCCGTCGGCGGCACCCCGTCGTGGGTGCAGGCCCTCGACGCCCCGATCTCCCCGAAGAACGGGAACACGCCCGTCGAGTTCGCGGCGGGCGACCTGTGGATGGGGTTCCAGTAGATGCCCCCGGTGCTCGTGCAGTCCGCCTACAACTCCGTGGGCAAGGAGGAGTCCCGCCGGTGCACGGCGACGTTCACCCGCCGCACCACCCCCGGGTCGATGGTGTTCGTGGCCTGCGCCGCCGCCGGCACCCTGCCGTCCGACATCACCGGCCCGGCCGGGTTCACCCGGCTCGGGGAGCGCGGCCTCCGCGACATCCAGGCCATCATCTGGTACCGCCCGAACTGCCCGGCGATCTCGTCGGTGTCGGTGCGCTCCGAGGACGCCGACAAGAGCATCCAGCTGCGTGCCATCGAGTACAGCGGGATCGCGCAGGAGAACGTCCTCGACGAGTTCAACATCGAATCGTCCGATTCGGACTCGCCGCACACCGGGTTCACCGGCACCACCGACCACGCCGATCAGCTCGTGCTCGCCGTGATCGTCAACCAGTACGCGAGCACCGCCCAATACGGCTACTGGGGCGGTCTCACGAAGCTGTACGACTCGACCAGCCCGCAGCGCTACGACGGCGACTCGGATTCGGACTGGGAGCGGTCCCGGATGACCGTGCACCAGGCCATCCCCAACCGGGTCGGCAACTTCGGCCTGTTCGGACGCATGTCGTCGGACCGCCGGTGGGCCGGGTTCATCTTCACCTTCCGCGGCGGGTCGCTCGGGCCGGCGCGGATGACGTCGCGGCAGCAACCGCCGATCCTGACCACCTCCGGCGGTGGCGATCTCACCGTGTTCGGGCCGCTGGTGTCCAAGGTGCAGCCCCCGATCCTCACCACGTCGGGCGGCGGGTGGATCGGCCCGTTCAACTACCAATATCGCCTGGGTGGCCGCCGCGGATTGCTCGTCGGGTCGGGCACGAAGTACCACGTGGAGGGCACCGACGGGCTCGGGGGCTGGCAGGTCCGCACGTCGGATGACGACCTGCCCCGCGGCGATGGCGCGCTGCGCGGCATCGACCTGCAAGCCGCCCGCGAGCTCGTATTCAAGATGAACGTGGGCAAGGGCCGCGACGAGGTCGAACGCAACATGCAAGACCTCTACCGGGCGCTCGTCCCGCAGCGTGACGAGGACTGGGAACTCCTGTTCCGGTTCCCCACCCTGCCGCTGCAGATGATGCGGGTCCGCCCCACCGACCTGAACCGGGCCCGGGACTCCTCGCAGCTGCAGTTCGCCTCCCAGAGCTTCGCTCTGCGCGCCGCGGACCCCCGCCACTACGCCGCCACCCCCAAGCGGGTGCAGATCCCCAACACCCCTACAGCGACGGCGGACCCGGTCAAGGCGCAGGTGGTGAACATCGGCAACACCGCCGCCTACCCGATCATCACCGTGCGCGGCCCGGCGTCGGGTGAGCCGGTCACCCGGATCCAGCTGGTCAACGACACCGCCCTGGTGAACTTCGAGGCGTCGCTGTTGCTGCTGCCCGGCGCGCTGCTGCGGGCCGACATGGACGCCCGCATCACCGGCGCCCCCCGCTCGGTGATCACCCTCGACGGGCAGTCCAAATACGGCGCCTGGCTGTTGCCGAGGGAGCCGTTCAGGGTCGACCCCGACCCGACCGGGTTCGGCGGGTTCAACGAGGTCTATCTGAGGACCGAGCCGGCCGGCGCGCCGGTCGACTGCTGGCTCGAGTACCGCGACACCTGGGCCGGCTGAGCCCACCAGCGCGGGGGCCGTGTGCGCCCGCTCTCGGCGGTCCGGAGGCGGTGGCACTCCACCCGGCAAGCACATCGGACCCGGCGATCAACTCGGGCGCCCCCCGCGCGCCCGCACCCTACCGCGCACCCCTACCAGGAGGACCGCATGCCGTTCACTACTGCCGCCGAAACTGAGGCCCTGGTGGGGCTCGTCGGGAACGGCGATGTCGACAAGAACAACCGCATCAGTCTGCACACCGCCGACCCCGGCGCCACCGGCGCGTCCGAGGTCACCGGCGGCACCTACACGCGGGAGGTGACCAACTGGGCCGCCCCGGCGGGCTCGCAGGTCACCGGCACATCGGTCACGCTCGACGTGCCCGCCGGGATCACGATCACGCACTGGGGGCTGTGGAAGGAAGACGGGCCGGGCGGAACGTTCCTCTACGGCGCGCCGCTGCCCGCCCCGGAGAGCTTCGGGTCGAACGGCACGTACTCCGTGACGCCGACGCTCGCCGCGAGCGACTGACCGAATGGCCTTCCCGACGATCCGGCAGCAAGCAGCCGGCCAGTCATCCACGACGTTCCCGGCGCCGAACGCAACGACGTTCACGCTCGGGTCCGCCGCGGTCGCTGGCAACCAGCTGGTGCTGTGCTTCGCCGGGGACAAGAACACCGGCACGCTCACGGTCACCGACAACATCGGCGGCACGTGGCAGGTCACCGACCCGGGCGGGGTCACGATCACCGGCGCGTCGGTGTCGCTCTACATCGCCCGCAAGGTCGCCACCGGCGGGGAAACCACCATCACCGCCACCGTCGGCACCGCGCAGACCGGCGGCTACACCGGGCTGGCGCTCGAGCTGGCCGAGACCGGCACCGGCGCCTGGACCGTGTGCGCCAAGGCGGTCCCCGCCTACAGCGACACCTCCCGCACGTCGGCGAGCTCGGGGACGTCCGACACCGCCGACTACGACGGGCTGGGCATCGCCGTCGGGGTGATCGACTCGATGTCGTCGATCGGCACCGAGGCGCAGCGCACCCTACCGACCTTCACGAACGGGTACACGAAGCCGGCCAGCTATAACCCGGTGTGGCCGCCCAACTCGGGCGGCGGGTCCGGTGGCTGCTACGTCGCCACCGCGCAGGTTGCCGCGGGCGCCACCACGTCGACGACGTTCGCCACCAATGGCGGCGCCGATCAGCTGACGTGCGCAATCCTCGTGCTCGGGCGCGCGACGACCGGCGGCGCGACCGCGCCCACGGTGTCCGCCGGGGCGGACGCGTCGGTGGCGGTGGGCACCGCCTGGAGCCGGACCGCCACCGAGGCCGACAACGGGTCGGCGATCACCGCGCGGGGCTGGACGATCGTGTCCGGGCCGGCCGACGTGGGCGCGTCGAACACCTCGCAGGGCGTGACCTACACCCCGACGGTGGCCGGCACGTTCGTGTTCCGGTACTCGGCGACGAACGCGATCGGCACGACGACCGACGATGTCACGCTCACGGCGACCGCCGTCCCCGTCGAGCTCGAGCCGGTCGACATCATCCCGTTCGGCACCGCCGCCGGGCTGGTGCACTACGCGTTCGACATCGCGCAGGAGAATCAGGGCGGGCGTGTCCTGCACTCGCCGTCCGAGCTGGCCGCCGGGCTGGAGTTCGACCCGGAGTTCCTGGCGGTCACCGACGGCGGCATCAACTGGGTGCAGGCCGCGGTGCGCGCCGACGCGTCGACCACCAGCGGGTCGACCAACCCGCGGTCGGAAGGCCGCGAGACCGTCGAGGGCGCCGATTCCAACCTGGGATTCACCCCGACCAGCGGCACGCACTGGCAGCGGTTCCGGGCCCGGGTGATGGAACACCCGATCATCGAGAACGCCGGCACGTCGATCGGGCAGGTGCACTCCCTGGGCGACGACATCCTGATGGTGCGGACCCGGGTCCGCGCCGACAACACCATCGACCTGGTGCTGCGCGAGTACGACCCGGGCACCGACAACAGCGTCGACGTCCTCACCCTGATCACCGGGTACACGTTCGGCACCGTCGTCGACATCCTGTTCCTGATGCACGCGGGCAAGGCCTACGTGTTCCGGGACGACTTCACGGTCCCCGTGCACCGCACCGACCCGTCCGCATGGCCGGTCACCGGCACCTACATGCAGAAGTTCGGCACCTACATCCAGAACACGACGGCGTGGCCGACGACCGCATGGGGCCGGGCGCAGTTCCGCAACGCGCAGCACTTCCACACCGGCTGGGCCGCCCCCAACAACTACTTCGGATGCCCCGAGGTCAACCCGGGCGCCGCCGCGAACGCGACCGTCGGGCAGGCGTTCGAGCGGACCGCCACCGAGACCGGCGCGGGGATCACCACCCGCAAGTGGACGATCCTGGAGGGCCCCACCGGGGTCGGCACCACGATCGGCACCGCCGCGGCGCTGTCCTGGACCCCGACCGATGCCGGCACCTACACGCTGATGTACGGCGCCGCGAACGCCGAGGGCTGGTCCAACCCGACGTTCCTCGAGGTGACCGCCGCCCCGGCGTCCGGTGGTGGCGGCGGGCCGGCGTTCGTGCGCAACCAGACCACCGAGGCCCGCAACACGGCCGCCCTCAGCCACCCGATCACGCTCCCGGCCCGGGAGGTGGGCGACCGCCTGGTCGTGGCGTTCGCCAACGACGAGTCGGCCGACCCGACCACCGCCGTCCCGGACACCGCATCGGCGAACCGTGGCTGGTCGGTGCTGGTCACCGAGGAGGAGGGCGCCAGCACCAACCACCGGTTCACGATCTTCTACAAGGCGTCCGCGCAGGGCGGCACCGCCGATGACCTCACCGTGACGTTGGCATTCGCGCAGGAAGCCACCTACGTGGCGCACGCGATCGCCGACGCGTCCGCCGATCCGCAGTTCGGCATGGACGAGGGCGGCGCCACGTCGCCGGTGCT
>WUUC01033991.1_pt1 | contig 12463 bp, 11 predicted proteins | sample 6278441 | NCBI WGS metagenome assembly WUUC01 (sample SAMN13675441, study PRJNA597444) | soil metagenome | isolation source: soil | place: USA: Washington | collected 2017-10 | reverse complement strand
ACCGACGCGCACTTGTGCGAGTGAGAGCCGCGGGGCCGCGACGACCGGTAGCCGCCGGTCGTCGTTGCGCCGGCTCGTTGCGCCGCTGCGCGCCGCTGCGCGGCGGAACGGCGACTGCGCACCGCCGCGCGGCTACGCGCCCGAACGGCGACGCGCGCGGCGCCCGAACATGAACAAAGCGCCGAGCAGCGCGCACACGGCGCCTGCGCTCGAACTACCGACGTGGGCGGACGCCTGGGGTGCGATGTGCGCGCCGCAGCCGTACTGCACGCAGTCCGGCAATTCACCGCGCAGGCTGTCGGGATCCGTATTCGCCCTCAGCTCTTCGATGTCCGAGGTGGGATCGCCGTCGGAGCTGCACGGTGGAGTCCCCGGGAAGCACGGTTCGGTCGCGTACTTGTCGAGCAGCAGCTTGAACTGGTCGGCGTCGTCGCCGGTTATGAGGATTCTGTTCGGCTCGGCACGCCCAACGCGCCTCAGGTTCCCAACGAATGAGTCCTCCGAATCCTTCACGTGGCCCTTACCGCCTTCGATCCGCGTGTGACAGAGCAGACAGGAGGGCGGGCACTGCATGCCGAGCTTCTCCTGCATTGCCCCTGGGAAGGTCTCGTAGGCGAGCGCCGGCGCCGGCGCGAGCAGCACTGCGAACGCCAGCGCCGAGCGAAGGCTGCGCTTTCGAAAAGTGACTCGAGGAGGCATACGGCTCACCGGCTTGGAGGTCACAGAAAGGCGTGAAGTTGGCTGAAGAGGGTGAACTCGCCCGGCCGCACGATGCCGTCCACCCGCATATCCAGATGCGGCAGGAAGAACCATGCCGCCGAGATCCAGTAGCCCATGCCGAGCTTACCAACACCGGGTCTTTTCCTGGCCGGCGGATCGCCGGGGGCGCGTGGATACCCGGCGTCCAGCCCTTCCACGGTGAACATGCCGTGGAGGCCCTGGATGACTTCGTAGTCGGCTTGCACGAAGCCCGTGTACCCAAGCTTGCGCGTGGAGTCCGTCAAAAGGTCGACTTCGGCGAGTAGTACCAGCGGATCGAACAGAGCCGCACGCGTGAACACGCCGTGCGCGCCGCGGACGGTGTTCGAGTCGAGCGTCAGGCGGTCACGCTTGGCAAGCGTGTAGAGACTGGACACGCCGAACGCCGCACGCTCTGCCGCTTTCACCTCGAGATAGAACGAATAGCCGCGCTCACGGAACTCGTCGGGGTTGATCTGGTAGTTGCCGAGGATGACCATGCCCTCAGCGCGAACGTTTTCCGACGCGAACGCGAGCGCGACGCCGTGCTGCTGATCGGATTCGCGGTCGGTGCGGGTGGCTTCCCGCGCCCATAACGTGTGTTCGGGCATGCGAATCCCGAACGGTAGGTTCAGGCGCCCCGCACGCACGGTGTACTGCCCCTCCCCCAAATCCAGACCCACGTAGTGGGTGCGCGAGATCAGGTTGAAGTCCTTGCCCTGGGCCGTGGTGACCTGCGCGGGGCGAGCATGCGGAGAACCTATGTCGACGCGAGCTGCGCCGACGCTTCCGCCCACGAAAAAAGTCCCGAACCGCAGCTGACCGTACAGGTCCATCTGCATCGGAAACACCTTCAGGTCGCCGCTTCGAAGGCTGGAAGCCATGCGCAAGCTGCCGCCCAACAGCAGCGGCTCGGGCAGCTCGATGAAACCGAGGAAGTTCGACGCAGGGGTGACATCGGCTTCTTCGCCGCCGCCCCATTGCATGCGCAGGAGGATGTCACTTTGCGCACGACCGTATGCCGTGAGCGTCTCACCGCCCGAGGGGTCGGCGTGGCACACGTTGCACGTGGTGTATCCATGGCGGACCATCCACGTGTACGCATCGGCACGCGCCGACGTCAGTACGATGAAGAGCACTGACGAAGCCAGCAGCAGCGCATGCATCAACGCACGCGGGCTGAGGAATTGGCACGCGCCGTTTCGCATCAGCCCCCTTTATTTGTCGTGAGCACGTCTCGTGTCAATCAGAACTGCCTGAAAGCAGACTGAAAACTGCTCAGTCATCCTTGACCGAGAACTTCGCGGTGATCTTCACGTCGTCCTTGACGCACACCATCGCAAAGCACGGCTTCTTCATTGCAAAACCAGCCTTGGGATTATCGTCTGTGCCCCAGACGCCAGCGAGCGTGAGACCACCGTCGACCTTGTAGACGGATCCCTTGCGCTTCACCGTGTAGGTGAGGGGCACGGACTTCGTCACGCCGTGAAGCTTCACCTCCGCCTGGGCCTTCGCGGTCAGCTCCTTCCCGTCAGCGGGGAACTTGAGCGACGCTTTCGTCACCGTCACCGTCACCGTCGGGAACTTGTTGACCTCGAGCGTCTCCTTCGCGTGGTTGTCGCGCTTCTCGATGCCGGTGGAGATCGTATTCAGCGGCGCCGAGAACGTGATCTTGGTTCCGTCATCGGCGACCTTCAGGCCGGAAAACTTCCCGTTGATGTCGAAGCCAACCGGGCCTTTTACGAAGAACGTGAGCGCCGGGGCGGGGTTCTCGCCGTCACTTTGAAAACGGAGCGATCCCGCGCTGGCAACGAGCGTGACGGCGAGGACTCCGAGTGCAGGTACGACGGAACGGATACGGAACATGCTGAGGACTCCTTCGGGACGGGGTGTCAGGTCGACGTAGCGCAATAGGACGAGATTCAAATTGCCCTACGCAAGCGGTCCGAGCAAGCTTCCTTCCTCCACGCCAGCCGGTGGATTTATTCACGTCCACGCGTCGATTTCGGACTCAGCGAGAATTTTTCGCTGCCGACGCCCCGCGACCGTACGCCACGGCGCGTCGGGACCGCGACGTCAGAGGCCACTCGAACCGTAGATCTTCCGTCACCGAGAGCCCGGGCAGCTCCGGCGGCTCCTCGCGCGCGAGCAACACCCACACCTGTTCCCGCGCCAAGCGCAGTCCCTCCTTCAACCACTCCGGCGGAGCGAACGTCGCCCGAGACACGGCCGCGGCTGCGCAGCCGGCCGGCAGCTCCTCCGAGCGCTTGCGCACGACCTCGATCTTCAGACCGCCGAAGCTCGCCACCAGCGGCCGCAAGAACGCTACCCGCTTCGCACGCGGTTCCACCAACTTCATGACGATGCCGGGCTCGAACAATGCGAGCGCAAGGCCGGGCGCGCCGACCCCGCTGCCGATGTCCAGCCAGTCATCCCCCGCACGCAAGGCGCCGCTCGCCGCCATCGCCGCCGCGTCCGCGAAGAGCAGATCGACCAGCTCGTCTTCATCCCGGGCCGACGTGAGGTCGATGCGGTCCGTCCACTCCGCCACCCGATCCAAATAGGTTTCCGCACGACGAAAAAACGCCATTTCATCGGGGAGCGAGAGCTCGAAGCACGCGAGCAGGCGCTGGAGCCGCGGGCGATATCCGGTCCCGAGCTGGGCCAATGGCATGACTTACTCTACAAGATGGGAGCCCATGCCGCTCGCCACCGAATCGTCCATCCCCGACGCCCGTAGCATCGAGGCATTCGTCGCCGAGCACGCGCAGCTGAGCGGGCCGCTTTCGGCGACGGCGCTCGCTGGGGGGCTCTCGCCGCGAAGCTTCATTCGCGTGAAGTTGGGCAACGGGGAGAGCGCGGTGGTGATGGTCGTGCCGCCCGAAACGCCGGACCGAACCTTCGCGCTGGATCATGGACGTGAGTGGCCGTTCCTGGAGCTGCGCGCCCTGCTCGAGCGCATCGGCGTGAGGGTGCCGCGCTTGCTGGGGGCGGCGACGGGGCAGGGTCTGCTGTTGGTCGAGGATCTGGGCGAGACGCTTGCCGAGTACCTCGAGCGTGTGCCGTCGGCGCGCAGCGAGCTCTACACGCGAGCGGTGCGAGACCTTGCCGGCGCGCAAGCGAAGCTCGAGCCGCTGCCCGAAGGATCGGTCGTAGCGACGCGCGGCTTCGATAGCGCGCTGTATGCGGCGGAGCTCGATCATTTTTGGGATTTTGGGTTGGTGGCGCGGGGGTTCGACACCGGCGGGCGCGCGGATTTCGAGGCGGCTCGGGCGTACCTCGTGGCAGAGCTCGGTGCGCTGCCGCGTGGGTTCACGCATCGCGATTACCAAAGCCGGAACCTGATGGTGCTCGAGCACGAAGGTCAGCGCTCGCTCGCGTGGATCGATTTTCAAGACGCGCTGCTCGGTCCGCGCGCGTACGATCTGGTGGCGCTGCTCGCCGACAGCTACCAGCCGTTCGACCGCGCCTTCGTCGAAGCGCGCCTCTCCGACTACGCGGAAGCCCGCGCTCTCGATGCGACCGCACGCGCCCGGCTCGCGCGCGAATTCGACCTGATCACGGTACAGCGGAAGCTCAAAGATGCTGGGCGCTTCGTGTTCTTCGAGCGTATTCGCGGCGACGCCAGTTACCTGCGCTTCGTCGAACCCACGCTCGCCATCGTACGCGACGCGCTCTCACGCCTGACGGACGTGCCCGAGCTTCGTGCGCTCGATCAGCTGGTGGCGAAGCTTCAGCGCTGACCGGGTGGTGCCGGTGTGCCGGCGTGAATCGGGACCCAGTGTGCCGCGAGTGGGGTATCGCAAAACTGAATCCAGGACTTTTCCGGGAGGCCCACGCGCCGCGCGACGGTCGTGACCACCGACAGCGCCCGGTCCAGCGCGTGGAACCCGAAATCCACGTAGGAATAGACCACGCCCATCCCGCTGCCGACGACGCGGCCAGCGTGCTCACCGACGAGCGCCGCGTCCAGCGCATCTTCGAGCACACGCCGCGCCGACAGCGCCTGCCGCGGATCGCGCAACCGTTCTTCCGTCTTCAGGTACGCGAACAACTCCCCCGCACGCGAGAAGCGCGCGGACGCGAAGGGCGCCCCGCTGAGGAAGCACTTCAACATTTCGGGCAAGAAGGTACTCGCCAGCGCCACGTCACTCTGAGCCGGAAATGCGTCAGCGCGTTCGACGTCGAGTTCGAGCAAGACCCAACGCTGTTCCCCGCCCTGCTGCCACAGCGGCTCGGGGGGTAGCCCGGCGTAGAGCCCGGCGATCGCCGCCTCGAACGTGGCGGCGAGCTCGTGGAGCGGGAAAAAATTCGACGCGTCACCGCCGGTTTGTACGACCCGCAGCGGTCCGCCGCGCGGCGCCGCCACGAGCGACACGTCGCCGAGCCAATCCTCGGCGCGGGCTTCACCGAGCACGAGCGAAACCAAGCGCTCGGCCGCCTGCGCCTCCTGCGCGTCGTTGCGCCCGCCCGGCAGCTCCAACACGACGTCGATCAAATGACCGCGCGCGAAGCCCGCGCGCGCTCGCGCCCGGCTGAAATCCACGCCGCTCTCCCGCTCTACACTGGCCAGCGCCGCCGGCAACCCCACGGCCGGACGACCGCGCTCCGGCGCGAGGCAAGCGCGCAACTCGCGCTCACAAGGCAACGCCCGGCGCCCGCTCGTCGGGGCGGGAGCGGCACTCACCGCGCGGACCTACTGCGCCGGCGCTTCGAGCGCGACGGCTTCGCGACGCCACGCTCCACGATTTCGGCGCGCACCTCGGCGATGCCGCGCCTGCGCATGTCGAGCAGATCGGCCGCGCCCTCGGACAGATCGAGGATGCGACGCTTCTTCCCGAACGGACCGCGGTCCGTCACGCGCACGTAGACGACCCCACCCGTGTCCAGGCGCGTGACGCGAAGCACGGTGCCGAACGGCAACGTGCGGTGAGCCGCGGTGTAACGGCTGGGGTCGAAGACTTCACCGCTCGCGGTGCGGCGGCCCGCGAACTTGCCGCCGTAGTACGAAGCCTCGCCGCGCAGCGTGCCCAAGGCACGGCGCGCGCCGTAACGCTCGCGCAGCTCTTGCTGTTCGCGCTGGCGATCGGCGGCCGGCTCGTGCTTGCGCACCGGAAGCGGCTCGGCGCGTGCGCGTTCGACGCGGCGGGGCGCGGGCTTCTGTTCCGAGACGCGCTCATGCGAGAGATCGGGCGCTGTCCGCGCCAGCGGCGGCGGTGTGCGACAATTCGCGAACACCAGCGCGAGCGAAGAGAAAATCAGCGTTCGGCGCAACCCTGGCCCGCTGGAGAGCGTCAGCGCCATCCCGAGAGGTTATCTCGACATGGCGCTCCGGGGGAACCACTCTCACCTGCGAGCGACGCGAGTCGTTTCCTTACCGAGTGTTAGCTCGGCCAGACGATCTTCGAGCGCCACACGTTCGGCCAACAATTGGCCTTCGAGATCTGCCGCCGACAGTGTCAATTTCTGCAAGCGCTGGCTGAGCTCCTCCATCTTCTGCGCCAGACTGCGGCTGAGCTGCTGTGCTTGCGGCACCCGGCGCAGCGACACGAGCTGCACGTTCAATTCGTCGATGCGCTGGCGATAGGTCTCGCTCTGCAGCATCGCCGTGCGGCGCCGCTCCTCGAGCTCGGCCATGGCACGGTGCATGGCAACGATTTGATCGAGCCGTGCGCGCGTGTCGGGTTCGAGGCGCTCTGCCGCGGCGCGTAGGTACAGCTTGAGCTCGCCGATGCCCGCGGCGCCGCGGATGTCGACCGTCTTCTCGATCGGTGTCGCTTCTTCGATCGCGAGCGTGCTCGACCCGCCCGCTGCGACCTTGACCGGGAACAGGTAGCCGTCTCGGAACTTTTCGCCCTTTTTGGGCATGACCAACTTGTAGCCGGCGCTCGGAGCGTGGCGCACGTACACGGTGACCTCACTCTGTCCACGATTGGTCAGCGTCAATTCGCTGGTTTTGATGCGACGTGCTTCGGTGCGCAGGATGCCGCGCTCCGCCGTCACCAGCCGATCGATCTCTTCTCGCCCGCCGTCCTTCGACTCGACAATCAACTTGCGATCCAGCGAAAACGGCACGAAAGCGCGACTCTTGGGCTGGATCGGGTCGCTCAGCCCCTCCCCCAGGAACTGTCCGTCGGCGTAAACGGTGACGGGGCCCGGGTCGAGCGTGTGGGCACTCGGGTTGTCGAAGAGCACGGCGCGAAATGCGAAGCGTGAAGAGCCGCGCTGCGAGATCGGATCGTAAAAGTACACGGACTCCGCGCTCACCTCGGTGCTGAGCAGGTTGACCATGGCGGAGTGATCCTTCTCGACGTCGAGCGGCACCTCGGTGAGAAAGTAGGCGTCGCCGAGCGGCTCGTCGCCCGCCGGTTGGGTGACGCCGGCTCGCGGCGCGACCGGGTCCATGGCGACCACGCGCGCGACGTCCCCCGAAGACGTCTGGCCCGTCGCGACCACGTCGATCAGCTCGATGGGTACGCCGTTTCTGACCAGGCCGTCACGCACCGAGTTCGCGTTGGCGAGCGAAGCGCCTTTTCGGTCGCTGTCGTTGGCACTGGCATAGCCTTCGACGCGGATCTTCTGCTTCATCTCGCGAGCGCGTTTGGCTACGGCCATCAAGCCGTCGTCTTTCGCCCGTGCCGGTTTCGGTGCGGAGGCAGGGCTCGCGTCCCCGTGCCCAGCGCCAGCTTCTACGACTCCGCCAACGACGCTGGACGACACCTGCTCTTCTGCGCTGATCGCCGGGCTCTGCCTTCGCACGGCGCCGAGCACCTGCACCTCGTTGCTTGCCACCTGATACGGAGAGCCGCCGGTGGGCGGAGCCACACCGAGCTGGATTTCGTCCGTCAGCGTGGCGCGATCGACGAAGTGTACGCTGCGAAGGTCGTACTTGAACGACAACGCCGAGGTAGATCCGACGCCGACTGCGACGTTCTTCCAGTCCTCACCCGAAACGTTGTGGACCACGGCCCAGGCTTCGAGCCGCGCCGGCTTCTTGCCGTGGAGCTCGAGGCGGTAGCTCGGCTTCCACGACGGGCTTTCGGTCACGTAGGTGATTTTGAGGTCGTGTACGCCGTGCTTCGGCAGCTCCAAACGAATCGTGACCTCGTCCGCGTGGTCTTCGCGTGTGGGAAACGAAATCGGCACCAACTTGCCGGTCCGCACGTTCAGCACGGTCAGCGATTTCAGGAAATCGTCGAGGCGCTCGCCTGGCACCTCCAGCTTCAGCTGGTTGCCGCGGACGGTCGCATGCCGCTCGAAATAGGCGACGCCGTTCCGATACACGACGACGCGTCCGAGCGCGGCTTCGGACTTCACGGGCGGCACCGCCCGAGGCACCCCCGACGCGCAGCCGACCGAGCACAGCGCGACCAGTAGCAAGGGATTGACCACGCACGAACGCTTCATGACGATATCCTCCGACAAGTGGGCGCGACGGTGCCGCGCGGCGAGTGAGCCTTGTTACGTGCGAAATCGCGGAACGATCCCGCCGACCTGACGAAAACGCGCGGACCGCGAAACGCTTACAGGCGCGGCCGCCGGATCGGAGACATCAGGTGATGGCCCGCAGGAAATCCGCCGCTATCAGCGCGAAACCGAGCGGCCGAAGGCGCGCCGCCTTACGGCCCCGAAAACGGACTGGGATCACCCGCACCGACCCGCACGACCTTCGGCATGCGACCGGTTAGGTCCACGACGGTCGTCGGTTCGGTCCCGCCTGGGCCGGAATCGAGCACCAACGACAGGCCGGGGAACAGATCGTCCACTTCCCGCGGATCAGGCGGCGGCAGCTCGCCGTGGCGCGCCGCGGTGCTGGAGATGATGGGGCGGCCGAGCTCGGCGACGATCGCGAGCGCCACCGGGTGCTTCGGAATGCGGACGCCGACGGTCTTGCGCGGTGTTTGGACGATGCGTGGCACCTCACGCGTTGCGTCCAGGATGAAGCAGTACGGGCCAGGCAGGAACTCACGCAACGTGTGAAACACCTGATCGTGCATGACGGCGTAGGTGGCGACCTCGGTCAGGTCACGACAGACGAACGAGAGCATCTGCGAGCGATCCATGCCCTTGATCTGGTAGAGGCGGTCGATCGCCTTCTTGTTCATCAGATCGCAGCCGAGGCCGTACACGGTGTCCGTGGGGTAGCCGATGACTCCGCCCGCTTCGAGCGCGTCCACCGCACGGCGGATCTTCCGTGGTTCGGGACTGACGGGGTTGATCTCGAGAAGCATGGCGGGCCGACGATCAGGGCAAAAGTTCGAGCATGCGCGCCGTCCGCGGCGGAAGCACCAGGTCGAACGCGCGCTCGCTATTAGCATGGAAGACGGTACCGTCGAGTAGGTCTTCCGCCTGCATCGCCACGGGAGCGCGCACGGTTGCCTCGATCTCGCGCGGTGTCGCGTTGATCGCGAAGAGAACGCGAGCCACTCCGCGCGCGTCGCGGTGCAGCGTCACGCGAACGTCCTCGGGGGTGACGGGCAACGTCGGCAGGTCCAGGCTCGCGCGGGCGGTCGCGACCGCGGCTCGAATCGCGTCTTCCTGGAACGGCAGCAGCGTGGGCACCTCGCCCGGATGGCTCGGCGGAAGGACGGGGGGCGCAGACAAGGGCCGAAAGCTCGCGTCGTATACGGGGGCGTGCGGTCCGAGCGTGACTGCGCGGCCGCGTTCGCGCGAGCGTTCGAGACGGCGAATCAGATCCGGGTCGAGCGCCCCCGGGCATGCCACGACCGTCCAGCGCGCGTGCTTCAAGCTGTAGCGAGCCACGTCGTCGCTCGAAAACGCGTAGGGCACGTGCGCGGCATCCAGCGCCCGCTCGAGCGCTCGCAAGAACGCCTCGGTCTCGACGACGCGCGGCGTGTCCAAGCCGAGCGTGTCTTCGAAGCATGCCTCTGCCGGGCTGCCACCGAGCACTTGGAACGCCGCCGCGCTGAGCGGGCCAAACGCGTGCATCACCCGCGCGAGCCGGCGCACCGAACGCGGCACCAAGATGTGTACCGGCGCCGTACGTTCGAGCTCCCAGAAGCGCACGCGCTCGAGCGCCGCCGTCAGCTTGGTCCAGAACGTCGCGCTCGGGCGTGGTCGACCTTGGGTATCGACGGGCGCGTTGATCCAGCGGTCGCGCTCGACCGCCATGTACAGGTTGAAGCCCGACAGGCCGTACGCCAGGGCGCTGACCGCGGTGAACGCGTTGTCTTGCTCGCTCAGCGGCGGAAAGAACGGTGGAAAGCCCGCGCCCAATTCGCACGCGAACGCGGGGTGCTCGCGTGCGGCAGAACGCACCGCAAGCTCGGAGGTGCGGCGCGCGATCTCCGCGCGCTGCGGCGGCGAGGCACCATGGTAGTAATCGAGACCCAATAGCTCGACGGCATCGCCAACCCGCGCGGGGTCCAGCGGGGTCGCGCTTTCGCTCAGAGGCAGGTTGTGCGAGGTCGGAATGCCACCGAGCCCGGCCTGGACCAAACCGCGGCGGTAGCGCGCGAAGGCGCTGGCGATCAGCTCTTCTTGAAACTCCGCCCAATCCAGGTGCCGTGCGAGGTCCTTCGGCGCACTCGCCGCGAAACGGCGAGGCGGCTCGACATTGAAGAAGGTCGCTCCCGGCTCGCCCAGCACCTCACGCAGCGTCTCGACGTGGCCGTATTTGTCTTTCAAAAACGAGCGGTAGAGCGCGAGCGCGTCCGGGTGGTAGTCCTGATCGTAGACGCCGTCGCGAAAGTACATCGCGCCTTCGTTGTCGACTTGCAGCAGCACGATCGGCCCCTTCGGCCAGACCAACTCGGCGAGTTCTTGGCCGACCGCCTGGAACCAGACCTCGGCCTCGCCATGAAACGCCTCGCTCGCGTAGCTCGGCACCGGGAAGGCGAGCGGCGGGACCGGCAATGCCACCGGTTTTCCGCCCGCCGAGACGGCCTGACAGTCCTTTTTCCAGATCACCCGCTCGGGAATGCCGAAGCACGTGAGCTCGGCATTGATGTGTGGTCCGGGACGGGCAATGACGTAAAGGCCGACCTCCGCCGCCAGCCGGATGAAGCGAGCGACGTCGAGCCGTGGGTCCTCTCGCCCGAAATCGAAGCGCCCTTCGGCGCGCTCGTGCACGCTCCACGGCACGTAGGTGTCGAGCAGGCGCAGGCCGAGCCCGCGGAGCGCCTCGAGCGCGGGACGCCAGGCCTCGGTGTCGAGTCGCCAGTAGTGCGCCGAACCCGCGAGCATCGGCACGACGACATCGCCCAACCGAATGCCTTCGGGGACGAGCTCGATCGTGGGCTCGTTGCTTTCCTGCCTGCCCATGTTGCGGGGGCGGAGGCTAGCAGAATCAAGCGACGGGATTGCTTCGGGCGGAGCGTGGCGCTAAGAACTCGAGCGTCATGACATTCGTCGTCACGGACAATTGCAAGGGCTGCCGTTTCACCGATTGCGTCGCTGTCTGCCCGGTGGATTGCTTCCACGGCGACGGTGAGATGCTCTACATCGATCCGGGCGAGTGCATCGACTGCGGCGCCTGCGTGCCGGAGTGCCCGGTCGAGGCCATCTATGACGAATCGCAGGTCCCCGACGACAAGAAGGAATGGACCAAGGTCAACGCCGACAAGGCGCCGGGCCTGCCCGTGGTGAACCAGAAGGTCGATCCGCTGCCGGGCGCCGAAGAGCGCAAGGAAAAGTTGGGCTTCTGAACAGCCGTTCCGTGACGGGCGCGTTCCGGCGCGCCCGTCCGGGGCCTCAGCGCTTGGCGAAGTCGAAGCCGGCGCGCGACTGGATCTGGAGCATGCCGCGCGGCTGGCCGCCTTGGGCGAGTGCTGCCACGAGCACGGATTGAATCTCCCCGCTTTGCGGGAAGGGAGCGCCGACCAGAAGCTCGACGCGCCCGTCGGACTTGGATTCGAACTCGGCGAGGTCCCGCGGGGCGTCCGGCGGCAAACCCTCGAACTCGAACACGGCGCTCGTCGCATAGCGCTTGGTGCCAATCGACAGGGTCGCGACGTTGCCCGTCACCTTCTCCACCTTCACCAGCCGGTAGGTCACGAGGTCCAGACCGAAGACACCCTCGCGACTGGTCGCCATCCAAAACGCCCCTTCGCCGAGCGGCTGCTGGGGAACGGGTAGCGTCACGAGTGCCAGCATGTCCGAGAGAACGCGCAGCTGGTCGCGCACGTCTTCCGCACCGGCCGGGACGTGCGAGCGGTAGCCGGTGCCGGAACCGTCGGGCAGCACTTCGTACTCGACCTTCGAGCCTTTCAGTTTTTCCACGCGGCTCGTGATCTCGGGCGGTAGGCCCGTCATGCCCACGCGCGCGCTGGTCACCTTCGCCACCATCAGCACCGACGCTGAACCCGCGCCGCCTGCCGTACCGTCCACGGCCTTTGCTTTCTGCGCTTCCAGCGTCACCGCTAGATCGATCGGCAGCGCCTGCTGACGCGCGTCGCCCTGCATCGCAATCTGAACGCTGCCGCTGGTTTTCCAACCCGGCTTCGGCTGCATCGGCCCGAGTTGCACGCGCGGCTCCGATCCCTCACCGCCGAGCGTCAGCTTGGGCGCATCGCCCTGCTTGATCTCGCGGTCGGCCGCGCCGGGCGCGAACACGCCACCTGGCGGCGGGCCGCCCGACGCTGCGGGCGCGGCGCCACCACGCGGCGACATCCCGGCCGAGGCCGCAGCGACCGCCTTGGCGAGAGCAGGATCGAGGGTCGCGGGCTGCTCACTGCTCGCCATGGGCTCGGCAGATGGCGGCGGC
>WUUC01060634.1_pt1 | contig 12464 bp, 12 predicted proteins | sample 6278441 | NCBI WGS metagenome assembly WUUC01 (sample SAMN13675441, study PRJNA597444) | soil metagenome | isolation source: soil | place: USA: Washington | collected 2017-10 | reverse complement strand
CGAATCAGGCCGCTGACCTGGGGAAATCGCCAAACGTGCTGGTAGACGAACTGGCGCGATCTGCGCTTACAACGCAGCGGTCGGCGGTTTTGAACCGGTCACCGCCCACGATTCAAAGTCGCGGGTAGACCATCATTCCTTATGGACAAAAGAAGGTAGAGCTTGCTCTCTGCCGGGTGCGCGGTGATGTCGGTGAACCACAGCTCGTTTTAGGGCCTTGGCGCCGAAGGCGCGTCGCACCAGATCGTCGTGTACGGCTCCTTCGGCTTGGCCCAGCGGCCCCGCTTGCGAGCCAGCACCGAGAGACTCCATGGGCGCTGCACAGGCGCTGGACCCGGTTCTCGCTCGCCTCGATGCCGTGTTCGGCGGCGAGCTCGTCAGCGATGAAACGGTAGCCGAAGACCGGGTCGTCGGCATGGATCTCGCGCGCGGCATCGACGAGGTCTGCGTCGTCCCAATCGCGCTTCGAGACCGGGTTGGCGCTCCACTTGTAGAAGGCTTGCGGTGAGAAGCCGAGCACCCCACAGGTCACCACCACGGGGATCCCGTCCGCGGCAAGGTCACGGACCAGCGAGTACATCATTTTGGGAGAATGCCTTTGCCGAGATCGATAGGGGTGTGGCGCCGAACCTCGTTCTCCTGCTCGAGCAGCTGGTTGCGCTTATTGAGCCCGCGTATCTCGGCCTCTTCGGCGCGCGTGAGACCGTCCCGCACACCCTGTTCGATCTCGGCTCGCTTTAGCCAGCGATGCACGCACGACTCGAAGATCCCGAAGTCCTTGGCGATCTGGCTGAGCGATGCGTCTCCACGCGAGCCGCCACGACCATGTCGCGGCGGAACTCCTCGGGGAACGCTCTGGGCACGACTGTACTTTTTCCGTAAGGATCATCCTCACAGCTCAGGAGTCAACAACCTGGGGCCGGATGAGCTGCTTGGAGATGTGCGGGGCGACGCCCACTCATCCCTCATCCGCGCATGTACGGCAAGCCCAGGGAGGGAGTGGGGCTGGCGATAGGCCCGCTGGGGACATTGACGGACATGAAACCCAGGAGCCTACTGGATGTAATAGAAGCAAAGAAGAGGAATGAAAGAGGAGCGCCCCGTGTCCTACCAAAGTTGCTGCTGCTCGAAACTCAACACGATCATCTCGACCGAGGTGAAGACACTATGGTCGACGTCGTATCAGAGCTGCACAAGCTGGGCGACCCAAGCGGTCCAGCAATGCGCCAAGTGGTCGTGGTGGCTGAAGTGGCTCTGCGTTTTGTGGCAGTATGTCCTCGTTGTCGTCTGTTTGATCTGGACGACTGTCACGAACGTCTTTTGGACGCTCAACGCCTATGCGTCTCTTGGGACCTGCTGGAGCGGCATGTCCTATGCCGTCTGGTCTTTGAACAACATTCTGAGAATCAATCTCGCGAACAGTCTTGCGCTGGGGCTGGGCGTGAATACACCGCCGAATCCCATTGCCAAGTCGGGTTGGAACCTTTCTTTCAACGACGAGTTCACGACCCCCGTGCTTAATCCGAACAAGTGGTTCACGACACCACAAGAGGCGAATCCGTTCCCTCTGGAGCCCTACCTCTCACAGGGGACGGCAGCTCCCTTCTACTGGGATGCCAGTGCGGTCCACACCTCGGGCTCGACTGGAATGGTCGACCTCACGATTGAGCTGGATTCGCGGACGTTTCCGGTAAGCAATTGGGGAGGACCGATCCTTGTCTCAGGCCAGCCCCTCACGTGGACAATCGATCGCAAGATCGGCTATCTCGTTGCGAAGAGGAAGGAGACCTGGGGCGAATTCCTGTTCTTGCAGCGATTCGGCTTCTTTGAGACTCGCTGCCGGATGCCCCAGTCGAAGGCAACGTGGCCTGCTTTCTGGATGTGGGGCGGGATGGACTGGCCTCCCGAGATCGACGTCTTCGAGGTCCTTACCACCGTCTCTCGGACGAGGTTCATGGGGAACATCCACTGGGGCGCGGACGGGCAGTGCTTCAGCCATGGCCAGCACAGCGCTACGCACCTGGTGAACGACATCTCGGCCGGCTTCCACATTTACGGTTGTGAGTGGGACTCGTGCTTCGTCAAGTGGTACTACGACAACCAGCTAGTCAGGGTGGCCCACGATCATGTGAACCACCTGTTCGAGCCGATGCGAGTCGTGATCAACAATGCCATCGACATCATGAACAACCCGAACGACTTTGCGACGACTCTGACACCTCCCGCCGCCTTCACGGTCGACTACGTCAGGGTCTACAGGAGGTGATGCCTCCACAGCCGGCATAGCCTCGCTCGGTTTCTCAAGGTGTGGCGCGCGGTTCGATAGTGGCCCCAAGAAGGGCGCCGCTTGGTGATCCTGACCGGACACCTATCGAACCGAACTCCGAGCGCTGTTAGGGCGACGTGCTCCGTTGGTGCTCCGGGAGGTATGAGCCGCTAAACAGCGACAGATGAGTCAGGACCGCCACACCGTGCGCGGGGAACGTCCTGGTCCATACTTCGAGTTGGCGTTGAAGGTCGCGACCGACTCACGCAGGACCGATCGGCCCCGGCGAGGAATCTCGACGGGTTCTCGAGGACCGCGAGAGGACCGCGGGCGACCACAATCGACGGCTATTGAGCGCAACGTCGCGAGACGTAGCATCCGCCCATTGACCTGCGGGAACACGAAGATGCCCTGGTTGAGTTGGACCTCTTATCCGCCTTCACACGGCAGAGGTCACTGGTTTGGATGATTGACGCTGGACCGGTGGGAGGGATCCGGCCGGTGAGTCAAGAACCCGCAGCGCGATGCAGTCTGTCGTGATAGAGGGCGTCTCTCCGTAGATTTTCTCGTAGCCCGGCCCCAGTTAGATGCGCAATCGCCTCGATTCGGCGAGGCAGGAGTCCTACTCGAACCACCAAGAGCATAGGTTCGTTGTCAGCCCTGATGAATGAGCGCTTCAATGGTCTGGGCCGTATTCCGATAGCCATAGTGGCGAAGAAGGCTCCGCGCCGCCATCGCAGGTAGCTGCGCCACGGCGTCGTTGTCGCAAGGATCGAGGATCTCTTGCCAGGGAGGAACATTGCCCGCTGCCCCAGTGGGATCTGGAGCCGGCAAATCCCCAAACCAGAGATCGATGATCGGTCCGTGCTCACTCGGATACGGTTGGAGTGCGAACGCGATGCGGGCGGGTTGCCCACCCAGGATCGTCGACAGTTGCCGCACACGCTCGCAAACTAGTGTCGAGAATGAATACAGCTCGTCAAGGTCTGCCGCGGTGCCTTTGCCCGTCGGATGAACCTCGATCGACTTGTCGATCGAGACAACAGGACCTGGCGGATCGGCCTGGCAATGCCATAACAGGACATGCCCTGACTCATGTTGTCGGCGGATAAAAGAGCGGTCGGTTCGGGACGGGACGGATTCTCGATTCAATGATTCCATCCACGCGTCGATCGCATCGAACTCTTCCTCGGTGAAGCGAAGGTTCTGCCTGGTGTCGAAGCCAATGACCATTTCTCCCATTGGCATGTGGCGCGGCAGGGTGGAGAGACGGGAGTAGAAGACCGATTGAGGCGTGGGTCCCGTCGGCGCCAGGGGCTCAGGTGGGGCCTTGTCGCGGTAAACAACGTAGCCACCCCAGATGGTGCCGCTGGCGAGAAGCATGAGATCCACCCACCGCGGGATCGGAAATCCGTCAAAGAGTACGCGCGAGAGCTCCCCCAACAACCCCAGGATGGTCAACGTTAAGGCGACTGCGTGCCTGCCAATCAGCAGTACGTACCACACAAAATCGCTCATCCGACTAGATCCAGTGGCTCGCGCCACCGCCCCGAAAACGGTCTGCCGCCCTTGGGGCTCGCTTGACGCGCCACCGGAGGACGTCGCTGACCGGCAGCGCGGAACGGTCTTCCTGGAGTCCGTGCCCGATCACCTCGGGGGATTTCCCGTGTGAGGCGACGATTGCACGGCCTGACTGACTGAGGGCGTAGAAGAGCGGTAGCGGACGTGACGCGGGGCCGACGATCTCGCGGCCGCGATATCCGCCATTGGGTCCCCCATTTCCCCGAACGTCTGGGTCCTGCCGCCGTCATGTCCCCCAGGCGATGTGCGTTCCCTGAGCCTCAGGCTCGGTGATCGTCCGCGTACCCCAACCGCCTCCGGGAAGCCTTGCGAGATAGGGGTGGAGCCGCCACTCGTCCGGATAGAAGTGCCGAAACACGAAATCGATGAACCGCCCGATTCGCAGAGGGCTAGCACAAGCAATCCGGCAGGACGGCGAGTTGACCGTCAAGTGGACGGCGGGATGGCCTGTGGAGGCGTTTCCGGGGTCGTAATCGAACCGGATCGTGGTCGCCAGAATCACATCCGCCGGGCGTCCGTTCGCGTACATGTCGAAGACGTCGAGGATTGGTTCCTGTGCTAACAGATCCCGGTCCATGGCGAACGGCGATGGAACGTAAGCGAGCCGGTGCGCCGTGAGTGTCCCGCCGATGCATTCATACGTGAACTGCAGGAGTGCCCCGTCGGCGAGCACGGCGGAGTAGGCGCCAATTGCAACCCAGTGACGGTAGTCATCGGGAGTGGGTACGGCACGCGTCGGTAGGAACTCCTTCCTGGTAGGTGGCCACGAAACTACGTCCTCGCGAGACACGACCGGCATCGCATACAACGCGAGCTCGGACTCGACTAGGTATGTCAGAAGGTTCTCCACCTCCGTTTGTACGGCTCTACTCGTCGTCGCCACCGTGGGGCTCCTCGCGGAGTAGAGCGAGGAGCCGCGTCCGCAGACGCGGAGGCACGTCCTGAACCTCGATCTCGCCGCGCTCAAATGCTGCGATTAGATCTTGAAGCGATTGTTCCGTGCGCCGGAGCGCCGCCATTTCAGCGTCGCTTCGTTCGCGGTGGATTCGCCGAAGCTCCGCAAGCTTCTTCTGCGTCGGGAGCGTGAAGGTCAGTACGAAATCTTGCGATCGGACTTGTTCAACCTCATTCGTAATCAATTGCATGTCAGGACCCCAGCCGCAAATCCTCACCCACGCGCGACTCCGAGTGATCGCAGTGAACAGGGTGTTGCGGCGGCTTACCGCATTCGGCGTTCTTCCGGCATGCTGCGCATCCAGCGCATACACCATGGGAGCCTCATTACCTTTGGCCCGATATATGTGAGCAATCGCAATCGACCCTGGAATAAACAATTCATCGACGCTTGAACCGACGCCAGCGAGATGGGAAGGAATGTCATGCCTCGCGAGAGCCCGGCTAAACCGGCTCGCTCGCCGCTTCGATGTGTAGGCATCGGGGAGTACGACCAGCACATCGTCGTGCTCGAGCTCATCATCGGACAAGTTCTCCGCGATTTGTCCTGCTACCCAGGCGTCGTGCTCAACCTCAGTATCGAAGGAGCGGAGCTCGACTGCATCGTCTGATGTGAGCAGCTCGGGGAAGTAGGGGGGATAGCTATCAGGAGAACGTTTCAGCGCAACCTTCCGACGCGGCTCAAGTTGTCCCTTGAGTACGTCATAACCGATCTCATGCCACAGCGCATAGTCGTCGAAGTGTTGGATGAGACCCTCTGTGCGATAAACACCGAAACCCAACGCGTGGGCCGTCGTGAGGGCCCACGGAGTGTTTCGGTAGCACACGGGGAGTGTGATGTCTCTTCGGGCCTCCCCCTCCGGTGTATGAAGGTTTACGAGTGGCTCGGCATCTTCGGTTGTTCCAAAAAGATCATCGGTGGCCGGCATCGCTGACTCCGAGAGGTTCTGCAGTTCATCGAACGCCTAGACGATCCGTTTAGGTTCTCGAGTGAACCGGAAGGCCAATCGGAAGAACTCGATCGGCAGATCCTGGGCCTCATCGATCAACATTGCATCAAAGAGCGGGGGAACGTCGCTTCCCGCTGAGATGTCAAGGAGTTCGCGACAGACTCCAGCAAAGGCCTCGTCCCGGCCATAGGTAGACAGGGCGAAGGCGAAGTCTCGATAGGTCGCACCGAGCGCCCGCGCGACCATCTTGTAGACGCCATCCCGATCGTTGGCACCCCATGCATGAAGGAGTTGGAACTTCTCAAAGTCGGGCTTGTCGTTCGAGTGCTCGAACGTGAATCGAGTCACCAAGTCTTCGAACTGCTGATAGAGGGACCGAGTTTGAAACGTAACTGCTATGCGCCAATCTGGGTGTTGCGCGTGCAGATACGCTGCTTTCAGTGCCAAGACGATGGTCTTGCCCGAACCAGCGAGACCTCGAATCCGTTGGGGACCCTCGGGCGTCTCGATCGCCGCCTGTTTCTGCCACCGGTCCAGGTTGGCGATGCCGCGTTCGATCTGCTTGAGCACGCCTCCACGCGAGTTTGCGCGCGTGACGCTGCTTCGGCGCTTCGTTGGCTTGATTGTCGTGACCCTCTGCAATGCTGCCTGCAGCGCTCTTGCGACGCCCTCGTCGACGGGGGGGAAGCTACTGACTAAAGCGGGAACATCGGTGATTCCGCAGTAGTATCCGCCGTCCTGTGCCTCCGGGGCCACGATTTGATCGGCGAAGACCGTGACGGTCTCAATCACGAACGCTAGGCGCCGACCCCGCCTAAGGGTGTCATGCCGACCGAGGTGACTCTCGAGGACGCTGTAGAGCCGGTCTTGCTCAGCGACTACCTCCTGCCATTCCGCTTGATCGCTGGGCTGGAACTCCGAGATCTGGAAGGCGACCAGCCCGTGGTCAGGCGAAACCAAGAGCGCGTCCACGTAAACGCGCTCGTCGGCCGTCGCCAGCACGGGATATCCGAGGTAGACGGTCCCTTGGGACGTGGTGCTCTTTAGTGTTTCAGCCAGCTGTTTGGCGAGAGCACGATGCCGCGGCTCGCCGTGCACAACGTCAAGACTCAAGCGCTACCCTCCAATCGGCATCGGCCGCCGTCAACTCTACATAACCTTCCTTCCCGCTCACCCAGCCGCTGCGATCAGCCCATGCGACCGGTGCGTCGCGACGCTTCGCCCATGCCCGCGAAGAGGTCGACCCGAAGTAAGCGGTCGATCGGCTGAGTGGGTCGGGCGGCTGACATCGATCTCAGGGAACAAGGTCCGGAGGCCATCGGGCGCGATCCGCTAGCTGAATGCAGGCGGACGAAAGGGGGATGGGCCAGAACTTCGTGTCACCACGGATAAGGGTGTCTACCGGATCGGTGACTCCGCGAGGATCGAAGTGACTGCCGACTGAGGTGATCCCAATGGGGGTGGATCATCCGACCTGTGGGAATCGTGACGATCCAACAGCAGATGGGACTGCCTCAGGAGTCAACCAAACCTGGGGCAGTCCCTACACCTATTCCCGACCAATGAGTGCGCTAGCGGGCGGTTGGAATCGCAAGCTATCCCACACGATCAACTACGTAGAACCCATAGCTGCTCGAGAGGATCCTCTACTGATTTGCTTCAGGTGGCGAAACGCTCCTTGAGCTGTGCGTGATTGCTCCCTCGAACACGGATCCGTGTCTCCAGCGTCTCGATCCCGTCGAGGCGCAAATGACCGTCAGGCATTATTGCCAGCAGAGGCTGATCGTCGGTCGTCGTCAGGGTGATCGAGGTCAATGACGTCAGGGAATCAGTACCCGGCCGATTGGCATGCGCTTGGAGTTCAACTAGCCAGGGCTCAGCTCGAATGACTTGACTTACAGCCATTTCCATGCGATCCGCTCCACCCGGCCTCGGTGCAGCTTGATCGTCGTCATATGGCTTCGGATCATGCGTCGCAAGACACTTGGCCTGATCCAGCATTTCCAGGACGTTGCCCATGATGAATCCGGCGAATACTCCGCTTGAGGAGCGTCGTACCCCCAGGTGATTGTCGACCAAGAGCAGATACAGCCGTCGCAGTGTCTGGAGAGCTTCAAGGACCGTGTTTCTGTCCGCCGCGGTCAACGGGCTCAGGATAGGGGCGCCCTTCTTAGCGTGGAAAAGGGCAGTCCTGATCTGACTCCAGAGTTGCTTAACCAATTTCCGCGCGGGGTTGGTCGATGAGGAGGTAAGGAGAGTGTTGAGGTCTACTGTGCCTGCGTTATGCACTTCCGTTAGGGCCCGGGTGAGCCATTTTCGTTCCCCTTCGATTCGGCCGTCGCTTCCCGTGAGCCGGGGCTTGATGTCCGAAAGAATCGACTCCAAGGCGAGGAACGCGTTTCTGTAGGCGTCAAAGAGATCGTCAGTGACTTGGGCACGCCGAAAGAACCGGAAGCTCGGGTGGGGCGGAGGCACAGGCGCAGGCGTTGGTAGTCGAGCCTGCCCAGAAGCGTCTGTCACGATTGCTGCAATTCGTCCAACTTGCAGCTTGAGATCCGCACCGTCGACGACGCTTGCGTGCGTATGACCCTCCTCATCGCACCACCAAACGATATGAGCGTCGAGCGGGGCTCGCAAGTCTAGGTCGACGATCCCTTGCACTGAGAGAGAATCCAGGCCCTCGTAGGCTTTTTCAAGGGCTGTCCGGAGCGCTTCCTCGTACTCCATAGCTCTTCCGCCTGTAGCCAGAACTACTTTCGAGCCTTTCGTAACCTCGACGCGCCAGCCGTCGAAGTACGTCGCCTCCGTCTCCGTACTCGGGTCACGCATCGTGAAACCGCCTCCGCTTCGGATCGTGCGATCGTCCATCTCAAAATGCATTCCATCTATCGATGCCACCCGGTCCTCCCACTCCCGCTGGATCTGCAAGCGCAATCTAGATTGCTTAGGTCCACATCCGGTCCATGTCTATTGCGCAAAACGTGGCGTTGTGGTGCGAAAGGGCGAAATTCGGAGAGCAAGCGCTACCTAGACGAATCACCGGAGTTGGTCGAGACTCGCGGCGTGAAGCACCTCTTTGTCGGCCCGCCTTTCTGGGATTGCCCAACCTGTGACGCCGCGGACTCCTTCGGGGTCTTCTTGACGATCACTGAGTCCGACTATCGCCGCAGATGTACTCGGTGCGGATATGAGAAGCGTTTTGACCTACCTCCGCTCAACCGGACGATCGTGTACATGGATCAGTTCGCAATCAGCAGCATGGCCGCAACCAGCCAGGGCACGCATGACGGCAGATGGAGCGCTCTGTTGTCGCGCCTCGAGCACCTCGTCCAGCTTCAGCTGGTTGCGTGTCCTGCATCCCTCTTTCACTACGAAGAGTCGGTGGTTTGGAAGTTTTATGAAGCTACTCGCGAGATTTACGAGCGCCTCTCTGCGGGGCTCGCGTTCCAGGATTACGAGGCCATTCGCCGTGTACAGTTGTTCGAACACGCGAAGTTATGGAGCGGAGGAAAAGGAACAGCGCGTCCTCGGCTTCATCTGGATGATGTCTTGATCGGCGATCGCTCGGCCTGGCAGCCGCGATTGGAGATCCAAGCTCGCGTCTCCACCACGATTGAGGAGATAGAGGAATTGAGGCGCCTCCGCGAGGAAGTTGCGTCGGGAATGGAGGAAGTCTTTGCGCGATGGCAGTTCGAGAAACCTTCATTCGAGACAGTCTTTCGCGAGGAAGCACGCGCTTATGGCCCAGCGATTATTCACGCATTTGCTAGGCACGTCGCTGCCAAGATTGAGGCCGGAGAAGGTCATGTGCCGGCCGGATTTCCTTTCGCCGCGGCTCCGTCCGCTGCCCTCATCATCATGACCATTCGAGATGCCCTCTTGCAGGCTGGGGTAGCGGCAGATGAAGCGCCGGAGAAGGCGTACGAGTACTTACTGTCTGGAAATCTCTGCTTCGTGCCATTCAACGAACTGTCAGCATCGCTCTACGCGGCGATCGCTCGCAAGGCGGCAGCAGGTCAGAAGAAGCTGCCAACACGCGGCCTCGCGAATGACATCAGGATGGTGTCCTCGCTACTGCCTTATTGCGACGCCATGTTTCTCGATAACGAATGCGCTGCCTACCTGCGGGAGGCTCCCTTGAACGAACTCGTCGCGCAATATGAAACCCGTGTGTTTTCGCTGTCGAGTCTGGCTGAGTTCATGCAATACCTCGAGGATCTGAGGGACGCTGCACCACCTGAACACCTACAGTTGGTGGCGGATGTGTATGGGATGTAGCGAATTCGCCAGTGGGCTCATCGACTTCATCCAACGAGGCAGAGGTGGCGTGAGTGATCGATCTGCAGAAACCAGCTTTCCCGGATACCCCCAGCCACGTCCTGAGTCTTGTCTCGACGACCCTGGACGAGTACGAGGACGTCCCTCTTCATGCGAGCTTGAGGAGAGCATTACGAATCGCAAGGCTCCGGGGGGACGCTCAGGAAGCTTTTCGGTTCGACCTTGAGCTCGGTCTCGCCGACACCGATCAGGATTCAGAAGCGGACATAGCACTTGGCGAACGGTGGAGGCACGCTGAGTATGCCGCCTTCATCCAGGACCGCACGGCTGATGTTGAAGCAAGGAACCTAGGCTATGACCGAGATGGACCGGTGACTTACTCTGGACCTATCGATTCACTGGTCCTGGAGCCGCCGCCGTACGAGCAAGAGTTGAGTCTCCAAAGTCGAATCGAGAACAGCAATCGCCAGGTAGTCGTCGACCGTATCCTCGCCAGCGTTCGCAACCGGACGTTCAAGTACCTAATTGGGTGCGAGACGGAGCTCCGACTGTCGGTAACCGGCGAGAAGTTATTCGGCCGGCATCGCCGTCACGTCGATCGCTTGCTTCGGGCCGCCGCGCCCGAGGTTCTAGACAAGCTGTCTTCGGCCTTAAGACGGGCGAACGAATCTGGGGATCCGGAAGCCCGTACCCAAGCCCTCACTTCCTGCCGCCGGGTCTTGGTGGCGGTTGCGGACCTGGTGTTTCCCGCGAGCCAATCGCCGCATGTGGATTCCAAGGGCCAGACTCGGGATGTCGGTGCCGGCAACTATCGAAATAGGATTCTTGCCGCTCTGGACCGTGCTGAGGGCATCCTTTCCAAGGCTCTTCAGGCAGCTGTCGGAGACTTCGCGTCTCGCCTGGACAGACTCGATGAGCTTACGCAAAAGGGAGTTCACTCCCAGGTCGCCGAGGATGAGATGGAGTTCGGAATCGTGCAAACGTACATACTCGCCGGAGAAGTTCTTTCTATGACCTTGCCCGAGCCCGACGATAAGGATTCAGCAACCTCAACCTAGGTTTGGCTCCCACGCGGCCGTCTCTCGAGGAGGTGATTCAGGGTTCCTTCGCCCCGTGTGCTGACCGCGGGTGTTCCATCACCCCTTGGGTCCGACGTTCAGGACTCGAGGTGGTCGAGCGTCAGGTGTCGAGCATCTCTCCCAGCGCGTCCAAATCAGTCTCGAATACGTGGCCGTACACATTCAGCGTGAAGGCGGCGGAGCGGTGGCCTAGCAACGTCTGGACCGCTTTGGGGGAAGCTCCCGCCGAGATGAGTTTCGCCGCCGCAGAGTGCCGCAATGTGTGCAGCCCAACTGCTGGCAGGCCTAGTTGCTCGAGAACGGGCCTCCATAGGGTCATGTACGCGTAGCGATAGCGGATCGGTCCTCCCTTCGGACCCCGAAAGAGGAGAGCGTCAGGGGACGAATCGACCGTCTTCAGATGCGGGGTAAGCGCAGCCACGAGGGAGGGTGGGATTGGGACGGTTCGCACAGCATGCGACTTGGTGGTTCCGAAGATGAGCTTGCCACTCACTTCGGCGAGGGAGTCCTCTACCCGGATCCGCTTCCTAAGGAGGTCAACGTGGTGTCGGCGGAGTGCTGCTGCCTCCCCCCAACGGAGTCCGAGCACAGCAAGAACCCGGAACAGGACTTGGTACTGATCGTCGATCTTGCCGATTATCCGATCGATTGTCGCGGGTTCAAAGTAGGCGGCTTCTTCTTGCCTCAGGCGCGGCAACTTGATGCGATCGCAAGGGTTCCTCGCTACTAGACGATCATGGACAGCGGCGTCCATGACGAGGCGCAAGACGATCACGGCCTGCCGGATCCGGCTAGCGGAGAGTCCCTCGTCGTGCATCGCCGAGACCCATCCCTGGATGTCCGACGGCCGGATGTCGTCGAGCCGGCGCCGGCCGAAGGCGGGCAGGATGCGGCTTCGCAGCAGCGATTCATACGAAGCCCGCGTCTTTGGCTTAACGCTGAGGGTGGAAAGCCATTTGATCACCCAGTTCTCGAGCACGACTTTGCCCGCGCGAGGATCGAGGTAGTCGCCGCGACCGATGTTCGACGTAATGTCAGCTGCAAACCGTTCGGCGTCCACCTTCCTTTCGAAGGTCTTTGAACGTTCGACTCGGTCTGGATCGCGGTAGCGCACGCGGTAAACGACGAGCCCTCTGCCGCCCCTGCCACGGCGGGAGCCTCGCGTCTTCCTTGGCACCTCCTGGATATGTGCCATTAGTCAGTCCTCCGCGCGGGTGCGGCCTGTTTGCGGCCTAGATTCTAATTGAATGGTAGGACGAAAGGCCAGATTTAGGTGGTGACCAGGACTTTTGAGGGTGGGTCGCCAGGGAATCGAACCCTGAACCTACGGATTAAGAGTCCGTTGCTCTGCCAATT
>WUUC01228137.1_pt1 | contig 12465 bp, 10 predicted proteins | sample 6278441 | NCBI WGS metagenome assembly WUUC01 (sample SAMN13675441, study PRJNA597444) | soil metagenome | isolation source: soil | place: USA: Washington | collected 2017-10 | reverse complement strand
GTGCTCGTCGAGGATCTTCTGGCACTCGTCGACATAGCTGGCGAACACCGGCTCCTGCTCGTAGAGCTCGCCAACCATACCGGCGTAGTGCTCCCCGACGCCGGCGAGCAGGAACGCGGTACCCCGGCCGTTGGTGGTCTCGTTGCGCACCAGCAGCTTCCCCTTGGCGCCGGCGGTGTCGCCGAACACGGTCGCCGCGCCGGACACCGAGTCCACAATGGTCACCCGGCGGTGCGGGAACGCGGTTCGCCCGGCCTGCAACGTGAACGCCACGTCGGCGAGGTCAACGGAAGGGTTCTCCGACAAATGCGCGGCCAACTGCGTGCACGACTCCTGCGCGGCCTGCTCGGTCCGCGCCGACAACGGAAGGAACTGCCACCGCCGCGAGTTGGCCGGGCGCTCCGGAACCAGCGGCGCCTCCTCGAGCACCACGTGGATGTTCGTGCCACCGACACCGAGCGAGTTCAGCCCGGCAAATCGAGGCCTGCTCGCGTCGCGCCGCCACGGCATTTCCTGCGCGGCGGGGAAGAACGGGCTGTTCGCGAAGTCGATCTCCGGGTTGGGGCTCTTGTAGTGCAGCAGCGCGGGAATCACCTCGTGCCGCATCGACTCGACGACCTTGATCAGCCCGGTGACACCGGCGGCGCGGTCGAGGTGACCCACGTTGGTCTTCACCGAACCGATCGCGCAGTACTGCTTCTTGCCGACGTCGCCGTAGCCGCGGGTGAGGCCGGCGACCTCGATCGGGTCACCCAGCTCGGTCGCCGTACCATGAGCCTCCACATAGGACACATCGGCGGGGTTGACGCGGGCGTCGGCCAAAGCGTCGGCCACCGCCTGACCCTGTCCCACCACGCTCGGCGCGGTGAAGCTGAACTTCTTGGCGCCGTCGTTGGTCATCGCCGAACCGCGGATCACCGCGAGGATGGTGTCCCGGTCGGCCAGTGCCGCCCGCAACGGCTTGAGCAGCACGATCGCCGAGCCGTCCCCGAACGCGCCGCCCTGCGAGTCCGCGTCGAACGTGCGTACGAACGCGTCCGGCGACTCCTGGCCGCCCTCCTGGTAGAGGTAGCCGATCCGGTCCGGCACCCGGATGCCGACGCCGCCGGCCAGCGCCATCTCGCACTCGCCGCGCCGCAGGCTCTGCACCGCGAAGTGGATGGCGGAGCCGGACGTCGAGCAGAACGTCTGCACCGACACCGCGGGCCCGGTCAGGTTCAACTTGTAGGCGATGATCGTGGACAGCGCGTCCTTGTCGTTGGCGATGATGAACTCGACCGGGGTGAGCTCCATCGACGTCGGGTTCAGCGAGAACCGGTCGAAGGCGTAGGTCGACAGGTTGCAGCCGCCGAACACGCCGACGCGGCCACGGCTCTCCTGCGAGCCGTAGCCGGCCTGCTCGAGCGCCTCCCAGGCGCATTCGAGGAAGATGCGTTGCTGCGGGTCCGCGAGCTTGGCCTCGCGCGGGTTGTAGCCGAAGAACTCCGCGTCGAAGCTCTTGATGTCGGCCAGCGTCGGGCGGGCCTTGACGTAGTTGGGGTCGGCGACCACCTTCGGGTCGACGCCGGTCTCGATCAGCTCCTCGTCGGTGAAGTAGTCGAGGGACTGCACGCCGTTGCGGATGTTCTCCGACAGCTGCTTCACGCTCGGCGCGCCGGGGAAGCGTCCGGCCATCCCGATGATCGCGATGGCCCGGTCGTCGGCGAGCTCATCGCGCGGTGCGACCTCAATCGGAGCAACCCGCTGCGGCCCAAGGTATTCCAGCACGACATGCCAGAGCGTGCCGACGGTGTCGAACGTCTCGGCGTTCAGCGCGTCGTCCGGCAGGCTGATCTCGAAGGCCTCCTCGATGCGCAGCAGCAGCGCGACCGTGTTGAGCGAATCCAGGCCGAGACCAACCAGGCTGTCCGAGGATTCCAACGGCGTTGGTCCAGAAAGAGGTAGAAACTCCTTCAATATCTCCGCATATCTGCGAAACAATGCGTCGTTGCCCACCATGGCATAGCACCCTCTGCGTCTGGAGGAATAGGGGATGTCGGGGTTGTCACCTGTAGATTAGGGTTGCGGCACCGGTCTCAGGTGTCAAACCAATCGCGGTGGCCGGATGGTGACGGTCAATTGCTGCCACCATTGAAAGCTTGAGTCGGTTGGTAAGCACGGATATGTTTGTTGCATGCCCAGCGGCGCGAGAAATCGAAAAGGTTCCGCTGAGCGGTCGGCCCCGAACCAATCGGGAATGGCCATCCCCACCAACCGAGTTGGCGAGGAGGTGACATCCATGGCTGCTTCCGCAGCTCGTGCCGCCAGCGCGGCCCGTGCGGCCAGCGCCCGTGCGGCTTCGGCTCGCGCGGCGTCCGCCGCCTGATCTAACTGATTCCCCCGAGGGAGGTGGCGCGCTGCATGCGCCACCTCGCTCGAGGCTACCTCTTGACCGGCCGGCTTCGCTACCAAAGGCGAAGCCGGCCGGTCCTGGGCGTGTCTGACGGATCCACGAATCGCATCGACCGAGATCCATGACACGCCCTGGCGCTCAGATCAGCTTGGCCCGGCCCCAACCCCTGGTGATCCGCCAGGTGGCGAGCCCACCCGCGGCGGCGGCCAGCGCCAGCAGCACCGTCACGTCCTGGAGTAGCGACGACACGTTGCCGGACAGGGCACTGCGGTAGGAATCCATGGCCCAGTAGCCGGGTGACAGCGGGGCCAACGCCTGCGCCCAGCCCGGCATCATCGCCAGCGGCACGAGCGCGCCACCGAGCGTGGTCAGGGCAAGCCCGCCGATGTCGTAGAAGATCGCCAGCTCGCTGTGACTGCGGGCGATCGCGCCGAGCGCCATGCCGATGCACAGCAGGGCGAGCACCCAGGAGAGCACCGCGATCGAGAGCAGGCCAAGGTCGGTGACGTTCAGCCCGAACAGCGCGGCGGCGAAGCCCAGCACCACAACCTGTTGCACGACCAGCACTCCGAAAGCCGGAACCGCTTTGCCCACAAGGAGTTCCCAGGACGCCGCGGGTGTCGCGCGCAGCCGGTCCCAGGTGCGCCAGGAGCGTTCGGTGAGGATGGCCGAGCCAACGATGGACAGCGCCAGCAAGGAGAACATCACCAGGATGCCGGCGACGACCTGCTGGATTCCCGCGTCCAGCCCGGCGCCGACGAGTGCCGCCTTGTACAACGGATGCAGCACCGCGATCAGCACCAGCGGCATCACCAGCCGGCTGATCACCGGGCCCGGCTCGCGTAATAACAGGGTGGTGTTGAGGCGGATCAGCGCGGAGACCCGTCCGCCTAGTACAGCTCGATCAGGCAGCATGGGGCACCATCCCTTCCAGGGTTTCCAGCGAGTAGTAGAGGTCGTCGAGACTCGGCTTGCGCACGTCGACCGATACCGGCACCAGCCCGGAGGACAGCAGGTCGGCCAGCGTCTGGCCGGGATCGGCGGTCGCCATTCGCAGCTCGCCGTCGACCAGCCGGCCGAGATCGCGCACCCGGTCCGGCACCGGATCCTCGAAGCGCACCCGAACCTCGCCCAGCAGACCGGAAAGCAGCGTGTCCTGGGTGCCTCGGGTGATCACCCGACCGGCCTTGATCACCGCGATCGTCGCGTCCAGCTCAGTGAGCTCGGGCAGGTAGTGCGTGGTGTAGACGATGGCGGCTCCCGCGGCCGCCCGGTCCCGCACCGCGCTCAACAGGGCCTCCCTGGTCGGCGGGTCCGCGCCGGCCGTCGGCTCGTCGAGCAGCAACAACGACGGCGTGCCAAGCAAAGCGCTGGCCACCTGCGCGCGCCGCCGCTGCCCGCCGGACAGCACCCCAACCGGCCGATCCAGCACGCCGGCGAGTTGCATGTGATCGACAACGTCGTCGATCGCGGACTTCAGCGCTGCCCGCCGAAGGCCGATCAGACCGCCGAAGAGCAGCAGGTTCTCCTTCACGGTCGCGGAGAAGTACATCGCGACCTCCTGTGGCGCGCAGCCAAGGTGCCGGCGGGCGATCCGCGGCGAGCGCAGCATGTTCACGCCGGCCACCCGCACGCTGCCCTTCTCCGGCCGCACCAAGCCGGCTACCACTTCGACGAACGTGGTCTTGCCCGAGCCGTTCGCGCCGAGCAGCCCGACGATCTCCCCGCGCCGGGCGGTCAGCTCGAACTCGTTTAGGGCGAGCACGTCGCCGTAGCGCTTGACCAGGCCCTCGGTGATAAGTCCCTCGGTGACCATCTGAAACCCCTTAGGCGCTGATCGGTTGACGAGGGTTGGTTTGGGCGAGGCGCCACTCCGTGGCGATCACGGCGGCCTCGACCCTGGAGTTGACGCGCAGTTTGAGGAAGATGCGGGCGATGTGCTCGCGCACCGTTCGTTCCGAGATACCCAGCCGCCGCGCGGCCGCACGATTTGTCATTCCGCTGGCGAGCAGATCGAGAACATCCCATTCCCGGTCGCTCAGCCGCGGTTTGTCTTCATTCGGTCTACCGGGGCCTAACTCTGAAATCGTCACCGTTCCGGTCCTTCCCTTTACGGAGTCATCGGCCATGGCCGGACCGCACCAGCTTCCTTGTCCTTGGCGCAATCGCCGTAGGGACTCCGCCCCCATATTCCCTACCTAGGTGCCGATGCGGGGTTGGGTCCGCAAAGTTGGGTATCGATCCCCCATGTCGGGTACGGGTGCCGGTGAGACCGTCATATGCCATGGCGGACTACCAGGTTGACCTGCTCGCGGTGGGCGCGGGCCCGGCGAATCTCGCGCTTGCCGTTGCCATCGAGGAGTCGGGCGCGGCACTGGACACCCTGCTGCTCGAGCAGCATCCCGACGTGCGCTGGCAGCGCAACCTGCTGCTGCCGTGGGCCAGAAGCCAGGTGTCGTTCCTCAAGGACCTGGTCACGCTGCGCGATCCGACCAGCCGGTTCTCCTTCCTCAACTTCCTGCACTCGCACGGGCGGCTGGACGAGTTCGTGAACCTGGGGACGTTCCACCCGTACCGCTCGGAGATCTCCGACTACCTGCGGTGGGTGGCCGATTCCCTTGAGCGGGTCCGGGTTCGCTACAACGCATGCTGCGAGCACATCGCCGTGCGGCGCGGGCACGACGGCTCGGTGACCGGGTGGACGGTCTCGCTGCGGGGCGGCGACACCGTGTCGTGCCGGGATCTCGTCGTCGGGGTCGGGCGCGATCCCTATGTGCCACCGGTGTTCGGTGCGCTGCCGGCCGAACGCGTCGTGCACAGTACCCGGTACTCGTTGGGGATAGCGACGGCCGCCTCGGATGCTCGGGTGGTGGTGATCGGCGGGGCGCAGAGTGCCGCGGAGATGTTCCTCGCGGTGCACGAAGATCTGCCGAACTGCACGCCGACCATCATCACGCGCTCGATCGGCTTCAAGAACTACCAGACGAGCAAGTTCGTCAACGAGCTGTACTTCCCGTCCTTTGTGGACGAGTTCTTCGACGCTCCCGCCGAGACCCGGGTGCGGATCCTCGACGAGATGCGCCTGACCAACTACGCCGGGCTCGCTCCGCCCTTCGTCGACGAGCTCTACGCGATGCTGTACCAGCAACGGCTCAACGGCCGCCAGCGCTCGGCCGTGCTGACCATGACCGAGGTCGTCGGGGCACGCGTGCTCGACGGCGAGGTGGCGCTTGACCTGCTCGACCATCGGACCGGTGCGCGCCGGCCGATGCGGTGTGACCTGGTGCTGCTCGGCACCGGGTTCGACCGCCGGATGCCGGCACTGGTGCGAGCGCTGGACATCGACGATCCAGTGGTGGTCAACCGCGACTACCGGGTCGAGCTCGACGGCTGGGGCGCGCTGTATCTGCAGGGGGTCAATGAGGCCACCCACGGCATCTCCGACTCGCTGATCAGCGTGCTCGCCAGCCGCTCGCAGTACATCGTCAACGACTTGCTTGCCCGTCGCGAGACCTACGCACTGAGGAGCGCGTGATGCACCTACGAAGGCTGGACCGGGCCAATCTGACCAGGGCGCATGGTTTGGACGGCGAGCTGTTATTACCGTGGCCCGCGCTGAACGCGCCGTTCAAGGGCGGCTGGTTCGTGCTGCGGGCCGGTGACGAGTCCACGCCACATTCCCATCCCGAGTACGAGATCTTCATCGCGATGCTTGGCAGGGCCGCGGTCGTCGCCGACGGCGTTCGTCGTGAGTTCGTCGCCGGCGACATCGTCCACTTAAGACCCGGGGTCTACCACCAGGTGGTCAACGACAACGACGACGACTTCGAGTACTACGCGATCTGGTGGGACACGGCCACTTCCGCCGAGTTCACGGCGCGCCATTGCGAGGACGGCTTCGATGACTGAGCGCACCGCGGTGATCGTTCCCGCCCCCACCCCCAACGGCGACCTGCACATCGGGCACCTCGCCGGGCCGTTCCTGGCCAGCGACGTGTACGCCCGCTACCTGCGCGCCACCGGCACACAGGTGTTGTACAGCACGGGAACCCAGGACAACCAGACCTATGTGGTCACCAGCGCCCGCCGGCTCGGCACGACCCCTCGTGAGCTGGCGGCCAAGTCCAGCAAGGAGATCCAGCACACGCTGGACGCCCTGGGGATCTCCGTCGACGGGTTCGCCGCGAGCGACGAGCGCTTCGAGAAGCTGCTGCTGGACTTCCTCGGCACGCTACACGCACGCGGCAAGTTCCGGTTGCGGGAGCTCAACTTCCCGTACTCCGCGCGTACCCGGTCCTACCTGGTGGACGCGTACGTGCAGGGCGCCTGCCCGACCTGCCTCGCGTGGGGCGGCGCCGGGGTGTGCGAGAGCTGTGGGCACCCGGTGGACGGTGCCGACCTGATCGACCCACGCTCCACCGAGTGTCCTGATGAGACACTCGAGCTCCGGCCCGTCCCGGTTCTGGTGTTACCGCTTGAGGACTACCGTCCGGGTCTCGAGGCGTACTTCGCACGCGTCGGTCACCGGATGCGGCCGCACATGGCGCAGGCGATCCGTGAGCTGATGGCCAAGCCGCTACCCGACTTCCCGATCACCTGGCCAACCTCGTGGGGCACCCCGGCGCCGTTCCCCGAGGTGCCCGGACAGGTGATCAACCCCAGCACCGAGGCCATGCCCGGCGGGATGTTCTCCACCGCGCTGGCCGGCGAGCGCCGCGACATCGAGCAGGCCTACGACGATGAGCTCTGGCTTGCCGGCACCGGCACCACGGTCACCTACTTCTGCGGCTTCGACAACGTGGCCCCGTTCGCGATCGCCGGCATCGCCTTTCTGTTGGCCCACGGCAACCGGTACGTACTGCCGGAGTTGTTCGTCACCAACGAGTTCTACGAGCTGGACAACGAGAAGGTGTCCACCAGCCGCGGGCACGTGGTGTGGGGCAGCGCGCTCGCCGCCGAGGTTCCTCGCGACCTGATCCGCTTCTACCTCGCGACGACCAGCCCCGAGCACCAGCGCACCAACTTCAGCCGGGACGCGTTGACCCACATCGCCGCCTCCCGGTTGGTGGGACCGTGGAACCGGGTGGTGGACAAGGTGAATGCCATCACCGGCGCCGCCGAGCTGCCGATCTCCGCCGAGTCCCACCGAGCCGCTCGGCTGATGGTCGACCGGTTCACCGCCTGCTACGCCCCGGACTCGTTCAGCCTCAACCGGGCCGCCGAGACCATCACCACCCAGCTCGCCCGCCTCGACGAGCTGGTGGTGCCACCCGGTGACTTCTGCTACGAGGTCGAGGTCTTCCTCCGCTGCGCCGCACCGGTTCTGATCGACCTCGCCGCGTGCGCCCTTCCGGACGTCGCCTTTCCCGGCGTGGCACCCGACCTGGTCACGCCGCGTCGGCTTCCCAAGTTGATATCCCGGATGGCCTGAGATGGTCGCGATCGCGGATGCCGACGTCAGGTCGGCCGGGGCTGAGAAGTTGTTGCTGGGCGCCACTTTCGTGACGTGGCTCGGCAACAGCATCCACCTCACCGCGACCGCGCTGCTGTTGATCGAGACCGGGACGGCGATGTCGGTGGGGTGGCTGATGATCGCCGTCGCCGCCCCGCAGGCTCTGCTGTCGGCGTCGTTCGGGCGAGTGGCCGACCGGGTGGACCGCAGGCTGCTGTGTGTCTGGTGTGACCTCGCGAGCGCGGTGATCGCGTTGGCGCTGCCGGTGTCGCTCGCCCTCGGCGCCCCGCCCGCGCAGACCGCTTACCTCACAACGTTTCTGCTGACCGCGATCTTCGGCATGTACGTGCCGGCGGTGAGCGCGATCACCAAGGAGCGCGTCGCCGCTGGGAGACTCCCGAAGTTCAACGCCAACTTCGAGACCGCTGTGCAGACCGGGACCTTGCTGTCCGCCTCGATTGGCGGCTTTGCCGTGCAGGCGTTCGGCACCAACTCGGTGTTCATGTTCAACGCCGGCACCTACCTGGTCTCCGCCGCCTGTCTCGCCGCGACGGGGCGTCATCATCGAGCTCAACCGTCCACAGTAGATATCCACAATGTGGACAACATTGCCGGGCAAGCAAAGCGGATCGCCATCCTCTACGCGCTCGGCACCGGCATCCTCACCGTCACCAACACCCTCATCGTGGTCTTGGTGGTACGCGAGTTCGACCAGGGAGCCGGCGTGCTCGGAGTGATCGACGCGCTGGCCGGGGTCGGCGTGCTGGCGGGTGTCGCGCTGTACAAGCGGGCCAGCACCCGGTTCGACCAGCTCACCATCGCCACCGCCGGCTATCTCGGCTGCGCGCTGTTCGTGGTTCTCAATCCCCGCTGGGGAATCGTGGCTCTGGCGGTCTCGTATCCGGCCGCCGCGGCGTGTTTCGGCGCCGCCAGGGTGGCCGCGCGGACGATGCTGATGAACGCCACCACTGAGCGAAATGTCGGCCGGGTGTTCGGCGCGGCCAACGCGGCCGGACTGGCCTTCAGCGTCGCCGCGACGTTGCTGATCACCAGGATTGCCGACACCACAAGTGTTTCGGCTGGCTATGTGACCCTTGCCCTTACCGTGACGGCGGTTGCCGCGGTGGGCGCGATGTTGATCCGGGAGGATGTGTCATGACCGAGGAAAATGGGGTGCTGCTGGTGATCAGCAGCGGGCTGCGGGTCTACCGCGAGTACCTGATGGCCTCCGCCGCCGAGCGGGCCCGCGCGGCGGGCCTGGGACTCTGGCTGATCAACGGCACCAAGCCGACCTGGCAGAGCGAGTACGTCGAGGGCACGACCGTGGTCAACACGTTCGACCACGAGCTGCTCGTCACGACCGCGCGCGAGCTCGCCGCGCGGCGCCAGGTTGTCGGCGTCCTCTGCTGGGACGAGCCGCAGGTCCTCCCGTCCGCCTGGATCGCCGACGAGCTCGGCGTTCCCGGGCTCGGCATCGAGGGTGTGCAGGGCTGCCGGGACAAGTACCGCACCCGCCGGCTGCTCACCGAGGCCGGCTTCCACCAGCCAACCGCGGCGATGGTCTACACCGCCGACTGGGCACCGACCGCGGCCGAACGGATCGGCTACCCGGTCGTGGTGAAGCCCAGGGCGCTGGGTGCGAGCATCGGCGTGAAACTGGCCGCCGACAAGGCCGAGCTGGTCCGCGCCTTCGACATCGCCAACGCGGCGGGACTCGTCGGCGACGAGCCGTACCGGGGCGGCGCGCTGGTCGAGGAGTACGTCACCGGCGCGGAGATCAGTGTCGACGCCGCCGTCTACAAGGGCGAGTACCTGCCGATGTTCGTCGCCCGCAAGCAAACCGGGCTGCACCCGTACTTCGAGGAGCTCGGCCACGTGGTGGACGCCACCGACCCGCTGCTCACCGACCCCGAGCTGATCGACATGCTGACCGCGGCGCACCGCATCCTCGGTGTCGACTTCGGCGTCACCCACACCGAGGTCAAGCTGACCGAGCACGGCCCGCTGATCGTCGAGGTCAACGGCCGGCTCGGCGGCGACCTGATCCCGTATCTCGGCAAGCTCGCCACCGGCATCGACGCCGGCGAGGTGCTGGTCGATGTCCTCAGTGGACACCGGCCGAACCTGGACGTCAGCCGCGCGGCCGTCGCCGGCATCCGCTTCGGTTACCCGGAGACCGACTGCGTGGTCCGGGAGATCAACGTGCCGACTCAGGCACCCGGGCTGGTCGAGGCCGAGGCCATGGTCGAGCCGGGCACCGAGCTTCGGCTGCCACCCGGTGGCTACCTCGCCAGGCACTCCTTCGTCGTCTGCACCGCCGACGACACCGAGACCTGCGTCGATCGCCTTACCACCACGAGCAAACTGGTCTGGCTGGACGCCGAACCCATTGCCCCGCCAGCGGAAGGCGCCAAGTTCACCATGCCGGCCGGCCTCCTGGACGTGGACGAGTCGTGATCAGTTGGACCACGCTGGAGCGTGCGATCACCGGCCGGGTGCTGCTCCCGGGTGACCCGGGGTTCGCCGCCGCCAGCCGGCCCGTCAACAAGCGCCACAACACGATCCAGCCGGCCGGCGTGGTGTCGGTCGCCACCGCCGCCGACGTCGCGACGGCCATCGGCTGGGCCCGCTCACACGATCTGCCCGTGATACCAAGGGGTGGCGGGCACAGCTATGCCGGCCAGTCGACCACCACCGGGCTGGTGCTCGACCTTCGCGCACTGAACGGCATACGCGTCGACGGCAGGTTCGTCACCGTCGGCGGCGGCACCACGATGGGCCCGCTCTACGCCGCGCTGCGTCCGCACGAGCTCGCCTTCCCGCTCGGCAACTCCGACGACGTGGGCATCGGCGGCCTCGTGCTCGGCGGCGGCGTCGCCGCGGTCTCCCGCGCCTACGGCCTCACCTGCGACAGTCTCGTCGAGACGGTCATGGTCCTCGCCGACGGAACCACTTTGACCTGCAACGAATCCCAGCACCCGGACCTCTTCTGGGCTTGCCGGGGAGGAGGCGGCGGGACCTTCGGTGTCAACGTCTCGTTCACGTTCCAGGCTCGCAAAGTGGCCGACTGCGCCACGTTCCTCCTGCTGTGGCACCGGCGCCACGCCCCCGACGTGCTGAACATCTTGCAGGACACCATGTCCACCGCACCGGACGAGCTGTCCATGCGGATCGGTGTCGACCGCGCCACCGTCTCCGCCGCCGGCATGTACCTCGGCCCATGGACTGAGCTGCGCGACCTTCTCGAACCCGCCATCGCCGATCCGTTCCGAGTGGACATCGTCGACCGAACCTACTGGGACGCCAACACCTTCCTGCGCCACGACACCGTCGACGACCCGTTCGCCGCCCGCACCCGCTTCACCGCCAAGCCGATCGGCGACGCCGGCATCACCACCCTCCTCGACCACCTCGACCGCATGCCGGCCACGAGCAGCCCCGACGGCGGCGGCGCGGCGCTCTTCTCCTGGGGCGGTGCCATCAACCGCGTCCCCGCCGAGGCCACCGCCTTCCCCCACCGCGACACCCTCTTCCTGCTCTCCATGACCACCGCGTGGACCGAGGCCGAACCGCCCGGCCCGAGCGTGACCTGGCTCACCGAACTACACGAGGCCATGCGCGAGCACACCTCCGACGCCGCCTACCTGAACTTCACCGACCCCGACCTCGACGACTGGCAATGTGCCTACCACGGCGCCAACTATCCACGCCTCGCCGAGATCAAGCGCCGCTACGACCCGGACGAGGTCTTCCGCTCGCTGTAGTTCAGCGGGCCGCGCGCGCTCCCCCTACGGTGGGGTGCGTACGCCGTCGACGGAAGGAGCCAGGATGCTGGCCGTGACAGAAGCGGCAGCCGATGCGATCAGCGCGCTTACCGCGCAGGAGGGAGTTCAGAACCAGGGCGGGCTGAGGTTCGCGATGCGTAGTTTGGACGACTCGCAAACCGCTCTGGCGTTGTCCGTGGCCCCCGCTCCCGCCGATGGTGACGAAGTCGTCACCGCGGATGCCGGAGTTCAGGTGTTCCTCGAGCCGCAAGCCGCCGAGTTCCTCTCGGACAAGGTGCTCGATGTTCAACAAGACGCTGAGGGGCAGCTCAATTTCGCGGTGATCGACCGGAGTTGACAATCGCTCTGAACAGGTCAAATCCTGGTTGATCCAACGCCACCTTGGTCGGCGTAGAGCTGACCGTGGCGACGGCGATCCGATGGCCGGGAAGGTGATGTGGCGGAAGCCAACACGTCGGCCGCCACCTTCCCAAACCCCGGCCCACATGGCGGGTCGAGGTTGAACGCGGGTGTGGCCATCGCGTCGCCGGGTGTGCACGGTCCAATCGCGCCGCCGGCCCATCAGTCAACCGTGGGCCGGCGGTGCGGTGTGCCTTCACCGGTGGCGAACACGACAAGCGGTCCGGCGAAATCGACGGGTGTCCTGTCGCGCTCACGCCGTTCGTCGGATGGGCATGAGAGTCATCGAACGCGCTGAGCAGCCGTACGCCGCGATCAGGGGAGTCGTCACCAAGACCACGTTCAGCCGGGTGGCGGATCGCCTCGTCGAGGTCTTCGGCTGGCTCGCTGAGCGGCGGATCACCCCGGCCGGCGCGCCCTTCTTCCGCTATCACGTG
>WUUC01094705.1_pt1 | contig 12465 bp, 4 predicted proteins | sample 6278441 | NCBI WGS metagenome assembly WUUC01 (sample SAMN13675441, study PRJNA597444) | soil metagenome | isolation source: soil | place: USA: Washington | collected 2017-10 | reverse complement strand
GCGCGGTCTTCGCGATCTACGACGCCCGCGTCAACGCCCAGGCGCCGCCCCCGGCGCCGGCCGCCGAATGCCAGGGCGACGGCTGTCGCGGGGCGCTGCCGGCGGTCCCCGAGTTCCCCGGCGCCGGCTCGGCCGGCTTCGAAGCCCCCGGCCGGATCTCCGCTCCCGCCCTCAAAGTCGTCCGCGGATCCAAGCTCCAGCTGCGCCTGATCGTCCCCGGCGCCGGCGAGCTGAGCGTCTCCGGCCGCGGCCTCGGCCTGGTCGAGAAGCAGGTCGCCAAAGCCGGCGCCACGATCGTCGCGCTGGCCCTCAAGCCCGGCGCCGAGCGCAAGCGCCGAAACCAGGGCGTCTTTCGCACCGAAGCCGAAATCCTCTTTCGCTCCGCCGCCGGCGAGGCCTCGCGCTCCAGCGTCGAGCTCGGCTTCGAAGCAGGCCGCAAGCGAAGGGGTGTGAAGTGAGGCGCGCCCTGGCCCTCGCCGGCGCGGTTCTCTGCCTCGGCGCCCTAGCCGCGCCGGCCGGCGCCCGCAGCCTCGAATTCCCGACCTTCCTCGCCCCCGGGCGAAACGCCGACCTCTCGCCCTCCACCGCACCGGGCGGGCGCCCCTTCGAGGTGATCCACGTCTTCGCCCTCAACCGCACTCCGACGCTCGACGCGATCCCTGGCCCGGCGGCCAACCTGCGCGAGCTCAGGGTCGAGCTGCCGCCGGGCATGGTCGCCAACGCGGCGAGCTTCCCTCGCTGCGGCCAGGAGGCCTTCAACGCGCGCAAATGCGCCACCCTCGCCCAGGTTGGCGTCGTCGACCTCACCTTCAGCGCCGGCCTCCCGGGAGCCACCGTCCCGGTCTTCAACCTGGCGCCGCCTCCCGGACAACCTGCGCAGCTCGCCTTCCATGCCCTCGGCGGCGCCGTCCACGTCGACTTCCATCTGCGCAACGGCAGCGACTACGGCGCCACCGCGACCGTCGGCGGGATCGGTGCGGCGGCGGGCCTCGTGGGGTCGGCGTTGCGGGTCTGGGGCGTCCCCGGAGACCCCGCCCACGACGCCGAGCGCTTCAGCGGCGACGGCGCGCCCGCGCCCGGCCCGTACCCCGAGGCGCCGCCCTACCGGCCGCTCCTCTCGAACCCGACCTCCTGCGACGGGCCGCTGGTCACGACGATGGAGGCGACCACCTGGCAGGCGCCCGGACAGCGCGTCGCCGCCGCCCCCTTCGAAGCGCCCGGGGTCGCCGAATGCAACCAGCTCGATTTCGAACCGCTGATCGAGGCGAAACCGACCACCAACCTCGCCGACAGCCCCAGCGGGCTCGACTTCTCCCTTAACCTGCGCCAGAGCCAAGACGCCGAAGGGCCCGCGACGGCTCACCTGCGCGCCACCACGATCGTGCTTCCCGCCGGTCTCGAGCTGAACCCCGCCGCCGCCAACGGCCTCGGCGCCTGCGACCTCGAGCAGATCGGGCTCGCCGCTGCCGCAAACGAGCGCCAGCTGCTGCGCTACGACCTGCCCCCGGTCAGCTTCTCGGGCAGCTTCAGGGTCACCTACGCCGGCCACACCACGGCCCCGATCCCCGCCCTCGCCAGCCGCGCCACGGTCGCCGCGGCCCTGGAAACCCTGCCGGGCCTGGCCGGTAACGTCGCCGTGGGCGGCGCCTCGGGCGGCTGGGCCGTCACCTTCAAAGGCGCCCTGGCCGGCGTCGACGTGCCGCTGCTGAGCGGCAGCGTCACCGACAACCCGAGCCAGACCATCGCCGTCACCGGCGAAGGCGGCAGCTTCCAGCTCGAATACGCCGGCGCCAGCACGGCGCCGTTGCCCTTCGACGCCGGCGCCGCCGAAATCGAGGCGGCGCTGCGGGGGCTTCCCGCCCTCGGCCTCGGCAATCTCTACCCGGGCAACGTCTTCGTCAGCGCGAGGGGCGCCGAGGATTCGACCCGTTCCTTCCGCGTGATCTTCGCCGGCGACCTCGCCGGGACCAAACCGCCGCTCAGCGCCAGCTCCGCCCTCACGGGCCCCGGCGCGGGCGTCACCTTCACTCCCGCCAACCCGCCGCCGCCGCGCTCGCTCAGCGTCGCCAGCCTCGGCGGCAACGCTCCCGGCACGCCCCAGTTCAGCCCCGCCCCGCCGAGCTGTCCCGACGCGTCGAAGATCGGCGCCGTCCGCATCGACTCGCCGGCGGTCTTCGACCACCCGCTCTTCGGCGACGTCTTCCTCGCCAGCCCCGGGCGCAACCCCTTCGGGTCGCTGCTGGCGATCTACATCACCGTCGTCGACCCCGGCACCGGCATCGTCTTGAAGCTGCCCGCCCGGGTGGAGCCGGACTCCTCGGGCCGCCTCACCGTCACCCTCGCCGAGGCGCCGCAGCTGCCCTTCGAAGACCTGCGGCTGGAGCTCTTCAAAGGCGCCGCGGCGCCGCTGCGGACCCCGGTCGCCTGCGGCGCCTACACCGTCGCCGCCGAGCTCACCTCCTGGGGCGCGCCCGAAACGGCCGTGCGCCGGCTCACCGACAGCTTCCAGATGGCCGGCGGAGCCGGGGCCGGCGCCTGCGTCAAGGACGGCGCCGCCGCTCCCAGCACCTCCCGCTTCGAAGCCGGCACGCTCGACCCCAACGCCGGCGCCTACTCGCCCTTCACCCTGCGGCTGGCCCGTGACGACGGCAGCGCGCCGCTGCGCCAGATCGACACCACCCTGCCGGCCGGGCTGCTCGCCAGTCTCACCGGCTTTGCAACCTGCTCCGACGGCGCCCTCGCCGCGGCCGCCGCCAAGAGCGCCGGCGCCGAGCGGGCTACGCCCAGCTGCCCGGGAGGCTCCCGGGTCGGCACGCTGAACGTCGCCGCCGGCGCCGGCCCGAGCCCGCTCAACCTTCACGGCGGCGCCTACCTCGCCGGTCCCTACCGCGGCGCTCCGCTCAGCCTCGCGACGATCACCCCGGCGCTGGCCGGTCCCTTCGACCTCGGCACGGTCGTCGGGCGGACCGCGCTCTACGTCGACCCCAGGAGCACCCGCGTCCACGCCGTCTCCGACCCCTTCCCCTCGACCCTGCGCGGGATCCCGATCGACCTGCGCTCGGTTGCCCTCAACCTCGACGCCGCCGGCTTCACCCGCAACCCGACCTCCTGCAACGCGCTGGCCTTCAGCGGCGCCGGACCGAGCCAGAGCGCTCGTTTCCAGGTCGGCGACTGCGCCCGCCTCGCCTTCAAGCCGAAGCTGAAGCTGGCGCTGAAGGGCGGGGCAAAGCGCGGTGCCCACCCGGCCCTGGCGGCGACGCTGAGCTACCCGGACAAGGGCACCCCGGCCAACCTCGCCGCCGCGACGCTGCTCCTACCCAAAGCGCTTCGCCTCGACAAAACCAACCTGCGGGGGGCAAGCGCCTACGGCTCGCTGAAGCTGACCACGCCGCTGCTGCCGGGCCCGCTCCAGGGCGCGCTCGTCGTCCGCCGTCCCAGCGCCAAGGCGCCGCTCGAGCTGATCGCCGACCTGCACGGGGCCGTCGACGTCGCCCTCCGCGGCCGCCTGGAAGAGACCAAGCGCGGCGCCCTGCGCGCCGTCTTCGAAGACCTCCCCGACGCGCCGATCTCCAAGCTGACCCTGGCGCTGAAGGGCGGCAAGCGGGGCCTGCTGAGAAACGCGGCCAATCTCTGCGCCGGCGCGCCGCGGGCGAGCGCGTTGCTCGATGCCCATAGCGGGCAGAGCATCGAACGCAGGCCGTCGCTCGCCGTCCCCTGCAAGGCGAAGAAGAAAAAGAAGGGCAAGGCGGGCCGGTGAGGCGCACCCTCCTGATCGCGACGGTCCTCGCCGCCCTCGGCTTCGGCATCCCGGCCCAGGCGCTCGGAAAACCGATCGTCAAAGGCTCCTGGCCCGCGGCCGTCGGCGCCAACACGGCCACCCTGCGGGCCGAAATCGACCCTGCGGGCCTGGCCACGACCTACCTCTTCGAATACACGAGCGAAGCCGACTTCCGGGTCAAAGGCTTCAACGCGGCCATTAAAATCCCCCAGACCGGGATCGCGATCGGCACCGGCTCCGTGCAACAGCGCATCGGTGGCCTCGACGCCGACACCGGCTACCGCTTCCGCACCGTCGCCACCAACAACGCCGGCACCACCGTCGGCGCGGTCCGCGCGCTCCGGACCGACGAAACCTCGCCGGTCTTCGCCCTGCCCGACGGCCGCGGCTGGGAGATGGTCTCCCCGGTCGACAAGAACGGCGGCGAGATCCAGGGCTTCGGCCAAAACCGCGGCGGAGGCGTGATCCAAGCCGCCGCCCAGGGTGGCCAGATCACCTACACCTCAGCCGCCTCCTTCGCCGACGCCCAGGGCTCGCCGGGCGCCAGCCAGTACGTCTCCACCCGCGGGCCGGCTGGCTGGGCGACCGACAACGTCACCCTGCCGATGCTCGCCGGCAGCTACCCCGAGGCGCCCGACAGCGGCGTCCCCTACCAGCTCTTTTCAACCGACCTGACCCGCGCCCTGGTCTCCAACGGCCGCCGCTGCCGCACCTCGGCCGCGACCCAGTGCCCGGTCGAAAACCCGCCGCTCGCCGGATCCGGCGCCCCCGCCGGCTACCGCAACTACTACCTCCGCTCGAGCGCGGGCGCCTTCCAAGCGCTGCTCACGAGCTCCGATCTCTCCGGGCTCGCGCTCGACTCCTCCCACTTCGAAGTGAGCTTCGCCGGCGCCACTCGCGACCTCGCCCAGGTGATCCTCTCGACCTGCGCCGCGCTCACCCCCGACGCGATCGAAGCGCCGGGCCTCGACGGCGAATGCGATCCGGCCAAGCAGAACCTCTACCGGAAGTCGGGCTCGACCCTGACCCTGATCAACCCGGCGCCCGGCGCCGCCCTGGCCGCCCAGAGCCGCGCGATCTCCGCCAACGGACAGCGGGTGTACTGGAGCGACGGAGCAAGTCTCCACCTCTACGATGCCGGCACGACCAAGCAGGTCGACGCGGGGCAGGGGGGAGGGGGGACCTTCGAGACCGCCAGCGCCGACGGCTCGCTTGCCTTCTTCAGCAAGGACGGGCATCTCTACCGCTACGCCGCCGCAACCAACACCGCCACCGACCTCACTCCGGCCGGCGAAGTCCTCGGCGTCATCGGCGCCTCCGAGGACGGCGCCTACCTCTACTACCGGACGCCCGGCGGCCTCTTCCTCAACCGCGGCGGGTCCGTCACCCTGGTCTCCCCGCAGGTCGACCCGGCGAGCACCCCGCCGACCACCGGCAACGCCCACCTTTCTCCTGACGGGCGCCGCCTCGTCTTCGTCTCCGACGCCGAACTGAGTCCCTACGACAACCGCAGCATCAAAACCGGTCTCCCCGAGCCGGAGGTCTACCGGTTCGCGGCGCCGGGCACCGCCGGCGCCGGCACGATCTGCGTCTCCTGCAACCCCTCCGGCGAGCGCCCCCTCGGCCCGGCGAGCCTCCCGGGCGCCAGCCCCAACGGCGCCGGCCCGCTTGCCCCTCATTCCTATAAGCCGCGGGTCCTCTCGGCCGACTCCCAGCACGTCTTCTTCGACACCTTCGACGCCCTCGCCGTGCAGGACACCAACGGCGACCGCGACGTCTACCAGTGGGAGGCCCAGGGTGTCGGTGGTTGCGCCAGGCCGAGTGGCTGCATCAACCTGATCTCCAGCGGGCGCGCCGAAGACGGCGCCAGCTTCCTCGACGCCAGCGCCGACGGCGCCGATGCCTACTTCCTCACCGGCGGGTCCCTGGTCCCCTCCGACACCGGCGCGGTCGACGTCTACGACGCCCGCGTCGGCGGCGGCTACCCCGTCTCGACCCCGGTGATCCCCTGCTTCGGCGACGCCTGCCAGGCGCTGCCGCCCGCTCCCGAAACCGCTCCGGCCGGCAGCCAGCGCTCCAGGCCGTCGGGCAACCTGCCGCCGGCGACCTTCAAGCCGCTGCGCTGCAAGAAGGGCAAGGTCAAGAAGCTCGGCCGCTGCGTGAAGAAGCCCCGCCACCACCGCAAGGCGAAAGGCCGGCGATGAGGATCCGGCAGGCTCGCTCGCAGAGGCCGCTCTGGGCCGTTCCTCTCGCCCTGGTCGCGCTCGTCCTCGCCGCCTGGCTTCCCGCGACCGCCTCCGCCGCCTTCGGCTTCCTGCCCGGCGAGGCCGGTTTCAAGGTCACCGCCAGCGCCGATGCGGGCGGAGCGCCCGCGACCCTCGCCGGCGCCCACCCCTACTCGCTGGTCACCGAGATCGCCTTCAACAAAGCCGGAGCCTTCTCCGACGGCGACCTTAGGAACCTCAGCTACGACCTGCCCCCCGGCCTGATCGAAAACGCGACCTCGGTGCCCCGCTGCGGCGCCGCCCAGTTCACCACCCCGCGCGTCTCGCCCTATGAAGCGAGCCTCTCCGGCGAGAGCTGCCCGGCGCTGAGCCAGATCGGCGTCATCACCCTCGAGAGCTCCCACGCCGGCGGGGAAACGCGAAGTTTCGGCGTCTTCAACCTCGCCCCGCCGCCCGGCTCCCCTTCGCGCTTCGGTTTCGCCCCCTACGGCGAGCAGATCACGATCGCCCCCCAATTGCGCGAAGCCGGGCGCGAATACGGCCTCACCCTCGATCTGCGCAACTTCTCCCAGGCCCTCGACGTCAGCGCCCTGCGGCTGGAGATCTGGGGCGTCCCCTGGGCCCCCGCCCACGACGAGCAGCGCGGCGAGTGCCTCAACGAGGCCGACCCCGCGAGCGGCTGGGCCCAGTGCCCGGCCCTGAACCAGCCGCATCCCACCCGGGCCTACCTGACCCTGCCGAGCACCTGCGAGGTCCCACTCGAGTTCCGTGTCACCGCCCGCTCCTGGCAGCAGCCGACGCCGGTGCAGCGCTCCTGGACCAGCGGCGCGGCGCTCACCGACTGCGCCAGCCTGCCCTTCAACCCGATCCCCCGCGGGGTCCTCTCGACCGATCGCGCCAGCTCGCCGACGGGCTATGACTTCACCCTCGACGGCGCCAGCGCGCCGCTCCTCAACCCCGCCTCCCGCGCCTCCTCCCAGGCCAAGCAGGCGGTCGTGGCGCTGCCGGAAGGGATGACCGTCAACCCCTCGGTCGCCTCCGGCCTCGCCGCCTGCTCCGAGCAGCAGTTCGCCGCCGAGACGATCGACTCGGCCCTGGGCGCCGGCTGCCCCAACGACTCCAAGATCGGCGAGCTGACGATCGAGAGCCCGCTGGTCGAAGGCCAGATCGAAGGCTCGATGTTCTTCGCGACGCCGCGCCAGAACCGCTTCGGAACCCTGATCGCCCTCTACATGGTCGCCTCCAAGCCCGAGCGCGGCCTCCTCGTCAAGGTTGCCGGGCGCGTCGACTCAGACCCGGCGACCGGGCGGCTGACGACCACCTTCGACGATCTGCCGCAGCTGCCCTACTCCCACTTCAACGTCCGCTTCCGCGAAGGCCAGCGCAGCCCGCTGGCCACGCCGCCGGCCTGCGGCGCCTACGCGACCGAGGTCGAGACCCGGCCCTGGCTCGACCCGAGCGTCGTCGTTCGCCACTCCTCGCCCTTCACGCTCTCGGCCGGTCCGGGAGGCGGCCCCTGCCCGCCCGCCCCCGCGCTCTTCGCGCCCAGGGCCTCCGGCGGCGCCGCCAACGCCAACGCCTCCTCCTACAGCCCCTTCTCCCTGCACCTCACCCGCGCCGACGGCGAACAGGAGATCACCTCCTACTCGGCGACGCTGCCGCCGGGTCTGCTCGGCAGGATCGCCGGCGTCCCCTTCTGCCCCGAGGCTCAGATCGCCGCCGCCAAGCGCCAGTCCGGCGCCGAGTCGGCGCTGGCGCCCGCCTGCCCGGCGGCGAGCCAGATCGGCCACACCTACACCGGCTACGGGGTGGGGCAGACCCCCGCCTATGCCCCCGGCACGCTCTACCTGGCCGGCCCCTACCACGGGCAGCCGCTCTCGGTGGTGGCGATCGACTCCGCCAAGGTCGGCCCCTTCGACCTCGGCACGGTCGTGATCCGCTCGGCGATCCGCGTCGACCCCCAGAGCGCGCAGGTCGCGATCGACTCCGCCGGGTCGGATCCGATCCCGCACATCCTCGAGGGCTTCCCGCTGCGCCTGCGCGACATCGCCATCGCGATCGACCGCCCCCGCTTCATGGTCAACCCCACCAACTGCGATCCCCTTGCGCTGACCTCGGTCCTGACCGGCTCCGGCGCCCGCTTCAGCGACCCCGGCGACGACTCCAGCGCCGCTTCGACTTTGCCCTTCCAGGTTTCCAACTGCTCGGCCCTCGGCTTCACGCCCCGCTTCGCCCTGGCGCTGAAGGGCGGGCACCGCCGCGGCGCCTTCCCGGCTCTGCGGGCGACCGTGACCCCACGCGAGGGCGACGCCAACATCGCCAAGGCCACGGTGACGCTGCCGCCGAAGCTCTTCGTCGCCCAGGAACACCTCGACTCGGTTTGCACCCAGCGCCAGTTCGCCGCGCACGCCTGTCCCGAGGAGTCCCGCTACGGCACCGCCACGGCGGTGACCCCGCTGCTGGACGAGCCGCTGAGCGGCCCCGTCTACCTGCGCTCCAACGGCAACCAGCGCAAGCTGCCCGACCTGGTCGCGGCGATCTCCGGGCGCGGCGTCGAGATCGAGCTGCTCGGCAAGATCGACTCCTTCAAGGGCGGTCTGCGCGCCCGCTTCGAGAACCTTCCCGACGCCCCGCTGACGAAGTTCACGATGTCCCTGCGCGGCGGCGATCACAGCCTGATCGTCAACGCGATCGACCTCTGCGCCCATCCCCAGGTGGCCACCGCGAAGTTCGGCGGCCAGGACAACGCCAACAAGAAACGGCGGGTACCGCTGGCGGTCAAGTGCCCGAAGAAGAAGCACTCAAAGCATCGAGGCCCGGCCAAGGGGGCCAAGCCCAAGGGCAAGGGCAAGGGGGGCAGGCGATGAGCGCCGGCCGCCACCGCTCCTGGGCCGCACGTGGCCGCCAAGCCCTCGCCGCAGCCTTGGTGCTGGTCGCGCTCTCCGGCCTGGCGGCCCTGGCCCATGCCGAGACCGTGCGCAGGGGCGGCCTGCAGGTCAACTTCGAAGGCAGGATGGCGCCGCAGGTCCTGCCGCGCTCGGCAGATGCTCCGGTCACCGTGTCGGTTTCGGCGAAGGTGACCTCGACCGCCGCCACCCCGCCGCCGCCGATGCGCCAGATCGCGATCGCGATCAACCGCCACGGCCACCTCGACACCTCCGGCCTGCCGGTCTGCCAGCTCGAGCAGATCCAGCCCGCGACCACCGACGACGCGCTCTCGGCCTGCCGGCGCTCGCTGGTCGGCCAAGGGCGCTTCCTCGCCAACGTCTCCGGCCGAGCCCCGTTCCCGGCCGAAGGCAAGATCTATGCCTTCAACGGCGAGGTCGAGGGCAAGCCGGCGATCCTCGCCCACGTCTACGGCACCGCGCCCGCCCCGGCCTCCTACACGCTGGCCTTCGTGATCGGCAAGACGAGCGGCATCTTCGGCACGACCCTGAAGGCGACGCTGGCGCCGGTCGATCCTGATTCGGGCTACATCACCGCGATCTACCTGACTCTGGGCAAGACCTTCAAGGCGGGGGGGAAGCGAGGCTCCTACTTCTCGGCCTCCTGCCCCGCGCCCAAGGGGCTGAGCCAGGCTGTCTTCTCCTTTGCCGACGCCGCCGTCTCCTTCGCGGGCGGGCGCACCCTGCGCTCGAAGCTGACGCGCACCTGCCGCGCCAGGGGCTGAGGGGAGCCGGGGCGCGGCGATCCCGGCGCGGGCGCCGGACGTTCGTCTCGGCTATCTATGTACCGACCTTGACACACGCATCCGTATCTGCGTAAATGTCTCCGACCCAAACTTCCTCGGACGGCGCGGCCTGAACGCCTGTCCCGAGGGACTTGTCGGCAGGCCCATCCCTGAGGCCCGCCGGCAACTGGGCGTCTCGGAACCCCCTGTTCGGGAGACGCCAAGGCAGTACCGAGCGGCGCCAGGCCATCGGGGAGCTCTCCTGCTCCTCGTTGGCCGGCCGCGACGGCGCAACGATCCCCGCGGCCGCCAGTCCGAGTTCGTCCCCCTCGGCGGCCGGGGGGTTGTGCAAGACCTTCGATTGATCGAGGGCGGCAGCCTCGAAGGAATGAACCGCTCCAGCGAAGAGGAACCGTCCCCTCGAATGATCTACGAGAAACCATTCCGGTTTCTCGAAGCTTCCTTGTAGCGCCCAACACCCTCTAGACCCCATGCTGCTCCCTACGTACCGAAATCTCTCCTAGACCAGGGACCCGGCCGAGGGAAGGCCGGATTGGGGGTGGAGAGACAACAGGGGGGGACATCCGTGGGAACGACAGTTTTTGGACGCCGCCAGCGGCGTGACCAGCTAGCCCGTCCAGGCGCTCGGCTACAGCCGGATTCCCTGTCCGACAGGCCGTGGGGGCACGGCGCGCGACCGCAAGGAGGAAGGCAGGAGATGAGGGCAATCGGAGGAGAGACCAAACCGCAGAGGGGCGGGGCGCTTCGCCGCGCCCTCGCGCTGGCCGGCACGACTGCGGTTCTCGCCGGACTTCTCGGCACCGGCAGCGCAATCGCGGCCCCCTGGGGCTTCGAGCAGGTGACGCCGGTGAACAAGGGCGGTGGCTCGATCTCCTACATCGACACCTTCCGGACCAGCCCTGACGGCAACACCTTCCTCTACACGACTAACTCGGAGTTCACCAGCCTCCCGAGCGAAGGGCAGCCGTTGTACATGCGCTACATCGGTCGCCGTGGCCCCGACGCCTGGAGCAACCGTTCGCTCGACCCACCCTACGATGCCGGCGCGGGCACCGGCGTCGCCCTCAACATCATGGGCGTCACCCGTGCCTCCTACGGCCTCGGCCACGCGATCATGGGCTCGACGGTCGCCATGACCCCTGGGGCAATCGAGGGTGGCGGCAACGTCTACCTGCGGGACACGGCCACCGGCGAGTACACGCTGGTCGCGGCCCACGAGAACCGGATGCTCAGCAGCCTCTTCACCGGTAACTACGGCGCCGCAAGCAGCCAGTGGGTCGCCCCTGATGGGCGCAGTGCGATCTTCAGCACGCCACTTGCTCTGGTACCCGGTGCCCCGGAAAACGCCGAGGACGTCACCCAGGGCGGCGCGGCATACGGCTGGACCGCGGAGGGCGGGCTGGAAGCGCTGTCGGTCATGCCTGAGAGCGAAGGTGGCGGGATCCAACCCTTCGCCTCGTGGGGAGCGGGCACCGAGACCGGGCCGCGGGAGTCGACGCCACGCCATAACGGCCTCGACCATTTCTACTTCAGCCCCATGGTCGAGCAAGAGTTCGGCCGCGATATCGGAGGCGTCTACGAGCGGACCGACGGGGTCACCTACCCGATCTCCTACTCCCGCGTCACCGGCGACCAGTCCGACCTCGAGCAGGCCTATGTCCTCTCCACCAGCGACAACGGCGAGCACATGTTGTTCATAACCAAAAACAACACGCCGCTCACCGACATGCCCCCCGCTTCCGAGGAAGGCGAAGAAGGCCAGTACCTGGGTCCCGCCGCGTTCCTCTACCGGTATACGCAGTCCGACAAATCGATCGAGTGGGTCGGCACGATCAACGGCTACTCCGGAGCGTTCCAGATGACCCAGGATGGGCAGACGATCGGGTTCCAGTCGAACGCCAAACTGACCGAAGACGCGATCGAGGGCGAACCGAACCTCTACGTCTGGCGCAACGGTGAGCTGCAGCTGGTCGCCACTCCCGAAGCGTCCTCGAGCGGGGCGTCGACCCCGACCGGGATGCGCGTGCTCAGCGAAAACGGCCGCTACCTGGTCTTCACCGACAACTCGGCCCGGCTCGCCGACCAGTTCGATCAGGAGAACATCAGCGCCAGTTGCCCGGCCCCCTTCGGCACCGAACCCGGGCCCTGCGATCAGGTCTTCCTCTTCGACGCCGACGCAACGGGGGAGCAGCTGCAGTGCGTTTCCTGTCGCCCTGACGGCGCCGCGCCGAACGGCTACTCGGGTGATCCGGTGAGTGGGAACTCCCCCTTCGCCCGGATGGACGAGCACCAGATGCAGACCGCAGCCAACGACGGCACCGCCTTCTTCACCACCAAGGACGGGCTGCTGCCCGAAGACGCGAACGAACTCGAAGACGTCTACGCCTACAAGGACGGCGAGCTGCGGCTGGTCTCCCGGGCGGCCTCCGGGATGGCATCGCGCTTCCTCGACGCGACCTACGACGGGAAAACGGTCTTCATCGCGACCAACGACCCGATCGTCGGTACCGACAGCGATCGCAGCTACGACGTCTATATGACCAGGGAAGGGGCGGGCTACCCGTTCAGCCCGGTTGTCCCGGTTCCGCCCTGTGACGGCCTCGAGGCCTGCCGCGGCGCCAGCGCCGCACCGCCCGCTGCAGCCCCCTCGGGCAGCGCCTTCTTCCAGGGGCGCGGGGATCCCAGTACCGCGCCGGGCGTCGTCAAGCTCGCCAAGGTGGCGACGCGCGGGCCGGTGGCGACGCTGCGGGTCAAGGTCTCCGGCAAGGGCC
>WUUC01133608.1_pt1 | contig 12466 bp, 9 predicted proteins | sample 6278441 | NCBI WGS metagenome assembly WUUC01 (sample SAMN13675441, study PRJNA597444) | soil metagenome | isolation source: soil | place: USA: Washington | collected 2017-10 | reverse complement strand
CGCCGAAACGCATGCCGACGCCCTGACTCGAACGCAGCGCGATACCTTTGATTTCTGCTCTGCCGACCAGGCTGGCCAAGGTTTCGCTGGAAACTCTGCGATCTGAAAACGATACGGCCAGCGCCTCCGCCATGGCTTGGTTGCGATGACGCCGCTCGACCTCTTGCGCGCGCTTGGTGAGGCTGACGACGACCAAGCCGAGCGCCGTGAACGACACGAGAAAGGCGGCGCTCAGGCCCAATAGGATCTGGGCGCGCAGCCCCATGCCGAGACGGCGTTCCATACGATCAGGCTACACCGCTCGCGATGGTCATGTCGCCCGAGCTCACGGAGGGCCTCCCGTCGTGTGTTTTCACAGCCTAGCTTCAGCGCTGCACGTTTCTGAAATAAGCGGCGAGCCCCGCTTTCTCGCATGCAGAAGTTCGCTGTGAGCGCGCTCGCTTCCGAGGTTCTCGGTCGGCGACAAGCTCCCGAGCAAGGCCTGCGGTTTCCAGGGCGCCTTGAGGAGCATGCGATGGATTTGTTCAGTGAGATGACCGGCCACGACTTCGGTGAAGTGCACTTGCGTCGAGACGCCGCATCGGGCCTCTCCGCAATCGTTGCAATTCACGATACGCGCCTCGGTCCATCGCTCGGCGGATGTCGTTGCATCGAATACAACCACGAGTCGGACGCGATCCGTGACGCACTGCGCCTCGCCCGGGGCATGACCTACAAGGCAGCCCTGTGCGGCGTTCCGCACGGCGGCGGCAAGAGCGTCATCATGCGTCCGAAGAACGTGTTCGACCGCAGTGCGCTGTTTCGCGCCTTCGGTCGTTTCGTAGATGACCTCGGGGGTCGCTACATCACGGCCGAGGACAGTGGCACGGGTCTCGAAGACATGGAAGTGATCCGCAGCGTTACGCGGCACGTGACCGGCATCGATCAACGCCACGGTGGCAGCGGCGATCCTTCTCCCTTTACGGCACTTGGCGTGCGGCGAGGCATCGAGGCTTCGGTGCGGTTCGCGCTCGGCAAAGCGTCGCTCGACGGCGTGACCGTCGCGGTCCAAGGCGTCGGCCACGTCGGTTATCACCTGTGCAAAGAGCTGGCTGCACAGGGTGCGCAGCTGGTCGTTGCGGACATCGATCCCCTCAAAGCCGAACGCGCGCATCGCGAGTTCGGCGCACGTACGGTCTCGCTCGACGAGATCTTCGAAGTGGCGTGCGACGTGTTCGCGCCGTGTGCCCTTGGCAGTGCGCTCAACGACCACACGATCCCGCGTTTGAAATGCAAGATCGTAGCGGGCGCGGCCAACAATCAGCTCGCAGAGACCCGTCACGGCGAGGACCTGCGTCAACGCGGCATCGCGTACGCGCCGGACTACGCCATCAACGCGGGCGGCCTCATCAACGTGGCGGCCGAGGTGAGTGGCTACGACGAAGGAGACGTACGCGAGCGCACGATGCGCATCTACGACACCATCCTCGAAATCCTGCAGCGCGCTGCGCACGCCGAAGCGACGACCGCCCGCATCGCGGATGCGATGGTCGAAGAGCGCCTGTCGAGTGTGGAAGCGAGCGCGCCCTTGGTCCGCGCCGCCAACGACGCGCGCTGAGTCGCTTGCGCGAGGGCCTGTTCGGTTACTCGCTTACGGAGCGCGCCGCGGGTTGTGACGGTTCGTCTGGGTCGCGCGCACGGATGAAGTTCCGGATCGAGAAGATCGGAATCACCGTCGTGAACATGACATCGACTTCGATGCCGGCGGTGATCTCGGCAAGTGCTTCGCCATCGAGATCTTTGCGCCCACTCACGAAGAAGTTGAGGCCCCAGCCGTACCAGCTGTCGTGGTTGTACCCGCGATAACCACATGTGAGCGTGCCGATCGCCACGGGCGCATCCGGAGCGCGCCTGCGCGCCGCGTAGCCGACCAAGCCGTTCAGTCCGATGCGGTAGTCGCCAGGAAGTGGAATCGAAACGCCGCCGCCGAGTGCGGCTTCAAGGCTCGCAAAGTTGACGGTGCGCAGCTCGAAAGCCGGCCCGAGGCGAAAGACGCGTGGTCGAGCCGCGCCGAACATCGTGTCGCCTCGTAGCTCCACGGGAAAGATGGCCTTGTCACCTGCGTCGGCGAAACGTTTGCCCGCGCCGAGCACCATTCGTAGCGAGCTTTGGCCGTCGGCGGTCGCCCGAAGCGGCAACGCGCTGACGAGCAGGGCCCAAAGCATGGAGGCGAGAACTACGGACGGAGATGACGCGCGCGAACGAAGCACTTCGCACGCTTGTACACGCTGTGTGATGGGCGGTCCACGCCGCTCGGCCGGGTGCAGTCGGGCAAGCCTCGTCGCGTTCCCGCTCAAATGCGCTTCAGATCTCCTTGCCCTCGACTCTGGCGCGTAGACGCGAGAGCGTCAGGTACGGCATGTCTTTGGCCGCTTGCTTTGCAATGAACGTGGGGATGCTTCCGCCGACGTCGGCTTCGACTTCGTACAGAATCTTCGTTTCCTTCGGACCGAGCTGCCACATCTTGTAAAAACCGACCAGGCGCGGCATGCGAACGACGCCCTCCGGAGTGGCGGTGTTGGTGTTGGGCACGTCATGAAACTTCATGGCCAGCTGCGTACGATCAGCGTTGTACTCGTAGCTGACCTCGAGCACGACATCGCGATCCCACACGGGCCAAGGCGCGCCCGTGCGGTTGTAGACGAGCGAACGCGTGTCGCCAAAGGACTTCAGAACGCGTGATTCTTTGCAGCGGTACATCCAATCGGTGTGATGCGCCGAATCCATCATGTGCTTCATGATGTCGTCGATGCTGCCCTTGATCACGGTCTGGCCGCGAAAGCCTGGCAGGTCCTGGCCCGGGATCTCGAGTTTCCAAACGCGAATCGCGTCTTCCTCGGTTACGAATGTCCAGGAGCCCTTTTCACCTGCGAGCGCGCTGCCCGTCATGGCGAGGGCAAGCAGCGAGGCGAAGGCCAGCTTTACTAAATAAGAGTCACGCATGACTCCCATCATGGCCGAAGGGTGCCGTGTGGGTCAACGGTGTTTACGTAGCCGTACGACGTACCTGCGGCGCGCAGAGACTACATCGAAAGCCAGATGTAACCCTGGTCGAGCGTCAGCGTGCGCAGCTGTTGTCCGCGTTTGACCGTCAATTCGGAACGGTTTTGCGCGGCTAACGCCAGGCCACTTTCAGCCGCTTGCGGGTCGAGCTCCAAGACGGTGCGGCCGCCGAGCGCAACGATGCGATCGCCGGGACGAAGGTCTGCGCGCGCCGCCGGGGAATGAGGCACGACTTTGAGCACGAGCAGCGCGTCTTTACGGACCTCGTACGAAGTGATGCCGGTCCCCGCGTGCGGAGTGGGCAGGCGAACGCGAAACGTCACGGTGGCGCCGCCCTCGAGCTTCACGCTGGTATCGCTGTCGACGTGCGCGTGAGCGAGAGCGCTCCCTTCATAGATGCCGATCGGATCGTTGCCGATGCCATCTTTGTCCCACAGCTCGATACGAATGCGCGCCTGCGAGCGGTCGATCGCCAAGTTGCGGGGAGGTGAAGAGCGGAAGGTGGGATGGAGGGTGTCGTCAACTTTGGGCGTCTCCCAGATCGGCTGCCCGTTGATGGAGATCTTCGCGAATGGATCGGGCTTGCCGTCTTCGTCCCAGGGCAAACCGCTGCGCTGGCGGTTGGGTACGTCCGCGGATACCACCTCCAGCCGAAAAAAACCTTCCGGCACGTCTGGAGCGCGGAGCGTGATGTGGTCCAGCGGCAAAATCGGCGTCGAACGTCGCGGATACGCGCAGCTTGCAACGCAGCTCAACAACGCGACCCAGAGCGGAAAGCTCTTCCCCCACATGCGCGCGAGGGTGCCATAGCCTGTGCGCCCGAACAAATAGGTGCCTTGCGCGCTCGACTCCCTGTGTGGGTCGAGGGCACACTTGGCGCAATGAGAAGGGCTAAGATCGTCTGCACACTGGGGCCCGCGTCGAATACGAGCGAGCGCATCATGGAGTTGGTCGAAGCGGGCATGGATTGCGCGCGCCTCAACTTCAGCCACGGCGACCATGCGCAGCACATCGCAACCGCGAGAATGGTTCGCGAAGTGGCAGCGCGCGCGGGCCGTCCCGTGTCGCTGCTCGCGGACCTATCAGGTCCGAAGATGCGCGTGGGTCGTTTTCCGGGCGGTCCGATCGAGCTGGTGCCCGGTCGTCCGTTCATCCTGACCACGAAAGACGTGCCTGGCGATGAGCAGCGCGTCTCCGTGACCTACAAACCGCTACCGCACGACGTGAAGAAGGGCGACTCGATCCTGCTCGACGATGGTCTCTTGCGGCTCGAGGTCGAGCGCGTCGAGGGCGATGACGTGCATTGCGTCGTCGCGGTGGGAGGGCCGCTTTCCAACAACAAAGGCCTCAACCTTCCTGGGGTAGCGCTGAGCGCGCCGGCGTTGACGGCGAAAGACAAAATCGATCTCGTCGCGGCCGTGTCGACGATAGGCGTCGATTACGTGGCGCTCAGCTTCGTGCGAACGGCTGACGACGTGCGTGAAGCGCAAGCGCTGGCGGGCGGTTTGCCTGTCATCGCCAAGCTTGAAAAGCCAGAAGCCATCGAGCGGCTGGCAGAAATTCTCGACGTGGCCGACGGCGCCATGGTGGCGCGCGGAGATCTCGGCGTCGAACTCGGCTCGGAACGCGTGCCGCTCATTCAAAAGCGCATCATTCGTGAGGTGAATTGGCGAGGCAAACTCGTGATCACGGCTACGCAGATGCTCGATTCGATGATGCGCAACCCACGTCCGACGCGAGCGGAAGCAGCCGACGTCGCGAACGCCGTGCTCGATGGCAGCGACGCCGTGATGTTGAGCGGCGAGACGGCCTCGGGGGCGTATCCAGTCGAGTCGGTACGCATGATGGACGCGATCATCCGCGACGTGGAAAACGACGCGATTCAAAATGGCGCGATGAAGGTGGCTGACCCCAAGCTCATGGAGAAATGGGAGTTCGTGAATGCCGCAGCGCACGCCGCGGCGCTCTTGTCATTCACGCTGCCGCTCAAAGCGATCGTGGTGATGACGCGCGACGGCCGGACTGCGGAAGTGCTCTCGGAGTACCGCCCCAAGGCACCCATCCTCGCCATTACCCCCCAGGCGAGCGCTGCCAATCGTCTTGCGCTGGCTTGGGGAGTCATTCCTCGCATCGGTCTACCGCCGGAAGATTTGGAAGAAACTCTGCGCATCGCGACAGCGATCGTTTCACGCGAAAAACTGTGTCAAAAGGGGGATGCCTTTGCCCTCGTGGTGGGCTGGCCGCCGTCCTCCGGCACGAACACCGTCAAGCTGCACCGCCTCTAAGACTAGCCATGTCGCCGTCCATCCATCCATCCAAGATCGGTCGTTATCCGGTCGTGCGCCTGATCGGGCGTGGCGCGATGGGCTCGGTCTATCTCGCGCGCGACACCGAGCTCGATCGGGACGTGGCGATCAAGACCGTGCGCAACTTGGGTACGACGGTCGAGGAGCGCGAGTCGTTCTTGGTGCGTTTTCGGAACGAAGCCAAAGCGGTTGGTCGCCTGCGCCACCCTTCGATCGTCGCCGTCTACGACGTCGGCACGGATGAGCAAGAGGGACCGTACCTCGTGTTCGAGTACGTCGAAGGTGCGACTTTGAAAGAGTTGCTGCGGGCCAAGGGGCCGCTCGAGCCGAGCGAGCTCTTGTCGATCGCAGAACAAATGGCGGATGCGCTCACGCTCGCCCATCGCGAAGGCATCATCCATCGCGACATCAAACCGGAGAATCTGCTCGTCGGCGATGACGGCATCACGCGCTTGCTCGATTTCGGGGTGGCTCGTGTGCCGGACGCCGCCCTCACTGGCGAGGGACAATTTTTGGGCACGCCCTGCTACGGGGCGCCCGAGATGTTGCGCGGCGGCGCACCTTTGCCCGCAAGTGATCAGTTCTCGTTTGCTGCCGTGATTTACGAAGCGGCCTCGGGCTCGCGCGCGTTCCCTGGCACGGAGGCGATCGCCGTGGCCCATCGGGTCGTGCACGAAGATCCTCCGCCTGCGAGCGAAGTGAAGCAGCAGGGAGCCGTCGTTCCAAAGGCTCTGGACGCCGTGCTCGCGCGCGGTCTCGCCAAGCGGCCCGAAGATCGCTACGAGAGCGTCGCGCAGCTCGTGAGTGCAGTGCGGAACGCGTACGCGAGTGCAGGTCTCTTGCGCTCGCACGAGGTGGCCGACACGTTGCCACTTTTGAGGATGAGTGAACCCGCTGCCGGCATGTCGAGCGACGGCCGTGCAGCAGGAGCTGGCAAGCGCTTTGCCTTGTGGCCGTTCGCCGTCGCGCTCGCGATCGGAATGATCGCGATGCTGCAGCTCGCGCCCAGCGTACCTGCGGGTCAGCCGAGCGATGACCCGAACGCAGGCGGTGCAGGTGCAGATGACGTGACGCGCGAGCGTTCGTCCGCCGGTTCGCAGGATGGGCGAGCCGCGGGCGAAAGCGGCAATCCGGACGCAACCGCCGCAGTGGCCAAAGCCGACGCAGGCCCGAAGGAGCCGTTACTCCAGGCGCTGAGTGGATTCGAACGCGAGGAACGCGCGAAGGACGCGTTGGAACGTGCAGAACGCGCCCTTGAAAAAGGCGACAAAGAAGCTGCCCGAGCCGCCCTCGACGAAGCCTTTCGGTACGACCCCGAGCACCCCGATATCGAGGCGTTGCGGCGCAAGCTGTAGAAGCTACACGCCGCGTTCGTAGTCACGGAGGCGTGGAAGGGTCCGAGCGGCCACCGCCGCTTGCGGCCGGACGAAGCGCGGCTGTCGTTTGTTGATTGTCAGGCTCTCCATCGAGCTCCGAGGCTGCCTTCAGCAAAGTAGACACGCGTTCGAACTGGGCTTGCAGCGTCTTGAGGCGAGCCGGCCCCTGCTCGAGATCGCCGTTCTGTGCCTCGTGCTGCATGGCTTCGGCCTCCTTCGCCATGGCTTCCGCGCCCACCGCCAGACAGCTGCCTTTGAGTTTGTGGGCTTTTTCGCGGGCCAACGGCGCATCGTCTTTGGCGAGTGCACCTTCTAGTTCTTCGAGCTGCACTGGGACGCGCGACAAGAACAAGCCGCCGAGTTTTTTCGAAACCTTGATGGTGGGATCGAGCGCTTCGTGTGCGACGACTTCCGGTTCGGGCGGTGCGCTCGTGGTTTCAGCAACGTAGCGTTCGAGCATTCTCTCGAGCGAGTGCGGTCGCAAAGGCTTCGAAAGATAGTCGTCCATGCCCGCCGCGATCACTTTGTCGCGCTCACCGGCCATGGCGTGCGCCGTCAGCGCGATGATGGGTACGTGACCGCCCTGGTTGCGTTCATGCTCGCGGATCGCGCGCGTGGCGGCGTAGCCATCCATGACTGGCATCTGGCAATCCATCAGCACAGTCGCGTAGCGACGTGCCTTCACTTTGGAAAGGGCTTCTGCGCCATCGCAAGCGACGTCGGCTTCAAAGCCCAGCTCTTCGACTTGCTCCACGCCGACGCAGCGGTTCACCTCGTTGTCGTCCACGACGAGAATGCACAACCCGCGGTTCAAGACCTTTTTGCGCCGTGGTCGCGGCCCCGCGACCGGCTGCTTCTCGCCCGAAAGCGCGCTCATGATGCTGTCGTAGAGATCGGATACGCGTAGCGGCTTCGAAACCTGCGCGGCAACTTCCTTTTCGACCTCACTCAAGGTAGCTGTCGTGCCGAGCTGGGTAAGAACCACAAGGGGAAGGTCCTTGTCCGAGTGCACGCTGCGCAGTTCTTTGACGAAGTCTGCGATCTCCATTCCGCGCAGCTGCGCACCGACCACGGCTACGTCGTAACGGTCACCCTTCTTGAGGCGATCGAGCGCCTTCTTACCATCGTGGATCACATCGCAGCGCAAGCCCCACACCAGCATGTGCTCTTCGACGATGCGACACCACCGTCGGTTCTCTTCGACGACGAGGGCGCGCCGCCCAGTAGGCAGCACAGACGGAGCGGGCCGTGCGGGCGCATCCGAGCGCGTCGTCCGCAAGGTGAACCAGAATCTGCTGCCGACGCCGGGCTCGCTGGAGATGCCCATTTCCCCGCCCATCATCTCGGAGAGGCGCTTGCTGATCGCGAGCCCGAGGCCGGTGCCACCAAACTTGCGTACCATCGATCCATCGACTTGAGAGAAGGCGCTGAACAGCTTTCCTTGATCCTTCTCCGAGATGCCGATGCCAGTGTCCTGGACGGATACTCGCAAGACGTACTCGTCGCCCTCGTGTTGGTCGAGCGTGAGCTCCACGAACACCTCGCCGACCTCCGTGAACTTGATGGCATTGCCGATCAGGTTGTTGAGAATCTGGCGAAAACGATCGGGGTCGCCGGTTACCAGCGCAGGAACGTTTGGTGCGCGACGACACACCAGCTCGAGTCCTTTGTCTACCGCACGCGTAGCCATCAGCTCCGCGGCTTCTTGAAGAACACCGCCTGGATCGAACGGCACGGACTGTAAGGTGTACTTGCCGGCCTCCATCTTCGAAAAGTCCAAGATGTCGTCTACGACGGTCATCATGGCGTTTGCCGACGTGTCGACAGTTTCGGCATAGCGCCTGAGCTTACCCTGCAGCGGCATCTTCAAAATGAGCCGGATCATTCCGATCACGCCGTTCATGGGCGTGCGAATCTCGTGACTCATATTTGCGAGAAACTGGCTTTTCAAGCGCGAGGCTTCGAGTGCGGCCTCCATCGCTTCGCTCAATCTACGCATGGCGTCTTCATTGGCCGATTGCATGTGATTGAAGGCTTGGCCCAAGACCTGAAGTTCGTCGTCTGTTTGCACGCTCACGCGCACACCCTGTTTGCCGGCCGCGATCTGCTCTGCAGCTTCCGTGAGACCTTTCAGCGGATGTACGATGCGCGCAGAGGCGCGGCTTACCATCACGAATCCGAGCAGGGTGCTGAGCAACGCGGACAGACCTATCCAAAGCAGCATCGATTGCATCGTGCTGCGCGATTCGTCGCGAACTTGAGCGAGCGCCTCTTCCAAAGGACGTATGCTGAAGCCATAGCGGACGCTTCCGAGTACTTCGCCCTCGTCCATGACCGGGCGCGCAACCTCCAAAACGGTCTGATTGAAACGCGTTACGAGGGCCTCGGTGGGGTTGCGACTGTTCCAGGATCCAGATGGGAGCTCGAGTTCTTTCCAACGTTCGACCTGTGCTTCGTCGTCTCGCCCAGCGTTCTCGGTGGTAGGAGACGCGTAAACCCACGGCTTTCCGTCGGCAGAAACGAATACCCCGAACACGATATCCTTGTCCGACGCGACCGTACTTTGAACGAGCCGCTCCACATCGGTGAACGCGTTCTCGACCACCATCCCGCGCAGCGCGAGCGCATGGCTCTCGACGAGAACGCTCGCTTTGTTTGAGATATTGGCTTTGACACGTCCTTCCATGTCGGTGAGACGGACGCGCTCCGTCGTCGTGTTCAGCCAGAATACGGCTGCGAGCGTACCGGTCGAGACACACAGCAAAACCGTCAACGTGGTGCGCAGGAGCTTCCCACTAAGTGTGTGTCGCATGGCTCTGTCGCCCAATGGCCCGCTCCTTCTCGCACGCACACGAGCCTGCAACTCGCATGACGCGTCGCTATCGGTCGCGCCGTTTTGGCGCCGATCCGATCCCCGCCCACAAGTCTGCCACAAAGGGTAGCCACTCCGTAATGGTCTCCTTGCGTGTTCTGTCCGGTCGAGGGACGGATGGAACAGGAACGTGCGTGTGGCAGACCGCCAACTCCGAGCGCAACTGCATGGCCAAGTACACACCGCTCAGAAGTGTCTGATTCCCTCAGCAGATTCTGGATCCTGTTTCTCATGCGCCTTTACTGCGCAGCGTGCGCGAATCTAGAATGAACGTTGGGGGGTCGCTTGGGTTCTTCTGCTCAAACGGAAGGTCGCGTTCTCGTCGTCGACGACGACGAAATCGTCGTTGCCGCGCTCGAGGAAATCCTCGAGGCCGAGGGCTTTGCCGTGACGACGCGTAGTTCGCCGATCGGCGTGACGAAGGTCATTTTGGAGCAGCGCATCGACGTCGTGGTCCTCGACATCAACATGCCCGTGCTCAGGGGTGACAGTGTGGTCCGCTTGCTCCGTAGTTGGGACAAGTTGCGCGACGTTCCCATCGTCATCGTAAGCGGTCTCGAAGACGACGCTTTGGCCGAGATTCAACGCGACTTCCCGGATGCCCCGGTGGTTCGCAAGGACGCGATGCGCAAGACGCTCGCTGCTACCGTACGAGTCGTCTACAAGACGCGCGTGAACTCGTCACGGCGACAACGCTCGCCAACCGACAGCGCCCGCGTCACGAGTTCCTTCTTGGAACACCTCAGCCGCAGCATGACAGCGTTCCGAGGCCACTGGATTAACTACGCAACGAGTCCTCGCCGAGAGGTCCTCCTCGAGGCGCAACTGGGCCTCAAGAGTTTGGTTCAGCAGGCACAGCTGATCGGGCTCGGCGAGGTCGCGCAGCTACTCTCACATCTAGACGACATCACCCGCAGCGTAGTGTCGGGAGCTCCCGTCACGCCAGCGATCAACCATGCCATGCTGACGACCACAGGTGCACTGCAGGACGCAGCGGCGCATCCCGAAGGTAAGATGCCTGTGACCGCCCGTGCGCTGGTTAACGGGTTGTCGAAGGGAAGTGGATGAGCTGTTCGTATTCGAATAGGCTTCGACCAGCGAGCGGTGTTGACCGAACCTTACGTGCAGTCATACGCTTCCAGCTGACTTCGTGTCGATGCACTCACCCGGACCCAGCATGTCCTCATCCAGCGATTGGCATACCCGCGCGCCATGTGGACATTCCACCGGCCGCTCGTCTTGGTCGGCACGACGCCGACGTTACTGTTTACTCGGAGTTTCGATGTTGGCCGTCGTCTGTTTGCTCATAAGTACATTCTTGCCCACTGTTTCAGGCGTAGCAGACGACCGCAAGCCGACCCTGTTTGTGTTCTTGACGACGTCGCTCACGTCTCACGCCCTGCAAAAGGCGCTCGAGACGGAGCTTCCAAAGATCTCCGTGACGGCTTTTGGGCGTTCTCACGACTTCGAAGACGCGCTCGGTTCTTCTCCGCCTGATGCCGTGCTCGCATTGCGACCGGTTCTAGCGGCTCACGGCTTGAGACCGGCGCTTCAGGGATACCGAGACGGCGCGGCGACCGAACCGTACGTTCTAGTGTCGGTGGGACGGCAGGTGGACCAAGCGACGATGTCGGACAAGGTCGTTGGTGTCGTCGACCTGCTGGGCCGAAAGGGCACGACGACCTTCATCGGCGGATTGTTCGGAGCCTCTGCACCTCGCATCAAACGCGTGGTCAAACCCGAGGACTTGCTGTTCTTGCTGCAACTGAAAATGGCGGACGCCATCTTCGCCTCGACGCTCACCTTCGAGCAGTTGAAGCGCGGCAGCGAGCTCGACCTACAGGCGAGCAAAGTGGAAGGGGCGGAGCTTGGGCTGCCGGCAGTTGCCTTTCTGACGGATGTCGGACGCAATCACGCGGGCACGAGCATCCCGAAGCTGAGCGCAAACCTCGCACAGCAGATTGGAGTTGGATCATGGAAGGCGGAGTAGCCAAGCGCACCAACGTGTGGCTCTGCGCTCTCGTCGCTTCCGTGATGAGCTGCGTCGGGGCTGCTCTGCCCTCGAGCGAAAGTGGGCTGCGGCACGACGTGTTCGTAAAGAGATTCGAGACGACTCGGCGTGGCCTCGACCCGCTTCTCGTCGTCACTCCAATCTCCGAGAACACGAACACCGTGCTGACGACCTTCGTTCAGGAGGTTTCCGAAGAGTTCGACGTGTCCGTCCTCGCGACGAACGCAGACACGAAGGTGATAGACCTTGCCACGCGCCTGCACATGACGAAGCCAGCCTGTGTCGTGTTGATGAACAACCCGAGCGTGGCCCTCTATCGCAAATATCAAGCGCAGTATCCGAACGACGACTTCCCGGCCGCGGTCGTGGTGATGGCCTCTTTCCTCGAGCAGATCCATCGCGGTCTGCACAACACGACGGGTATTTCTTACGAGATGCCGGGCGTGACCATCGTGGCAAAGCTTCGGACCTTGTTCGACCAGCCGATCCGCCGTGTCGGCGTGGTCTATCGCAAGGACCTGCGTCCGTTCCTGTTGCGCCAGATCAAGCTGGCGAAACCTGAGCTCATTGAGTTCGCGGCTTATCAGGTCTCTGACGAGCCGTCAGCACGCGAGATCCGGCGGGCCATTTCCTACCTGCGCAAGGAGCGAGGCGTCGAGGCGCTCTGGATCCTCAATGACAACGCGCTGCTCGGCGACAAAGAGGTGCTGGCCGGTGGCTGGATGAGAGCTCTCGAGGACTTCAAGATGCCGGTGATCGTCGGCGTAAGCTCGCTCGTGAATCCCAAGGTGCACTTTGGATCGTTCGCGATGCTGCCCGACCACGCGGCGCTCGGCACGCAAGCTGCTGACATGGTGTT
>WUUC01201704.1_pt1 | contig 12468 bp, 11 predicted proteins | sample 6278441 | NCBI WGS metagenome assembly WUUC01 (sample SAMN13675441, study PRJNA597444) | soil metagenome | isolation source: soil | place: USA: Washington | collected 2017-10 | reverse complement strand
CACGACCGCGATCTTGATCGCGCGCCGCGTCTTCTGCGTGAACGGATGGTGGAGGAAGGATCTCAATTCTCGATTCTTGATTCTTGATTTGTGATTCGTGATTCGTGATTCGTGATTCGTGATTAATCGATCACCACGAGGACGGCTCCCGCTTCGACCAAGGCTCCTTCGGCAACCTTCACCTCGGTAACCGCGCCGGCTTTCGAGGAGCGTAGCTCGTTCTCCATCTTCATCGCTTCGACGACCACGACGCCTTGACGCGCGGTGACCTGGTCTCCCGGCTTGACCAGCAGCTTCACCACCTTGCCGGGCATCGGGGCTTTGACGGCATGTGGACCCTTGGCCGCGACGCTGCCCTCCTGGCCGGCCTGTCCCCGCGCCTTGCGCGTGGCGGCGACCTCGGCCGAGACGACCCGGCCGTTGACGTGCACCGTGAGGCTGCCGGAGCCGGCCGGCTGCTCGGCAATCGAAACCTCGTAGGACTTGCCGTTGTCGAGGATGAGGGAGATCGCCCCGTTCACAGGTGTGACGTCTACGGTGTGCCGCTGGCCGTCCACAACGACGACATACCCCGCCTCCCCGCGCTCGACGCCGACCGTGCGCGTACGCCCGTTGATCTCCACTTCGTAGGTCATGAACGAAGCGCCTCGATCCGCGCGCGGTCTTTCCATCGAGAGCCGCGGTCGGTCGCTGCCACCGCGGAGCTCAGGGGTGACGAACCTGGGGTTGAGGCGGACGCCGCGGCAGAGTTCGATTGGCTTCCCGGCTGCGGATCGCGAAGCTCGGTAAACAGCGCAGCCGCAATCGTTGCGACCTCTTCGTCGGCGTCACCGGCGGGGAAGAACGGTTCGCCCTGGCGCTGCTTCAGCAGGCGGTCGAGGTACGTCGTGTCGAAGTGACCCTTCGCGAAATCAGCCTGCGCGAGCAACCAGCGGAAAAAAGGCACCGATGTTTTGATGCCCACGACTTCGTATTCGAGGAGCGCGCGGCGCATCCGGGCGATCGCCTGGGGCCGATCCTCTCCCCACGCGATCAACTTCGAAATCATCGGGTCGTAGAAGATCGGCACGTCGGACCCGGCTTCGGCGCCGCTGTCGTGCCGGATGCCTGGCCCGGCGGGCAGGCGCAACCGCGAGATGTGCCCCGGCGACGGCATGAAGCCCGCGTCAGGATCTTCGGCGTAGATCCGACACTCAATGGCGTGACCACGCGGCGTGAGGAGTGCCTGCGGATCGAGCGTCAGCTTCTCGCCCTGCGCGAGCCGGATCTGCCACTGCACGAGGTCCACGCCGGTGACCATCTCGGTAATTGGATGCTCCACCTGCAACCGCGTGTTCATCTCGAGGAAGTAGAACGCGCCCGTCTCGTCCACGAGAAACTCGATCGTGCCGGCATTGGTGTAGCCGACCGCGGCGGCCACCGCCGCGGCCGCGCTCGTGACGTGCTGCCGCAGTTCCGCCGTGATTGCCGGTGACGGTGTTTCCTCGACGACCTTCTGATGGCGCCGCTGGATTGAGCACTCGCGCTCGACGAATGGCAACACCGTGCCGTGGGCATCACCCAGCAACTGGACCTCGATGTGGCGAGGACGCGTGAGGCGGCGCTCGATGTAGATGGCGGAGTCGCCGAACGAGGCGCCCGCCTCGGAGCGGGCGGCGCGGATTGCGCCCGTGAGCTCGGCGCGGCTCCAGACGACGCGCAGGCCCTTGCCGCCGCCGCCGGCGACGGCCTTCACCATGATGGGGTAACCGATGTCGCCGGCGATCTCGGCGATCTTCTCGTCGGTCACGTCGCTCCCCAGCGGTTCCTCAGTACCGGGCACCACCGGGACATTCGCCTTGATGGCCGCCTGGCGCGCAGCGGTCTTGCTGCCCATCAGACCAATCGCTTCCGGCGTCGGCCCGATGAATGTCAGCCCGGCATCACGGCACGCGGCAGCAAACGTTTCGTTCTCAGCCAAGAAGCCGTACCCGGGATGGACGGCGTCGGCGCCCGAGCGCCTGGCCGCTTCGATCATCCGGTCGATACGAAGGTAGCTTTCGGACGGCGGATTCGGACCAACGGGGAACGCCTCGTCCGCCATGCGCACGTGGCGCGCCGAACGATCGCACTCCGAGTACACGGCGACGGATGCGAGCCCGAGGTCCCGGCATGCGCGGATGATGCGTACGGCAATTTCGCCGCGGTTCGCAATGAGTATCTTGTGCAAGACAGTCGTGTAGCGCGCGAGGCCTACCCCGCGCGGCCCTGGCAGGCAGCCGGATCGCTCGATAATTCTAGCACTTACAGGCTCCGGGCCGACCTCGAAGGTCGGCCTCTACAGACAGCCGCCTTGTAGGGGCCACACGCGCTTTGGCAGGGGCCGCCTCGGCCTTGTTCCGAGGCGCCGAGACCGCCCTTGCTAGGGCAGACCTTCGAGGTCGGCCCTAGCGAATCACACCCTTCCGCACGGCGTAGAGAACGATCTCGGCGGCGCTATGGACGTCGAGCTTCTCCATGATCCGGGAGCGGTGGGTGTCTACGGTGCTCGGGCTGAGGAAGAGCAGGGCGGCGATTTCCTTGTTCGTCTTCCCCTCGGCGATGAGCTGGAAGATCTCCCGCTCGCGTTCCGAGAGCAGCTCGTAGCGATCGCTGGCACCGCGATCCTCGAGCTGGCGGACATAGTCGTCGGCAATGACGCGCGCAATCGCCGGGCTGAAGAACGACTTGCCGGCCGCGACGGCCTCGACGGCTTGCAGCAGGTCCACGTCGGCCGAGTCCTTCAGCAGGTACCCGGCGGCGCCGGCGCGCAGCATTTGCGTCACGTACGCTTCGTCGTTGTGCATGCTCAACACGAGCACGCGCGTCCCGGCGGCCTTGCGGGCGATCTGCCGCACGGCTTCAATCCCGTTGAGAAGCGGCATCGCGACGTCCACGATGGCGACGTCGGGTTTGACCTCTTCCGCCTGTTTGACGGCCTCGCGGCCGTCGGCGGCCTCCGCCACGACCTCCCACTGGGGCTTGGCCTCGAGGATTTTTCGCAGCCCCTGACGCACCACCGTGTGGTCGTCGGCAAGCAGGATTCGCAACCGTGACATGGAATCAACCGGCGCGGCGTTCGGTCATCGGGAACGGCACGACACCCGGCGCGGTGAGCGGCAGGCGCACCGACACCTGCGTACCGCCTTCGGGGCGATTCTCGATGGCGAACGTCCCCGCGAGGCTGGCGGCGCGCTCGCGCATGCCAATGATGCCGAGCCCACGGCGAGAGGGCACGGCGGGATCCACCACGCTCTCGATGCCGCCACCATCATCATCAATCGTGAGATGCACGTGATCCTCGCGACGCACCAGCCGCACGGTGCAGGTCGTCGCGTTCGCATGCTTCAGCACGTTGGTGAGCGCTTCCTGGACGATGCGGTAGAGACCAACCTCGACGTCGGCGGGGAGGCGTTCTTCCATCCGTTCCGTTGTGATCTGCGCGCGGATGCCGCTCCGTTTCGAGAACCCGCGCAAATATGTCTGTAGCGTTTCGGGCAGGCCGAAGTCGTCGAGCATCGACGGGTGCAGCAACTGCGACATGTCGCGCACGCTCTGCAGCGCCGATTCGGCGATCGACCTGGCTTCGGCGAGGGATGCCGCCTCGCGTGACTCGGAGGCGACGCCGCGTTGCGCGACGCCCAGCTCCATCTTGATCGCTGTGAGCGCCTGCCCGACCTCATCGTGCAGCTCGCGCGCGATGACGCGGCGCTCCTCTTCCTGGGCGCTGACGAGGCGGGCTGACAACCGCTCCAGGTCGCGCCGGTTCTGCACGTCGTTCTGGCGCCGGCGCTCGATTTCCCGCTCAAGGCGTCCGACATACCACGTGGCAAGGACGGCAACGACGATCCCGAGGAGAATCGAGAGCAGGCCCGTGTTGAGCAGACGCTGCCGCACCTCTCCGTACATGAGCGAGGTCTCGATCTGGTGGCGCTGCTCCGCCACGCTGCGGAGCGCCGTGAGGCGGTCGAGGATGCGGAGGATGCGGTCGCGCCGCGGCACGATCTTCTCGCGCAGGAATGTGGCAGCGCTTCCGGCACTCCTCGGCATGTCCGGGCCGAACACGACGTCGGTGGACGCACCGTAGTCGTCGAGCTCTGTCTGCAGGAGCGCCCACTGCTGCCGCTCGAGAGGCGAATGCACGCCGCTCACGTACGCCGGGAGCAAGACGCTGATGTCGTCGCGGATCTGATTCAGCTCGTCTCGGTAATACTGACGCGTGATCGCGCCGCTGTCGACCAGCGCGTCGCGCAGGTAGACCGAGCCAAGCAGCACGCTCGTGCGGATCGTAGACAGCACGCGCTCGCCGCGGATGAAGCTGTCCCTGGATTCAGTGACCCGCTCCTCGACCTGGGCGAGGCCGCGCAGCAGGTCGTAGGCGGAGAACGTCCACAGCGCGAACACCGCCAGGAAGCCGATGGCGAGCGCCCCGCGGATCGTAGAGGGGGGACGCATGCGTCGTGCAACGGGGCCAGGAGGGCTCTCCACGCGACGATCGTATGTCTCGGGCTCCCGGCCGGTCCAGCCGTTCACGCGTCCCCAGCTGAGCAGTGCCCGAGGATGGCTTCGGTCCAGCCTTTCAACCCTTCCGCCTCGGTCACGTATGCGCCCGGCACGTTCCGCACGAGCCGGCTCTGATCGACCGCGCTATTGCGCACGACGATCGGCGTATCGACCTCGCGTAGCAACGCCCGGTCTCGCCAGTCTTCGCCGATGCCAACGATCACCGGCGCCACACCTGCGGCGCGATATAGCGTCGCAACGAGGCGCGCGGCGTGGCCGAGTCGCGGCGTGCCGAAGTCGATGACCTCCCAGTCCGTCTCCGCGGGGCCATCCGCGGGCAGGCCGCAGAAGAAGCCGCGAGGAATGTGCAGCGCGGCGCCGCGACGACAGATGAACGGAAGGCGCATGCCCAGCTCCCGCTGCAACGCCTCGATCTCATGCCCATCCTGCTCGGAGCAGAGCACAACATGGGTCGCACACCGAGCAAGCTCGTCGAACGCGGGACGAACCTCGGCCAGCGTGCCCGGATGCCGCAGGAGGCGACCGACATCCGCAATAACAACGACGCTGGCCGAGGGTGACGGTGGTTGAGGTGCGAGGAGTGGAGCGGTCGAGGGAGCAGTGCTGGTAATCACGTCAATCTCCTGCTCAACACTCTAGGAGGTCGGGCACCAAAGCGGTATCGGGTAAACAGGGTATTTATCGGTCCAGCAACGTCGCACAGTGAAGCGGGCGGCCAAAATACAGGGTTCACCTGATACCGCGAGACTCGAGGGCGGCGCAGACTGACGCTGGAAGGAGAAACCGATGCCCCCCAGTTTTGGTTATGGCGCGCCGCCGGGCCCCGACCCGGTTGAGTTTACGTTCGAGGATGTCCTTCTGAACACCTGGATTGACGATTCGGGCGATTACCTGCAGCTCGAGGCCGACAACCTCAATCCGCTCGAGGCGCCTCCACCGGATCAGGGGTAAGCACGCCGGTCGCAGGTACGATAGCCAGGGTGGCGGTGCAGACGAGCACCGCCGCAGCGCCCCGGCCGGCGACGAGGCCCGCGTCCCCAGCGTTCGTCAGCGCCGTCCCGGGAGCGCACTCAGCCACGCCCCAGGGGCCAATCCCCAGCAGCGCACCGTCCCCAACGGCCTTCCGCGCCGGCGCGACCACCAGCCCCACCATGGCTCGCGGCTGGGAACCAAGCGCCCACTCGCACCCCGAACTTCGCGCGTACGTTCAATCAGCTACCTCGCCGTGACCCCGTAGAGCGGGCTGCTGCCATCCTTGCGTGCCTTGCAGCCTGACGCGTCGGGGGACCCTTGCCGAAGGCTCGCGCCGCGCCGCCGGCTCGCGCGGCGATCAGCGGCTCCGCCGGGCATCGCTCGTGGCGCAGACATCGATCGGCACGTTGGAGTCCAACGCACCCGGCGGCGCACGCCGGCCGCCGCGCCCGGGATCATGCCGCGTGAAGGGTATCGACCCGAAGTGTGTCCATGCAGCAGGATCGTAGGGGCTCGTCCGTGGAGCGAACCAGCGCGTTGATCTCATCGAATGACTGAAGGACATTCATCCTCCCGTCTTGTGGCCGCTCTCACTTTCCTGTTCTGCCTTATCGGGGCTGGCGCGATGCTGTGGCCGGCGCTCCGCGCACCGCGCGAGCGGATCGTGATGGACATCGGGGATCCGGTGCTGAACGCGTCCATCCTGGAATGGAACGCGCGCACGCTGCCACTGAGCGACGACTGGTGGAACTTCCCCGCTTACGCGCCCGCCAACGGCATCACGGCATTCACCGAACACCTGCTCGGGTTCTATCCCGTCGCAATGCCGCTACGGTGGCTGACGGGACACCCGGTGGTGACCTACGACCTGCTGTGCCTCCTCGCATTTCCGCTGACCGGACTGGCCATGTTCTGGCTGGCGCGGCGGCTCACCGGGTCGGACATGGGCGCATTCGCCGGCGCGGTTGCGGTCACCTTTGCTCCGTACCGCGTGAGCCAGCTCTCGCACGTGCAGATGCTCTGGACGTTCGGGATCCCGCTCGCGCTGCTCGGGCTGCACCAATGGGTGGACGACCGCGTGCGCCGCGGCCTCGTTCTGTTCGCGGCGGGCTGGCTCGTCACGGCCGCCGCGAACGGGTACCTCATGGCGTTCTTCGGGATCTATCTGCTCTTCTGGGTTGGGTGGTTCTGCACGACGCGCGCGACGATCGATCGCGTTCCGGCCATTGCAGCCGCGGGTCTGCTGGCCACGCTGCCGCTCGTACCCGTGATCCTCGGATATTTCGATGTTCACCGGGAATACGGGCTGCAGAGATCGGCGGCCGAAGTGGCCAGTTACGGCGCGGAGCTCACGGGCATCTTGCGTCCGGCGGCGAACTCCGCCCTGCTTCCGCGGTGGTTGCAGGGAATTCACGGAGAAGGCGCCTTGTATCCTGGCCTCTCCACCGTCGCGCTCGCCATCCTCGCGCTCGTCGGAGTGCGGCTGGACACGGGGGCCGAGCGGCGCGTCCGAGGATGGGTGACGGGCACGCTGCTCGCGACGGCCATCGTCTTCCTTGCTGCCGCGGCGGTCGCTGCCACGACGAATGTGCGCTACGAGCTCGGCTTCGTACGCCTGTCGATTTCCAATCCGGGCAAGCCCCTCACCTTCGGCATGCTGGCACTGGTCGCCACGTTCGCGACGCACCGGCACGTGGCAGCGGTGCTGCGCGCGCGGTCGCCGATCGTGTTTTACACCCTGATGGTGCTCGTTTCCTGGGTGCTCAGCCTTGGCCCAGTCGCGCGACTGGACGGAGTGGAGGTGGCCGCGGGGCTGCCGTACCAATGGCTGCTCGATGTTCCCGGCATGGCGGCTTTGCGGGTACCGGCGCGGTTCTGGCTTCTTGCGACCGTTTCGCTTGGCGTGCTCGCCGCTTACGGCGCGGCCAGGCTCACCACGAGAATCGGGCGCGTCATGGCGGCCTTGGCCGTCGCGCTGATGGTCCTGGAAGGCTGGCCACTCGTGACAGGAACCCCGCTGAACGCATTCCCGGGTGTCGCACCCGCGCGCCCCGACGCCGGACCGGTGCTCGAGCTGCCGCTCGATCGCGTCGATCTGAACACGGTGGCGATGCTCAGGGCCGTCACCGCCGGATATCGAACGATGAACGGGTACTCGGGGTTCGAGCCACCACACTTTGCGGCGCTCCGGTTCGGCGTGCGCATGCGCGACAGCAACGTGGTGAACGAGTTGCAGCGATGGACGCCGTTTCACGTCAGCGTGCCGAGCGATGATGCCGACGGATTCCGCACCTGGATCACACGCACACAGCCCGAGGCGACGCTCGTCGCCGAGGCAGGCGGGCGCGCGCTCTACGCGCTGCCGCGAATAGGGGGTGACGACTCATTTGCGCGCGCGACACGGTCGAACATGAGTCCCGCCCCGATTTTGCCGTTCGCGATTGTCAGGGCCTCGTGCGGCCATTCCCTGCTGCCCGACGTGAGCGATGGCTCGCTCGTCACACGATGGGAGTGCGGACCGGGACAGCCCGGCCAGTTTCTCGAGGCCGACCTGGGCGCGGCACGGTCGGTCTCCGGCATCGTGAACAGCCTCGGCTCGTACATCAACGACGCGCCGCGCTCGCTGCGCATCACGCTGTCTGAGGACGGGAGCCGGTGGACCACGGGGTGGGAAGGGTTGATCGCCCCGCTGGCGCTGCGTGCCGCGTTCGAAAATCCGGCGCGGATGGACGTCCGCGTCGGCTTCCCGCCCGCGCGCGCCCGCTACGTGCGCATCACGCAGACCGGCGAGGAAACGGAGTGGTTCTGGTCGGTGGCAGAGCTCACGATCGTTGGTGAATAGCGAAAGATGATTCGTGATTCTCGATTCGCAATCCGCGATTCGTGATTCGTGCTTTGCCGGGAGAGTTCCGACCGGCGAAGAAGGTGTATGTCGGCCCGAACTTCAGTTCGGGCAATCGCAAATCGCTAATCACAAATCACGAATTCGGTGTTCACAGTGGGATGTTTCCGTGTTTCTTCGGCGGGTTCTTGTCGCGCTTGGTTTCGAGGTTCGCGAGCGCCGCAATCAGCTTCTGCCGTGTCTTCCGGGGCGCAATCACCTCGTCCACGAAGCCGCGATTCGCGGCTACGTACGGGTTGGCGAACTTCGCGCGGTACTCCGTCACCTTTGCGGCGCGCGCGGCTGCCACGTCCTTGGCGGCATCCAGCTCGCGCTTGTAGAGGACGTTCACCGCCCCTTCCGCTCCCATGACCGCGATCTCGGCGGTCGGCCACGCATAGTTCACGTCGGTGCGAATGTGCTTGCTCGACATGACGCAATACGCGCCGCCGTACGCCTTGCGCGTGATCACTGTGACCTTTGGCACCGTCGCCTCGGCAAACGCGAAGAGCAGTTTCGCGCCGTGCCGGATGATTCCGCCATACTCCTGCACCGTGCCCGGCAGGAAACCGGGGACGTCTTCGAACGTGACGAGCGGGATGTTGAACGCGTCGCAGAACCGCACGAATCGCGCGCCCTTCACCGACGCATCGATGTCGAGCGTGCCGGCGAGGTAGGCGGGTTGGTTCGCGACCATACCCACGGGACGCCCGGCCAGCCGCGCGAACCCGACGATGAGGTTCTTCGCATAGTGGCGGTGCACTTCGAGGAAGTACCCCTCGTCGGCGATGGCGTGAATGACGTCGAGCATGTCGTACGGCTGGTTGGGCGACTCCGGAACGATCCGGTCCAGCGCCTCGTCCTCACGATCGACCGGATCGCTGCTCGCGCCACGAGGCGCGTCGTCGAGGTTATTGCCGGGAAAGAACCCGAGTAGCTCGCGAATGAGAGCGATGCAATCGCCGTCGTTGTCCACGGCGAAATGGGCGACACCGCTCTTCTCGTTGTGCGTCATCGCGCCGCCCAGCTGCTCCTTCGTCACTTCCTCGTGCGTCACTGTCTTGATGACGTCGGGGCCAGTAACGAACATGTAGCTGGTGTTCTTCACCATGATGGTGAAATCGGTAATCGCCGGCGAATACACAGCGCCGCCCGCGCACGGTCCCATGATGGCGGAGATCTGCGGAACGACACCGGAGGCGAGTGTGTTGCGCAGGAAGATGTCGGCGTAGCCGGCCAGCGACAGGACGCCTTCCTGGATGCGCGCGCCGCCGGAGTCGTTGAGGCCGACGATTGGCGCCCCCATCTTCATCGCGAGGTCCATGATCTTCACGATCTTCGCGGCGTTGGTCTCCGAGAGCGAGCCGCCAAAAACCGTGAAGTCCTGCGCAAACGCATAGACCACGCGTCCGTTGACGCGACCCTGCCCCGCGACGACGCCGTCGCCCGGGATCACCTGGTCCGCCATGCCGAAGTCGAGGCAACGATGGGTGACGAACTTGTCGGTCTCTTCGAAGCTGCCGGGGTCGAACAGCGCGTCCATCCGCTCACGAGCGGTCAGCTTGCCCGCCTCCCGCTGCTTCTTCACCCGCTCTTCGCCGCCGCCGAGACTGGCGCGGCGCTCGAGATCGGCAAGAACGTCGTGTCTGCTCATCAGGCTTTCACACCCTGGGACTTCTCCCAGTCGGCGAGGAACTTCGCGAGCCCGATGTCGGTCAGCGGATGTTTGAACGCCTGCTCGATCACCGCAGCCGGGCAGGTCACCACGTCGGCACCCATCCGCGCCGCTTCGACGATGTGAATCGGGCTGCGGACGCTCGCCACGAGGATTTCCGTCGCGAACTCGTAGTTGTCGAAGATGTCCACGATTTCCCGAATCAGGTTCATCCCGGTGGTCGCGATGTCGTCGAGACGTCCAACAAACGGGCTGACATACGTGGCGCCGACCTTCGCCGCCAGCCACGCCTGCGTCGCGGAGAAGATGAGCGTGACGTTCACCTTCGTCCCCTCGCCCGACAGCGTCTTGCACGCCTTCACGCCGTCCTTGGTGAACGGCACCTTGACGACGATATGCGGATCGATCGATGCGAGGTCCCGCCCCTCCCGCAGCATGCCCTGGAAGTCCGTCGCGACCACCTCCGCGCTCACGGGGCCTTTCACGACCTGGCAAATGTGCCTCAGGTTCTGCCGGTAGTCGCCGCTCTCCTTCGCGAGGAGCGACGGGTTCGTTGTCACGCCGTCGAGGATGCCAATCGAGGCAAGCGCTTCGATCTCCTTGATGTTGCCGGTATCGACGAACAGTTTCATGTGATTACCTTTCCACGACCGGGTTGCTGAGCGTTCCGATACCTTCGATTTTGACCATCATCCGGTCCCCGGGCTTCAGCGGACCAACCCCTGACGGTGTGCCGGTGGTGATGACGTCCCCCGGGTTCAGGGTCATCACTCCCGACACGAATTCGATCAGCTGCGCGACCGGAAATATCAGCTGGTTGGTATTCGAGGATTGCTTCTTCTCGCCGTTTACCCATCCTTCGATCGAGAGCGATGAGCTGTCGAGGCCGACGGCAATGCAGGGGCCGATCGGGCCGAACGTATCGAAGCCCTTCGCGCGCGTGTACTGCACGTCTTTCCGCTGCAGGTCCCGCGCCGTGACGTCGTTGAGGCACGTGAGGCCGAGCACATATTCGTGCGCCTGCGCCACCTTCACACGCGTGGCCGTCCGGCCGATCACCACGGCCAGCTCCGACTCGTAATGGATTTCCCCGAAACCGATCGGCACGCGGATCGGCTCGTCGGGCCCAATCACGGCTGTTGACGGCTTCATGAACATGAGGGGCTCGGCCGGCAGCGGCTTGTTCATCTCGGCCGCGTGATCCTTGTAGTTGAGCCCGATCGCGACGATCTTCGAAGGCGTCACCGGCGCCATGAAGCGGAGGCTTTTGTCAGCCACGACCTCGCCCGGCTGGTAATCCGCAAAGACATTCCCTTCGAGCCAGAACAGATTGCCGTTGCGCTCGACGGCATATCGCCCGCCCATTCCATTACGGATTCTATAGATACGGTCCATGGTCAACGTCCAACATCCACGCCCACCTCCCAGGCGCGTGCCCTGGGAACCGGGAGTTGGCAATTGGGGATTATCGGGCCGTCTCCTCGGCGCGCTCTGAAACGTCGCTGAGATTCGGCACCGGAAAACGATTATCGATCGCAACGACCGCGTACACGTAGCGCAGGCCCGGGCTCACCGCGTGATCGCGATACCGCGCTTCCCTGATCGGGGTCGATGTGAGCGGCTGCAGTGTGTCACCGGGCGCTTCACCACGCAAGACCAGGTACCCCCCGAGATCCCGCTCGGTGTTCGGCTCCCAAATCAAGTCGATCGTGCCCTCGGACGCGACGGTGGCCAATCCTGAAGGAGGTTCGGGCGGAAACGTGTCCACGGCAATAACGCACGCGGGGCCAGAGGGCGCGCCGACGCGCATGTCAGGACCGACGCCTCGCACTCCGCGCACCGTGTAACACCGCTCTTCATTGAACGCGATCGCGTCGAGGAACTCGAACGTTGAAAGCGGTGCCGGGTTGATTGGCGTCGGCGGACGGCTGTTCCACTCCTCGTCGCCGGCGTCCTCGGCCGGAGGCGCAAATGGGTCGGGCGACGTGGTGCGGTAGACGTTATAGAGAACCGGGCCCTGTGGCGGCGCCGGCTCGGTCGTGCCTGTAATTTCCTCGAGGTCGAATGGCAACGGCTCCTCCGGCAGCGGACGTTCGAGAAGAAATCCGATCACACCTCCGGACGGGTCCCACGTGAGGCGAAGCGCCTCCTCGTCGTACGCGACGTCGACTGACGCCGGCGGGTCGGGAACAGCGACGAGCGTGAGTTCCGCCTGTGCGCCGGGCGGACCTATGCGGCCGCGGGGGTTGCGGGGAAAGGCGGTGTAGAAGCGACGCAGCAGCGGGGGGGCCTCGTTCCGGGTTCCGAGTTCCGCGTTCAGGGTTCCGCGTTCCACGTTCAGGGTTCCGGGTTCAACGCTCGGAACGTTCCCCTGGGTCAATTCATCGGACGTCAACAC